>Ga0209902_100109_pt1 | contig 155218 bp, 146 predicted proteins | sample FECB27metaG_FD_188304 | JGI IMG/M metagenome (GOLD analysis project Ga0209902, IMG submission 188304) | Cyanobacterial communities from the Joint Genome Institute, California, USA - FECB-27 (SPAdes) (version 2) | ecosystem: Environmental > Aquatic > Thermal springs > Hot (42-90C) > Microbial...
GCAAGAGTCGACGGCTAGTTGGCTCCCCCCTCCGCGGGCCTTTCGAGCGTAGCTCTCAAGGCCTTCTCCCCTCAAATCGCTCCACTGGAGCGATTTGCCCTGCGGGACGGCTCGAAGCCCCTCCCCCGCCACGCGGGGGAGGATTAGCGGAGAGGCCGGTGCTCGGGCCCTATCACCTCACGGCAGCGGCGGGACGCTGCCTTCGGCGAGCTCGGCGGCGAACAGCTCCTGCAAGCCCGCGAGGAACTTCTCCGGTGTGGCCGTGCCGAGCCAGAGTTCTTCGACGCCCGAGATGATGTACTGCTCGGATTTGGGCGGCCAGAACGTCCAGGTGGTGTAGCCGTAATTGCCGCTGGCGAGGGCATCGGCGATCATCGTCGTCGCCTCCTGGTAGAGCGGGGTCACCTCACCCTTGAGCGTCACCTTGCTCAAGTCGGCGAGCGGCACGTTCCATTCGCCCTGCCATTGCGGGACGATCGCGCCGTAGAAATCGCCGCTGAACACATAGTCGATGACCTGAGCTGCGGTATCGGGGCTCGGCGAATGGGCGTTGATCGACAGGGTCGAACCGATGCCGATCGGGAACAGCGGGTAGGGAACGCCCTCGGCCACCGGGATCGAGGTGAAGGCGGCCTTGGCGCCGGCCGGATCGAAGTAATCCTTCACCCAGGAGAAGGCCCAGGTGCCCTGCGGCGCCATGCCGGTCTTGCCGGTGACCATGCCGGCAAAGGCATCGATGGTCGAGGTGGAGAAGTAGTCCTTGCCGTAATAGCCCTTGTCGTACCAGGCCTTGAACCTCTGCATGGCGTCGACGAAGACCGGATCGGTCCACGCCCGCTTGCCGGCGAGAGCCTCGTGGATGGCCGTCGGACCGACCAGCTGGTTGAGCGCAACGGTGAAGAACTGCTCGTTGGCGGGGCGGAAGCCGGCATTGCCGGCGACGAACGGGGTCATCCCCTCGGCCAGCATGGTATCGGCGAGAGCTTCCATCTCGGCGACGGTCTTGGGCGCCGTCCAACCCTTCTCTGCGAACAAATCGGCGTTGTAGAACAGGCCCATCGCCTCGTAGTTCTTGGGGATGGAGTAGAGCACGCCATCGACCTTGCCGAGTTCGAGGAACATCGGGATCAGCCGCTCGTTCCAGCCGTATTTGGCGGCATAATCATCGAGCTTCAGCAGCTGGCCGGCCTTGGCCATCGGCAGCGCCGTCGCCGGGCCGTTGGAATTGATGATGTCGGGGCCGCCGCCGGACATCAGCGCCAGGCGCTGCTGGTTCTCGATGGCGTTGCCGCGATACTCGAGGGCGAGGGTCGAACCGGGGTGGCTGGCATTGAAGCCCGCGACCAGGGTGTCGTCGAGCAGGCGCTGCTGCTCGGGGGTCAGCGCCTCGTACCACCACGAAGCCGATTGCGCCGCAGCGAGGCCGGGCGTCAGAAGGGTCATGGCCGCGACGGCCACACCCGAAAAGAGGCGTGAGAATTTTGTCATGAAGCGTTCCCTGATATGCCGGTGTCGGGGAGGCTCGCCTGCTGCACCCGTGAGGACGAGGTATCGCCTCTGGGACGAGCAGTCGAAGCGCGATCTACGATTGCATAGGGCAATGCGACGGCCTCCCCCGGCCCCTCCACATCGCCACGAACCCGGGCCAGCAGCCGTTCGCCAGCCAACTGGCCGAACAGCTCCTGCCCGAGCGATACCGTCGTCAGCGACGGATTGAGAACGTCGGTCATCGCCAGGTTATTGAACCCGGTGACCGACATGTCCTGAGGTAGCGACAGACCGCTGGTCTGGCAGGCGCGGATGGTGCCGCAGGCCAAGAGGTCGTCGGCGCACATGATGGCGGTGGGGCGGCCGCTGCCCTCGGCGAGCAGCTCTGCCGCGATGGCCGCGCCGCCATCGATCGAATAGCTCGGGGCGGTGACGACGCGCGGGGTGAGCCCCCCGGCGACGAGCGCCGCGCTGTAGCCGCCGATACGGGCGCGCTCCGGGCCGCCGGGCGACGCCATGAAGACGATGTCGCGATGGCCGAGCCCGATCAGCTGCGCCGTCAGGGCGGACGCCACCTGGTGGTTGTCGACATAGTAGTCGTCGACCGGCAGGGCGCCGCCGCGCTTGGGGGCGGATTCATAGCGCACGACGGGAATGTCGGCAGCGAGCGCTCCAGCGAGCTCGCGGATGGTGGCGACGAAGAACACTCCGACAATGCCGGCAACGCGCCGGTCGATGCAGAGTTCGATCATCCGCGCTTCCGCGGCGCCGGAGCCATCGGTGCTGAGCGCGATGACGTCGTAGCCTTGCGGTTCGACCACTTTCTGCACGGCGCGGATCAGCGGCGGATAGAACGGGTTGGAGAGATCGGGGACGATGCAGGCGATCATCATCGAGCGGTTGGTCTTCAGCGCCTGCGCCATGCGGTTGGGCACGTAGTTCAGCGCCTTGGCGCTGTCGCGAATGCGTTCCTGCACCTCTGGCCTAATGCCGGCGGCATCACCCGACAGCACCGACGATACCGCCGCCTGCGACACCCCGGCGTGGGTCGCGACATCCTTCTGCGTCGGTTTTCTGGTCGATTTCATCTTGAAACTCGGCTATTGATACGTATCAGTAAGCAGATGAGCTGTTTCCGTCAAGCCGGATGGCTTACGAGCTTCACACCCGTCTGCACCCGCCCGTTCGACCCTTCAGAGTATTGAGACCCCCATGACCCTCCCCACCGATACCCTCGAGCGGATCTATGCCGGCGTGCTCGGCAAGCTGATCGGCGTCTATCTCGGACGGCCGTTCGAGAACTGGACCTACCAGCGCATCCTCAAGGAGCTCGGCCCGATCACCTATTACGTGAACGAGCGGCTGGGGGCTGAACTGGTGGTGACCGACGATGACGTCTCGGGCACTTTCAGCTTCGTCCGGGCGCTCGAGGATTACGGCGCTTCACCGAACCTCAGCGCCGAGGACATTGGGCGGACCTGGCTCAACTACGTGGTCGAGAACCGCGCGGTGTTCTGGTGGGGCGGGGCGGGCAATTCGACCGAGCACACCGCCTGGCTGAACCTTGCTAAGGGCATTCCGGCGCCGCGCTCGGGCGCCATCGAAACCAATGGTAAGATCGTCGCCGAACAGATCGGGGCGCAGATCTTCATCGATGGCTGGGCACTGGTATCGCCGGGCAACCCGGCGCAGGCGGCAAAGCTCGCCCGCGCCGCCGGCAGCGTCAGCCATGATGGCGAAAGCGTCCATGCGGCGGTGCTGTGGGCGGCGATGGAGGCCGAGGCCTTTTTGAGCCGCGATGTCGAGCACCTGCTCGAAACCGGGTTGAGCTTCATTCCCGCGGACAGCCTGATCGCCAGGCTGGTTGCCGATATCCGCGGCTGGGTGCGGGCCAATGGCGATGACTGGCAGGCGACGCGCCGGCAGATCGAGGACACTTACGGCTACGACAAATATGCCGGGGTCTGCCACGTGGTGCCCAACCATGCGCTGATGATCATGGCGCTGCTGCACGCGCCCGACGATTTCAGCCGCGGCCAGATGATCGTCAACACCTCGGGCTGGGATACCGACTGCAATGCCGGGAACCTGGGGTGCCTGCAGGGCATCATGCTGGGGCTCGGCGGGTTCGACGGGGAGCAGGATTGGCGCGGTCCGGTGGCCGACCGGCTCTACCTCTCCACCGCCGATGGCGGGCGCGGCCTCACCGATGCGCCCAGCATCGCCTATTGGCTCGATGGCCTGGCGCGGCAGCTGGCGAAAGAGCCGGCGAGGCCGGCGCCCAAGGGCGGGGCGCAGTTCCACTTCGCGCTGCCGGGCGCGGTGCAGGGGTTCATGGCGGGCGGCACTGAGGGTAATGGCAGCGACATCGCCGTTTCCGGCACCGGCGAGGCGCTGGCGGTGGAACTGATCTCGGTGGCGCCGGGCCGCTCGGCCTATGTGGGGACGCCCGTGTTCATTCCGCCCGCGATGATCGGGCACAGCTGGTACGAAGTGCTGGCGAGCCCGCGGGTGTGGCCCGGGCAGACCATCGAAGCCAGCATTGCCGGCGATGCCGGGCTCAGCGGCACGGTGGAGGTGGCGCTGGCCGTGCGCCATTACGGGCAGGACGATGCGCTGGTGAGCGTCATCTCGCCGCAAAGCGTCACGGTGGAAGCCGGTCAATCGGCAAGGCTCAGCTGGCAGGTGCCGCAGTTCGACGGCAACCCGATCGCCGAAATCGGCCTCGTGATGTCGGTGCGCGACACCGCGACGGTGGGACGGGTGCTGGTCGACTGGCTGCGCTGGAGCGGCGAGCCGGAGCTGACGCTGCGCCGCCCGCATAACGAGGGCAATATGTGGCGCAGCGCCTGGATCAACGGCGCCAGTGTGTTCTCGAAGAACTTCCGCGAGTCGTTCCGGCTTTCCGCCAACCGCGGCGAGGGCATCATCCTCACCGGCACGCGCGACTGGCGCGATATCACGATCGAAGCGGAGCTGAACCTGCATCTCGGGAACTACGGCGCCCTGGTGTTTCGGGCGCAGGGGCTGCGGCAGTACTACGCCGCGAGGCTGACGCGTACCGGCAAGCTGCAGGTGGTCTGCCGCCGCGATGAGGTTGAGCAGGTACTGGCTGAAACGGCGCTGCCGGTGGTGTTCGAAACGGCGATCCCGCTGCGGGTGACGCTGGATGGGGCGAAGATCGTGGTGGATGCCGGGGGGGCGGTGCTGGAGGTTCGCGACGAGACTTATGCCGGCGGCATGATCGGGCTCGCGGTGTACGAGGGGGCGCTGTCGACGGACAAGGTGCATATCGGGCGGGTCCGGTAGGGGGTGCTATCGGGGCAGCCGATTGACCGTAGCTCTTGAATAAATGTAAGCGGATAGTTGACAGTACGTCGGCTGATGGCTTACATACATCCGTGATCAAGAGCTTCAAAGGCAAGGGTCTCGCCGAGCTGTGGGCCAAAGGCACCTCAGCGAAGATCGACGCCAAGATGCACAAACGCATCCTGCGTCGTCTCGATGCTTTGGACGCGGCGGCCAAACCCGAAGACATGAACCTCCCAGGTTTCGACTTTCATGCCCTGAAGGGCTTTGATCCCACGCGATATACGGTCCACATCAATGGCCCGTGGTGCGTGACGTTCGCATTCGACGGAGCCGATGCGGTGGATGTCGAGTTCGAGCAGTATCACTGATGGATTGATGGAGGGCGCGGTTTGACCCCGCGCCGATGATGATGACTTACGCGGCTCTGCGTAATCCCGATCGCCAGCCCACCCACCCCGGCGAGTTGCTGCGCGAGGACGTGCTGCCGGCCGTTGGCAAGCCGAAGGCGGAGATCGCCCGGCTGCTCGGGATCTCTCGCCAGCAGCTCTACGACATTCTGGACGAGAAGAAGCCGGTGTCGCCGGCGATGGCCGTTCGCCTCGGCAAGCTGTTCGGCAACGGTGCGACCCTGTGGGTCCGCATGCAGGGCGCCTATGACACCTGGCAGGCCGAGCGAGACGTAGACGTGAGCGGCATCCCGACGCTTGCGGTGGCCTGAGATTTGGGGGATGGCGGACCCTGCCAGTTTTGCACCGGCCGTGCCCCTATCGCCCCCTCGCCCCTTTGGGGAGAGGGCGGCGGATGAGGCCGACGGCTTCATCCGCGGGGTGAGGGGCGCCAAGCGCTGGGACAGGTGTTGAGCGGTGGCGGATAGGCCGGTGTGCTTGGCTACCCCTCACCCTGGCCCTCTCCCCAGAGGGGAGAGGGGACGATAGGGGCACCGTTCGTTCGCTACTTGCCCACCGCCCGCCTCGCCAGCTGCACCGCACCCTCCACCGGCGCGTCGCGCAACACATGCACCTTCAGCTGCTTATGTCGCCCCGTCACCGCCTGCTCGAATGCCGTGTAGAGCCGCGGCTGGTTGACGATGACGCTGCCGGCGACGACGACATCGGTGCCGGTGGCGCCGCGGGAGAGGAGCTGGTCGACGAGGGCGGCGAGGGCGTGGGCGCCTTCGGTAATGACGGACTGGGCCAGCGCCGAGCCAGCGTCGGCGGCGGCGAAGATGGCGGGGGCGTGGGGGGCCCAGTTGTCGACCGTCGGGTCGTCGTTGACGCGGCGGGTCAGCCGCTCGGCATCGGCGACGCCGAAGGCGGCGATCAGGTGGCCGAGGAGGCCATCGTCAGTCTTGCCTTCATCGTTGGCACGGAGCGCGGTGCGGGTGGCTTCGCGGACGAGGCCGGCGGCGCTGCCTTCATCGCCGATGATCCAGCCCCAGCCGCCCGAGGCGATAAACTCGCCCGCGGCGTTGGCCCCGACCGCAATGGCGCCGGTGCCGGCGATGACGCCGATGCCCCTGGTGAAGCCGGCGGCGGCGACGATCAGCGAGGCGTCGTTGACGGCGGTGGTGCGGTAGCCGAGGGCTTGAAGCTCGCGCTCCAGCGTGCGGCCGGTTTCGGTGCGGTTGATGCCCTGGGCGCCGAAGGCGAGGGCGACGATCTCGGCTCCCTCGGGCGTGTGGCGCCTGACCCGCTCGGCGATCCAGATGGCGGCCTTGTCCTCGGGCTCGGCATCCCATTCGAGGCTCGGCTCGGTGACGTCGAGCACGCGCTTGCCCGCGAGATCCTCGAGGATCAGCTGGGTCTTGGTGCCGCCGATATCGAGCGCGGCGATCAGAGCGGTCATCTCAGGCGACCTTGGTGTCGGTGTGAAAGAAGACGAAGGCATCGGGGTCGACGCCGCGCAGCAGCGCCGTTTCGACCGCAAGGCTCTGCATCACCAGGGCTTCGAGGATGGCGCGCTGGGCCGGCGCCACCTGAGGCAGCCGGAGCACCGCGAGGTTCGGCTCCTCGGCCACCTCGAGCGTGGTGATCAGCAGCGTATGGTGGCCGGCATGGGCGAGGGTATGCGCGAGGGCTGTCTCGCGCTCGTCGCCCATCAGGATGTGGGCGGTGTGGCCGGCCGATTCCATCGCGCCATGGAGGTATTGCCGCGACGACAGGCCGGTGGCCGGGAGGCGCGCCACTTCGCGCAGCAGGAGAGCGCCGACTTCGGCGGTGCCGGCCGAGGGCGCGGCGCCGGCGTAATCGACCGCCACCGCGTCGCGCAGCGGCGTCGCGAGCCCGACGGCGCGGGTGGCGATCTCGCGCTCCAGCGCCCGGAACTTCGCCGGCAGGTCGGACCAGCTGGGGTCGATCGCGCCGCCATCCCAGGCCTCGGCGATCATGCCGAGGGCGGCGATGGTGGCGGTGTAGCCGGTGGTCGAGGCGTAGCTGTCGGGGAGCTTGCCCAGCGAAATGGTGGTCGCGGCGATCTCCGAAATCGGCGAGGGCGCGACATTGACCACCGCCAGCCGCAAATGCGGCTCGATGGTGCGGAGCACGGCGAGGGTTTCGGAACTGCGGCCCGACTGCGAGACGCCGATGATCGGATGCGCCGACTGCGGAAAGGGCAGGGGGTGCTCGCCGGCATTGAGCCGTAAGGCGTGGATGCCGCGCGAGCGCAGCACCCAAACTGCGGCGGCTGAGGCGGCGAAGCTCGCGCCGATGCCGAGAAAGATCGGGCCTGGGCCCTCGAGCGTTGCGGACGCCTGGGCGGCGCGCACTTCGCCGGCAATGGCGGGCAGGGCGCTTTCCAGCAAAGCGGCCTGCGAGGCGCGGGCCTCGGCCAGGGAGATATAGCCTTTAACCAATTTCGTCCGTCTCCTTGGCGACAGCGCGAAAAACTTCGGCGTCGCGGGGCTGTCAGTATGCTGCGTTCAGCGCGCGCCGGGTTTTCGCGCACGCGAGAATGAGGTGCGCAGCCGGTAGCGATCGCCGACATAGCGCACGGTGGACGACAGCAGCGGCCGGCCGGCGCTGTCGGCGATAAGCTGGCGCATCACCAGGATCGGGGTTTTCGCTTCGACCCCGAGGTGCTGGGCGAGGCCCATGTCGGCGGCATGGGCCTCGATGGTGGTTTCGCCATGCGCCAGGTCGACGCCATTGCCGAGCAGCAGTTCGAACAGCGAAGCGGTGCGGAAATCGACGCCGGTGAGATCGGGCTTCAGCGTGGCGGCAAAGAACGAGGTATCGACCGCCACCGGCACGCCATCGAGCCGCCGGATGCGCTCGAGATGGAACAACGGCGCGCCCGGCGCGATGGCCAATTCCTCGGCTTCATCGAGCGTCGCCGGCGCCTCGCTGGCGCGCAGCACGTCGGAGGAGGGGACGAGCCCCAGCCGGGCGGCGGTTTCGCTGAACGACTCCAGCGTATTGGGAAATTCCTTCGGCACCTCCGCCGAGACATACCAGCCACGCCCATGCGAGGGCTTCAGCACGCCTTCCTCGACGAGGCTCTGCAGCGCCCGGCGCAGCGTCACCCGGCTGATCGACAGCTGGGCGAGGAGGTCGCGCTCGGCCGGCAGCCGACCGCCATTGGCGATCTTGCCGGTCGAAATCTGGTGCATGATCAGATCGGCCGCCTGCCGCCATAGCGGATCGGGCGAATCCTGATCGAGCACCAACTGTTCCGCGCTGTCGCTCATTGGCTCAAGCCACCTTTTCCCATTGCCGCGATTTCATCGAGCGGTAGCACGCATCGATGATCCGGTTGACCACCACGCCATCCTCGAAGGTTTCGGACGGAGTGGTGCCGGCGGCGAAATGATCAATGAAATGCCGCATCTGCTGCGAGAAGCCATAGGCCCGAGTCTCTTCCGGCACAGGATATACCCAGCCGGTCTCGGCATCGGCCTTCTCGACGGTGTAGCCCACCGGGTTTTCAATGAACCCCCAGACCGGGCCGACCGAGCTGTCGGTGACGATGCGGCCGGCCGAGCCGACCAGCTCGTGCCTCAGCTGCATGCCGCCGCGCTCGATCCATGAGGATTCGATGGTGGCGAGCTGGCCGCCCTCGAATTTCAGCAGCGCGATCGCCGCGTCTTCGCCGGTGGTCTTGTCCTGGTGGGCCATGGTCGAGCCCCAGGCCATCACCTCGGTGACCTTGTTGTCCTTGCCGAAGAAATGCCGCGCCGATTCGACGGTATGGCAGCCCATATCGAGCAGGGCGCCGCCACCGGCGGTTTCGGCATCCCAGAAATGCGGGGCGTGCGGGCCGGAATGGCCTTCGCGGGCGCGCATGGTGAGGAGCTCGCCGATGCCGCCGGCTTTGACCATCTCGTAGGCCTTGGCGACATTGGGCGAGAACACCGAGCTTTCGGCATAGCCGTGCCAGACCCCGGCGGCATTGGCGATATCGAGGATCTGCTGCGCCTCGGCTTCGGTGCGGGCCAGCGGCTTGGTGCAGATGATGGCCTTCTTGTGCCGGGCGGCGATCTCCACTGCGGCGAGGTGGATCTCGTTGGGCAGGGCGATGATGACGATCTCGACGGCAGGGTCGGCGCAGAGCGCATCCATGGTGGGGTGCGCGGTGACTTTCCACTTTTTGGCGAAGGCGTCGGAGCGAGCCGGATTGCGCGAATAGCAGGCGACGAGCTCGGCGTTCCGCACGTCCAAGAGTGCATCCGCATATGACTCGGCAATGAAACCCGACCCCAGCAACCCTACCCCGATCATGCCCTGCTCCCTCAGATTTGTTAGATACCTCATAGTACCAATCAGGCGTTCTGACCATACCTCATGAGCAGAAAAATGACCACTTGTACCATCTGGTATTGTGAGGTATCGATCCTGTGACAGAGGGGCAAGTCGCTCGGATTTGATCCATGCGGCGCCGGATACGGCGGCCGTGCGTCAGGGGAAGGGAGAACAATAATGCAGTCGAAACAGTGGGCCGCAACGGCCGGAGCCATGCTGGGCGTATCGCTCATCGCGATGAGCGGCGCCGCGGTGGCGCAGAGCGTGACGCTGACGCTGGGCAGCTGGCGCACCGAGGATCTGGCGGTGTGGCAGGACAAGGTGCTGCCGGCCTTCGAGGCGGCGCATCCCGACATCAATGTCGAGTTCGCGCCGGTCAATACCAACGAATACAACGCCGCGATGCAGTCGCAGATCGAGGGTGGGGCAGGGCCTGACCTGATCACCTGCCGGCCGTTCGATGTGAACAACGAGTGGATCGGCCGCGGCTATTTTTCGAAGCTCGACGGTCTGGCCGGACTCGAGAATTTCGATGCCACCGCCAAGGCGGCCTGGACCGTCGACGGCGCCACCTATTGCGTGCCGGTCGCCGCGGTGCTGGCCGGCTTTTACTACAATGTCGATATCTTCAAAGAGCTGGGCCTGACGGTGCCGACCACCGCAGCCGAGTTCACCGCGGTGCTGCAGGCGATCAAGGACAACGGCAAATACACGCCGCTCGCCGTCGGCTCGGCCGAATCCTGGCAGCTCGCCTATAACGGGCTCTACAGCATCGGGCCGGCCTACTGGAAAGGCGAGGAGGGTCGTCTCGGCCTGATCGACGGCAGTCAGAAGCTCACCGACGCCGATTTCGTCTCGGCCATCGCCGCCTTCCAGGCGTGGAAGCCGTTCCTCCCCAGCGGGCAGGAAGCGCTGTCCTATTCCGACATGACGCAGCTCTTCACGCTGGGCAAGGCCGCGATCCTTCCCGATGGCTCGTGGAACATCAACCAGGTCACCTCGACCGGGCTGAATGTCGGGGTGTTCGGTCCGCCGGCCGTCGAAGCCGGTGGCCAGCGCTACCTCCAGGAAATGCCCGACATGGCGATCGGCATCAATGCCGCGAGCAAGAACCAGGAGGCGGCCAAGACCTTCCTGAGCTGGGTCGCCGGCCCCGAGTTCCAGCAGATCTACGTCAACACCGCGCCGGGCTTCTTCGCCATGAGCAACCAGCCGGTGAAGTATGACAATGCGCTGGCCCAGGCCTTTGCGGATCTGAAGAACGGTGCGCTGCTGACGCCGCGCCTGGCGCTCGATCGGCTGAGCGCCGGCACGCCGCCGCTCGATGACGAAATCTGGCGCCTGCTGCAGGTGATGATGACCTCGGACATGACCCCCGAGGCCGTCGCCGCCGAGCTGCAGACCGGCCTCGCCTCCTGGTACTCGCCGCAGTCGGCGCAATAGCGCCCGGTCTCGGCAGCGCGTGCCGCGCCCTCCCGGTCGGCACGCGCGTTTTCTTAGGTGGGAAATTCGCGATGTGCGCCTCTTGCCTTCTCCCCTTGTGGTCAGCGGACGAGGGCGAAGCCCTCGCCGCGAGGTGGCGCGCAGCGCCGGATGAGGGGTCCGCGCAACGAAGTGTAGCGCGCTCGGAGCGTGAGCGACGAGCGATTGGAGTGCGCGGAGAGAACCCCTCATCCGCCCCGCAGAGACGGCCTTTGGCCGTCTGCTGCTTGCGGGCACCTTCTCCCACAAGGGGAGAAGGCCCTCACTCCGCGGCCGGTGAACGGAACTGACCAATGACTGTTGTTTGCCCTGACTCCAGAGGAACGCTCGCGTGATACGTCCTGCAACGGCTCGCCGCAGCCTGTTGATCTTCGTGCTGCCGGCCCTCGCCATCTACCTGGGCTTTGCGGTGCTGCCGCTGCTCATCTCGATCTTCATGAGCCTGTTCGATACCGGCAAGTCGGGGACCGGCTTCATTGGCCTCGGCAACTACATCTACCTGTTCACCCAGCCGGTGGTCAGCGCCCGGTTCTGGAATGCGCTGTTCAACAATTTCAAGTACTTCGCCATCCATGTTGCCGTGGAGATTCCGATCGGGCTGCTGCTTGCGGCGCTCCTCACCGGCGGCACGCTGAGCCGCAGCGAGGGCATCTACCGTACGCTGCTGTTCATCCCGGCGACGCTGTCGGTGGTGATCGTCGGCTTCATCTGGCGGCTGATCATCAACCCGCTCTGGGGCCTCGTCGGCTTCCCGCTGCTCGGCAACCAGCTGACGGCGCTGCCCACCATCTCGCTGATGGGGGTCTGGCAATATGTCGGCATCCCGATGGTGTTCCTCTATTCGGCGCTGATCGCGGTGCCCAATGACGTGATCGAGGCGGCGCGGATCGATGGCGCCAGCCCCTGGCGGATCTTCTGGGGCATCAAGTTCCCGCTGATCCTGCCGCAGTTCGGGCTGATCGTGATCCTCACCTTCATCTGGACCTTTAACGGCTTCGACCTGGTGTTCGCGCTCAACGGCTCGGCGCCCGGCCCGAACTATTCGACCGATATCCTCGGCACGTTCTTTTACCGCACCTTTTTCGGCTCGAGCGGCCAGGTGGCCGACCTCGATCTCGGCGCTACCGTCGCCACCGTGATCTTCACCCTGATGCTCTGCGTCACCACCGCCTATTTCTGGCTGGTGCAACGCCGGCTCAAAGCCCATTCGGCTTAGGAGGCGGCGATGACAACCGTGACCACCGAACTCGCCCACGAAAGCCGCCTCACCAGGGAACGCCGGCGCTGGAATGTCGAGCGCATCGCGGTGCACGCCGTGCTGCTGGCCTTCGTGGCGCTGGCGCTCGGGCCGATCCTCATCGTCATCCTCAATTCGCTGAAGACCACGCCGGCGATCTTCGGCGGGCCGTTCGCGCTGCCCACCGCCGAGACGTTCAGCCTTGCCGGCTATGAGCGGGTGCTGACCCGCGGCAACTTCCTCCTCAACTACCGCAACAGCCTGATCGTTACGCTGGTCTCGGTGGTGCTCACCGTCGGGCTCTCGACCCTCGCGGCGTTCGCGCTGGTCGAGTACCGGGTGCGCTTCGTGCCGCTGCTCGCCGGGCTGTTCATCGTCGGCGTCATGCTGCCGATCAGGCTCGGCACCATCCCGCTGATCCAGATCATGATCGGGCTCAAGCTGATGGATACGCTGTGGGCGCTGATCCTCGTCTACACGGCGATGAGCATCCCGCTCGGCGTCACGCTGATGATGACCTATTTCCGCACTGTGCCGAACGAGCTGAAGGAAGCGGCGCGGGTCGATGGGGCGAGCGAGTTCCGCACTTTCCTGATCATCCTGCCGCTGGTGCGGCCGGGGCTCGCGGCGGTCGCCACCGTCACCATGCTGCCGATCTGGAACGACCTGTGGTTCCCGCTGATCCTCGCGCCGGGCAAGGCCAACCAGACGGTGACCCTGGGCGTGCAGCAGTTCGTCGGCCAGTTCCTCAACGACTATCCGGCGCTGCTCGCCGCGCTGACGCTCGGCGCCCTGCCGCTGGTTGTCCTCTTCACCATCTTTTCCCGCCAGTTCATCCGCGGGCTCAGCGCCGGCTACGGCAAATGAGCCTTCCATCCGTTTCGAAGCCGAGGCGATTGCCATGATTGATGCTCACGAAGGTCACAGCCACCACGCGGCGCATGCCGTGTCCCGCGGGGTCGCGGCGCTGCCGCCGCCGCGTTACCTCTCGGCGTTGGCGCCGCTCAGCCCGGCCGAGATCAACGCTGCGGTGGCGGTGATCAAGGCCGATGCCGAGCTCGGGCCCGGGGCACTCTACGGCAATCTCGACCTGCGTGAGCCGACGCCCGACGAATGGCGCGCCCACCTTGCCGGCACGCAACTGAAGCGCGAGGCGCGGCTCAACATCTCGCACAAGGATCGCCCCGGCGTCTGGATGGTGATCGTCTCGCTCGAGACCAACGCGATCGTGTCGCGCCGGCATTTCCCCACCGCGAAATCGGCCTTCCAGGTCGAGCAGCTGCTCGATGTCGAGCGGGTGGTGAAGGCCGATCCGCGCTTCGTCGAAGCGTGTTTGAAGCGCGGCATCACCGACATGACCGGGGTCTGCGTCGACAGCTGGTCGGGCGGCAATTTCGGCGATGCGGGCGAGGCGGGGCACATGGTCTCCTATGCCCATTGCTGGCTCCGCCTCTATGCCAACGAGAATTTCTACGCCCACCCGATCGATGGGCTGAACGTCGCCGTCGACGTCAAGACCGGCGAGGTGCTGCGCATCGACGATCATGGCGGCCCGCCGATCCCGATGGCCGATATTCCGTACGATCCGGAGTTCATGCCGCCGGCGCGGGCGCCGCTGAAGCCGCTCAACGTCATCCAGCCCGAGGGCACCAGCTTCACCATGGATGGCCATGCCATCGCCTGGGACAGGTGGACGCTCGGCATCGGCTTTTCGCCGCGCGACGGCATCATCCTCCACGATATCCGTTATGCCGGCCGGCCGGTGGTGCGCCGCGCGGCGCTCGGCGAGCTGGTGGTGCCCTATGGCTCGCCGGAGCGCGGGCACTATCGCAAGAACATCTTCGATATCGGCGAGTATGGCTTCGGCAAGTTCAACCACTCGTTGAAGCTCGGCTGCGATTGCCTTGGTGCCATTCATTATCTCGATAGCCACTATTGCGGGCTCGATGGCGGGTTGATCACCATCGAGAAGGGCATCTGCATCCATGAGGAAGATACCGGAATCCTCTGGAAGCACTGGGATTTCCGCGCCGATCGCACCGAACTGCGTCGCGGCCGGCGGCTGGTGATCTCCTGCGTCAACACCGTCGGCAATTACGAGTATGCGCAATACTGGTATCTCGACCAGGCCGGCGAGATCAGCTTCGAGGTCAAGGCCACCGGCATCGTCAACACCATGGCGTGCGAGCCGGGGCGCCCGAGCAAATATGTGAGCGAGATTGCGCCGGGGCTGACCGCGCCGATCCACCAGCACATCTTCTGCGCCCGGCTCGATATGGCTCTCGACGGTGGCGGCAACAGCCTCGTCGAGGTCAACAGCTTTGCCGAGCCGGTGGGGCCGAATAATCCGCACGGCAACGGCTTTTATGCCACCGAGACGGTGCTGAAAACCGAGCTCGAGGCTGGCCGCCGCGCCAGCGCCGAGACGCACCGCACCTGGAAGGTGATCAACCCGAACAAGCTCAACGCAGTGGGCAAGCCCGTCGGCTATCGGCTGCACGCCACCGATTGCGTCACGCCGTTCCTCGCCGAAAACGGGCCCTCGGGGCAGCGCTCCAACTTTATCCGCAACCATGTGTGGGTGACGCCTTTCCACCCGGATGAGCGCTATCCCGCCGGCGAGTATGTCTGCAATTCCGACGGCTCGGACGGGCTGGCCGAGATCGTAAAGCAGAACCGGACGGTGGAGAATACCGACATCGTGGTCTGGCACTGCTTTGGCCTGCATCACGTGGTACGGCCGGAGGATTTCCCCGTGCAGCCGGCGATGTCGGCGGGTTTTGCGCTGATGCCGTCGGGGTTCTTCAACCTCAACCCGTCGAACGACCTGCCGCGCGAAACCAATACGGCGAGCGTACTGGCCGACGGCAGCGTCGCCTGCCACTGCTGATGTCACCTGCCCGAACCGGCGCGGCGCCATGGTCCGCTTTCGCCGCCGTCGCAGGTGCGACGGCGCTGGGCTGGGCGGGGCTTTTGGTCATCGCAGCCACCGGGCTTGAGGCGCTCTGCGGCGGCAGTGGTTTGGGACTGGCGGTGGGCACGGCGCTGATGTGGGGGCTGATGACCGCGACGATGATGCTGCCCTGCGCCGTGCACGACATCGCCGAGGCGGCACGGCACGGTTGGCGGGCGGCACTTCGGCTGGCGTTTGGCTGTGTCGCACCGGCGACGCTACTCGCCATCGGCCTCGGCCTGACGCTGACGCCGGTGGTGCTCGGCACGGGGGCGCTACTTGCGGTTGCCGGGGCGGCGCTGCTGGTGGATGCGGGGCTGCCGGCTGGTCCGATGCGGCTCGGCGCGGCGCTGGCGATGGTCGCCCTGCAACTGATCGGCGGCATGGAGCTGGGCTGGATGGCGCTGTGCGCCGTCTGGATGCTGGCGCTGGCGCTCGCGCCGGCTCGGCGGCTGGCTACCGCGGCTGCGGGGGCGGCGCTGCTCGGGCTTGCCGTGTTCGGGAATTTCTGACGCCCGCTATGGGCGCTCATTGAGGGAGGAAACCATGCCGCTCAAGTCGATCAACCCGGCGACTGGCCAACTGATTGCCGATCACCCCGCCGACAGCGCTGCCGATATCGAGTTGAAGCTCGCATCGGCCTGGGAGACGTGGCAAAGCTGGAGTGCTACCTCGCTCGCCGAGCGCAGCGGGCTGATGGCGCGGATCGGTGACCTGCTGGAGCAGCGCGCTGATCAGTATGCAGCGCTGATTACCCAGGAGATGGGCAAGCCCATCGGCGAGGCGAAAGCCGAGGTACTGAAGGCGGCGACCGGGGCGCGGCACTTTGCGGCCGAAGGCCCGGCCTACCTCGCCGACCAGGAGATTCCGGGTACCCCATCCCGGGTGTGCTACCAGAGCCTTGGCCCGATCTTCGGCATCATGCCGTGGAACCTGCCGTTCTGGCAGGTGCTGCGCTTCTTCATCCCGACGGCGCTGGCCGGCAATGTGGTGCTGGTGAAGCACGGCGAGACTGTGCAAGGCGCAGCCCGCGCCATTGAGCAGCTGGTGCGCGATGCGGGCGGCCCGGCCGGGCTCTACGCCAATCTCGCCATCCCCAACGAAGCGATTGCCGAAACCGCCCGCCGCATCGTGCTCGACGAGCGGATCCGCGCGGTGACTCTCACCGGCTCCACTGCTGCCGGCCGCGCCGTAGCGGCAGCGGCGGGTTCGGTGGGCAAGAAAGTGGTGCTCGAGCTCGGCGGCTCCGATCCGTTCATCGTTTTTGCCGATGCCGAAATGGAGAAGGCGATCAAGCTCGGGGTGGTGTCGCGCTACTCCAACAATGCGCAAAGCTGCATCGCCGCCAAGCGCTTCCTGGTCGAGCGTTCGGTATTTGACGCCTATGTCGAGGGCTTTGCCGCGGCGGCCGGGGCGCTGCCGATCGGTGACCCTGCCGACCCTGCCACCAGGCTCGGCCCGATGGCGCGGGCCGACCTGGTCGAAACCACCGAGCGGCAGGTCCGCGACGCGGTGGCGGCCGGGGGCAGGGTGGTGCTGGGCGGCAAGCGCTTGGACGGCCCGGGGAACTATTACGAGCCCACGGTGATCGTCGGCGTCGACCCCAAGGCGCCGATCGTTGCGGAAGAGTTCTTCGGCCCGGTGGCGCTGCTGTTTCCGTTCGATGGCGAGGATGAGGCGGTCCGGCTGGCCAACGCCACCGAGTATGGGCTGGGCGGCGCGGTGTGGAGTTCCAATGCCGAACGGGCGCAGCGCGTGGCGGATCGGCTGGAGGCCGGGGCGGTGTTCATCAACGATTTCGTCCGCTCCGACCCGCGGGCGCCGTTTGGCGGGGTCAAGGGCTCGGGGTTCGGGCGCGAGCTTGGGGCATTGGGGGCACGGGAGCTGACCAATGCCAAATTGGTTTGGGGGAGTTAGGGGGCACTGAATCCAGCAGTCGGCGCACTCTCCCCCGGGGGAGAGGGAGCGCTTTGGCGTGGTCCGCGCGAACAATCCTAAAGTACCCGCCGCAGCACCGCAAAGCTCCTCTCGTCCAACTGCGCCACGTTGAAGCGCATGAAGTGGCCGGCGGTCTGGGCGGCGCTAAAGGCATTGCCGGGGGCGAGCACCATGCCGTGCTCCAGCGCAGCGCGGGCGAGTTCGGCGGAGTCGCGGCTGTCGGGCAACTCGCACCAAAGGAACATGCCGGCGCGGGGCTCAAGCCACGGGACAATGCCGAGCGCCCGCAGCTTGTCGCCGACCTCGCGGCGAGCCCGTTCGAGCCGCAGCCGTACCGCCTCGGTGTGGCGGTGAAAGCGGCCGTCGCTCAGCACGGCGTGCACCAGCTCCTCGTTGAGCCGGGCGCCGCCGAACATGGTGGCGATCTTCAGATCGATCAGCGGTTCGAGCCAATCCGGCCGCGCCGCGATGAAGCCGCAGCGCACCGAAGCCGAGAGCGTCTTCGAAAAACTGCCGATCTGGATGACGCGCTCGAGCCCGTCGAAGCCGGCGAGGCGTGGTGCCGGGCTCGGCTCGAAGTCGGCGAAGATATCGTCCTCGATGATGGTCAGCCCGTGCAGGTCCGCGAGCTTCAGCACGCGGTGCGCCACGGCGGGCGACAGGGTGGCGCCGGTTGGGTTGTGGATGGCGGAATTGGTGATGTAGAGGCGGGGCTGCTCGGCGGCGAGCGTTGTGGCGAAGGCCTCGATATCGGGACCGGTTGGGGTATAGGGCACGCTCACCACCCGCACCCGGTGGGCGCGCAGCAGCGCCTGGAAGTTGAAGTAGCACGGGTCGTCAACGAGCACCGTATCGCCGGGCTCGAGCAGGAAGCGGCAGATCAGGTCGATGGCCTGGGTGCCGCTTTCGGTGAGGATCACCTGGTCGGGCGCTGCCTCGACGCCGCGTTCGCCCAGTCGCCGACTGATCAACTGACGCAGCGGCGGCAGTCCGAGTGGTGTGCCGTAATTGGCCAGCGCCTCGACGCCGGCGCGGGACACGGTGCGCAGCGCCTTCCTCAGGCTCTGTTCGGCCAGCCACGCGGCCGGCAGCCAGCCGCAGCCCGGTTTCGGTACCGCGTCGTCAGCCTCGAGCGACTGGCGTGACACCCAGAGTGGATCGATGGCGCGATCGAGCTGCGGGCCGACGGCGCGCAGCTGCATCGGCGCCAGTTGCGGCGCGACGTAAAAGCCGGAGCCGGGCCGTGCGACGATCGCCCCCTCCGCCACCAGCCGGTTATAGGCCTCGACCACTGTCGACACCGAAACCCCGGCCGAGCGGGCGAGCCCGCGCACCGAGGGCAGCCTGGCCCCGGCGACGAGGCTGCGGGTGGCGATGCGCCCGGTGATCACCGCCATCACCTGGGCGATGCGGCCCTGCGGCGCTGCCTGTGCTGTAACCGTGGCCATAACAGTTTGCTCCAACCGTACTGGACTGTAGCTGGCGCGGATGAGGGCGACAATCGATAAGGCCGCTCAAGAGTAACAGGGGCAGACCATGGAACGGTCGACGAGCGGTTGGCTCAACGGGTTGATCGGGGTGATCATCTTTTCAGGCTCGCTGCCGGCGACCCGGGTGGCGGTGCAGGCGTTTGATCCGGTGTTTCTGACCGTGGCGCGGGCCAGCGTTGCCGGGCTGCTCGGGCTCGCTTTGCTGCTGGTATTCCGGCAGCCGCGGCCGACGGCGCGCGATCTGCTGTCGCTGGCGATCGTCGCGCTCGGTGTGGTGGTCGGCTTCCCACTGCTCACGGCGCTGGCGTTGCAGCACGTCACCTCGGCGCATTCCATCGTCTTCATCGGGCTGCTGCCGCTGTCGACAGCGATCTTTGCGGTGATCCGTGGCGGCGAGCGACCGAAGCCGGCGTTCTGGGCCTTCTCGCTGGCTGGGAGCCTGCTGGTCGCCGGCTTTGCGCTGGCGCAGGGGCTGACCGCAGCGCCGCTTGGCGATGCGTTGATGCTGGCGGCAATCATCGTCTGCGGGCTCGGCTATGCCGAGGGCGCGAAACTGTCGCGCAGCCTGGGCGGCTGGCAGGTGATCTCGTGGGCGCTGCTGCTGTCGTTGCCGCTGATGGGGGTGCTGACGGTGGTGTATTGGCCGGCCTCGTTTGCCGCCGTCACCGCGCCGGCCTGGCTTAGCCTCGGCTATGTGTCGCTGTTCAGCATGCTGATCGGCTTCGTGTTCTGGTATCGCGGGCTGGCGCAAGGCGGTATCGCGGCGGTGGGCCAATTGCAATTGCTGCAACCGTTCTTCGGGCTGGCGCTGGCGGCTGGGCTGTTGAGGGAAACGGTGACGCCGGCCATGCTGCTGGTGACGGTAGCGGTGATCGGTTGTGTCGCCGGAGCACGGCGGTTCGCACGGTAATCGTGCCCGTGCGTGGGCGGTCCGCCGGTCACCTCCGACATGAAGTCTCTGGAATTCTGTCCCAATCTACTGGCGATGCCGCATTGCCAACAAAGTTCTGGTTCGCATTCGTCGATGCAGAGCGGTGGTGCGGCAAGCAATGTACAAGTTACTGGAGCGGTCGGCGCCGCTGGAGGTCTTGCGGACGGTAAAAGAGCGCATGACCGCCGGGCATGGCGGAACTGTGCTGATCGAGGGCGAGGCCGGGATCGGCAAGACGACGCTGCTGCAAGAGTTCACCGGACGACATGCGGGCGAGTTCAAGGTGGCGTGGGGATGGTGCGAGGCACTGTTCACCCCACGGCCGCTCGGGCCGTTGCACGATATGGGTCGCACCATGGGACCCGCCATCGCCGCGCTGCTCGAGCAATCGGCGGCGCCCGACCGGCTGTTTCCGGCCCTGCTCAACAGGCTGCAGGACGATGACGAGCCCCTGGTGCTGATCTTTGAGGATGTGCACTGGGCCGACAACGCAACGCTCGACCTGGTCAAGTATCTCGGGCGCCGCATCGGGCTGCTGCGCGCCATGGTGGTGGTGACGGCGCGGAGCGACGAGATCGGGCCAACGCATCCCTTGTCCTATGTGCTGGGTGATCTGCCGGCGGCGGCGGTGACCCGCGTCAAGCTCGGGCCGTTGTCGCCGGCGGCGGTCAGGGAACTGGCCACCGATGCCGGCCGGCCGGGCGACGATCTCTACCGGGTCACGGCCGGCAACCCGTTCTTCGTGACCGAGCTCCTCGCAACGGCAGAGGGGGAGGCGGGAAGCGTACCGGATTCGATCCGCGACGCGGTCTGGTCGCGGCTGGCGCGCCTAACCCCGGGTGAGCGGGACGTGCTCGAGATGATGAGCATCGTGCCCGGCAACATGGAACTCGGACTGATCAAGGCCCTGCTCGGCCCGGAGGCCGAGGACCTGGTGGACATGGCGGTCGGGCGGGGGCTACTGCGGCGCGACCCGCAGGGCGATGTGTCGTTCCGGCACGAGCTGGCGCGGCAGGCGACGCTCGACCGGCTGTCGTCGAGCCTGCAGCGTTCGCTGCATGCCAAGGTCGAGGCGGCGCTGGCTGCATTGCCGGGGCAGGATGGCATGCTGCAGCTGGCGCGCCGGGTGCATCATGCGGCAGGGGCCGAGGACGGAGCCGGCGTGCTGGCGCTGGCGCCGCGCGCGGCGGCGCAGGCCTCGCAACTGGGCGCCCATCAGCAGGCGGCCTCGTTCCTGTCGACGGCGCTGCAATATGCGGATCTCGCCGAGCCGGCGGTTGCGGCGCAACTGCATGAGAGCTGGGCCTATGAGGCGAGCCTGGGGCTGTTCGATTACAATGCCATCATCGCAAGCCACCACCGGGCCATCGCGATTTGGCGGGAGCTGGGCAACAGCGCCAAGGTCAGCCTCAACTACCGGTTGCTGTCGCGGCTGCACTGGCGCCGCGGCGAGGGTGCGGAGGCGCGCAATTTCGCCGATCTCGCGGTCGAAGAGGTGGAGGGCACCGAGCCAGGGCCGGAACTCGCGATGGCCTACAGCACCCGCTCGCAGCTCAGGATGCTGCATTACCGCTTTGCCGAGGCGATCGAGTGGGGGTGGCGCGCCATCCGCCTGGCCGACGAGCTTGGGGTCATCGAAACGCGCGTGCACGGCCTCAACAATGTCGGCACCGCGATGCTGTTCGATGGCCGCCCCGGCGGGCGCGAGGTGATGGAGGAAGGGCTGGAGCTGGCGCTCAAGCACGGGTTTCATGACCACGCGGCCCGCGCCTACACCAACTTCTCCGAACACGCGGTGGTCTCCAAGGATTTCGAGCTGGCCGAACGGCTGCTGGCCGAGGGCATCGCCTTTGCGGCGCGGCATGATCTCGATTCCTCCACCCAGTACCTGCTCGGACGGCAGGCGCAGCTACGGATGGAGCAGGGAAGGCTCCGCGAAGCCGAAACCATTGCGCAGGGCGTCATCGGCATGGAGCGGCTGCCGGTGGTGATGCACCTGCCGGCCCTTACCGTGCTCGGCCGCGTGCGCATGCGGATGAACCAGCCGGACGGCGAGCGGATCCTGCTGCGGGCGCTCGAAGAGGGCCTGCCGACGGGCGAGCCGCAGCGGATCTACCCGGTGCGGATCGCCCTCGTCGAAGCGGCGTGGCTGAAGGAAGACCTGGCGGCCGCCCGCCAGCAACTCACCGAGCTGACGGGTATCGAGCTCAGCGGGCTCCGGGCCTGGGACCTGGGCGAACTCGCCGCCTGGTGGGGGCGCTGCCGGATGCCGGGCGAGGTGCCGGTGCAGCTGGGAGAACTGCCCTTGCCCTGGCAACTCGAGCTCGGCGGGCGCCCGGCCGAGGCCGCGGCCGCGTGGAGCGAGCTGGGCCTGCCCTACGAGGCTGGGGTGGCGATGCTGCAGGTGGAGGGGGATGAGGCCGGAGCGGCGCTCGGCCAGACGATTGCCACTTTCGAGGCCATCGAGGCCCGACAGGCTGCGGCTTTGGCGCGCAAGCTGGCGCAGCGGCTCGGGCTGGCCGAGGATATGCCGAAGTCGCGTCGCGGGCCCTATGCAAGCTCGCGCCAGCACCCGCTGGGACTGACGCAGAGCGAGCAGCAGGTGCTGCACCTGATCGCCGACGGCAGGAGCAACAAGGATATCGCCCGGCAGTTGTCGCGCTCGCCGCGTACCATCGAACACCAGGTCTCGGCCGTGCTCGGCAAGTTCAGCGCCGCCAACCGCATCGAGGTGATGCTGCGCCTCAGAACCGAGCCATGGCTGCTGACGCCTATGGACGGGCGGGGGGCTGCGCTCGACGCCCGCGGCTAGGGGGAAACCACCTATAGCGGTTCGAGCAAAACTGGGCGCTGCACCGGCCAATGCTGGGTAGTCGTGCTGCCGCGCCATAGGGGGCGGCACCGATTTGTCCGTCAGCGCAGCGACTTAGCCTCCTCCTGCTCCAATCGGGAGCAAGGAGGAAATCATGTCGGTTACTGAAAACGTCTCCGCCGCCGGCCTTGCGAGGCAAAGCGGGTTTCTTGCCGAATTGCGTGCCAGGACGCGTGGTCCGGGCGGCCTCTACAATGCAGGCAACCTGCTTGGCCTCTGCACGGCCGTAGGTCTGCAGTTCGCCACTGCCGGCTCGGCGGCCGACGGTGCAGGTACGCTGCTCAGCTATTTCGCCGGCAGCCCGCAGGCGCTGGCCTTCAGCATCGCCACCGTTGTGTTTCTGTTCAGCGGCGAGATCTACCATCGGGCCTGGCAGGGCAGACAATCCCCGGATCGCCGGCTCAATCGGCTTGGCGACCTGCTGTCGGCAATCGGCGGCGCGGCATTGGCCACGAGCCTGCTGCTGCTCGGCCAACCAGTCCTCGCCCTGGTCACCGGGGTGCTGATCGTCCTCGGCAAGCTCGGCAGCGCGGCTTTCGGCGATGATGCGGTAGCGCCGCCGGCTTGGCCGGACACCTGGCCCGACCCGTTCCGGTTGGTGGTTCTGGTGGGGCGCGCTCCAGCAGTCGCCGCGGCGGCGCTCGATCTCGTGCAGCAGACCGGCAGCGGATCGCCGTGGCTGGCCATGGTGCAGCCCGCCGTGCTGATCGCCTGCCACGTGCTGTGGATCAAGGCCGACTTGCTGCTGCTCGACGGCGGGCGGAAGCTTGCTGCCGCTCGTCCGGCGGCGAGCTGAGGGAGGCTGCCATGCGTGGCTTCACCGAGTTCGCGGGCCGCCAGACGCGGCTCGTCTACTGCAAGGCGCAGGGCGGCTTCGTTGCCGAACTGGTGCCACACGCCTTCGAAGCGGGAGATGCGGTGGGCGCGCCATCACCGAGCAGCGGCCCTGCCGATGCGGCGCTCCCCCTGCATGCCGTCACTTGTCCCATCAAGGAGAAGCAGAATGACCATTGAAGCGCTGCCGCGCGAGACGCCGGCAACCACCGCCGACCAGCTGACGCTGGCGCGGGTCGAAAACCGGCTGAGAACGGCGCACGCCAACCACCTCGGCTACCCGTACAATCTCGCCGGCGCTACGACGGTACCGGCACGCCTGGCCGGCTACCTGGTGAACAACCTGGGCGACCCCTATGTCGGCTCGCATTTTGCGTCGGAGGTCTGCGATCTCGAACGCGAGGTGGTCGGATGGCTGATGGACCTGTGGGGGTGCCAAGAGCACGAGGGGTTCTGGGGCTCGGTCGGCGCCAGTGGCACCGAGGGGAATTTCTGGGCGCTGTATCTGGCCCGCGAAGCGCTGCCCGATGCGATCCTCGTCTACCCGCGCGAAGCGCACTACTCGATCCCCAAGGCCGCCCGGATCCTCAGGATGACCACCCAGCCGGTCGCCTGCGGGCCGAGCGGCGAGGTGTCGCTGCAGGACCTGCGGCGGGTTCTGTCCCAGTTGCGCAGCGCCTTCGTCATCGTCGCGCTGACCTGCGGCACCACCGTAAAGGGTGCACATGACGATATCGGCGGCGCCCTCGAGGTGATGGACGATTGCGGCTTTCCGGCGCAGCGACGGTTCGTGCATATCGATGGGGCGCTGAACGGCATGGTGCTGCCGTTCCTCGAGGCTGTTCCCGAGCAACTGCAGCCGAGCTTCCGGCACGACATCAGTTCGATCTCGACCTCGGGTCACAAGATGATCGGCACCCCCATGCCATGCGGGGTCCTGGTGACCCGGCGACACTATGTCGAGCGCGTCGCCTCGGCGGTGGCCTATTTGCGCTCCAACGACACGACGCTGATGGGGTCGCGCAATGGCCACGCGGTGCTCGCGCTATGGGCCAGGTTGCTCGGCCATGGTCGCGAGGGGTTCCGGCGCGATGCAGCGCGCTGTGTCGAGCGGGCCCGCGGCCTGGCGGAGACGCTGCGCCAGGCGGGTGTACCGGTGCTGCTCAACCCCCATTCGCTGACGCTGCTGTTTCCGGAGCCGAGCGAGGCAATCGTCAAGCAATACCAGCTGGCCTCTGCCGGCGACGAGGCGCACGCCATCATCATGCCCAACGTCACCGAGGCGCTGATCGCACGGTTTGCGTCGGACTATCTCAAATGGTGGGAGGGGCGGCAGAGCTAGTCGGAGGCGGGGCGGCGGGCTGACGCGCGGGGAGCCCCACGCGCTGAACTGATCTCACCTTGCTGGGCGCATCTTGCGCTCCAGCAGCCGGCGCTCGGCCTCGAGCCGGACCAAGGGCAGGGCGCGTTCATAGGCTTCCCGCGCTTCCGCCTTGCGCCCCAGTCGCTGCAGCAGGTCGGCGCGCGCCGCATGCAGCGGCCAGTAGCCGGCGAGCGTGCCGGTGGCCGCCAGCGCATCGACCAGCTGCAGCGCCGGCTCCGGTCCATCGACCATCGAGCGCGCGGCGGCGGCGTTGAGCTCGACCACCGGAGTGGGGGCGAGGCGCAGCAGCACCTGGTAGAGCGCGGCGATCTGCGGCCAGTCGGTTTCAGCAAAGCTCGGGGCCTCGGCGTGCAGCGCCGCGATCGCCGCCTGCACGCCGTAGGGGCCGATGCGGCGGGGCTGGCCCAGGGCGCGCTCGACCAAAGCCTTGCCCTCGGAGATGGCGGCGCGATCCCAGCGGGTGCGATCCTGTTCCTCGAGCAGCAGCAACTCGCCGGCGCCGTCGCTCCGTCCATCGAGCCGGGCGGCGTGCAGCAGCATCAGCGCGAGGAGGCCGGCAATTTCCGGCTCGCCCGGCAGCAATTGATCGAGCAGCCGGCAGAGCCGTATCGCCTCGGCGCAGAGCTCCGGGCGGGTGCTCGCCATACCGGCGCTCGGGGCATAGCCCTCGGTGAACACCAGGTAGACCACGGCCAGCACCCCGGCGAGACGTTCGGCCAGCAGCTCGCGGCCCGGCACCTCATAGGGGATGCCGGCATCGCGAATCTTCTGTTTGGCGCGCACCAGGCGCTGCGCCATGGTTTCCTCGCTGACGAGGAAGATGCTGGCCACTGCCGCCGTCGCGAGCCCGCACACGGTGCGCAGGGTCAGCGCCACCCGGGTTTCGAGCGCCAAAGCCGGGTGGCAGCAGGTGAAGATCAGCCGCAGCCGATCATCCTCGATCTCGTCGAGATCGGCCTCCGGCCCGGCACTGGCGCGCTCGGCGGCCAGCGTCTTCAGCTTGCCGCGCAGCGCGACGCGGCGGCGGATGCGATCGATGGCCTTGTGCCGGCCGGTATTGACCAGCCAGGCGCGCGGGTTGTCGGGGAGCCCGCTCGCCGGCCAGCGCAGCAGGGCGGCCTCGAAGGCATCCTGCGCGCCTTCTTCGGCCAGTTCGAAATCGCCGACGAGGCGGATGAGAGTGGCCAGCACTCTATCCGCCTCGTGCCGATAGACCGCCTCGATGGCGGCTTTGTCGAGCAGCGGACGCACTCAGTACATGCGGGCGAGGCTGTCGATCGGGCGGACTTCCACCGCCCCGGCGCTGAACGGGATCTTGCCGGCGATCATCAAGGCCTCGTCGAGGTCCTTCGCCTCGATGATGTAATAGCCCGAGAGCTGCTCGCGGGTTTCGGCGAACGGCCCATCGGTGGTGAGCGATTTGCCGTCGCCGCGGCGGATGGTGGTGGCGGTGTTGGAGAGCTTCAGCTTGTCGCCACCCTTCAGGTGGCCGCTCCTCACGATATCCTGGGTGAAGCGCGCATAGGCCTCGCCCATGGCCTTGCCCTGTTCCGGGGTCGCCGACCCCATCGCTGCCTCGTCGCCATAAATCATCAGCAGGTACTGCATGGTCATCTCCATCTGTTGGCAGTTGCTACCGGCGATCGGTCGAACGGGACAGGGCCGAGATCGACAGAGGGGGCGAGATTATTTCGCGAGGCGCAGCAGGCGCCGACGGGATGGTAGCCGAGGGCCACTGCGCAACGCCATCGCCTTCCGGGTCGACTTGCGTATCGCGAGGCGGTGCTACAGGCAGCCGCTCAGCAACCTGAAGCCCATGGCGGCATCGCCGGTACGACATGGATGCTGGGCTGTGGCATCGAGCGTCGCTCTGGCGTCCGACATCACCGTCTCGTCGAGAAAGGCGTAGGCGTGACCGAACTCGGTGTCGCCGATGCCCGGCAGCGTCGAGCCATCGACGCTGTCGATGCCGGCGACCACCGTCATGTTCGCCCCGCCGATGCCCAGGCGCGGCAGGCCGCCGCGGGCGAAGTTGGCGCTGGCGTCGAGGGCAAAATCCTTGTCGGAGGCATAAACGGTGACCTTGCTTGCCACCGCGCCGAGCTGCTGGAACGATTGCAGGAACTGGTCGGTGTCGATATCGGGTGCGGCGTAGATCACGTTGTCGAACTTGCCTGGGAACGCTTCCGGCAATTCGCCGCGAAACTCGCAATCGGTGAGTGCGGCGTGGATCAGCCTCGCGCCATGGCTGTGGCCGAAGAGGATGACTTTCTCGGGTGTAACCGCCTTGGCGAGATCGAGCAGGAAACTCCGGAACTGCTGGCAGCTCGATGCAGCAATCTGGATATCGTGCCCATAGCCGTCATAGGCCGGACGCAGCGGATTGTTGAAGTTGGGGCGCAACAGGTCCTTGCCGGCGGCCCAGCTGTACAGCATCGGAATCCCCGGAAGTTCGCCGTCGAGCTTCAGCCGAACGATACCGGTAAGCGCATCCTCGACCGAATTGTTGAAGCCGTGCACATAGAGCAGGATGCGCTCGCCCGGGTTCTGTTCGAGCACCGCCTTTGCCTCGGCGAAGAAGTCGGCGCGCTCGATCTCGCCGCCGGCATAGGTGGAGAGGTCGTTGTTTACCTGTGGGATGGGCTCGGCGCCGAAATGGCCCCAGCCGATGCCGGGGAAGGTTGGCGGGGCGTCGTCCTTGCGCAGCGGGAAGGTTGCGACCGCCGAGGTAAAGAACGGCGCATAGTCGAGCGAGTGCCGGTCGGTGAAGGTCTGCACCCGGTTGTCGTCCGACAGTTGCACCTGTCGCGCCACCGCGATGGCCACGTTGAGCGGCACGCAAACATAGTACTGGTCGTCGCAGAACCGGCTGAGCCGCCGCGTCGCGGCCTCGGGCACCGGGCCGGTGCCGAACTGGCTGGAGATGGTGAGGCGCTGGATCGCCTGGTCGGCGAGGGCGCGGTTTTCGGTGGCGCCGGGGCGGTTGAGGTCGTCGAGGGCAAGCGGCAGGGCAGCGTTGGCGTCGCCTCGCTCGAGCCCGTTCTCGAGCAGGCGGACGGCCTCCTGGCGCTGCAGCTGATTGTCGCCGGCGGTTTCGAGCAGGAATGTTCCCCGGGTGGTGAAAGCCCTGGGCACGCCGGCGGCTATCGCCTGGTTGAGCAACAGCAGCCCGGTCTCGGTGTCACGCGTGATGCCGCGGCCCTTCAGCAAGGCTTCGCCGAGCAGGGCGGTGGCGTCGAGGTTGCCCATCTGATGGGCGCGCCGCAGATCCTCGACATTCTCGCGCCAGGCCGGGCTCAGCGGCGAGAGACCTTTGACCCCGGCCAGTACTTCGGCCTCAAAGACCGGAGCCTCGTACGGCTGGAGCCGAATGAGCGGCTCGAAGCTCTCGCTGACCTCGGCCGCCGCCTCGGCGGCAGGTTGCGGCTGGAGCATTTTCCAGTTGCCGAGCTGCAGTTTGGTCCCGAGGCCCTGGGCAAGCTGATCGGACGATATCGTCGGCGCCGGCGCCTGGAGTTGCAGGGTGACGAGGTTGTCGGTGAACTGCAGCTGATCGGGCGTGAACTGCTGGGTGAAGGTGGTACCGCCCAGCGGGGCCGGCAATGCCGGCGCGTTCTGTGCCTCTGCATGACTTGTGGTCATCGAGGCAAGTACAGCAACAGCAAAAAGCGGGCGCCAGTTCGACATCTACCTCTCCCGATCCGGCAACAAGCCGACAATCAACAGGTGTAGTCTTACACAGGCGGCAACTCATCTGTCACGATCGAGAAGTCGCGACAGCGCGGGGCGCCGACGCTCAGGCGGCGATGGCGTCAGCGCATGAAAGGCGCCCTTCACCTTCGGCTTGCGGCCTCCGCATAGGGGATGTTGCGGCCGCCATAGCGGCGGACGCGGACATTGGCCTGTTCGGCATGGCCGGCAAAGCCTTCGAGCAGGCAGAGGCGCGAGCAGTATTCGCCGATCATGGCCGAGGCTTCATCGGTGAGGACACGCTGGTAGGTGACGGTCTTCAGGAACTTGCCGACCCACAAGCCGCCGGTGAAGCGCGCCGCGCCTTTGGTGGGGAGCGTGTGGTTGGTGCCGATCACCTTGTCGCCGAAGGCCACGTTGGTGCGCGGCCCGAGAAACAGCGCGCCATAGTTGGTCATCCGGTCGAGGAACCAGTCGGGGTCCGAGGTCATCACCTGCACGTGCTCGGAGGCAATGGCATCGGCAGTGGCGAGCATTTCTTCGAGCGTGTCGCAGACGATCACCTGACCGTAGTCGGCCCAGGAGCGGGCGGCGATGGCGGCGGTGGGGAGGATGGTGAGGAGGTGCTCGACCGCCGCGATGGTGGCGCGGGCGAGGCTTTCGGAGTTGGTGAGGAGGATGGCCGGCGAGGTCGGGCCGTGCTCGGCCTGACCAAGGAGATCGGTGGCACAGAGCTCGGCATCGACGCTGTCGTCGGCGATAACCAGCGTTTCGGTGGGGCCGGCAGGCAGGTCGATGCCGATGGTGCCGAACAGCTGGCGCTTGGCCTCGGCGACATAGGCGTTGCCGGGCCCGACGATCATATCGACCTTGCCGATGCTGGCGGTACCGAGCGCCATGGCGGCGACGGCCTGCACGCCGCCGAGGCAGTAGATCTCGTCGGCGCCGGCGAGATGCTGGGCCGCGACGATGGCGGGTGCGGGCTTGCCCTCGAAGGGCGGGGCGGCGGTGACGATACGCGGCACGCCGGCGACCCGGGCGGTGACCACCGACATATGGGCTGAGGCGAGCAGCGGGTATTTGCCGCCCGGCACGTAGCAGCCGACGGCGTTGACCGGGATGTTCTTGTGGCCGAGCACGATGCCGGGGAGGGTTTCGATCTCGATATCGGTGAGCGCGGCGCGCTGGTGCTGCGCGAAGTTGCGGACCTGGGTCTGGGCGAAGCGGATGTCGTCCAGTGCCGCTTCGCCGACCGTCGCGATGCACTCCTCGATCTCGCCCGCCGACAGGCGGAAGTCGGGGCGGTCATAGCCGTCGAAGCGCACGGACAACTCGTGCACGGCGTCATCGCCACGTTTGACGATGCTGTCGAGAATGGCCTCGACGGTGCTGCGCACCTGGCGATCGTTCTCGGCGGTGCTGGCGGCAGCGGCCGCAGTCTTCAAATGTCGGATCATCCCTCGTCCTTCAATGTGCCTGGCAGACCTGCCGGGGCGCTCAGGGCCTTCGATATCACCTACATCCTGCCCGGCAGCAAGCCGCACGGGGCGGTTGCCGCCCCGCTGCACTCGCCGCGTACGCAGTACATCGGCCGGGACGCCGGCGGCGGAACCCGCTACAGCAGCAGCGCGACCGAGCAAACGTGGGGAGCCGTCATGCAGGGGATCGAACTATCGCGCCGCTTTTATGCCGATATCGTCCGGCCCTGGCTCGGCGAGGTGACGCCTGGCCTGCCGCATGCCGCAGCGCTGGTCGGTTATGGCTCGGAACTGCTCGGCTTTGACGACGAACTGTCGCGCGACCACAACTGGGGCCCGCGCGTCCACATCTTCCTGACGCGTGATCGCTTCGAGGTGGAGGCGCGGCGGCTGGTCGCAGCGTTCGGCGCGGCGGCGCCCCAAACCTATCTCGGCGAGCCGATCGGCTGGCGCAACCGGCCGCACCCGCCGGCCGGCGGCGAGGAGGCGGTGGGGGCGCTGGCGCACGGGCTCGAAGTGCATACGGTCGAGGGCACGCTGGAGCGCATCCTCGGGGTGCGCGCGGTGGATGGTCTCGGCCCGATGCAATGGCTGGGGTTTACGGAACAGCGGTTACTGGCCTTCACCGGCGGCGCGGTGTTCCACGACGACGATGGCCGGCTGAGCGCGGCGCGGGAGCAGCTCAGCTACCTGCCGCGCGATGTGTGGCTCTACAAGCTCGCCTGCCAGTGGCGGCGCATCGCCGAACAGCAGGCCTTTGTCGGCCGGGCCGGGCAGGTCGGCGACGACCTGGGCTCGCGGGTGATCGCCGGGCGGCTGGTGCATGACGCGATGCGCATGGCCTTCCTGCTCGAGCGCCGCTACGCCCCCTATGCCAAATGGTTCGGCAGCGGCTTCGCCCGGCTGCGGCTGGCCGAAGCGCTTGCGCCGCATTTCGGGGCGGTGTTCGCAGCAGACGCCTGGGAAGCGCGCGGCAATGCCCTCGCGGCCGCCTATCTGGAACTGGCGCATAAGCAGAACGCCATCGGGTTGCCGTCGTTCAGGCCGGTGATCGGCCCCTATCACGAGCGCCCGTTCACCACCATCAACACCGACGATGCGGTTACCGCCCTCACTGCGGCGATCGAAAACCCGCAAATCCGGGCGCTGCCGATTATCGGCTCGATCGACCAGATCACCGATTCCACTCCGGTGCTGGAGGACCCGGCGCTGACGCAGCGGATCATCGGGCAGCTGGTGTAGGCGCGGGAGGCCTAGTCCTCGCCATAAACCGGCAGATGCTCGGTCCCGGTCAGCAACTGCACCGCCTCGCGCACGGCGAGTTGCGATGCCCCGAGCACCGTACCGCGGGCCGGGAGCTGGCTGGTGGTGACTTCGGTTTGCCAGGTGAGCTCGGTAATGACGTCGCGGACCAGGGGCAGCAGCAACTCGTTCTGGCCGACGCCGCCGCCCATGACGATGAGGCCGGGGTCGAAAATGCTGACCACCGAGGCGGCGATGCGGCCGATGTCGAGGGCGTGGGTTTCGACGTGGCGGCGGGCGGCCTTGGAGCCGTTGGCGGCCATTTCGAACAGTTCGCGGGCGGTGGCGGGTGGTTCGCCGCGGTCGGTCCAATCGTTGCCGACCCGCTGCATCAGGGCGTGCGAGCCGAGATAATCCTCGAGGCCGGTACGGTGGGGTGCGCTGGTTTCGGACCAGGGGAAGGGGAGGCGGGCGACTTCGCCGGCCGCTCCGTTGGCGCCGCGGAACAGCCGTCCGTCGTGCACCAGTCCGAGGCCGAGTTTCACGCCGACCTGCAGGTAGGCAAAGGAGCGCCGGCCCTGCGCACCGCCGCGGTCGAGCTCGGCGATGGTGGCGCAGTTGACGTTGTTCTCGAACACCACTGGGGCATCGTCGAACTCGCCGATCGAGTCGCGGACGACGTCGAGGTCGGCGCGATAGGCGAGTTCGGGGCGGTTCTTCGAAACGATCACCGGGACGGCGACCGAGACGGCGCGGAGCGGGCCATGCGCCGTGGTGTTCTGGCGCAGGCGCTTCAAGATGGTGCGGATCGCCTTGCCGGTTTCGGCATTGAGGTGCACGGCTTCGGCGGACGGGGTCTGTTCGATCTCGGCCAAGACGGTGCCATCGAGCGTCTGGGCAATGGCCCGCACCTGGGTGGCGCCGGCATCGACGCCGATCACATAGCCGGCCTCGCGGCCGAGGCCATAGACGGTGGCCTTGCGGCCGCTGGCGCCCTGGGTAGTGCCGACCGGCGCGACCAGCCCGAGGTCGCTGAGCTCGAGAATGGCCGCCGACATGGTGGGCTTCGAAAAATCCAGCAGGCTGCCCAGCATCGGCCGGGTGGCGCGGCCGAGCAGGATAATGCGCCGGAACACCGCCCGGGCGCTCTCGGTCAAAGGTGCGGGTGGCGTGGTGAAAGCTACGTTCAAGACCGACACACCGTCAGCAGAGCCATTTGGACAAAGCCTAGTCCGTTCCCTGTTGTCATGTCACGAACCGGGGTGGGGGCAGAAGGGGCAATAACTGGCAGCATCCACCGGTTTACCTTCTCCCCTTGTGGGAGAAGGTGGCGCGCAGCGCCGGATGAGGGGTTCTCTCCGCGCACTGGATCGCCCCTCGCTTCGCTCGGAGCGCGCTACACTTCGTTTCGCGACCCCTCATCCGCCCTTCGGGCACCTTCTCCCACAAGGGGAGAAGGCCACCGCTCTGCAGCCGGTGGGACTTCATTTGCGGACGCCAGCCACCCTCACGCGCCTTCAGGCAGCTTGGTATCGGTCTGGCGGTAGCGGAAAATGCAGACCGGCAGGCCGGCGGCTTCGGCGAGGTCGGCGATGACGAGCTGGGTCGGCAGCGCGGCGAGGATGGCGGTGGCGAGGCCGTTCGAGGTCGCGGGGATGCGGATCACCACCAGGTTGTCGCGCTCGGCGACCTCGGCGCTGGTGATCAGCACGGTGGCGATGCCGAAACCGGCGAGGTCCTCGGCCAACTGCACTTCGCGGCCATCGCCATAGACGATGACGCCGGTGCCCGGGTCGTTGGGCTCCATCGGGCCGTGGAGGAAATTGAGCGTGTCCCAGTTCTGCGCGGGGACGCGGACCGCTTCGCGCAGCAGCAGCGCGGCGTAGCCCGCCGTGCCATAGGCGACATTGGCGCCGACACAATCCAGCGCCCGCTTGCCGGCGAGCAGCTTGCCGGCCCGCGCCACCGCAGCCGTTGTGGAGGTGCGGGTGGTCGCGAGGAGGTCGCCGATGCTGGTCCAGTCGAAGCCCGAGGGGGTGCCGACACGTTCGGCGATCAGCGCCAGCGCCAGGAGCGAGCCCATGTAGCTGGTGGTGTTGGGGCCGCTATCGACGCCGCTGCCGGTGCCGAGCATCTGGCCGACTGAACCGCGCATCGGCGTATCGGCCGATTGCGCGATGCCGAAGGTCACGGCTTTGGGGCGGAGCGTGCTGGCCCTGGCCGGCTCGACGCTGCGGCCCGAGGCGGAAATGGCGATATAGGCGTCTGCTGCATCGACCGTGGCGTCATAGAGTTCGCCGCCGGCCAGTGCGATGGCGCGGCGGCCCTGGGCGCGCAGCTGGGCGGCACCGGCAATGCCGGCATAGAGGCTGGCGCCGATGCCGATCAGCCCGATGGTACCGGCCCTCAGCGCCGTGAGATCGGCCGCGTCGAGCGCCGCGCTGGTGGTGCCGAAGGCCGCGCGCAGCGCCTGCGGTTCCAGGTCAATTGCATCGCGGAAGGGCACGCGTGCCGGCATCGTCGTCTCCATAACTGGGCTAGGCGGAAGGGCGCTGATGCAACGGGATCGCGCCAGATGGGTGCGCATTAGTATAGCAGCCTTACTTTCTGGCAAGCGCAAATTTGCGCGGGAATTTCGGCATGCGGACTTGATCGTCGGCTTTTATTAGTTAACCTGCCTAACCGATGACCCTGGAGGGGCGCGTGGCGCCGCAGGGGCATGGCACAGGAGGTTTCATGAAGACGACCAGAGCATTTCGTGCTGCCCTGACGGCAGCGACCGCCTTGATCGCCGTCGGGTTCGCCGGCGCCGCAATGGCAGAGGATGTGACGCTGGAATACTGGGTGTATTCCGATTTCGCGCAGGGCGATGCGCTCGCCATGCAGCAGGAGTTCATCAAGGAGTTCACCGACGCGCATCCGGGCGTCACGATCAATATCAGTGGCAAGGGCGATGACGACTTGACCGCCGGGCAGGTGGCCGGGGCCGCCAGCGGCACGGTGCCCGACGTCTATATGAACGCCCAGTCGGTCGGCGCGCAGCTGGTCGATGTCGGCGCCATGGCCAATATCTACAGCCAGTTCATGGCGCTGCCCGAAGCACAGCGCGCGCAGTTCGACAAGGACGCGCTGGCGAGCTGCATGCCAAAGCCCGACGAGCTCTATTGCCTGCCCTATACCGGGTTCGGCTCGATGCTGTTCCGCAACCTGACGGTGCTCGAGAAGGCCGGTATCGACCCCGCGACCCCGCCGGCCACCTGGGCCGAGTGGTACGACCAGATGCAGAAGGTCAAGGCCGCCGGCATGTACGCCATCCCGGACGAGACGCTGGTGTTCAACTCGATCGCCGAGATCTATGCGACCACCGGCAATACCGAGACCTGGGGCTTCGACTGGGCCAACCGCAAGACGCGGATCGATGAAGCGACGATGTCCACGGTGCTGCAGAAGTTCGTGGATATGGTGCCGCTCAACACCGGCACCAGCCGCAACGACCAGGCCACCAAGGACCTGTTCATCTCCAACCAGTTGGCCTTCCACACCATCGGCCCGTGGGTGAACCCGACCTATGACGAAGCGGCGAAAGCCAGCGGGCTGAAGTATGATTTCGTGCTGATCCCGGGCGACACCGCCGGCAAGACCGGCGGCATCCGCAGCTACGAGATCGTCGCCGTGGCGCCGGGCAAGAACCAGGAGATCGCCTTCCAGTTCGCCGCCTTCATCACCGAGAAGGCGCAGATGGCCCGCTGGGCCAAGCTGCTGGCCCGCTACAACGCCAACGCCGCGGCCATGGCCGATCCGGAAGTCTCGGCGCTGCCGCTGATCAAGGTCTCGGTGGATGCGGCGCACGGCGCGATGGAAGTCGCGGCACCGTATTTCGTCGGCTCGATCCCCAGCTGCTACAACTCGACGGTGATCGACTATGCCTCGGCGACCGCGGATGGCGACTACACGCCGGCCGAAGGCGCCAAGGAGATGATCGCCGCCCTCAACGAGTGCATGGCCCAGTAAGCCGCATCCGTGATGCTTCGTGCCGCGGCTGGCTCTGTCAGCCGCGGCCCACCGAGGGGCCGTCCATGCCGTTCCGCCGCTATCTGCCGCACTACCTGATGATCGCGCCGTTCATGGTGCTGTTCGCGGTGTTTTTCCTCTATCCGATCCTCAGCGGCCTCTACTACAGCTTCCACGACTGGAACGGCGTGCGGACGCCCGAGTTCGTCGGCGCCGCGAACTATACCAAGATCATCGCCTCGCGCGATTTCTCCCGCGCCATGGGCAACCTTGCCGCCTATATCGCCATCACGGTGCCGCTCGGCATCCTCGTGGCGCTGGGGCTGGCGCTCCTGGTCGACAGCTTCACCGGGCGCTGGTCGAACTTCTTCCGCAACGCCTATTTCATGCCGGTGGTGCTGCCGGCCTTTCTCGCAGCGACCATCTGGCGCTGGATCTACGCCCCGAACTTCGGCCTCCTCAACATCGTCCTCGGCTGGTTCGGCATCCCGTCGGTCAATTTCCTCAACGACACCGACACCATGCTCTACGCGCTGATCGCGGTGGATATCTGGGTGTCGGCCGGCTTCAACATGGTCATCATCCTCGCCGGGCTGAAGAACATCCCGACCGAGCTCTACGAGGCCGCCCGGCTCGATGGGGCCAGCAAGCGCCAGCAACTCTTCCACGTCACCATCCCGATGCTGTGGCCGGTGCTGTTCTTCGTCCTCACCTATGGGCTGATCTCGGCCATGCAGGTGTTCGACAAGCCCTGGCTGCTGACCGGCTCGTCCTTCACCTCCTATGGCGGGCGCCGCAACGCGCTGCTGTTCCCGGTGATGGACATGATGGGGCGGGCCTTTGGCGGGGTGAAGTTCGGCGAGGCGGCGGCCTATGGGTTCCTGCTCACCATCGCCATCGTCGTCGTTACCGGCGTGATGTTTGGCCTGCGCGCCTGGAGTGAACGCCGATGAGCACGATGCGCAAGCTGCGCCGCTTCACCCTGTGGACGGCGCTCAAATGGGCGCTGGCGATCGCCATCGCGCTGGTGGCGGTGTTTCCGATCTGGTGGATGCTCAACGTGGTGTTCGCCCAGGCGGGCGAGCCGGTGTCGCTGAACCCCCGGTTATGGCCGACCTCGTTCAGCGCCGGTATCGACAAGATCGCGACCATCTTCGCCGAGACCGGGTATCTCAGGGCCTACGGCATCTCGATCCTCTATGCGCTCCTGACCATTGCCGGCGTGCTGCTGGTCGGCTCGCTCGCGGCGTTCGAGTTCTCGCTGTTCGAGTTCCCGGGCCGCAAGATCCTGTTCGGCGTGGTGCTGCTGGCGCTGATGGTGCCCACCGCGGTCACCATCATCCCCACCTATGTGCTGGTGTCGCGGCTCGGTTGGCTCAACACCATGGAGGGACTCGTGGTGCCGGGGCTCGCATCGGCGTTCGGGTTGTTCATGCTGGTGCAGTTCATGCGCGCCATCCCCAAGGACATGATCGAGGCGGCGCGGCTCGATGGGGCAGGGCACTTCCAGATCTACTGGCACGTGGTGCTGCCGCTCTGCCGCAATGCCCTGGTGACGCTGGCCATCCTCACCTTCATCCAGACCTGGGGCAATTACATGTGGCCGCTGATCGTCGGCACCAAGGAAGAGCTCTACACGGTCGGGCAGGTGGTGGGCCTGTTCAACTCGCCGCTGTCGCACCACACGGTGGATACGGTGATGACGGCGAACCTCCTCGCGGCCGTGCCGCCGCTGATCTTCTTTCTCATTTTCCAGCGCCAGATCGTCCAGGGCATCGCCATGTCGGGAAGCAAGGGCTGAAGGAGCAATAATGGCTTTCCTCGATATTTCCGCGGTCTCGAAGTCGTTCGGCTCGGTCAGCATCCTCAGGGATGTCGACCTCAGCATCGAAGAGGGCGAGTTCGTGGTGTTCGTCGGCCCCTCGGGCTGCGGCAAATCCACTTTGCTGCGGATGATCTCCGGGCTCGAAGAGATCAGCGCCGGCACCATCTCGATTGCCGGTGAGGTGATGAACGAGGTCGAGCCGGCCGACCGCGGCGCGGCGATGGTGTTCCAGTCCTATGCGCTCTACCCGCATATGACGACGTTCGAGAACGTCTCGTTCGGCCTGCGCATGGCGCACAAGGCGCGCGAGTTCATTGCCGGACGGGTGAATGAAGCGGCGACGATCCTGCAGCTCGAAAAGCTGCTGGCGCGCAAGCCCGGGCAGCTCTCCGGCGGGCAGAAACAGCGCGTCGCCATCGGCCGGGCCATCGTGCGGGAGCCCAGGGTGTTCCTGTTCGACGAGCCGCTGTCGAACCTCGACGCCGAGCTCAGGGTGCAGATGCGGGCCGAGCTGACCGAGCTGCACAAGCGGCTCGGCACCACCATGATCTATGTGACGCACGACCAGATCGAGGCGATGACGCTGGCCGACAAGATGGTGGTGATGGCCGGCGGCCTGATCCAGCAGGCGGGGCCGCCCTTGACCCTTTATGACGACCCCGACAACCAGTTCGTCGCCGGCTTCGTCGGCTCGCCGAAGATGAACTTTCTCGCGGGCCAGCTCGTCTCGACCGATGTCGGCTCGGTGCAGCTCAGCGGTGTTGGCGGGGCGGCCGATCTTACCCTGCCGATCGGCGGCATTGGCGGCGGCGCCCGACCGGTGACGCTTGGCGTGCGACCGGAGCATCTGACGATTGTCGGCGACGGTGCAGCGGGCGACCTCGAGGGGCATGTGACCCTCGTCGAGGAACTGGGAGCCGAGAGCTTCGTGCATCTCACCGTTACCGATGGCACGCCGATGGTCGTGCGGGCGCGTCGCGATGCGGCGCGGGCCGGCAGCAGCGTTCGCCTCGGCATCGATGCCGGCCGCGCGCTCTTGTTCGAGCGCGACGGCCAGCGCATCCGTGGGAGCCTCAGCCAGCAATGAACTTTGCCAGCCCGCTACCGGCCCCGCTGTTGATCGGCATCGATATCGGCGGGACCAAGACGCAGCTTCGCGCCATTGCCGATGGTGGCGAGGAGCGCGACCTGATTGTTTCGAGCGCGAACTGGCGCCGGCGCGACTGGGACGAGGATGCCGAAGGGCTGCTCGCGCTGGTCGGGCAACTGGCCGGTGGGGCAGCAGTGACCGCCATCGGCATCGGCGCCCATGGCTGCGACGATGCCGAGGAATGCAAGGCGTTCGAGACGGCCATCGCGGCGCGCACCAGCGCCAGAGTGGCGGTAGTGAACGATGCCGAGCTGATGCCGCTGGCGCTGGGTTTTCCCGGCCAGATCGGCGTGGTGGCCGGCACCGGCTCGATCGCCGTGTGCCGTCCTTCGCCCGACCGCATGCTGGTGGCCGGCGGATGGGGCTGGATCGTCGGCGACGAAGGCAGCGCCGCCGCGCTGGTGCGGCAGGCGGTACGCGCCGTGGCGCTGCATTTCGATCGTGGCGGCGACGCCACTGAGCCGCTCGCCGCGGCCATTCTCGCCTCACTCGAGGTCAAAGCTATTCCGCGGCTTGGCAGCACGCTGGGGCAGTTGCGCTCGGCCGCCGAGGTCGGGGTGCACGCCGTGGCGGTGTTTGCTGCTGCCGAGCAGGGCTCGCAGCTCGCGCAAGCGGTGATCCGCGAGGGCGGGCGGCTGCTGGCGGAACTGGCGGCGCTGCTCGACGCCCGCGGCGCCGGGGCAAGCCATGTGGTGGCCGGGGGCAGCGTCATCGTCGAGCAGCCTAGCCTCTGGGCGGCTTTCGTTGCTGGCCTCGGCGAGACTGCCGCGCACCTGACGCCGCACCTCTTCACCGGCAAGCCGGTGGAAGGCGCCTGCGCTTTGGCGCGGCTGCAGGGGTAAGGGCGGCTTACCAGTTGGCGATGCGGCCGTCGGCGAGGATCGACTCCGTTGCCGGGATCACCTCCTGCTTGAACGGGTAGCGGGCGGCGGCTTTCTCGTCGATTTCGATGCCGAGGCCGGGCGCGTCGGGAATCGACCAGGCGCCGTTGACGAGGTTCAGCGGGTAGGTGGCGCAGATTTCGGCGAACCACGGGACGATGCCGACGGCTTCTTCCTGGATGACGAAGTTGGTGGTGGCGGCGTCGAACTGCAGCGCCACCGCGCCGGCCACCGGGCCCATCGGGTTGTGCGGGCACACCCCCATATGGGCGGCCTCGGCAATGGCGGCGATCTTGCGGCCGCCGGTAAAGCCCATGCAGTGGGCGAGGTCGGGCTGGATATAGGCGACGGCGCGGGTCTGGGCCACTTCGAGGAACTCGCGCGGGGTGAACAGCCGCTCGCCGGTGGCCAGCGGGCAATCGACGCGGCGGGCGATATCGGCCATGGCGGCGGTATCGCCGGGCTGGATCACTTCCTCGCAGAACAGCGGCTTGATCGGCTCGATCGCCTTAATGTAGGCGATCGCCGCATCGAGGGAATCCGGGCGGCCGTGGAAATCGGTCATGATCTCGACGCCATCACCGACCCGCTCGCGCACCGCGGCCGCGAGCTTTTCGACGTGGCGCACGGCGGGCAGGGGCGCATCGTACCCGGTATAGGGGACGAAGCCGAGCTTGATGGCGTTGTAGCCCAGCTCAACGGTTTCCTGCACCGCATCGCAGAAGCGCGAAATATCGGTGTTGGGGACGCGGGCAGAGGCATCGCCGCGCTTGAGGTGGGTGTAGACCCGCACGCTGTCGCGGACCCGGCCGCCGAGCAACTGCCAGACCGGCACACCCAGCGCCTTGCCCTTGATGTCCCACAGCGCCTGCTCGATGCCGGAAACGGCGGTGAGGCCGATCGAGCCGAGCGGCCAGAAGCTGAAGCGGGTCATGGTGTTGACCAGGTGCTCGATGCGCAGCGGGTCCTCGCCGATGAGGAAGGGCTTCAGGTCATCGATGGTGCCGGTGACCGCGCGGGTCTTCCACTCGAGCGTCGCCTCGCCCCAGCCCCACAGGCCCGGCTGGTCGGTGAGCACCTTCACGAAGATCCAGTTGCGCTGGATGGCGTTGACGATGACGGTTTCGATGCCGGTGATTTTCATGGGGGGTCCTGGGGGGTGAACTTTATCGCCTGGGGTCACGTCGGTTGAGGGGCCGGTGAGCACAGAGCACCCCCACCCCTGTCCCCTCCCCGCAAGGGGGAGGGAGACGCTCTCACCGGCGCCAGTGTTTTCGTCTCCTCCCCCCTTGCGGGGGAGGGACAGGGTGGGGGGTATTCTTCCCGCACAGCACCATCAGCGCGCGCTCCCCGCCTATTCCGTCCGGATCTCGTTGTCCTCGAGGTAGTCGCGGTTGAGTTCGATGCCGAGGCCGGGGACGCGCGGCAGCTTCAATGCGCCGTTGGAATTGTCGAGGCGGGTGTGCATCAGCTCGTTATAGCCACTGAGGTCCCAGCGCGAGGTCTCGAGCTTGTAGAAGTTGGGCACCGTCATCATCACGTGGGCGCCGGCCAGCACGTTGATCGGCCCGCCGGCATCGTGCGGCGAGATCGGCACGTAATAGCCTTCGGCGAGATTGGCGATCTTTTTCATTTCGGTGATGCCGCCGGTCCAGGTGACGTCGGGCATGATGTAATCGGCGAGCTTGCGCTCGAGGATGGGCACGAAGTCCCACTTGGTGTGGGCCCGTTCGCCCACCGAGATCGGGGCGCTGACCTTGTCGCGCACCTGCTTCAGGGCATCGAGGCTTTCGGGCGGCACCGGCTCCTCGAACCAGTCGATCTGGCCCGCCTCTTCGAGCGAGCGGCAGAGCCGGATGGCAGTGGGGACATCGAAGCGGCCATGCGCGTCGATCAGGATCTCGACTTGAGGGCCGGCGGTCTGGCGGATCAGGGCTGTGAGGTCGGCGGCCTTTTTCTCGTCGGCGCGCGACAGCATGCCGTCTAGATAGCCATCGCGGCGCTCGCGATCACCCTGGTAAGGGAAGGGGTCGAACTTCAGCGCCGTGTGGCCCGACTTCACGATGTCGGTGATCTCGGCGACGACCGCCGCATTGGAGGTGAACTTCGATTGATCGGGGTGGGTGTAAAGCGCGATCTCGTCGCGCACCGCGCCACCCAGCAGTTCATAGACCGGCAGGCCCAGCACCTTGCCGCGGATATCCCACAGCGCAATGTCGATGGCGCTGACGCATTCGCAGGCGGCGCCGCGGCTGCCCATATAGGTGAAGCTGCGGAACAGCTTGTGCCACAGCCGCTCGATGCGGCTCGGATCCTCGCCGGCGATCTGGTGGCTCACCTGTTTGAGGATGGCGGCGAGCGCCCGGTTGGCGATCTTGGTGGTCGAGGTGATCTCGCCCCAGCCCGAAATCCCCTCGTCGGTGGTGACTTCGACGAACAGGTACTCGCCCCAGTACGAACTGCTGGCCTTGACCAGCCAGGGCCGGACGCCGGTGATCTTCATTGCAGAATGGCTCCCTCAAACCACTGTGGCGCGCTGCTGGCGCCGCGAAACTCGTCAGCTGGCGCGCGCTGCGCGCGAGGCGCGCATCTGTTCGAGCACGTGCCGGCCGGCGCCATCGACATGCGCGGCGATCAGGTTCGCCGCCTTCTCGGCGTCGCCGATCTTGACCAGGCGGATCAGCTCCCGGTGCTCGCGCATCACCTGGGCCTGGCGCACCAGGGTGTATTGGTAGCGCCGCGCCACCGCCCGCAGCACCTCGCGGTGCTTCCACCAGAGCTCGGCGGCGAGGTGGTTGTAGTGGCGCTCGTACATGACGTTGTGGAACTGCGTGTCGAGCTCGCCGTGCAGCACCTGATCGGCGAAGTTGTTGGCCTCGATCTCGTCCTGGATCTGTTCGAGCGCGGCAATGTCGACTGATGTCGCCATGCCGACGAACCAGCGCACCATCGAGGGCTCGATCAGCACGCCGATCTCGTAGGTATCGCGCACGAAATCCTGGTCGATCGGGCGGACCCGGGCGCTCTTGTTGTGGACGATCAGCACAAAGCCCTGCGAGCGCAGCAGCTGCAGCGCCTCGCGCACCGCATTGGCCGGAGCGCGGTGCCGCTCGGACAGCTCGGCGACGACGAGGCGCGAATTGGCCTCGAGGCGGCCCGAGATGATGTCGTCGCGGATCAGCTCGTAGACGGCGGCGCCTTCCTCGGACACCCCGGTCGGATCGATGCCGACCGGCGGCCGGGCCTTGAACGCATTCATCTCGATCGATCCCCCGCTGTTGCCGATGCAGCAGTTTTGCCGGTTTCGCGCCAGATTTCCAGAGAGCTGACTCAGATTTTGCAAAATTCTGGTTGTCTGTGCTGAAATCCTGGCGTTACTCTACGTAACCGGCCCGTTACCGGACGGCATTCTCGACTGGCGCGAGGGGCGCCCGTCGCGGATGGAGGGAGGAATTTCAATGTCAGAACACGGACTTGGCCGTGCGCTTCAGCGCGGCATACTGTCGGCTGCGCTAGCCACGGGGCTCCTGGCCTCGACCGCCCTGGGGGCGGGCGTCGACATCAGCAAATGGTCGCCCGACTATGTGCGCTCGATCGCCGGGACGGAGACCTTCGATACGGTCGGGCACTGCAACTCGGTGACCCCGACCGACTACAAGGGCAAGCTGACCTTCTGGTACCAGGGGATTTTCGAAGCCGATCCGCAGATCATGCGCGACAATTACCGCGATTTCTTCGCGGCGTTCCGCGCCACTTACCCGGGGATCGAGCTGACCGAGCAGGGCATCACCTATAACGAACTGCTCGACAAGTTCCGCACCGCGCTGCTCGGCAACTCCGCGCCGATGGCGATCCGCTTGCAGATCCTGGGGGGCACCGAGTTTGCCGCCAAGGGCTATCTCGAGGAGCTGAAGCCCGAGGATGTCGGCTACCAGCCCGACGATTTCTGGCCCGGCGCGATGAAGGCAGTGACCTGGGACGGCAAGGTCTACGGCATCCCTACCAATAACGAGACGATGGCGTTCATCTGGAACGCCGACATCTTCAAGCGGGCCGGGCTCGACCCCGAAAACCCGCCAGCCACCTGGGACGATGTGGTCAGCTATTCGAAGCAGATCCACGACAAGCTCGGCATTGCCGGCTATGGCCTCGTCGCCAAGCAGAATGCCGGCAACACGCCTTATCGCTACATGCCGCAGCTCTGGGGCTATGGCGGCGGGGTGTTCGACGAGGCCGACGCCAACCCGACCTATGGCGAGGTGCGGCTCGACAGCCCGGCGAGCATCCGCTCGCTGCAGGCCTCCTACGACATGTATGTGCGCGACAAATCCGTGCCGGTTTCGGCGCTGACCAACACGCAGGGCGAGAACCAGGCGCCGTTCATTTCCGGGCAGTTGGGGATGATGATCTCGCACCCCTCGGAATATGCGAGGATGGTCGAGCTGGCCGGCAAGGCCACCGGCTCCGACAAGGCGGTGGCGGACACGGTGCTCGAAAGCATGCGCTACGGGCTGATCCCCACCGGGCCGGACGGCAAGCGCGCCGTGGTGTTCGGCGGCTCCAACATCCACATCGTCAAATCCGAATATGTCGATGGCGGCAAGGTGGATGAGCCGGCGGCCAAGGCGCTGATCTGCATGTGGACCAGCCCCGAATGGTCACTGAAGCTCGCCTGGGCCGGCTCCAACCCGGGCAATGTCAACGGCTTCAAGACGCAGTGGATGAAGGAGCGGCTCGACACCATCAAGTTCCTCGATGTCACCACCTCGATGCTGCCCAACGGCATCCCGTTCCCGGCGCTGCCGGAAGCGCCGGAGATCATGAACATCATCGTCCCCGACATGATGCAGAACGCACTCACCGGCAACATGACGGTCGAACAGGCCGCCAAGGATGCGGCGGACAAGGTGCGCAAGTTGCATGGCGGTGGAGGCCTCTGAGGCGACAACCGCGGGGCCGGGCGTGCTGCCCGGCCCCGAATGCCGCGACGGCCTGGCCTCCCCGTGACTGGCCGATGCGCGCGATACGCGATAGACATACCTGGCGGCTGGTTTGTGGACCCGGGGGGTGACCATTCATCCGCTCGACAACCATTTGTGGAATGCGCTGAACGGCCCGATGGCCCGTTACAGTCGTGCCGTCGGTCGCGTCAGGCTGCTGGCGCCCGGCATCGGGCCGGCTGCGGCGATGGAAGCAGTTTCGCCGTTAAACCTCTCGACGCTCGCCGGGGCGATGGCGCCCGGGTCCGAGGTCATGCTGATCGCCCCCGAGGCGTTGCAGCCCACCGACGAGCTCGAAGTGCTGGCCATCAAACCGGTGCTGCAGATGGTGGCGGAGCAGTTCGTGCCGGACGAACCGGCAACGGCGAGCGTCAGGCTGAGCTCCGAAGATTTTCCCCAGATGCAGGCATTGGTGGAGCTGGCGCGGCCCGGTCCACTCGGCCCGCTGGCGATGGAGCTCGGCGGCTTTCACGGCATCTTCGATGGGGAGAAACTCGTCGCGCTGGCCGGCAAACGACTGCAGGTGGACCGATACGCCGAACTCGCCACCGTATGCACCCACCCCGACTATCGGGGCAGGGACTATGCCAAGGCGGTGGTTTCGGCGGTGGGGCAGGAGATGATCGCCGACGGGTTTACGCCGTTCCTCGGCGTCGACGACGGCAACACCCCCGCAATCCGGCTCTACGAGCGGTTGGGGTTTGTCCATCGCACCACCTTCTACCTGAGCCTCGTCAAGCGCATGGGATGAGCGATCTGCTCAGCCGATAGATGCGCCGAGCAGGGTGGCCGACCTATCGGTATCCCCGATCCTGACGCGGCGGATAAGCTCGCCGGGCTCGCGCAGCGCGGAATAGTCCCGCCATCCGGCCGGTTCATCGCGACGTTCAATATTTACCACTGGCCGCTGGCGGACGACTCGTCGCGCTTACATGCGGCATGGTGCATGTCACGATATGCCCGGCGTCCGGAGCGGAGATGGTTTCGGTGTCGGGCGGCGCCGGGTAGGAAATTGTCCGATGGCAAATCGTAGCCAGCGGATGGGAGGATCGATTTGACTGCATCTATTGGTAAGCCGGTGCGCTTCGGGCTCATCGGGGCGGGAGCGATTGCGCGCAATTCCCATGCGCGCCCATTCATCGAACAGCGCGACAGGCTGCAACTGGTTGCGGTGTGCGATGGCGTCGAGACGAATGCGCGCGCCATGGCGGACGCGGTGGGCGGCGATGTCGCGGTGCATAGCGACTACCGCGAGCTGCTGGCGCGACCCGATATCGATGCGGTGATCGTCGCGACGCCGCATTTCAACCACGCCGAACTGGGGCGCGCCAGCGTCGCTGCCGGCAAACCGGTGCTGATCGAAAAGCCGGTGGTCTGCACGCTAGACGAGTTCCGCGAGCTTTACGCCCTGTCGGAGGCGGCGGGGGTTGCGGTCATTGCCGGGCAGATGCGCCGGTTCGAACCCGAAGTGGTGTGGCTACGCGACTGGCTGGCCGCATCGCCCACCAATTTCGGCGAACTGCGCAGTTTCGATATCCAGTCGTGGCAGAACCTCGAGGGCTATCTCTACGAAGGCGGCGCCGGGCTGAAGCACTGGCTGCTCGATGGCAAGCGGGCAGGCGGCGGGGTGGTGATCAGTCTCGCCATCCACCAGCTCGACCTGATCCGCTACCTGTTCGACGCCGACTATGTCGAAGTCCACGCGTCTGGCCGCTTCGACAGCCCGTTCTACAACGAGGCGGAATCCTCGGCGGTCGCAACGCTGAAGCTCAGCAATGGCGCCACCGGGTTGCTGCACGCCAATTACCTGGCGCCGCGCGTGCCGTTCTGCGAGGCGCTCTCCGCCTTCGGCAGCCACGGCACCATCTTCCAGCATGTCGAGCGGCAGGGCGATTATCGCGGGCCGTTCAAATACGCCACCACCAAGGGCGCGCCGACCACCGGCTGGACCCAGCAATGGGAAGGGCTCGCAACGGTGCCGCCGCACCCGAGCCTCGATACCAACAGCTTCGTCAACCAGGCGCTGGATTTCGCCGAGATCGTCACCGGCGGAAAGGCGTCACGCAACGGGCTGGCGCAGAACTTCAACACCATCGCGGTGATCGAGGCGATCGCCCGCAGTATCCGGACCGGGGCAACGGTCGCGGTCGAAACCCTGAAGGGAGAATAGCCCATGGCCCGCTACCGCATTACCGCCAACATGGAATTCGTGCGCAGCGCCGATCTCGATTTCCGCCAGGGCATCGTCGTCGCGAAAAAGCTCGGCTACCGCTACGTCGAGCCGATGGTCCATACCGGCTACGAGCTGTTGAGCGAGGTCGGCTACTTCCACTCGTTTTCGATGGAGGAAGACCCGCTGTGGATGAAGGAGCTCTGCGATGCGCAAGGGCTTGGCGTCTCGAGCTTCAGCGCCCACAGCCCGCTGATGAAGCCGGAAGCCGCGGTGGCGCGGCTGACCCGCGCGGCGGTGTTCGCCACCGCGGTGGGCACGAAGTTTCTCAACTCCGACGAGATGCTGAAGCCCGACTGGATGAGCGACGCCGAAGCGCATGAGGCGATGCACTATACGCTGCGCCGGCTGAGCCAGGTGCTGGAGCGCCATCAGGTCTATCTCTGCATCGAGCCGCACGGCGTCTACACCAAGACGGTGGCGGGGCTTTTGAAGATCGTCAACCTCGTCCCCTCAACGTGGATCCAGGTCAACTGGGACACCGGCAACTCCTATCTCGCCGGCCAGGAAGACCCGTACGAGGCGCTTGAGACGGCGCGCGACTACGTGCGCCACGTCCACGCCAAGGACATCAGCTTCGAGCATTCCGAGAAGGAACGCGGCAAGGTCACTGGCACGCCGGTGGGCTGCGCCTGCGGCGAGGGCGCGGTGGATTGGGACCGGGTGCTGTCGATCCTCGATCCGCTCGATCGCGAGATTTTCCTCTCGGTCGAATGCGGCACCATCGACCAGGCCGAGCGGAGCCTCGCCTTCCTGAAGCGGGCCGTCGGCCACCGGCTGATCGAGGACTGAGATGCGCCTCGAACTCGCCGACACCAGCATCGAGGTTATGGGCGACGATGGCAGCCTTGCCGGCCGTTACGTCTTTGCCGACCCGTACAAGCCGTACCTCCATCCGCTGCTCACCCCGAGCGGAGTGGCCATGTCGGCCTTCATGCCGCACGACCACAAGCATCACCGGGCGCTGATGTATGCGCTGCGGACTCCCGAGCTGAACTTCTGGGAGGAGCGGGTGACCGTGCCGGAGGAGCGGGTCGGCCGGCAGGTGCACCTGGGGCTTACCGAGGTGGTGAAGTCCGGCGACAGCGTCGGGTTCACACAGCGGCTCGCCTGGTGCGCCATCGATGACGACGCGCCGGTGCTGCTCGAAACCCGCCGGCTCAGCTGCCGGCTGGGCGAGCGCGGCTATAGCTGGAACTGGCACACCCGCTTGGTGGCGCAAACCGACCTGACGCTGCGGATGAGCCAGTGGAGCTCGCCGCGCGCCGACGGCGCGCTGGTCAACTATCACGGCCTCGGCCTCCGCCTACCGCGCGAGTTCAGCGGCGAGATCGCCAACGTCGCGCTGCGGCTCGATGGCCGTCCGGTCAGCGTGGCCGAGGCACATGGCACGGTGCCGCACAGCATCGAGTATCGCGGTGCCGCCGATGGCTACTGGCCGGTGCGCTTTGCCGGGGTGCGCTTCACCCAGCGCCAGCCCAACACGCTTTTCATCATGAAGGACCCTTTCGCCTACATCGCGCTGGGCCCTTCGAACGATCACCCGCGCGCCCTGAAGCGCGGTGAATTCCTCGAGGAAGACTACACCGTCGACGTCTTCGACGCCGATGCGCTCAACACCTGAGACTATTAAGGAGGAGACAAAATGCTGACGAAACTTCTGGGACTTGGCCTCGCGGCCATGCTCGCCAGCGGCGCCTACGCGCAGGAAGCCGACTGGTTCAAGCCGGCCGACCATGCCGGCAAGCAACTGAACCTGGCGGTCAACGCCTCGCTGCTGCAGCCGCCGACCATCACCTACATGCAGGAACTCAAGGACAGCTTCGAGGCGGCGTCGGGGGCGACGATCGTCTACAACCCGATCCCCGAGAACGAGCTCTACAACAAGGTCCGGCTGTCGATCGTGGGCAAGACCGGCGCCTATGACGGCATGTTCACCGGCGCCGGCGGCGCCAAGGATTTCGGCATGTCGGGCCTGCTCGCCCCGCTCGAACGGGCGCCCGATATCGATGATTTCTTCGCCGGCGACGTGGCGCAGTACAGCGTTGGCGACACGCTCTATGGCGCGCCACTCAGCTCCGACACCAACATCTTCTACTGGCGGAAGGATCTGTTCGAGGCGGCAGGGCTCGACCCCAATACCCCGCCCGCCACCTATGCCGAGGTGCAGGATTATGCGGTCAAGCTGACCACCGACGCCAACGGCAAGCACCCGGGTGAAGAGGGGTTCGACGCCAACAACATCAAGGTCTACGGCCTCGCCTTCAAGGGCGCCAAGACCCTCGCCAGCACCTGGGAGTGGTACAACTACCTCTATGCCTTCGGTGGCAATGTGTTCGACGACAAGTTCAACATCACCGTCAATCAGCCTGAAGCCGTGGCCTCGCTGCAGTGGCTGACCGACAATTTCCGCGACAAGAAGATCTACCCCGCCGACACGCTGACCTTCGACTATGCCGAGTACAATGCGCTGTGGCTGCAGGGCCGCGTCGCCATGGGCATAAACTGGCCCTTCATGTACGCCCTGCTGCAGGACCCGGCCCAATCGCAGGTGGTCGACAAGGTCAGCATCGGGCGCAAACCCGCCCAGGTGACGCATGGCGGCAATATCGGCGGCTGGTCGTTCAATGCGCTGAAGGGTGCGCCGAACGAGGCCATCGCGCTCGATTTCGCCAAGTGGGTGCAGCGCAAGAAGACCGCTGAAATGGTGGCTTCGACCGGTCTGACCCCGCCGCGCATCTCAGTGATGCAGGCCATGGAACAGCAGGCCGGCCAGCCCTGGAAGGCGATCGCCGAAAACCTCCAGGACGGCAAGTCGGTCGCGGCTATTGCCACCGGCGACTCCTGGCTGCCGATCGAGAGCGCCTTGCAGACCGCCATCCAGGAGAGTTTGCTGGGCCAGAAGAGCGCCCAGCAGGCGCTGGACGATGCTGCCGTCGCCATCAAGACCATTCTCGACAAGAATGGCTTCAAGTCGCCGGTCAGCTGACCTCCCACCCGGGGCGGCGGTCCTCCCACCGCCGCTCCGGAAAACTGCAGGTTTTGCCGCCCCGGAGAACCGCAGGTCTGCGGGCAGGAAAGGCTGCCGGTAGCCCACGAACTCAAAGACCTGGAGCATTGCCTTGAGTCAGATGCTCCCGAGGAGGAGACCGCCCGTGGCGGATACCATCACTACCGCCGACAGCCGATCGCACGGCCTCAGGTTCCGCGGCCGCCAGCTCAGCGAGGCGGCGTTCGGTTTCCTCTTGGCTTCGCCGCTGCTCATCGTCACGCTGGGCATTATCGGCTACCCGCTTGCCTATGCGCTTACCGCCAGCTTCCAGCGCTTCCGGCTGACCGCTCCCGACAACATCAGCTTCGTCGGCTTCGACAATTACTACTACGTGCTGATCGATCCGCAGTTCTGGGTCGCGCTGCGCAATACGCTGCTCTATGCGGGCATCGCCGTGCCGGTGGAACTCGCCCTCGGGCTGATCATCGCCATGGCGCTCAACAAGCTGTTGCGCGGCGCCCGGCTGGTCCGCACCATCCTGATCCTGCCCATGATGCTGGCGCCAGTGGTGATGGGGCTGATGTGGAAGTTCATGTTCAACGACCAGTTGGGCATCATCAACCACCTGCTGCGCCTCACCGGCCTCGACCTCCACATCCTGTGGCTCGCCGATCCGAACCTCGCCTTCATCAGCCTGCTGATCGTCGAGGTGTGGGCGACGACGCCGATCATGGTGATCCTGCTCTCGGCCGGCCTCACCACCATCCCGGCTGAGCTCTACGAGGCCGCCGAGATCGATGGCGCCTCGCGCTGGCAGCGCTTCGTCAACATCACCTGGCCGATGCTGCAGCCGGTGATTCTGGTTTCGCTGCTGCTGCGCGGCATGGACGCCTTCCGCGTCTTCGATATCGTCTTCGTCCTGACCCAGGGCGGGCCCGCCAATTCCACCGATGTGCTGAGCTACTACGCCTATCGCACGATCTTCCAGGGCATGGATGTGGGCGGCGCCTCGGCCGTCAGCATGATGATGCTGGTCGTGCTCGCGGGCCTCGGCATCGTCCTGATCCGCCGCATGCGGGGAGGCATCCATTGAGCCGCCGCCAGACCAGTTTCGACTACGCCGCCAAAGCGCTCGTCATCGCCGCCTCTGTGGTGTTCGTCGCGCCCATCCTGTGGCTTGCCCTGACGGCCTTCCGGCAACCCTCGGAGCTGTTCAGCTTCTCGCTGTTCTTCACCCCGACGCTGGAGAACTTCTCGAGCGTGCTGAAGAGCTACGACATGGGGCAGTTCTTCGCCAATTCGATCCTTATCGCCACTGTGGTGACGGTGCTGAACGTGGTGATCGGCGGGCTCGCGGCCTATGCCTTTGCCCGCTTCAGGTTCCGCTTCAGCAACCTGCTGTTCGTCGCCATCCTCTGCGTCAAGATGATCCCCTCGATCTCGCTGATCGTGCCGCTCTACCTGATGTATGCCTCGGCGGGCCTGCTCAACAGCATCGCCGCGGTGGTGATCACCGAGGTCGCCTTCGCGCTGCCGCTCTCGGTGTGGATCATGGAGAGCTTCTTCCGGGCACTGCCGCGCGAACTCGAGGAAGCGGCGGTGATCGATGGCTGCTCGCGCTTCGGGGCGCTGGTCCGCATCGTCGTGCCGCTGGCCATGCCGGGCATCTCGGTCACCGCGATCTTTGCGTTCCTTTCCAGCTGGTACAGTTTCCTCGTGCCGCTGGTGATCATCTCCTCGCAGGACAAGCAGACGCTGCCGCTGGCCCTGTCGCAGATGAACCTGCTTTATGGCATTCGCTGGGACCAGATGTCGGCGGCGAGCATCATGTACATTGTCCCCACGGTGATCATTGCCATCGTGTTCCAGAAGTACATTGTATCGGGGCTCACCATGGGAGGGGTGAAGGGATGAGCGCACTGGCCAGTATCCCGACCTTCCTCGATGCCGAGGGCGTCCACTATGCCGATACCTGCGATCCTCTGCGGCTGGCAGTCGCCGAGAACGAGCTCGAAATGCACGCACTCGCCCGGGAGAACTACCCGGGCGAGCCGTTCCCTGGCGACTCCCTCGGTGAAGTGCGCACGGTCGGCTACTGGGATGCCAGCCGGCCGCAGCACTGGGGCCTCGAATGGCACCGCAACGAGGGCGTCGAGTTCACCTACTTGGCGCGCGGCTCACTGGGCTTTGCCGTCGATGGCACCGAATACGCGCTGAAGCGCGGTTGCCTCACCATCACCCGGCCCTGGCAATCGCATCGCGTCGGGCTGCCGCATGTCGACCCGTCGCGGTTGCACTGGCTGATCCTCGATGTCGGGGTGCGCCGGCCCAACCATCGCTGGGTCTGGCCGTCCTGGGTGGTGCTGTCGCCCAACGACCTCGCGACGCTCACCCGGCTGCTGCAGTATAACGAGAACCCGGTGTGGCAGGCCGATCTCGCCATCGAGCGCACCTTCGAGGCGCTTTCGGCCTGCAGCGCCGCGCCCAAGCGGGCGGCGCTCGAATCCGAATTGCGGCTGCGCATCAACGAGCTGCTGCTCGAGGTGCTGCGGCTGCTGCTCGAACAGCAGGTGCAGCTCGATGAACAGCTGACCTCCACCCGGCGCGGCGTCGAGGTGTTTCTGCGCGATCTGGGTGGCATGGTCGACCGCACCTGGACGCTGGAGGAGATGGCGCGCGCCTGCGGGCTGGGGCGCACCCAGTTCTGCCGCCACGTGCAGGATCTCACCAATATGTCGCCGATGGAGTACCTGACCTATTGCCGGTTGCAGCTGGCGGCGGAGATGCTGAAGAGCAGCACCGGCACCAGCATCACCGACATCGCATTCGCCACCGGCTTCACGTCGAGCCAGTATCTCGCGCAGCAGTTCCGGCGCTACTTCCGTACCACGCCCACCGATTACCGACGGGACACCCAGGAATGAACCACACCAGGTGCAGCCTGATCATGGTATCCTTTAGCCACCCCTGAGAATGAGCGCGGCGGCCTCGGTGACTTCCACGGCGGCCTGCTCGGCCGACATGGCGTCGGAACTGAGCAGCACATCGTCGGCATAGCCCATGGTCATGGAGAAGATCTGGCGAGCCGCCCGTTCGGGTGAGGCGCAGTGGAAATCGCCGCGGGCGACGCCGTCGACGATGATGGCGGCCAGCAGTCTGTGCCACCGCAAGTCGATTGCCGCATAGGCGGCGGCAAGTTCCGGATCGTGCAGCGCCTCGTCCCAGGCATCGAGCCACAGCTCCATGCCGGTGCCCGGGTCGGTCGAGAGGCAATCCCGGATGAAGGCCTCCACCGCCTCGCGGGGTGCGAGGCCCGCCACTGCGGTCCGGGTCTCCTCCAGCTGCGCGTCGGCGAAGCGGGAGAAAGCCTCCTGGCGCAGCGTCGGCCAGTCCTTGAAGTAGTGGTAGATGTGGCTGCGCGACAGGCCGGCCCGCTCCGCCAGATCGCGGGTCGAGACATTGGCGAAACCCTTCTCGATGAGCAGGTCCAGCGTCACCTGCACGATCTGCTCCCGGCGGTTCTTGTCGGCCAATCGGCACCCCATGACTTGAATTTGAGCGTCTGCTCAATTATGTGCTTGAGCACTCGCTCAAATCAAGCGCAGCTTTGAAAATGACCATCATCGACACTACCGCACCCAAGGCAAAACTCTCGGCAGCCGGCTCCCTCGCGAGCCTCGTTAAGGCGCATCCGGGAAAACTCGCGTTCACCTTCTCGCTGATCGGGCTCGAGAATGTGCTGCTCCTCGTCTATCCGCTGCTCGGCGGCTTCGCCATCAACGCCATCGTCGAGGGCAACCTTCTCCTCGGGTTGAGCTATGCCGTAGTGGTGCTGCTGTTCTGGCTGGTCGGCGCCGCGCGGCGGGCCGTCGATACGCAGGTGTTCACGCGCATTTATGCCGACCTCGCGGTTGCCGTCGCCATGACCCAGCGCTCGCAGGGCGAGAGCGTTTCGACGGCGGCAGCGCGCGTGGTGCTGGCGCGGGAGTTCGTCGACTTCTTCGAAAAGCACGTGCCGATCCTCGCGACCTCGATCGTTTCGGTGTTCGGCGCTGTCGCCATGCTGCTGCTCATCGAGCCGTGGGTCGGCATCGCCACCGGCGCGGCGCTACTGCTGGCGGTGTTCTGGGTTCCCGGCTTCGCCGCGCGGAACGAAGTGCTGCACACGCGGGTGAACAATCGGCTCGAACGCGAGATCGATCTGGTCGCCAAGGTTGGCCAAGTCTCGCTGCAGCGCCACTATCTGCTGCTGTCGCGGCTCAGGGTCCGGCTGTCGAACCGGGAGGCAATGGCCTACCTCGTCATCGGCCTCGTGGCGGCGGGCCTGTTCGGCCTGACGATCACGCTGCTCGCCAGCGCACCGAACATCCAGGCCGGGCACATCTACGCCGTGATGACCTATCTCTGGACCTTCGTCACCAGCCTCGACGAAGCGCCGGCGCTCGTCGATCAGATCGCGCGCCTCAAGGAAATCGGCAGGCGGGTGGCGGTGGGAGCTCGTCCCGACAGTCAGGAGGAGGCAGCCTCGCCGCCTTCGGCATGACGTGCGGCGCGACGATGGCGGCTCAGGGCCAGAGCAGATCCGCCAGCGCCTGGCTCTGCCGGCCCAGCGAGGCGATGGCGCGGGCCGCGGGGCCACGTGAGTGGAAATCGCTGGCGGCTGCGGCGTCAGAGCCTTTCATCACCACGCCGCGCAGGCGGACCTGGCGACCGAGCGCCGGCCAGTAAAACGTCAGCGCGGCGTGCGACGTTGCCGCGAGTTGCAGCCCCTTGGGGCTGGCAGCGCTGCTGGCAAAGCTGACGGCACGATCGTCGATATCCTTGGCGATCAGAACCCGGGCGTCCGGATGCCCTTCGGCGTCGAGCGTCGACAGCGTCATGGCGTGGGCCTCGGGCTGGCCGGCCATTACGGCTTCGGCCAGCCAGTCGCGCAGCAGCGGCAGTGGTGCCGGCGGTGTGGTCGCGCTGTCGAACCGCTCGAGCCGGCCGGTCAGCGAGGGCAGGGCGCGCAGAAAATCCCGCATCACGGCCGCCGCCCGACAATCAGGCGGAGCGAGCCGTCGAAAAAGGGCTGGGTCCTGAGGCCGCCACAGCGCCGATCCCATTCGCCGCTCGCAAGATCGCGGCTGAGATCGGCGACGAAGCGGTCGCCCACCGCGGGATCGACGAAGCTCCAGGCCGAGTTGGCGAGGCGTGCGCCAGGATCGAGCAGGCGCTCCGGTCGGCCGTAATAGGCCTCGCCAAAACCATCGACGCAATCGAGCGGGATCGGCACCGTGAGGATTTCGACATCGCCGCCGAGCCCGGCCGCGATCCGCTCCATGCTCGGGTAGCGCCGCGCCTCGACGGCGATGGGCTCCGGGGCGTAGCGGTGGAGCCAGAAGCGATCGAGGGCTTGCGGGTCGCAGGTCAGCACGGCCACCGGTCCCCGGGTGACGCGGCGCATTTCCCTGAGGCCGGCGGCGAGGTCCTGCCACTGGTGCACGGTGAAGGTCGCCATCGCCGCATCGAAGCGATCGTCGGCAAAGGGCAGGTTCTCGGCGGTGCCATCGAGCGCTACCGACAGGTGGGCCGGACGCTGCGCGCGCATCGAGGCAGAGGGTTCGAGCGCCGTAACCTCGAGGTCGGTCGGCTCGTACGAGCCGGCGCCGGCGCCGACATTGAGCAGCGATTTCGCGGCGCCGAGCGCCTGGCGGATAAAGGCCGCGATGAACGGTTCGGGCTGGCGATAGCGGCTGTAGTTGGTGCCGATGGCGCCGTAGTTGGCGTCTCCGGCGCTGCCGTCGAGATGGCGGGGCGACATGAGCAGTTCTGTTCGCTTTGGTAACAATGCTGTTTTTGGCTACGCAACAGAAGCATTGCAGCGGCGCTGCACAAAACGATAAGTTCGAACAGTCTTTGTTCGGAAAACGCACATGGTGCGGCGCCTGCCATCGCTCAATGCCCTCAGGGCTTTCGAAGCCGCCGGCCGGCATGGCCGGATGACGCTGGCCGCCGACGAGCTCAACGTCACCCACAGCGCCGTCAGCCGGCAGGTGCAGCACCTCGAAGCGCTGCTGGGCGTCGGGCTGTTCGAGGGTCCGAAGAACCGGCTCGCGCTCACCGAGGCCGGCACCCGGTTGCTGGCCGGGCTCACCGCCGCATTCGACCAGATGGATGTGGCGGTGCAGGCGGTGGCCGACACCGTCGATGGGCCGCTCGATGTCTCGTGCCCGGGCACCTTCACCATGCGTTGGCTGATCCCGCGGCTCTATCGGTTTCGCGATGTTCATCCGGAGATCGAAGTCCGGCTCTCGGCTTCGAGCCACCCGGTGGATTTCAAGCGCGATGGTTTCGATGTGGCGATCCGCGCCGGCAAGGGCCCCTGGCCAGCCGATGCGGAGGTGATCGAGCTGTTCGGCGAGCGGACCGGGCCGGTGCTGGCGCCTTCCGTTGCCCGGCACGGCAGGATGGATTTCTCCGCGCTGACCCTCTTGCACTCGCGCACCCGGCGACACGCCTGGCAGGCCTGGGCCGAGCGGGCTGGAACTGCAATCGCTGACAGTGGCGGCATCGAGTATGAGCACTTCTACTTCATGCTCGAAGCGGCCTCGTCCGGGCTTGGCGTCTGTATCGCGCCCTGGCCGTTGGTGGCTGACGATGTGATCTCGGGGCGCCTCGCCGCACCGAACGGCTTCATCGACAGTGGGCAGAGCTATGTCGTGATGCGGCGGGCCCGCCAGCATCGCAAATCGTCGCTGTTCTGCGAATGGCTGGCAGCCGAGGCGAAGCTGTTTGCCGAAGCGTAGCACGCGACTTATCGTTGGAAGCCCTTGGCGCGTTCGGGCTGGTGTCGCCGACGTCCGCTTCTGGCCGAAGGGCAGATCGCCCCTGTGCTCAAGCCTGTCATTGGGCAGAACCTTTGAATGCAGCAGCCGTCCGGAATGGGTAGGCTGACGCCCAACAAATGGATTCGCTATCTTTCGCGAGGGGTTCTGCGGGTGGGCATCTACGAAGACCTGGGCATCAAGCCGATCATCAACGCATCAGCAACGCTCACCAAACTTGGTGGATCGCGCATGCCCGGGGAAGTCCTCGAGGCAATGCATGCGGCTGCCGGCTCGTTTATCGATCTGCCCCTCCTTCAAACGCGGGTCGGCGACCGTATCGCCGAGCTCACCCGGAATGAGGCCGCTTTCGTTTCCTCAGGTGCAGCAGGCGGGATCGTGCTCGCGGTCGCAACTCTCATGGCAGCGCCGAATGCACCCGATCCGATGGCGTATCCAATGCTCAAGGGCATCACCAAGGACGAAGCCATCGTTTTCACTTCACAGCGCAACGGCTACGACTTCGCCATTCGCCAGACCGGCGCCTCGGTCGTTGAGTGCGACGACAGCCTCGAAGCGTTCGAGGCGGCCATATCAGGGCGTACTGCGTGCCTGGTCTGGTTTGCCGGGGCGTTGGCAGTGACATCTCCGCCGATCGAGGCCGTCATCGCGGTCGCGAGGAAGCACAACGTCCCGGTTCTGGTTGACGCCGCCGCCCAGATTCCACCGGTTTCGAGTCTCTGGCACTACACAAAGGTCCTCGGCTGCGAGGGTGTCGTCTTCAGTGGCGGCAAAGGCATCCGGGGGCCGCAAGCTGCCGGGCTGGTCCTTGGGACCAGGCAATTGATCGCAGGTTGCCGCCGACTTTCAGCGCCAACGCAGGGCATCGGTCGACCTCTGAAAGTCGGAAAGGAAGAACTCGCCGGCATGCTCGCCGCCGTCCAGTACACACTGGCTCAGGACGAAGGCGCGATTCTTCAGGGTTACGAGTCGATCGTCCAGAACTGGATCAAAGAACTCGGTGGCATCGCGGGAGTGACGACGGAACGCGGCTTCCCAAGTGAGGCGGGTCAACCTCACGCCCGCGCAATCGTTCGTCTCGATGCCGGATTCAGGAAGACGCGAGACCAGGTCATTGACGAACTCAAGACCGGCGATGTCTGGATCGAGGTCGCTGGACTGGCCGATCAGCCGAACGCCATAGCCTTGAATCCGCAGACGCTGACCAGCGACGAGGCCGATATCGTTGCTGCTCGCCTGCGGCAGGTTCTGACAAGCTAATCAAGTCTTGAGGAAAGCTATCGATGGCATTCAAGGTCCGGAAGCGCGGCAAACTCACCTATTACTATGAAGGCGATCGACCTGTTCTGTCGGCGCTGGTCACCGAGGAACAGACGGATGGCGACCTCAAAATTCATTTCGCTGGCCTGACAGGTGGCTACTCCGCGAAGGGCGTGTTGGGACTCAGCGAACTGGTGTCGATGGATCCTCATCAGGAAGTCGCACTGGTCTTCAGGTGCTGGGAGAAGTGGCTGGTCGAGGCGGGAATCTGCTCGTCCTTGCGGGATATCGATTTCGTTGAGATGCACGCCTTCGGTGCCCAACCGAAGACCCCGAACATCCTCGCCGACCCGGCCGGATATGCCGCCGAGCAGGATCGCCTTCGGAAAGCCTATGCCGAGGCGTACTCATCCTTCTTCGCCGATAACCTTCCCGAAAATGGAGTTCCTTGCCGCTTCACAGTCCATCTGATCGATTTCCCGGACAAGGCGGCCTCATACGAGTTCTATTCTACCGCGCTCCTGCAACGCGCATTGCAGCAGGGCTAGTCATGCTGGCGCAGCCGGTCCGTCGACCGGCAACCAGCACGAGATCGCAAGGCGGACTGTGGCCAACGGTTATCGTGAAGCGCCTGCAAACTCGGGGTATCGTGCCATCAAGTCCGGTGCGCACAACCCCTGCACGTCTCGGCGCAGCGGATGTCCGCTTCTTGCCCGGAGCGGACACCGGTGAGTGTCAGGTCCCGTTCCAATCAATGTCAGTTGGTCGCGCCGCGACGGAAACTTGCGTGAGCGGTTGGCCTTAACTGCATTGCTCGGGTCTGTTCGAGCTGGCACAGACGGTGATGTTGGAATCTGCCCGGCATCACGCAGTGCGAAGGCCGACGAACGAGGGTTCGTCGGCCCCCGGGCGACTTATGGCAACACGGCGATGTCGCGTAGCGCAGCGCCTTCGATGCTGCCGACTGCCGTGGCCGCGCCACTGTCCAGCGCGACGGTATGCAGCGTGCTGCCTACCACCAGGTAGGCAGTGTTGTTGAGCTCGGCGTCTGCCGCGATATCGAACGCGTAGGTGTCGGCGCCATCCACCCCGAGCTTGCCGATGGCCTTGAGCACGCCGTCGTTCGGCGGTGCCTGCTGGATCAGGCCGACGATGGTGGCGTCGATGTCATACATCGCAGTCGCCTCGGGCTTGCCGATCGAGTTGGTATAGGCGACCGCGACGATGTTCGGCGCCTCGCCGGCATGCATGTCGGCTGCGTCATAGGCGAGCTTGCCATCGACCGTGACCGAACCATCGTCAACATTGGCGCGGAGGTTTGTGCCGTCCGAGCCGACGATGCGCAGGCGGTCGGCCACAGGGTTGAAGTCGACACTGGCAGACACGCCGTCCGGTAGCATCTCGGACAGAGTGCTCTTTTCGGTGGCGGCGCCGGTGCCCAGATCGATGGTAACGACTTTGCCGTCCCCGGTGACGCCGTAGAGCATGCCGTCAGCCGGGCGCACGTCGATGCCATGCAACTTATCCACGCCGCCGACGTCCATGGTGCCGCTGACGGCCAGTGTCTCGGTGTCGAACATCACCAGCGTCTTGTCGCCGGTGAGTCCGACGGCGGGCGCGGCAATGGCGGTTCCGGCCATCAGCACAAGTGCCGAGCCGGTGAGCAGGGGGAGGCGAAGGTGGTTGGTCATCGTTGAACTCCTCTGTCGGACGCGCTTTGTGCCGCGCCGTTACGAGGGGAGTACCCACGAGACAGCCGTTCTGGATGCAGTTCACGAAAAAAATGTTTGCCTGCATCCGCTAAGCCGGGTTCGTGTGTACCAACGGCATGAACGCGATTGGACTTTTGCCATTGGGCATCGAGGGTGACGGGAACGGCTTGATGGCGAGGCTGGCGGCCGGTGACAAAACCGCGCTGGCCGAATTGTTTGCAGCGGAGGGCGGGCGCCTGGTCGCAGTCGCTCAGCGGATCGTGCGACGGCGCGATCTGGCTGAAGAAGTCGTGCAGGACGCGTTTGTGGTCGCATGGCAACGGGCCCAGCAGTTCGATGCGACGCGCGGGACGGCCCGCATGTGGCTGACAACCATCGCTCGTAGCCGAGCCCTCAACCTGCTGCGGGATGGGGCGCGGGTGGAGTATCACGATGGCGACGCACTGGCCGACCTGGGCGATCGGGCACAGGAAGCAGACGCCGCGTTCGACCTGTTGGCAGAACGCGATGCGCTGCGGCGCTGTCTTGGTGGTCTTCCATCGGCCAAACGGCGGGCAATCCTGCTCTGCTATGTCACCGGCCTCAATCACGGTGAGGTAGCAGCATCGCTCAATGCGCCACTGGGCACGGTGAAGGCGTGGATACGCCGGGGCCTGGTGTCGTTGCAGGAGTGCCTGTCATGACGCGGGAGGAAAAGCTGGAACGCGCCGGTGAATACGCGCTGGGGCTGCTCGAGGGAGATGAGCTGGCATCCTTCGAAGCCGAACTGGCACGAGACCCGGAGCTTGCCGCAATGGCGATGAAGCTCGCCACCGGCTTGCATGCGCTCGACGATACCGCTGCAGGTACAGCCGACCCGGCTATGTGGGGAAGGATAGAGCAACGCATTGGCTCAATTGCCCAGTTGCCCCCAAAGCCCGCGAACGAGAACCGGTCCCGACGCTCGCCGCTATGGGCCGCCATGGCAGCCAGCGTCGCCGTCGCGTTGGCGGTCGGCTACTTCGCCGGACAGTCTTTCCAGCCCCAGCCGACCATGGTGGCGGTCTTGATCAACGAGACCGACCAAAGCCCGGGTGCGATCATCGAGGCGTTCGGCGACAACACGGTGCACGTCGTACCGCTCGACCAGTTCGAAGTGCCCGAAGGTCGGGTATTGCAGGTGTGGACGTTGCCTGATCCCGAAACCGGCCCGGTTTCCCTTGGCACCCTCGAAGTGGCGCGCGATGCACACCTTCGTGGACCGGTGCTGCCGATGCCGGAGAACGGTCAGCTCTACGAGATCACCTTGGAGCCGGCCCCGGGGTCGCCAACTGGCCGGCCGACTGGTCCTATCCTCGTGAAGGGCTTCGCCAAACCGCCCGTCTGACATAGCGAACGCCGCCCGCTCGTGGCGGACGGCGCTCGCTATGGGCTCGAGGTCAGGCCAGGAAGGGCGTTGCCGCCGCGAGCACCTGCTTCTTGCTCAGCGGTTTGTCGAAGGCGCCGTCGGAGGTCGACTTGCCGGCAAGCGGACGAACTGCCGCCGCATGACGGGCTTCGACCGAATGGATCTGCAGCGCGGTGGTCAGCACGGGAGTGCCGAGCAGGTTGCCTGCCTGACCCTTGTATGCTGCAACGCCGAGGTCTTCGAAGGTTGCCGAGACGGCGACGAAGGTCTCGAAGTTCGAGAACACGTCGGCGTATTTACCACCGGCGGTAAAGTCGACGGCCGGGGCTTCCACGGCCGCGCTGCCGAGAGCGCCCTTGAGGAGCTTGACGTGGGCCGTCTCGTGCTGGCCGATGGTCCGGAACAGCCGGCTGTGCTCGCGCGGGATCAGCCCGGATGCGCCGTTGGCTTCCTTGTAGAAGGCGGCCTCGAGGTATTCGAGCGTCAGCGCGAAGTTGAGAACGTCGACCACCTGCTGCGGCAGGCCACCGGCGGCAAATGCCTGCTGGGCCGATGCAGCCAGAACCAGCGGAACGCTGCCGCCGAGAGCTGCAGGCGCGGCCCAGCGCGAGAACAGTTCGCGACGGCCGGCGTCGATGCGCTCGCCGACTTCTGGTTCGATGCCGTCGAGGATGAAGGTTTCATTGCTCATGATCGATCTCCTCAAGCGAGCGAGTTGGCGGTAACGGGCGTGACGATGAACGGCGCCGCCTTCGGCAGGACGTCGGAAGGCAGCAGCGCTGCGTCGAGGCCCTTCGAGTTGACGTTCTTGCCGCCGGCGGCATTGGCGCCGAACCCCGATGTGAGCAGGGCAATCGTTGCGGCATGGCGGGCCTCGACCGAGACGATCGAACCGGCTGCAGCCAGGTAGTCGACGTTCCTGATCAACTGGCCAGCGCCGTTATAGGCGGCGACGCCGAGGTTCTCGAATATGTCGGCCGTGCCGAGCACGCTCTTGCGACTGGTAAAGTCGACGGCCGAGAAGTCCACTTCGAGAGCGGGAATGGCTTTGCGGCCGAGTGCGCCCTTGAGGAACTTGGCGTGGGCAATCTCATGGTCTCGGATGACCTTGAGGTTGGACAGCTCGGTCTTGGTCGCGCCCTCGTACGGCGTCTTGACCACCTGCGTGTAGAACGCGGCTTCAAGCTGTTCGAGCGCATAGGCGTAGTTCAGCACGCCAACGTCGCCCTCGCCAAGATCGGCAGCCAGTGCGGCGGATATGCCGAAATTGGGAAGGACGGCACCGGCGATGGCGATGCCGGCTGCGGCTCCGGACCACTTCAGGATGTGGCGGCGGGACAGTGTTGTCATTGTTGATCTCCCGATCCTCAGTTGCGCATGCAGCAACCGGACCGGAGAGGTCGAAAGTTTCTAGATGATCGCGATCAAATGTGCCGAAACCGACGAAACTTATCCGCCCATGACTGGTTCGCGCGCACGATCCCGCGCGAACCTTCTACGACGCTCGGCGAAGCTCGTCTGGCTCGTTTGAGGCTACCCCCTCCAACCGTTGGAAGCCACGCTGAAGGGCGGAAAAGCACCTTGGATCGATCGCGCTGCCGAGGTCTGCAGCCATGATCCGGAATGCCTCCGAGGCCGACATCGCCTTGCGATACGGACGGTCGGCCGTCAGTGCGTCGAAGATGTCCGCCGTCGTCACGATGCGCGTATCCAGATCGATATCGATGGCCTGCAGCCCTCGTGGATAGCCTCGCCCATCAAGGCGTTCGTGGTGGTCTCCGGCGATTGCGCCCATATCGCGAAAGGCCTCAATCCGTCCGAGAATCGAACGACCAAGTTCGGGGTGGCGACGGATTGCGGCCCATTCCTCGTCATCGGGCTTTCCGTTCTTGTCGAGGATCGAGTTGGGAACGCCTAGCTTGCCTATATCGTGCAGCAGCGCCGCGCGACGGAGCCAGCGACGCCGCTCCGGCTGATAGCCCAGATCCTCGGCGATCAGGTCAGCGAACAGGGCAACGCGGTCGCTGTGACCAGCAGTGAAAGGGCTCTTCGCATCGACGACTTGGGCAAAGCCTGCGGCGATGTCATCAAGGTAGTCCTCGTCGACCTCGCGGATCAACGTCACAGGCTCAAGCGAGACGACTTTCTCGGGCAGGTCGGCAGCGTGCAGCACCTCCCAGATCGAATGGTCGTTCGCCATTGCTTCCAGGGTTGCGACAAGGCCAGGATCAAACCACCGACCACTTCGCGACTTCACTTCATCGAGGGCTGCGGCCACACCGCCTCGCATGAAGAAGACGTCGGCAACCTGCACGAGCAACGCAATGCGGGCGAACAAGGAAATACCTTTACCCGCGAGTTGCGTTGGCTGACCGGACCCGTCCCAGTGTTCGTCCAAGTCCAGTATGCCCTGAGCGACCGCTTCGTCGAACCGCATAACGCGGGCGATTTCGGCGCCGCGCTGGCATCGGGTTTCAATAAGCTCGCGCGCGATTTCGCCGCCGTTTCGAGCGATGTGAACCAGCGTTTGCAGCCGATCCACCATGCCCGCCTTGCGCGCTGTGTTCGCAATGAGGAACCGGAGAACTTCAGGCAAACGGCTGTCGACGAACTTGTAAGCCTGCTTAAAGCTCAGGTCGTCCGCCAGGTAGAGGCTACAAATCCTGGCTGCGTTCGAACTGCATCCGATGTCCTTGAGCAGCAGGGTATAGTAGAGGTCTGAAAGCTCCGACTGCGACAGCCCGATGCGTTGGCCGATATGCATTCCCAACCAGCAGCACCGCAATCCGTGGCCAACCGGCTGACCTTCGGTGATATCGAGCGCGTAGCTCAGCGCACCGACAACTTCCGACAAGTGGACTGCCTTCGCGATCGCCATTAGCTGTACTCAACATGCGTTGGGATCAGCCTACGCGTTTTCCCTTAACGCGCGGTACCCGTGGCGATCCGCGGAACCAAGAGGCATGGCGGGCATTTAGGGCCTTAGGGCTGAGTGCGTCAGGAGTACTCGTCCTCGGCGGGGCGACGTACTTCATGAACGACGAAATTGGTGAAAGGCGCTGGCCCGCCAGCGAGGGGGAGATGGCGGCTCGCATCCGCGAGTTCGACTGGTTGGCGACCCCGCTAGGGCCAGTTGAGGGTTGGCCAATATCGCTCCGCACGTCGGTCGAAAACATGCTTGCCTCCCGGTTTCCCAAGGCGCTCGCCTGGGGACCGGAACTGATCACTCTGCACAATGACGCGTTCAAGCCGATACTGGGGGAAAAGCCCCTCGCACTAGGCCGGCCATTCAGCGAAGTCTGGTCAGAAACCTGGCATAGCCTCGCGCCGATCGTCGAAGACGTTTTCGAGGGACAAGCGACTTTCATCGAAGATTTCCCGCTCACCATCAATCGACACGGCACACCCGAAGAAGCGAACTTCACATTCTGCTACAGCCCTGTTCGCGACGATAATGGTGTCATTTCCGGCTTCCTCGACACTGTCATTGAGACGACCCGGACGGTGGAAAACGCTCGTCGCATTCAGGCTGCCAACGCCAAGCTGGTCGAACGCGAAACTTTCCTCTCCAGCATTCTGGCTGCCTCGACTGACTGTATCAAGGTTCTCGATCTCGACGGCACCCTGACCGACATGAGCGAAGGTGGCATGAGGGTGATGGAGATCGAGGAGTTCTCTGCAGTTCAGGGATGCTACTGGCCAAATCTTCTCAAGGGAGAAGGGCAGCGGCAGGCGATTGAAGCACTCGCGGCTGCCCGCGCCGGAGATACCAGGCACTTTGAAATGGCGGCCGACACATTCGCCGGTACCCCGAAGTGGTGGAGCGTCTCGGTGTCGCCCATTCGTGACGAAAACGGTGCCGTCGTCCGCATTCTGTCGGTTTCGCGTGACCACACCGCGCTGAAGACTGCGCGAGAGCAGCAGGCGATCCTCAATGCCGAACTCGGGCACCGGATGAAGAACCAGCTTGCCATCGTGCAGGCCATCGTGGGGCAGACTCTCAGGTCCGCCGACAACCTGTCGACGGCTGCTGATGCTCTCAGTAAGCGCATCCAAGTACTTTCAGGCGCCCACGACATCCTCATCACTGGCGGGACTGGCAAGACGACAGTCGGCGACATCGTCAACAAGGTGCTGGCGCTGCACGACGACAGTCTCGTCGGGCGCTTCAACATCGAGGGTCCAAACCTCGTGGTGGCCAGTCGGCCTGGTCTGTCGCTATCGCTGATCCTTCATGAGCTGTCCACGAATGCTGCCAAGCATGGCGCCCTCAGCGTGCCGGATGGATTTGTGAACGTCATATGGCCAGTGGATCGGAACGGCGAGGGCGCAACGTTCTTTATGGAATGGAGCGAGCATGACGGTCCCTCCGTCAGTGAGCCGTCCCGGCGAGGGGCAGGTTCTCGCCTCATTCGTGCCGGGCTCGCTGGAACCGAGCAGAGTGCTGTGGCGGTTGAGTATGCCGTCACTGGTTTGAAGTGCGTGTTGGTCGCTGAGCTCAGCAGCTTCCAGACCGAAAGGTAGGAAGAAAATGGCTCGCATTACGGTCCTCGTCGTAGAGGACGAACCGCTGGTCCGAATGGACATCGCGGACAATCTTGAGGACGCAGGATTTTCGGTCGTTGAAGCGGCGAACGCGGCAGAGGCAATCGCTGCGCTTGAGCGTGACGCAACGATTCAGATCATCTTCACCGACGTCGATATGCCCGGGTCAATGGACGGCCTGAAGCTCGCGGCGGCCGTCGCAGACCGTTGGCCACCGATCCGGATCATCGTAACTTCGGGTCACCGTACTTTTGAAATCACAGACATTCCGGACGGAAGCGTGTTCTTCTCAAAGCCCTATAGGGCAACCGAAATAGTCAACTCCATTAACCAATTGCTGACGTCGTGAGCAAGCAGCCGCGTAGCCAAGAGTTCCCGGACATCCCGCGCCAGCCGGGTCGTGCTCTTCCAACGAGTTAAGTCCTTGAAGTTCGCGCCCTGAGAAGCCATACGGGCGCGGGTGTCTTCGGTACGAGGCCGTGGGCAGGTATTGCGTTGGTCGGGCCGCCAGCGAACCTGAAACGCGAAAGACACCCGCATGTCTCAGCTTCGCGGCGCCGATCGCGATCACCACAGCGTCCGCTGTCACCTAGACGATGCCCAGCCGCGCAGCTCGTATCGTCTCGGATGGGCGCTCGCCAAAACGCCTTGCGTACTCCAAGGAGAACCTGCCGAGGTGGCTGAGGCCGCTTTCGAGGGCGATTCTGGTCACGTCTTCTCCGTCCTCGATCGTCAGCAGCCTCTGCCGCGCCATATCGAGCCGCACGACTTTAAGATAGTCCCGCGCGCTGAAACCGCGCACTTCCTTGAAGGTCAGCTCGAGACTTCTAATCCCGATGTTGAGGTGACGTGCAATGGCGAGCATCGAGATGTGCTCGGTCGCAGTCGAACGAAGCAGTTCCTCGGCCTCGCGGACCTTTCTGAGGGATGTCATGGGTTCGACGGCGTCGGCCTCAATGGCACCTGCGGCAAGCAGAACCTCCGCTGTCAGTTCGGTGACCAGTGCCTCAATCTGGGAGGCCGTGCCGCGATGTCTCGTGTGGGTGTCGTGGTGGTCGAGCAGCGCAAACACAGCCTGTTCGAGAGCCGTGATCTCGGGGGTCGCATAGGCGACGAAATCCCGCACCTTGCCGACGGAAGCGATGTCCATGGCTGCAAGGCATCTGGCAATTGCCGGCCAGGAAACCAGAAGGCGGGTAGAGGTGAACGGGCCCGCCTCGTCACCCTCGGAGAGCAGATCTCGGCGCCCCGGAGCGAGAAACAGCCACTGTCCGGCCGTCGCCGCCAATCTCCCCGAGGGCGTCATCGCTTCGATGCGACCTGAATGAGGACGGGCCAAGCCGAACCAGTCGACATAGGCGCTTTCGAACCGGTAGCGATGGCCGCTGGAGATCAGCCGTCCAATCCGCACCGAATGAGTGCCGAGGTCACCGGTTGCCATGACGACATGCGGAGATCGCTGCCCGAAAAACTCGAACCCATCGTTGCCGCGATGATTGTCGACTGCGTTGATCGCCTTTGCGGCGCCAGGCCCGACAAACTCTTGCCTAACCAGCCGCATCAGCTGCCCACACCTGCGCTTACTCAGGGATAGTAACGGCTACCGCGTCTAGCTTTCGTGACGCCGTCGATCAAATCTGCGTGGCGTGGGCTGCTCAGCCTTCGCCCATATACATGACACCCGAGACATTGCCGGCTTCGTCGGACTGGCAGGACCATGGTTTTTCCGCCCCTTCGACCTGCACGGTCACCATGACGCCGGCCTCGGCGCTGAGCACCTCGATGGTCGATACCTTGCTGCGGTCGAGGTTGGTCTGCTTGGCAACGGCCTCGAGACAAGCCTCCTCAGCGGCGCTCGCCGCTTCGGCCGGAACCGCGTCGCCGTCGGTGCCGGTGAACATGACGCCCGCGACATTGCCCTTTTCATCCGACTGGCAGGACCAGGGGGCGGTGGCGCCCTCGACCTTCACCGTCACCAGAACCCCGGCTTCGGCGGTCAGCACTTCGATCGTCGATACCTTGCTCGGGTCGAGCCCGGTCTGCTCTGCAACCGCGGCCAGACAGGCTTTTTCCGCCACCGGGCTGGAATCGGCCCTAGCCGTCGAAGCTCCGGCGACCAGCGGGGTCATCAGGATAGCTGCGAGTAGAAGCTTCATTGTCATGATCCTTCGCGGGCTGGCAGCGCCTATGGCGCCTTCGGGGGGATGTAGAACTGCGGCTTGAGCTTGGCGATGCAGCGGCTGTCGGCTGCCTGATCCGGGTGCTCGATGAAGGCGGCGGCGATGTCTCGGGCACATTGGGAGAACAGCATCACGCCGTGACCCGCTTCGGGGAGGGTAAGCGCCTGCGCATGGCTCAGCGTTTGCGACACGTGAACCGCGGCGTCGCCGTTGGTTTGGGTGTCGTTGAGGCCGGCCAGAGCAAGCGTCGGCAGGTCACTCACCACTGCATCGTGGAAGCCGGCGCGCGGCACCGGTGTGAAGGCCTTGCAGAACTCGAAGATCTCGGCCGTGTCCTCGAGCACATGCTGCTCGAGGAACGGAAAGCGGAACTCCTTCACCGATGCCTGCAACCCCTCGAGCGAGTTGAACGGGATCGATTCCTGACATGCATAGACAGCCAGATCGAGCGTGCCGAGGGCGGCCTTGAGGTGCGGTCCGAGATCGCGCTGGGCGCGCATGAAGAATGCGGTCACGTCGCTTTCCGACATCAAGGCCAGCACTGAGAGCAGGTGCGAGCGCTGCGGCTCGACGAAGTTATCGGTCAACCAGTCGACGATCTTCCGCCGCTCGGGAGCCTGCCCGAGCAAGCGCCCATAGGAGCGGGCAATCCCGAGGATCGTGGGAATGTCGAGCTCCTTGATGGCCGCGCTGATCTCCTTGTCGAGCAGCGACTCGAGGTTGGTGAAGTTGCCGGGCGTGGCGCGGCCGATCGCCAGTTGCTGCAGCATCAGCGTGGTCGCCTTGTCGGCGGCCGTCAGCTGTTCGGCCTGCGCGGCGAGCGCATAGGCAAGGATCAGCTGATCCTGCGGGATCTTGCCGACATACTGACCTGCCAGCGTGTCGGCAGTGACGGTGCGCCGGGTAATGCCGCTCAGCAGCAGCTCGTAAGTGGCACTCGTGCCGGCGCCCCACTCGGTGACGATCTGCGGGATAAACGCCGTGGTGTTGGGGATGTTGACGATCGAATTGCGATCGATGAAGAGGTGAATGAGGGTCTCGAGGTTGATTTCGGCACGCGATGACGTGGCGGGGATCGGCGTGGCCTTCAGCTTTGCGGCCGTGGCGTTGATCGTCGCCTCGAGGTCGGGAAACCCAGCAGCGCAGGCCGCATCGGCGGTGCACTGATCGACCACGGCGCCGATCATCTGATCGAGCGGCACGCCATTGGTGTCGTAGGTCCGCACGTCCGCCGGCACGATGCTGTCGATCACCACGCTGCGCACATTGTCCGGCGCGCTCCGCATGACCTCCTGGCTGAGCAGGGTCCCATAGGAGATGCCGTAGATATTGTAGGCGCCATAGCCGAGCGCCCCGACGAGGGCGCGCACATCATAGGCATTCTCGGTCGTGTTGTAGTCGGCCAGCACCACACCCTTGGCGCTGACCTCCTCGAGGCAACTGGCGAGGTGCGCGCTGCTGTCGTCGCTGTCGGCCGTTTCGCCGGACTTGGGCCTGGTCAGGCTCTCGAAGAAATCGTCGGTCATCGAGCCGTAGCAGGCCATGGCCTGCGAGGTGATGCCCGACGCCCGCTGATCGAACAGGATGATGTCGCGACGATCCCTGAGGAAGCCGAAATTGTAAGGCTCGGCACTGATCCCTTCGAGCGCGCTGCCGCCCGGCCCGCCGTGCAGGTAAATCACCGGATCGGGCGCCGGCGCCTCGGAGTGCGCCTTCAGCACCGCGAACTGCAGCTTGATGCGATTGCCATCCGGCTTGGCGTGGTTTTCCGGTACATCGACGGTGCCGCAGATCACGGTCTGCCCTTCGATCTCGAGCGGCGCCAGTGGACGCACGCACGAGACGATCGCTACCGGATAGCGCGGATCAGGTCCGCCATTGCGGAGCGCATCGAAGGCACTGGTGTCGGCCTGCCCCGAGAGCAGCGTGGTCAGGACGGCTATGATCTGTTCCGGTGACATCGATTGTTCCTAGCTTGCCTGGCTCGCCGCGAGCCGGCTGTGGCGGGCATGATGGAAAATCACCCAGGTCATGAACAGCGATGCCGCATAGGCGACAAGCATCAGGCCGGTCATCAGCAGGAGTGGTGGGAAGTCGCCCGTCGCGCCGGCGAGCAAGGTGGAAAGATCCCATCCCGCGTGGAGCAGCATCGGCAGGAACAACGAGCCCGAGGTCCGTCTCAGCACATAGAGCCCGGAGCCGAGAAAGGCGGCGAGAAATATCTGCGACAGACCGGCGACGCCGGTACCGAAGAACACATTGGGCAAGTGCAGCAGCCCGAAGAGAGCCGTCGAGGCAAACCAGACCCGCAGTTCGGACCTGAACGAGCCACGGAAAGCCGTGAGCAGGATCCCCCGGGTCAGCATCTCCTCGCAGAACCCGACCATCAGCGTCGCGGCGACGAGCAGCGCCAGATGGCTGGCGCTGATCTTGGACCATCCGACGGCAGAGAGGTTGAGCGCGATGAAGGCAACAATGATCAACGCGAGAACCGGCAGCACCCAGCCTGGTCCAGCTCGTTCCCGCTCGAACAGCGCCGGTCGCCACCAGCCGAGCCAGGTCAGTACGGCCACCAGCATGAGGGTGTTTGCCACGAGGGGGACGATCATGCCCGGCACGATGCCGGCCTCGGTGCCCAGCGTTGCATAGTCGACCTTGAGGGCGATCCACAGGCCGAACATGATCACGCAATAGGCGAGATAGATCGCCACACCGATCCACCAGCGCGGCGCGATCCGCATGTGGTTTTCGACCATCGCCATAAGCGCCCCAGAGTTGTTCGGTTGCCGAAAGGCGGGCGGCGACCGGCGCCGCCCGCGGTATCATCGGGCCTAGTTGAGGCTCAGGAAGTTCCCCTGCGAGTCGAACTCGCAGTAGAATGAGGTGCCCTCGAACTCACCGAAAGCCTCGAAGCCGTTCGGGGTCTTCTCGCCGCCACTCATCGCGATATTGCCCGGCCGGGTGTTGTAGCGGCCAGCGGCCTCGCCCTGGCAGAACTTCACCACGGTATTGACGTTGGCGCCGCTTCCGCCGCCGCCGCTATTGTTGCTGCCGCCGACATTGGGGATGACCACGGTCATCGACGGGCCCTGGAAGCGGAACCGCGGTGTGCGCCCGTCGGAGCGGCCGCATTCGAAGGTCATGCTGTACCAGGTGACAGGTCCGGGGATGGCGTCGGTGGCGAGGCCGCCGGCATGGCTCTCGCTGCTGGTGACGCTGTAGGAGCCGCCGCAGATCTTGCGGGCCTGCGACAGGCAGATGTCGCTGTCGCCCTTGCACTTGGTGGACTGCTCGCCGCCGCCAAAGCTGTCTTCATCGTCGTGGAAGTCCCTGGCCGCGCGCAGGAACTTGCTGTTGGCCCAGCCGACAATGTTCTTGCCCGAGGTGGTCTCGACCTCGCACCACTGTGTCGCGGACTTCTTGGTGCAACTGTGAACGATCAGCACGGCACCGTTGCGCAGGCGTGCCAGAACCCCGTTCTCGGTCGATGGGCCACTGCGGATGTTGAGCGTATCGCCCGATGAGAGCCGATAGACTTCATAGTAGTTCTGGGCCTGCGCGCTGGAAGCCGCCATCAGCCCCGCCGCGAGTGCGAGCAGCGCGAGCAAGGCGCCGCGCCCGACCACCGAAAACGCATTCATTGTCGTTCTCCTGAAAGCTGTCTTGTGTGCGGCAACAGGAGCCAGAGCGGGGCTCCGTCATTCCGCGTTGGCCCGTGGCCACCGCGGGGCAGCCGAACGCCTGGCCTGCCGCGTGGTACCCAGCGTCAGACCGCCGGTCCGCTAGGAGACGGTGCACACGCCGTTGCCACCGCCCCGGACGTTGTAGGACACGGCAGCTGTTCCGTCGGGGTTGATCATCAGTTCGATGGTGACCTTGCCGAGCGTCGCCTCGTAGTAATTGGCGTTGAACACCTTCAGCTTGGCCTCTTTGCCGTTGATGTAGACGGGTCCACCCTCGTCGGCGTGCACTTCGATCTTCTGCGGACAAACTGCATTGACCTGGGGAATGGCCGCTTGGACCTCCACCGTCAGTGCTGCAATCATTGCGACCGACAACATCAGAACAGTCGATTTCGTCATCGTCCTCACCCCGGTTATCTATGGCGCACCCCGCCGCAATCTACTCACCGACTGCGTATCGGCTATCCAGATTCCGAATCAACTGACAGTGATGGTCAGCAACAGCTTGAAAAACAACGGTAGCTCAGCCGGATGGGAAGTTCTTGGCGCAGTTCGTCGCGAAAATTTTCATCGAATACATGGCAACGAATCCGTCTTTCTGCGTATCCTGGATAGTTTGCCCGCAGTGAAACGGGCATATCGCGGGTTTGGCTTTCGCATTGTGGATATCGGGGCCCTTGTTGGTGTACGTAGACTTGGGTTGGTGATGTGGTGGAGAGGTCCAGCATGCAGATAGGGGGCTTGATGCTAGCTGCTGTCGCGGCGCTGGCGCTGTCGGTGCCCACCCTGGCGCAGTCGAAGATCACGGTTATCCCGATCAGTTTCGGCGGCGGCGCGCCTGCAACCGATATTGGCGATCTGCTGACCGGCGCGGAGGCGATCGATTACCAGATCGAGGTCGGGGCCGGGCAGAGGCTGCATGTCGAGATGAAGGCCAAGCGGCCGACGCCGTACTTCAACATTCTGCCTCCTGGCAGCGACACCGCCATCTTCGTCGGCTCGATGGAGGGCACGACATTCGACCGCAAGGTCGATGCCGCCGGGACCTACACCATCCGTGTCTACCAGATGGGCGCGGCGCGCGACGAGGCCAAGACCACCGAGTTCTTCATCGGCGTCTCACTTGATGGCGCCGTTGCAGCCACGTCCGGGGGCGACTTCGCCGACGGCGATGCAGGCGGGCCGGACTTCTGGGCGGTCAGCGGCCTGAAGGCCGGCGCCAGCCTCAATGTTCGATCTTCCCCGGGTGGCGACGTCATGCTGCAGGTCGATGAAGGCACCGTGCTGCGCAACCTGGGCTGCAAGTCGGATACCGGGACGCGTTGGTGCCAGGTCGAGTCTGCCGACGGCATCACGATCAAGGGCTGGGTGTCGGGCAAGTTCCTGCGCGAGGCGGCTGCTCCGCCGAGCACCGGCGATGCTCTGGTGGCCGGCACCAGTTTCAACGCGACCGGCGACCTGCCGTGCCGGATCGAAGCTGACCCGTCGGCAACCATCTGCCCGTTCGGCGTGAAGCGTGAGCCGGGCGGCACCGCCAGCGTGTCGATCACGCTGCCGAACGGCTTTGTCCGGGTTCTCGATTTCACCAGCGATGGCGTCGCTCCCATGTCCGGTGCACAGGCGGTCACGGGCAGCCGGGATGGCGACCAAACCATCGTGGTCGTCGATGCCGGGGCCGAGACCTACACCATCCCGGATGTTGTCGTTGAGGGCGATTGATCCAGATGCTGGCTAGACGCGCAGTACTGGCCGGCCTGCTGGCGGCGCCTGTCGCGGCCTGCACCTCGATCAACCCGGCGCTGCTCGACACGCTTGGCGCCAAGGTCGACACGGCAGCGGTGGATTTCCGGGCGCTGCATATGCAGGCGCGTCGCGCCGACGACTCTCAGCGGACCGAAGCCGAGATCCGCGCCCGCTGGCCCAATGTGGTCAAGGTCGGGAAAGTCGCGACGGTGGATGTGCGCTACGTGCTGGAGCGCGACGACAAACGCCGTGAGCAATACCTCTCGATGCCCGGCTCACTCAGCCTCAAGGACTGGCTTGAAGACTTCGATGTGTTCCTCAAGCCCGACGCGCGCGATGGCGTGCCGCTGCATCGCGGCTTCGAGCAGTCGGCGCTGGCGGTACGAGCAGAACTCTCGCCGCAGCTGCGGCGTGACTACAAGACCTACATCGCCGGATATTCGATGGGCGCCGGCGTCGCCGCCGTGCTGACGCTCTATCTCGCCGAGGACGGTTACCGCATCGAGCGAACCACCACGTTCGGGCAGCCACGGGTCACCAACGCGAGCGGCGCGGCGCGCCTAGCCAGCCTGCCGTTGACACGGGTGGTGAACGCCGACGACTTCGTCTCGATGGTGCCGACCTTCCCGTTCGAGCACTTCGGCGAGGAGGTGATCCTGCATCCTGGTCCGGACTTCGTCTACCTGACGCACAACGACGCCAACCGGATCTCCATCGGCGAGATCTGGCGGCAGCATCACGGTCTCAACATTGGTCCGCACGCATCTGAGCTTTACGTGGCGAGGCTTGCCGAGAAAGTCGCCGGAGCCAAACCCGTGCCATACCTGCAACGACTGGCGTAGCCGGGAGGTCCTGACCATGCCCACAATGAGCAGGCGGGCCGTCCTCGGCGGCATGGTGGCGCTCGCAGCCGCGGCGCCGGCCCTGGCCGACGATCTGACCGAGATCAGCAGCCTCGTGCCAGGAGATTTCGCCTGGCACCCGGAGCGGCAGCCGGCGGGACCGGTGGCCGTCATCGTTTCGATTCCGCAGCAGCTCGTCCACGTCTACCGCAATGGCATCCGGATCGGGGTCTCCACCTGCTCGACCGGCAAGAAAGGGCATCGCACCCCGACCGGGGTGTTCGTCATTCTACAGAAGGACAAGCACCACCACTCCAGCACTTACAACAACGCCCCCATGCCGAATATGAACCGGCTGACCTGGTCTGGCATTGCGCTGCACGCCGGGCAGTTGCCCGGCTATCCAGCATCCCACGGCTGCGTCAGGCTGCCGATGAAATTCTCCGAGGACCTGTTCAGCGTCACGCATCTTGGCACGCCCGTGATCATCGCAGGGGATGACGATCCGAGGGATCTCACCAACCCCGGTCTGATCCTTGGTGGCTATGCCGACAGTGCGCTGCTGGATGCCGTCAACAGCCAGAAGCCAGCGGCAATGCCACCCGATTGGAAGGTACTGGCCAATGAGCTGCAGGTCTCGGTCGTGGCTTCATCGGCCGACCGCAAGATCATGCTGCTGATCGACGAAACAGTCGTCGCCGTTTCCGACCTGCAGATCAACGGGCAAGGACCGTTGGGTGATCACGTGCTGGTCCTGCAGGGCCCCGGTGACCGCCTGCAATGGGGCACGATCGCGCGCATGCGTGACGACACCGCGGCGGCCAACCCGGTCTCCCTGATGGGCCGGCTCAGCGCTGATCCCGATTTCGCGGACCTGATGTCCAGGCATCAGCAAGCCGGCATGGTCGCCGTCCTGACCGATTTGCCTCTCCAGCCCGACATGCGAACCGGCAGCGACTTCGTGATCATGAACGGCCGGGACGCATAGAGCGCGACTCGCTGGCGCTTCGGTGGGGCCGAGCGTTCGATTGTGGTCCAAAGCAGACGTTGGGCCATTGCGCGCCGCGTTTGTCATCGCCGGACGCGGTTGCCCTGCCTGAGGGCAGCTACGCCGCCAGAACCGCCAGCGACGATGCGCGGCCCTCAGCGACGGCGTGGCATGCGACGCGTGCGGGGCCGGATGCAAGCAGCTTGGGCATCTCCGACCGGCAACGGTCGTCCGCGAACGGGCAGCGGGGATTGAAGGGGCAGCCGCGGGGCGGATTGAGCGGGGATGGCAGTTCGCCCGCCAACCTGACCCGCTTGCCGCGCTGGTCGGGGTCGGCGATGGGTGTCGCCGAGAGCAGGGCCTGCGTATAGGGGTGGCGCGGGCGAGCGAACAACTCGTCGGCCGGTGCCACTTCGACGGCATGCCCGAGGTACATCACCATCACGTCGTCGGCGATGTGGCGCACCACCGCGAGGTTGTGGGAGATGAACATCATGGTCAGCTCGAGCCGGCTCTTCAGCACGCGCAGCAGGTTGAGAATCTGCGCCTGCACCGAAACGTCGAGCGCCGAGGTCGGTTCGTCGCAGATCAACAGTTCGGGCTCGAGGATGAGGGCGCGGGCGATGCCGATGCGCTGGCGCTGGCCACCCGAGAACTCGTGCGGGTAACGGTCGGCCGCCTGTGGGGGCAGCCCCACCGTCTGCAGGATCTCACCTACCGCCTTGCGGCGGCTCGCCGCGTCGCCGATGCCGTGGATGACGAGGCCCTCGCCGATGGAAACGCCGACCGGCACACGCGGATCGAGCGAGGAATAGGGGTCCTGGAAGACCATCTGGATGCGGCGGCTCGCGGCGAAATCGACACCATCGCGCCCGCCACTGATCGTCTTGCCGTCGAAGACGACCTTGCCGTCCGTCGGCGGGTGGAGCCCGATGACGATGCGGGCCAGCGTGGACTTTCCGCAACCGCTCTCGCCCACCACGCCCAGGGTGCGGCCCTTCTCGATGACGAGATCGATATCTGTGACCGCCGTGACGTGTCCGACGACGCGCTGGAAGGCGCCGCCGCGGATGGAGAACTCCTTGTGGATGCCGTGCAGTTCCAGCAGGGCGCTCATGCCAGTTCCGCCTTTTCCCGTGTGTTGCCGGTCGGTGCGGCGGTGACCCAGCACCGGGCGCTGTGGTCGTCGCCTACCGGCAGCAGGGCCGGCACTGCTGTGGTGCAGCGCGGCTCGCCGGCCTCGCCGCGAACAGCGCAGCGCGGCGCGAAGCGGCAGCCCTGGGGCAGGTTGGTCAGTTGCGGCACGCGGCCCTCGATGACGGCGAGCATCTCGCGGCTGGCGTCCATGCTCGGCACCGAGCGCAGCAGGGCCTGAGTGTAGGGGTGCCTGGGCGAGCGGAACAGGGTCCGTACGTCGGCATATTCGACGATCTGGCCGGCATACATCACCGCCACATGGTCGGCCATTTCGGCGACCACCCCGAGGTCGTGGGTGATGAGGATGATGGCGGTGCGGTAGTCGGCCTGCAACTGACGCATCAGGTCGAGAATCTGGGCCTGAATGGTGACGTCGAGCGCCGTGGTCGGCTCGTCGGCAATCAGCACCTGCGGCTCGCAGGCGAGCGCCATGGCGATCATGATGCGCTGCGCCATGCCGCCCGACATTTCGTGCGGATAGGCCTTCATGCGGCGGGCCGGGTCAGGGATGCCGACGGCGGCGAGGAGCCGCGTGGCGGCGGCCTCGGCCTCCTTGACGTTCATCCCCTTGTGCAGCCGGTAGACCTCGGCGATCTGCCGGCCGACGGTGTGCACCGGATTGAGCGAGGAGGAGGGATCCTGGAAGATCATCGACAGGCGGTTGCCGCGGATGTCGCTCTTTTCGGCCGGCGTCATGCGGAGCAGGTCGACGCCGCCGAGCAGCACCTCGCCGCCCGTCACCTCGCCCGGATAGGGCACGAGGTCGGCGACGCTGAGCGCGGTGATCGACTTGCCGCAGCCACTCTCGCCCACAATGCAGAGCGTTTCGCCGGCCCTGAGGTCGAAGCTCACCTTGTCGACCGCCCGGGCGACGCCCGAACGGGTGCTGAAGATGGTGCTGAGGTCGCGGACCTGGAGGATGGGATCACTCATGCCGCTGCCTCAACTGTTGAGGCGCGGATCGAGCGCATCGCGCAGCCCGTCGCCGAGAAGGTTGAAGCCGAGCACCGTGATGACGATGGCGATGCCGGGGAAGAAGACGAGGTGGGGCGACGAGAACATCTGGTCCTTCTCGGTCCCCAGCATGGTGCCCCATTCGGGGGTCGGCGGTTGCGCGCCGAGCCCGAGGAAGCTGAGGCCGGCCGCCTCGAGGATGCCGCCCGCGATGCCCATGGTCGCCAGCACGACGATCGGCGTCAGGGCATTTGGCAGCACGCGGGTAAAGAGGATGCGCCACCGGCTGCCGCCGAGGACGCGGCTTGCCGCGACGAAATCCTGTGACTTCACCGAGAGCACGCTGGCCCGGGTGATGCGGGCATAGCCCGGCACGGAGACCACCGAGATGGCAAGGAGCGCATTGACGATTCCGGGCCCGAGCACGGCCACGATGGCGATGGCGAGCAGGAGGGCGGGGAAGCCGAGGATCACATCCATGCAGCGCATGATGAGGTTGTCGGTCCAGCCGCCGAAATAGCCGGCCACGGCGCCGAGCAGCACGCCGGTGAACAGCGCCAGCGCGACGGTGACGACACCGATCATCAGGCTGATGCGCGCGCCATAGACGATGCGCGAGAAGATGTCGCGCGAGTTGCCGTCGATCCCCATGATGTGCTGGGGCTTGGCGACATCGCAGCCGAACATGTGGATACAGGGCGGGTCGCGGCGCTTCACCTGCTCGACGCCGATCAGCACCTGGTTGGGATCGTAGGGGGCGATGAGCGGCGCGAAGATGGCGACCAGCACCATGAAGCCGATGAGGAACAGGCCGACCTGGCCCGAGCGTTTGCGGATGAGCCGCTTGAGGGTCTGCTTCCACAGCGGCACGGGATCGCCGAGCAACCCGTCGTCGATAATGATGCTGGCCGCATTGGCGCTGGCGGAGTCGAGGCTCGTCATCTTCAGTCCTATTGCGGCCGGACGCGGGGGTCGAGGTAGGTGTAGGAGAGGTCGACGATCAGGTTCACCACGACGTAGATCGTGGCGATCATCACCGTGAAGGCCTGCACGATGGGGTAATCGCGGGCGAAGATCGCCTCGACCAGCATGCGCCCGACCCCGGCGAGGCCGAACACGGTTTCGGTGAGCACGGCGCCGCTGAGCAGGGCCCCCATCTGCAGCCCGAGGATCGTCACCACCGGCAGCATGGCGTTACCCAGTGCGTGGCGCCGCACCACCTTGTTGTCGGGCACACCCTTGGCCCGGGCAGTGCGGACATAGTCGCGCCCCAGCACGTCGAGCAGCGACGAGCGGGTCATGCGGGCGATCACTGCCATCGGGATGGTGGCCACGGCGAGCGCCGGCAGCACCATGTGCCGCAGCGCATCGATGAAGATGGGCCAGTTGCCGGTGATGAGCGCGTTGAAGATGTAGAAGTTGGACACGAACTCGAGGAACTTCGCACCGAACGTGTCCTTGGCCAGGTCCCACTGCCAGACCTCGTAGAAGGGCACGGAGGCGAGTCCCGCGGTGAGCCGGCCCGATGGCGGCAGCCACAGGGGGGTGCCCTTGAGCATGACGCCGAAGACATAGGCCATCATCAGGCCGAGCCAGAAGATCGGCATAGCGATGCCGACATTGGCCAGCGCCATGGTGCCGACATCGGCGATGCTGTTGTGGCGGCGCGCCGCGAAGATGCCGATGGAGATGCCGGCAATCGTGGCGACGAGGAGCGCCATGATGGCGAGCTCCATCGTCATGGGCAGCCGCTCGACGATGATCTGGGTCACCGGGCGCGAGAAGCGGATCGAGTTACCGAAATTACCTTGAGCGATGTCGCCCAGATAATAGAGGAACTGCACGGGGATGGGCTGGTCCAGCCCGAAATGGCGGACGAACTCGGCACAGGTCGCGGCACTGACCTTGTCACCCAGCATCGACTTGCACGGATCGCCGGGGATCAGGCGGGCAAGGGAGAAGGTGACAACCAGAATGCCAAACAGGACCGGGATGGCGCTGAGCAGCCGTTTGATCGCGTAGCCAAGCATGGGGTTTATCTAACCAGGGCAAAACGGATGAGGCGGGCGCCGGAACGCCCGCCTCTCGGAAGCACTGCCTTACTTGGCGGCGGGCGCGTTCATGATGCCCCAGAGGCTCGCGAAGTAGTCGAAAGCCCCGGTATTGCCGACATGCGCCGGGTTGGAGGCGTCGAGGCCGGCGGCGTAGGAGGCGACGACGTCATTGGCGTCGAAATCCGAACCGTCGGTGAACTTCACGCCTTCGCGCAGGTGGCAGGTATATTCGGTCGCGTCGGCATTCACGTCGCAGCTGGTGGCAAGGCCACCGACGATGTCGCCGCTGTCCTGGGCGTAGTCGAGCAGCGTCTCGGTGATCTGCGTGCAGACCAGGGTCGACTCGCCGTCGCTCTCGTCGCCGCAATAGAGGCTGATCGGCTCAGCGTTCTGCATGACGACCATGGTGTCCTTACCCGGATCGACAGTGCTGAACTGCTTGGCGCCGAACGGACGGTAGCCGGCGTTCTTGACGTAGGCGCGGGCAGCAGAGCCGGCCGCAGCGTGCGAGATCGGGACCATCGGCACCAGTTCGCGGATGGCGTTGTTGGCCGCTTCATAGATCGGCTTGGCTTCCTCCACGTCGGCGATCGACGAACCCTTGGCCAGCGGCTCGTAGATTTCCGGCAGGGAGGCGCCGAACTGCTGGGTGTCCTTGCCGAAGTGATAATCGAGGAAGTTGGTGATGTGCGGGTAGTCCGCGCCCCAGCCGAGCAGATAGAAGCCGTCGAGCTTGCCGGCGCTGGCCTGGCCGATGAACTCGCCCGATTCCATCGGGGCGACTTCGGCGTCGATGCCGAGGTTGGCCTTGAGCTGCGACTGGAACTCGACCGCGATGGTGCTGGGTTCGGGCAGATAGGTGCGGAACACGTCGCGGTAATAGATCTTGGTCTTGAAACCGTCGGGGAAACCGGCCTCGGCGAGGAGCGCCTTGGCGGCCACGGGGTCGAACCCGTACCAGTCTTCACCGGCGCAGCCATTCGGGATGGTGCACGGGGTGAAGTGCGTCGCCATTTCCGAGCCGTCGGGGAAGTAGTTGTCGACGATGCGCTGACGATCGATGCCCATGGCGATGGCCTGGCGCACCTTGACGTTGTCGAAGGGTGCGAAGGTGTTGGTCATGCCCAGGTAGAGCGTGTTCGGGCCCATCTGCGGCAGGAACTGCAGGTCGGCATCGTTCTTGACGGCGTCGAAATCGTCCGGGCTCACGGTGCTGATCTGGTCGACGGTGCCCGAGCGCAGCTCGTTGAGCTGGCTGGCGCCCGACGTGCTCCAGCGGAACACCAGGGTCTCGTAGGCCGGCTTGCTGCCCCAGTAGGCGTCATTGCGCTTGAGGATGATCGAATCGCCACGGTTCCAGGCGTCAAGCTTGAACGGGCCGGTGCCGATCGGGTTGGTGAGCAGCTCCTTGGTGGGACCTGCCGCCGCGATGTGCTCGGATGGCTGGATGCCGAAGACGATGAAGGCTGACTTGGCCTCGAAGGCCGGATCGGCCGCACACATCGTGAAGGTTGCAGTGTGCTCGTCGGTGGCCACGATCGACTTGATCTTGCCGCCGTAATTGCAGTCGGGCGCCACCAGCGAGGTGCCCTCGAAGCTCAATGCCCCACCCGCCGGCAGCAGCGCCATGGCGAGCGCAGCGCCCGCAAGTACCATTCGTTTCACCAGTTTTCTCCCTCTGGCTTGTTGTGGTTCTCTCGATCGAGGCCGTGTGAGTATCGGCATTCAGTCCGATATCCCGGCGCAGCTTCCTGATAGGCTGCTATTGCCCCGTCGTTTCGTTTCCAGCGGCGCCGTCGTCAAAAACGACTATTCTGGCCCAAATTCGAGCACGTTTTTGCCCCGCGAAGGTCAGATGTCAGACAAATGCATGTCGCGGCCTCTGTCAAGGCGACTAAATGGGTGGCAGCGCGGTGCGGGGCAAAGCGCTACCGTTGGGCCTCGGTAACTTGGCCTCCCGAACCAAGAACAAGAAACGGTAACTATGTCCGACCTCGCTCCCGTCCTCGCCCGTGCCGACGCCAATCTCGACTCGAGCCTTGCAACCCTCTTCGACCTTGTCCGTGTCCCCTCGATATCGACCGATCCGGCCCACGCCGCCGATTGCCGGCGGGCGGCGCAGCTGCTCGCCGATTACCTGACGCGCCTCGGGTTCGACGCCTCGGTGCGCGACACAACCGGCCATCCCATGGTGGTGGCGCACCACGACGGCCCGAGCCCCGACAGCCCGCATTTCCTGTTTTATGGCCATTACGACGTGCAGCCTGTCGATCCGCTGCACTTGTGGAACACGCCGCCCTTCGAGCCGTCGATCGGCATTGGCGCCAAAGGCCAGAAGGTCATCCGCGGCCGGGGCACCTGCGACGACAAGGCGCAATTGCTGACCTTCGTCGAGGCGGTGCGCGCCTACAAGGAAGTGCAGGGCAGCCTGCCGGCACGCGTCTCGATCATCTTCGAAGGCGAGGAAGAATGCGGCTCGCCCTCGGCCCGTCCGTTCCTCGAGGCCAACAAGCAAGAGCTCAAGGCCGACTACGTGCTGGTTTGCGACACCGGCATGTGGAACGACGACACCCCCTCGATCTGCGCCGGCCTGCGGGGTCTGGTGGGCGAGGAGATCAAGATTTACGCCGCCAGCCACGACCTGCATTCCGGCGGCTATGGCGGCATTGCCGCGAACCCGCTGCATATCATCGGCAGGATCGTCGCCGGCCTTCACGACGAGAACGGCAGGGTTACCCTGCCGGGCTTCTATGAGGGCGTCGAGGAGACGCCGGCCGAGCTGAAAGCGGTGTGGGACGAGCTCGAACGCTCGACGCCGCACGTGCTCGAGCGCGTCGGTCTGTCGATTCCGGTGGGCGAGAAGAACCGCTCGATGCTGGAGCTCAACTGGGCTCGTCCGACCGCCGAGGTGAACGGCATCAGTGGCGGCTATGCCGGCGAAGGCTTCAAGACCGTGATCCCGGCCGAAGCGACCGCCAAGGTATCGTTCCGCCTGGTGCACAAGCAGGATCCGCTGAAGGTCCGCGAGAGCTTCCGCGCCTACGTGCGCTCCAAGGTGCCGGCCGACTGCCGCGTCGAGTTCGGCGAGCATGGTGCCGCGCCCGCCGTGCAGTTGCCCTTCGATGCGCCCATCCTCGACAAGGCAAAGCAAGCACTCCTCGGCGAGTGGTCGAACCCGGCCATCGTTACGGGTGGCGGCGGGTCGATCCCCATCGTCGGCGATTTCCGCACCATCCTCGGTATGGATGCGCTGCTGGTGGGCTGGGGTACGGCCGATGACCGCGGTCATTCGCCCAACGAGAAATACAACCTCAGTTCGTTCGAGAAGGGCATCCGCGGCTGGGTGCGGATTCTCGACGCGATTTCGGCCTGAAGGGAGGCTTCACGATGACTGTGGATGCCACTGCAAGGCTCGCCGGGTTGCGTCAGCGGATGGAGGCGCAGGGCGTCGATCTCGTCGCGCTCGCGCCGAGTGCGCACATGGACTGGCTCGTCGGTTTTCACCCGCTGCTCTGTGAGCGGCCGTGCCTTCTGCTGGTCGGACCGGAGCGCGAAGCGTTCCTGATGCCGGCGCTCAATGCCGAAGGCTCGCGTGAATCGACCGCCATCCCGTTCCACGTCTGGTCCGACGACGTCGGGCCGGTCGAGGCCTTTGCCGCGGCGCTGGCCGATGTCGGCGGCAGCGCGGCGCGCCATGTCGTGCTCGATGAAACGATGCGCATCGACTTCGCCACCCTGGTGCTCGATGCCCTGCCGGAGGCAAAGCGGAGCTTTACCGACGACACGCTGAGTTACCTGCGCATGCGCAAGGACGGGCGCGAATACGCCGCCCTCAAGATGAACGCCCTGGTCGCCGACCGGGCGATGCAGGCCGGCTTTGCGGCTTTGCGCCCCGGCATGACCGAGAAGCAGGTTGCGGCGATCATTTTCGATCACTTCGCCGCCGAAGGAGCGCGGCCGGATTTTGCCGTCGTCGCAGCCGGTTCCAACGGCGCTTTCCCGCATCACCATACCGGTGACCGCGTGCTGGCCGAGGGCGACGCCGTGGTCATCGATATCGGCGGAACCAAGGGCGGCTTCCCAAGCGACATCACCCGCATGGCCGTGGTCGGCCGCCCGCCCGAGGGCTATGGACAGATCCACACCATCGTCGAGCGCGCCGTGCAGGCTGCCCTCAAGGCGGCGCGGCCGGGCGTGCTGGCCCGCGACGTCGATGCCGCGGCGCGCAAGGTGATCACCGACGCCGGCTATGGGGAGTATTTTGTCCACCGCACCGGCCACGGCATGGGTATTGGCGGGCACGAACCGCCCTACATCACGGCGACCTCCGATACGGTACTGGCCGAGGGCATGGTGTTCTCGATCGAGCCCGGCATCTACATTCCCGGCCGCTTCGGCCTCCGGCTCGAAGATATCGTCATCCTCAGGGAAGACGGCCCGGAAATCCTCTCGAGCCTGCCGCGCGACGTCCATGTGATCGCAGAGTAGCCGCGCAACCCTGCCTCCGCCGGTCCCATCACCGGGTCATCCCCGCTTTCGCGCATATGCGCTAAGTCAGGGCAGATCGGTTCGGTAGCGTAGCCGCACCATCGTGGCTTTCCCCTCATCCGGCGCTACGCGCCACCTTCTCCCCGACGGGGAGAAGAATACGGAAAGCCCGGTGATCACCACTTTTCCTCTCCCCGTCGGGGAGAGGAGCGATTGGCCGGAGGCCGAGACGGGTGAGCGATGGCAGCCACCGGGCGGAGTAGCGCGGAACACTTAACTTGGCGCGTATGCGCGAAAGCGGGGACCTCCGTTTGCGATGGTGCAAAGGCCAAGAAAACCGAGGTTCCCGCTTTCGCGGGAATGCCCCGGTGGTTGGGCACGGGGCTGGGCCGGCCCCTAATGTCCCGGTGCAGTCCGCTCCCTGGCTAACTCCTGACGATCAGGTGGTCGGACTTCAGCCAGAGCGGCGGCAGGCAGAGCTGGATGTTGGAGAGCGGCAACAGGTGCTCGCTCAGCGTGACGCCGATGCTGCTGCGCAGGAAAGCGCGGCGCGCCTCGATGCGGGCCCAGGTCTCGGGGTGCTTTGCCGCGAGGTCGGAACGGAGCGCTGCATCGGCGATGGCGACCGTGTCCTCGCAGTTGAGAGCCTTGCCGGGCTGCATCGGCACCGGGATCACATCGACCTGGAACACCATGCCGGAGCGCAGCGTCTCGGTCGAACCGGGGCGCACCGGCGAGTGGCTCCACTCGTCGTAGCTGACGAGGTGACCGGGGTTGAGCGCGGACTTGAGGTTGGCCTCGGCGAGCTTCTCGACGACGGCTTCGCGCAGGTCGCCGCCGGTGGTGCCGATGGCGGCGGTTTCATACCAGGTGACCAGCGCGTCGAAATACGAAGCCGCGGTGGCGACGAACGCATCGTCTGCGTCAGCGAGCAGGCCGGCGCGCGAGCTGAGCCCACCCCAATAGCCGACGGCGGTGGTGACGCCATCGCCCTTGTTGAGCACGCGGGCGCCGGCGCTGTTGAGGCCATGGATGGCGTGGCCCGCGTCGCCCGAGGCGAACATGGTATGAGCGCTCAAGGGTTCCCCGGCATAGCCGAGATGGGCGGCCGCTTCGATCTCGCGCTGACCCGGACGGGCGTGGCGGACGACGTTCCACACCGAGGCCGAGGCGCGGGTCGAGGCCCATTCGAAGGCGGCGATCTGGTCGGCATCGACGATGGTGCGGGAGCCGTGCTGCGGATGCGAAAGCAGCGCGGTGACATCCTTGAGGGCGTCATAGCCACCGCAGATGCGGGCGAGCAGCACGATCATGTAGTGCGGCACGAGGAAGCCGGCGCCGGCCTCGTCCCACTCCTCGGGCTCGAGGTATTTCCAGCCGACGACGCCGACGCTGTCGCCGGGCTTGAGGCCGGCGTCGCGCAGCACGGTTTCGAGCTTGGGGGCCTTGGTCCGGTCCTGGGCCATCAGGCTCATCGACTGGCTGAGCCTGACCTCGAGGCCGGGCAGTGGCGAAATCGCGGTGAAGCTCTCGGACTCGTTGCCGGTGATGACGATGCGGCGGCCATTCGGTCCGAGCAGCAGCACGGCTTCTTCGAAGCGCGGATCGAAGCTGCTGAGGTGCAGGATATTGGCGTTGTGTTCGCGGTCGGCATAGACGAACACCCAGGTGGTGCCGGCCCGGCGGTAGACATCGTCACAGCGCGCCGCGAGCGTTGCCGCGGGGATCTGCGGGCGAACCAGTGGAACGCCGAACTCGGGCACGGCAACGGTCTGTAGATGGCTCATTTGTGGTCCTTGATTGGTCGTCGAGTGAAGTCAGCCCAGCACGGCGTCGGTGGCCGGGTCGAGCAGGTGGACGCGATTCATGTCCACCGAAAGGCGCAACGTGGCGCCGCTGCGCAGTGACGATTGCGGCAGGAGCCGCGCCACGGCCGGCTCGCTGCCGAGCGTGAAGTGCACCAGCGTTTCCATGCCGAGCGGTTCGACGAGGCCGGCCGAGATGCTGAGCGGCGCGCCGCCCTCGGCGAGGCTCAGGTGTTCGGGACGGACTCCCAGCACGGCCGGTTTGCCGGCGAGCTCTGCGAACAGGGCTTGTCGCGACGGCGGCACGGCGAGGCTCTGCCCATCCGGCAGGCGCACCGACAGCGCATTGCCGTCGCCGGTCACCGAGACGGTAAAGAAGTTCATGCCGGGCGAGCCGATGAAACCGGCGACGAAGCGGGTAGCGGGCTTCAGATAGAGCTCTTCGGGAGGGGCGATCTGCTCGATGCGGCCCTTGTTCATCACCACCACGCGGTCGGCCAGCGTCATCGCTTCCACCTGGTCATGCGTCACATAGATGGTGGTGGTCGGCACGCGCGCGTGCAGTGCCTTGATCTCGGTGCGCATCTGCACGCGGAGCTTGGCATCGAGGTTGGACAGCGGCTCGTCGAACAGGAACACCGAGGGGTTGCGGATCAGCGCGCGGCCCATGGCGACACGCTGGCGCTGGCCACCGGAGAGCTGGCGCGGCTTGCGCTCCAGCAACTGCTCCAGTCCGAGGATTTCCGCGGTGCGCTGCAAGCGCTCGGCGATCTCGGCCTTCGCGACCTTGCGCAGCTTCAAGCCGAAAACGATGTTCTCGGCGACGCTCAGGTGCGGGTAGAGCGCGTAGTTCTGGAACACCATGGCGATGTCGCGGTCGCCGGGCTGCAGCTCGTTCACCCGCTTGCCGCCGATCTGCACTTCGCCGTCGGTGATCGTTTCGAGCCCCGCCACCATGCGGAGCGTCGTGGATTTGCCGCAGCCCGAGGGGCCCACCAGCACGATGAACTCGCCATCGGCGACATCGAGGCTGACGCCGTGCACCGTCTGCACCTGGTCGTAGGCCTTGACGACCTTGTCGAGCGTTACAACTGCCATGTTGTTCTCCTCTTGCCCGCTGCGCCGTCAGGCGGCGTCGCCATAGATGTTGCCGGCCGGGGTCCAGGCGAAATCGCGGTCCAGCGGCCAGGTCGGCCGGGCGATGCGCGTCCACGTCAGCCTCGCCATGTCGAGCTGCGAGGCGCCGTCGCTGAGCAGCAGGATGTGGCGGGCGGCGATATCCTCGATGCGGGGATGCAGGTAACCGAGCTTGACCACGTAGAGCTTGTGGGCCAGCGGATCGATGCCCATGGCGCGGAAGTGCTCGGGCGTGGTGATGCCGATCGGCTGGGCGTGGAAGGTGGCGACGACATTGCCGATCCGCACCCTGGCCCAGGCCGCCTCGCGCGAGCGGTAGGGCTGGAAACCACCGAGGTCGAGCACCTCGCCGCAGGCCTCGACATGCGCGATGACCTTGCGCGCCGTCTTCGGCCGTGACAGGTGCTCGCTGCCGAGCAGCAGCTCGACATTGGCTCCGACACCGGCGGCGTTGAGGGCAGCCACGGTCTCCGGTGCGGTGATCCCGGCGACGATCACATCCTCGTTGGCGCCCAGATCCAGCGCCGCCTGCAGTACGGTGGTCAGCTCGCCGGCGGCGCCGGCCGTGGTGTTGTCGCCGGAGTCCGACACATAGACCGGCCGCTGCGGGCTGGTGAGCGCCAGCCGCAGGCCTTCGGCGACTTCGGCGGTCTGCATGCGCAGGATGAACTGCTCATGCCGATCCCAGATCGACTGGGCAAGCCTGGTGGCCTGTTCGAGCGCCAGCTCGGCGCTGTCCTCGCTCACCGCGAACGCCGTGCATTTGGTCCAGGGGCGGTCGTTCCAGGCAAAGCCGACGAGAATATTGGCTTCCATCATGCCGGGCACGGCGTCGTAGTCGGGCAGGCTGCCATAGAGTTCGCGGGCCGGGCTTTCCGAGGTGACGGCGGTCTCGCCGGGAATGAGGATCGGCAGGCTGATCGCCACCTTCTTGGGCTTCAGGCCGTTGCGGATCACCCGGATGAGCTGGTCGGCGGCGCGGTAGCCGGTCGATTTGTCGTCGCGGTGCGGGGCGGTGCGCAGCACCGAGAACACCGTACCGGCCTCGAGCAGGGCAGGGGTCATGTCGCCGTGCAGATCGAGCGACACGCCGATCGGCAGATCCGGCCCGACGAGCGCGCGGATGGCGCCGACAAAGTCGGAATCGGCGTCGGCATCGAGCCCTTCGACTTCGAGCGCGCCGTGGTTGACCACCAGCACGCCGTCGAGATCGGGGGTCTCCGCCAACAGCTTCAAAGTCTTCTGCTTGACCATGTCATAGGCCTCGGCCGTCATGATGCCGCCGGGCAGGGCGGTGGCCCAGTAGAGCGGCACCGGCTCGATATCGGCGTCCTCGGTGATGCGGGCGAGCATGCCGCGCACCATCCACAGGTCGCCCTCGCGCATCTGGGTGGCATCGAACTGCTGCAGGACCGAAATCCCGGTCACGGCCGGCGAGGCGAGCATGATTTCGATGGAGAGGCCGACTATGGCGAGACGCATGGTGAACTTTCTGAGGGCTTAGGGAAGGACGTCGGTACCGACGATGTCGGTGACCCCGTCGAGGGCGAGGGCGACAGCGCCCAGGGGGGGCATGCCGACAACGGATTCGGCGAACCGGATGGAGGTGCGGGCGTACATGGCCGGGTGGGCCAGCCGCTGCAGCGCCCGATCGAGCGCCGCCGACAGGAACGGCGCGGCGGGGCCAATATGGCCACCCAGCACCACCACCGGCGGGTTGAAGATGTTGATGAGGCTCGACACCGCCGAGCCCAGCACATCGCCGGCATGCTCGAGCACGTTGAGCACGATCGGATCGCCCTGCTGCGCCAGCTCGATGATATCCTCGTAGGAGCGCGGACGGGCGGGCCCGAGGCGGGAGATTTCCTCGATCAGCGCCGGCGCCGACAGGTAGGCCGACAGGCAGCCCGCCGCCCCACAGGTACAGAAGCGCCCCTGCGGCACGATCTTGATGTGGCCCAGTTCGCCGGCGAGGCCGTCCGAGCCGGTATGGGGCGAGCCATCGAGGAACAGGCCGCCACCGACGCCGCCATCGGAAAACAGCACGTAGATGAAGTTCTCGATGTTCACGCAGCTGCCGAACATGTGCTCGGCCATGGCGGCGGCCTTGCCGTCATTGCCCACGAAAATCGGCCAATCCAGCACGCTGCGCAGCCGGCTGAGGATATCGACATCGCGCCAGCCGAGCACCGGCACGTGGACGATGACGCCGGTCTTCTTGATCAGCCCGGGCAGGGAGACGCCCATGGCGATAACCCTCGCATCGACGCCGGCGGCCTGGACCACCTGGCGACCGCCCTCGGCGATCAGGTGCTCCACGCCATCGGGTCCACCATCATAGGCAATGGCCGTCTGGGCATGCACCGAGCCATCGAGGCCGCAGGCGACGAAACGAATCTTGGCCGATTCCACTTCCACCCCGACGATGATGCCGGCGGTGGGCGAGACGTAGAGCTCATCGGACGGGCGCCCACGGCCGCTCTCGCTCACCTTGCCGCGCCGTTCCACCAGGCCCTGCGCCACGAACTGGTTGACGATCGACGACACGGTCGACTTGTCGAACCCGGTTTTCTCGATGATGCCGCGCTGCGAAACGCCAGGTTCCACGCGGATGCGATGAAACATGGTGCTGGCGTGAAAGCGCCTGAGGAACGAACGGTCCACGTTCAGAAATCCTTATTCTCGTGAAAAGAAAAATAAGCTGCTGGATTGAAGGTGGTCAAGCGCCTGGAGCCGCCGGCAGCGGAAAGCTTCGGCCGACGTGAAAATAAATCGCATGAAATACAACGAGTTAGCGTTGCACGAAAAATTTGCACCGGTGTGCGAGTGCCTATCCGGTTGACAAATGCTGGACTCCTGTTCAGTTTTTTCTTGTGAGAAGAAATTCTCTGCATCATGAAAAAGGGCCTCACTGGCTCAGGGGTAAGGGAACATGAAGATCAAGCACTGCCTGGCCGCAATCGGCCTTGGAATTCTGTCCACCGGTGGCGCGCAGGCGCAGCAGGCCGCCGAGGTCTGGAACTACTATGCCGCCGGCTCCGAGCTGGCCGGCATGAACGCGCTGGTCGACGTGGCCAACGCCAAGTCGCCGGATTTCAAGTACTCGAGCGTCATCATCCCGGGTAACGCCGTCGAGATGCGCCGGCAGCTGCAGACGGCGTTCCTAGGCGGTACGCCCCCGGCGCTCTACCAGAGCTCGATGGCGTCGGAACTGAAGACCTTCGCCGATGGCGGCCAGCTGCATCCGCTGAGCGATGTCTGGGCCCGCATCGAAGGCGACGAGATCTTCCCCGAAGGCGTGCAGCGCGTGGTCAAGGTCGATGGCGTGCCCTATGGCGTGCCGTTCGACCTGTCGCTGATCAACAACGTTTTCTACAACAAGGCCGCCTTCGAGAAGGCCGGGGTCGCCGTCCCGACCGACTGGCCGAGCTTTGTCGCCGCGTGCGACGCGCTGCGCGCCGCCGGCTATGAGCCGCTCGGCAATGCCGGCGGCACGTTCTGGAGCCTCTACAACTTCTACGCCGCACTGGTTTCGGTGGTCGGCGTCGACGGCTACTACAAGATCGCCAGCGGCGAGCTGGGCTTCGACAGCCCCGAGTTCGGCCAGGCGCTCGATACCTACCGCGACAGCATGGTGTCCTGCTACGCCAAGAACTGGAGCGGCAAGACCTGGACGCAGACCGCCGACGACCTGATCAACGGCAACACCGCGATGTTCATGATGGGCATCTGGGCGGCCGGCTACATGGAGACCGCGGGCTTCAAGGCCGGCGAAGGTTTTGACATGTTCCAGGCGCCAGGCACCGTGGGCAAGTCGATCTTCCAGATGGACGTGATGGCCGTGCCGGAAGGTCCGGGCGTTGCCGCCGCCGAGAACTTCATCGAGGCCGCGACCACGCCGGAAGGGCAGGCGAGCTTTGCGACGCTCAAGGGTTCGCTCGCTCCCAACATCAATGTCAGCCCGTCGGTTTACGGCTATGCCGGTGCGGCCTTCACCAAGCAGTTCGCCGAGGCGTCGGCCAACAATGCCGTGCTGCCGAACCTGTTCTTCCTGCTGCCGACCGACCTCGGCACGGAACTGGGCAACCAGATCGAGCGCTTCGCCATCGAGCCGTCGGACACTGTGAAGGCCGAAGTGATCAGCACGCTCGAAACCATGCGCAAGGAAGCAGCGGCCGAGAACGCCTTCATCAAGTGGTGAGCTGAGCTCCACGCAACCCATGCGAGGCGGCGCCAGGGCGTCGCCTCGTTCCGCATGACGCACTGATGAGCAGGTCGATGGCCGCCCGAAACCCCAAGATGAACTCCACCGAACGGACGCACCTGCTGTTCCTCGTGCTGCCGACCCTGCTGTTCGTGATCTTTTACGTCTATCCGGTCATTTCCAGCGTCTGGCTGTCGCTGCACGACTGGGATGGCTTTGCGCCCCGCATGAAGTTCCTCGGGCTGACCAACTACACCGTGCTGCTGGGGCAGCCGCGATTCCTCCACGCCGTGCTGAACAACGTGCTGTGGGTGGGGTTCATGCTGCTCGTGCCGACCGGCATCGGCCTGCTGCTGGCCGCCATCCTCGATCGCGGCATCCGTGGCGAGCAGGCCTTCCGCATCATCTTCTTCCTGCCCTTCACCATTCCGGCAGTCGCCGTGGCCGCCATCTGGCGCTGGATGTATGAGCCCGACAACGGCCTCGTCACCTCGGCGATGCAACTGGTGGGGCTTGGCGGCCTGGCGCAGAACTGGCTGGGCGACCCCTCGGTGGTGAACCTGTCGCTGATGGGGGCAGTCGCCTGGTGGACGACCGGATTTGCCTTCCTCGTGTTCTTTGCCGGGCTGCGTAACATCCCGGCCGAATGCATCGAGGCGGCGCGCATCGAAGGCGCCAGCCCCTGGCAGGTGTTCTGGAAGGTCAGCTTCCCGCTGCTCTGGCCCTCGACGATCATCGTGCTCGGCATGGCGGCGATCGATGCGATGCGGCTGTTCGACGTGGTCTGGTCGATGACCAAGGGTGGCCCGGCCTATGCGTCCGAAGTGCTGGCGACGCAGATGTACGACCTCGCCTTCGGCCGCTTCGACATGGGGCGTGCCTCGGCCGTGGCGGTCTGCCTGTTCGTCATCGCCGCCATCATCATCATGCCCTACATCGTCTACATGTCCCGGCGCGTCCAGGACAGCGAGGCCGAATAATGAGCACGCCATCCTCCCTCGCGCAGCGCCAGACGGTGCTTACGCGCACCGTGCTGATCGGCATGGCGATCGTCTTTGTCGCGCCGCTCGTCGTCGCCGTGCTCACCTCGTTCAAGAGCCCGTCGGAGGTGACGCGCGTCCTCTCGATTCCCAGCGAACTCTATTGGCAGAACTATGCCATCGCCTTCGAGCGGGCCGGCCGCACCTTCCTCAACTCGCTGCTGATCACCGCACCGGCGGTCGGTCTGTCGCTGCTGGTCGGCGCCATTGCCGGCTATCCGCTCGCCTATATGCGTGGGGCGGGCGGCAAGGTGGTCTACTTCATCCTTCTCACCGGCATGCTGGTGCCGTTCCAGATCGTGCAGATTCCGCTGTTCTTCCTCATCCAGAAGATCGGGCTTTACGACACCATCCCCGGCATGTGGCTGGTTCATGCAGCCTATGCCGTGCCGTTCTGCACCTTCTTCATGCGCAACTTCTTCGCCTCGGTGCCGCGCTCGATGTACGAGGCGGCACTGATCGATGGCTGCCGCCCCGCCACCTATTTCTGGAAGCTGCTGCTGCCGGCCTCGAGTTCGGGCCTCGCGGCGCTCGCCATCATCCAGAGCCGCGCCATCTGGAACGACCTGCTGTTCGCCATCACGCTGACCACCAGCGACCGGGCGCGGCCGGCGACCGTCGCGATCTCGGCCTTCGCCAGCAGCCTGCAGGTCGAGTACGGGCCGCTGATGGCTTCGACAGTGGTGTCGATCCTGCCGGTGATGGCGGCCTATCTGCTGTTCCAGAAGTCGTTCGTTCGCGGCCTGCTGGGCGGGGCGGGAAAGTAGGGGGGGCCGCGGCGAAGGGCGCCCGCCCCAGTCGCAGAGCAATGGATCGGAACCGCGGTTGATCGCGGGATGAACGGGTTGCCGACGCTCGAACCTGGCCGATCGCCATCGGCGCTATCTGTGCAGTCGGGTTCCCCGGTTCAGAAGCGCCCGCCGATCTCGATCTTGCCGCCGATCGAACGGTTGGCATTGGCGTCGAAGTTCAGCAGCAGCCCGGTTTCGATGTCCCAGCCTGAGGGGTTGGAAACCCGGAGCTTCGTCGTGATCGAACCGAAGGCCGCCGCGTCGTCGAGGGCGGAGAGCCCGCCAGTGACACCGACTGTCGGGATCACCCGCAGCCCGTCATCGAGCACGAACTCGTGCGTCAGCTCGGTGCCGAGGCTCACCCGCAACTGCTGGCTGGTGAAGCCGGGCATCTCGATCAGCGTGCCGACCCCGTCGGTGACCTGGTAGTCGGCCACCGTCTCGTCGAGATAGACCACCCGCAGCTTCGGGATCAGGGTTGTCGCCGCATCGAGCCGCCACTCGCCATAGAGGCTGGTATCCGACATCCAGCGGGTGGTGTCGAAACTGCCGCGCACGTCACCGGTGTCGATGTCGTTACCGCTGCCGCCATAGAGCAGGCTGCTGTCGAGGAAATGAGGGGATGACTGCGGCAGCAAGGGACGCATTGACTCCGCCAAACTCGGTTGGTAAAGCGTTTAAGCAGAGTGCTTAAAGCTTTCAGCAAGTGGCGATGCGCGATACCAAAGTGACAATCAAGGATGTCGCGGAAGCTGCGGGCGTCAGCATTGCGGCGGTGTCCAACGCGCTGAACGGCACCGGTCGTTTGTCGGAGCAGACGCGGCAGGCGATCCAGGAAGTGGCACAGCGGCTGAGGTTCCGGCCGAACCTCATGGCGCAGGCGCTGATCAAGAAGCGCACCCTCACCATCGGACTGCTGACCGACGATACCTATGGTCGCTTCAGCTTCCCCGTCATGGCGGGCATTTCCGACGCGCTGGTCGACCATGGCGTGTCGGTGCTGCTGGCGGCGGTGGAGGAAGACCCCGAAAGGGCGCGCCTGCATGTCAATGCGCTGCTCGAGCGGCGGGTCGATGGACTGATCGTTTCGGGTCGCCGCGCCGACCGCCATATCCCGCTCGACCTATCCGATGCCGACGTGCCGGTGGTCTATGCGCTGACCGCCAGCCCGAGCGGCTCGCCCACCATCACGGTCGATGACCAGGATGGGGCGCGGATGGGCGCCGACTGGCTGCTGAAGACCGGTCGCCGCGACATCGTCCATGTCACCGGCCCCGAGAGCCACCTTGCCGCCCGCCACCGCGCCGCGGGTTATCGCGAGGCGATCGGCAAGCCCGGCCGGGTCATGCACGGGCAGTGGGCCGAGCGTTGGGGGCGGCAGGCGGTGGCCGAGCTGTGGTCGGGCCGCGCCCCGCCGCCGGACGGGATTACCTGCGGCAGCGACCAGATCGCCCGTGGGGTCATCGACGAGTTGCGCGAGCGCGGCATCAAGGTGCCGGCAGAAGTCGGGGTGGTCGGGTTCGACAACTGGCAGATCGTCGCCGATGCGACGCTGCCGCCGCTGACCACCATCGACATGAACCTCAGGATGCTCGGCCAGCAGGCCGGCCTGATGGTGCTCGCCATGTCGCGCGGCGAACTCGACACCGGCGCCGAACACAAAATTCCCTGCACTTTGGTGGTCCGTCAATCCTGTGGCGGCGGCCAGCGGGTGGAGGGCGAGGAGGCGTAGAGCGTGATCAGGAAAGGTTGCAGACCTTTCCGGTTCGATCTCGCGACCAAACAGGAACCTGGAGCGGGAGGGCGGTTCAGCGAAACGCCATCCCGCTCCAGTCAACCGGCCCCGAGTTGCACATCCGGCATGTCCGGCAACGCGATGCAGCCTCGGCCACAACAGATCGCCCGCTTCATGCCGAAGGGGCGCAGATGGAGGAGAAACATGAAACTCGCACGCAACGTTCTTGCGGCCAGCCTGGCCGCGCTGGTGCTCGGCACCAGCCTGCCGGTGTTCGCGCAGACGACGCTCACCATGTGGTCGCGCCAGGGCAGTGCGCTGCCGGCGCTGGTCGATGCGTTCAACGCCGGCCACGAAACCAAGGTCGACCTGCAACTCGTGCCGTCCGACCAGATGGTGCAGAAATACGCGACCTCCGCAGCCGGCGGTTCGGCGCCTGACATTATCGGGCTCGACCTGATCTATACCCCGGCCTTCGCGGCGGCCGGCCAACTGGAGGATCTGTCGAGCTTTGCCAAGGGGCTGTCCTATTACGACCAGCTGTCCAAGGCGCATATCGAAGCGGGCAGCTATGACGGAAAGACCTATGGCCTGCCGCTGCTCGCCGAGGGTTCGGTGCTGCTGTGGAACAAGAAGCTGTTCGAGCAGGCGGGGCTCGATCCGAATGCGCCGCTGACCAACTGGGCCGAGATCGAGGCGGCTGCCGCCAAGGTCGATGCGCTGGGTGGCGATATCAACGGCTTCTACTTTGCCGGCGCCTGTGGCGGCTGTAACGCCTTCACCTTCCTGCCGCTGGTCTGGGCTTCGGGTGGCGACATCTTCGCCGAGGGCGGCAAGAAGGCGACGCTCGATACGCCGCAGATGCACGACGCCATCAATTTCTACCGCACCATGGTGGAAAAGGGCTACGTGCCCGACGGCGCCGAAACCGATAATGGCAGCAACTGGCTCTCGACCTTTGCGGCGGGCAATGTCGGCATTTCGCAGTCCGGCGCGTTCTCGATCGGCACGCTGACCAAGGAATATCCGGATGTCGATTTCGGCATCACCTTCATTCCCGGCAAGGACGGCAACCGCTCCTCGTTCGGCGGTGGCGACAACTTCGCCGTGTCGGCCGGACATGCCGACAAGCTGCCGGCGATCCAGGAATTCGTCGACTTCCTCTATTCGGTGGAGGGCCAGACGATCCTCGCCAGCGGCGGCAGCCTGCCGACCCGCGCCGACGTCGCCGCCGATGCGCTGAAGGATCAGGATCCGCGCTACGCCATTGCCGCCGAGGCCATGTCGATCGGCCGGACCCCGTCCACCCCGGTCTATAACGACCTGATCAACAGCCCGACCGGCCCGTGGGCCCAGATGCTGACCGAAGCCTTCTTCGGCGATGATCCGAACGGCGCCATCGCGACCGCCCAGGAGACGATGCAGTCGATCATCGACAACTACGGCAAGTAAGCCGCCATCGGCATGGCCGTTGCGCGCCATGCCCTGTCCGGAGCCCAATCCTCCCCGGGCTCCGGACGCCCCTTGCCCGACCCTTTGCAGCAGGCTCGATGACAGCAATGGCCACTGACACCTTCACCGCCACCACCACCAGCCGACGCCCGAAACGGCGACCGGGCCGCCGACAGCTGGTCGGCCTGCTGTTTGTCGCCCCGGCCTTGCTGCTGGTTATCGCCTTCTTCGTCATCCCGCTCGGGATGACCGCCTGGATGTCGCTGCACAACTGGCCCCTGCTCGGCAAATCGAGCTTTATCGGGCTCGGCAATTACGAAGCCCTGCTGGCCGATGGCCGGTTCTGGAGCGCCATGCGCTTCACGCTGTACTATACGGTCGTCGTCACCATCGTGATCTTCGCCGTGGCCTTCCCGCTGGCGCTGTTCGTCGAGCGGCAGCGCCCGCTGGCGGGGTTCTATCGCACCATCTACTTCCTGCCGGTGGTGGTGGGCTTTGGTTCGGCGAGCCTGCTCTGGGCCTGGCTGATGAATGTCGATGCGGGGCTGTTCGGCCCGGCGCTGCAGCAGCTGGGTGTCACCGAGAAGCGCATCAACATCCTCTCGAGCTTCGATGCGACGTTCTGGTCGGTGATCGCCATGGTGGTGTGGAAGACATCCGGCTTCACCATGATCATCCTGATGACCGGGCTGCAGGGCATCCCCACGGATCTGCGCGAAGCGGCGCGCATCGATGGCGCCTCGCGCCCGCAGCTGTTCACCCGCATCACCCTGCCGCTGATGCGCCGCACCATCGCGCTGGCGCTGATCCTCTCGGTAGCGGGCTCGATGCTGGCCTTCGACCAGTTCTACATCATCGCCCAGGGCGGCCCGCGCAACACCACGCTGACGGCGGTCTACTGGATCTTCAACTCGTCGTTCGTGTCCTTCCGCATGGGTTATGGCGCGGCGCTTTCCATGGTGCTGCTGGTGATCCTGCTCGCCATCAGCGTCGTCCAACTGCGGATCCTCCGCACACATGAGGGGATCTGATCGATGTCAGCCCGCCAGGCTACCCGCCAGCGCAAGGCGCTCATCAACGGCATCGCCCGCCATGGCTTCGGCATGGGCGTCGCCATCCTGTTCCTCGCGCCGCTGGCCTGGAGCATCCTTGTCAGCTTCAAGCGGCCGATCGAGGCGCGCAAGCCGCCGATCCCGCCCTGGCCGGTGGATGGCGCGACGCTCGACAACTATGCGGTGCTCAACGATTTCGGCGCCGGCATCTGGGCCCATGCCGGCAACAGCCTGACGGTGGCGCTGGGCACGGTGATCATCTCGGTGATCGTCAGCCTCCTCGCCGGGTACGGCTTCTCGCGCTTCCGCTTCCCGTTCAAGAACGCGCTGTTCGTGCTGATCATCATGTCGATCATGGTGCCGTTCCAGTCGATCCTGACGCCGCTGTTCCTGATTCTGTCGGCATTGAAGCTGCAGAACTCGCTGCTCGGGCTGATCCTCGTCTACGTGACGCTGCAGCTGCCGTTCTCGGTGTTCATGATGCGCAACGCCTTCGACGCGGTGCCGCGCGAAATCGAGGAGGCGGCGCGGGTCGATGGCGCCTCGGTCTGGCTGGTGCTGGTCAAGGTCATGCTGCCGCTGGTGTTTCCGGGGGTGGTCACCGTCGCGATCTTTGCCTTCCTCAACTCGTGGAACGAGTTCCTCGCGGCGCTGATCTTCATGACCGACCAGGACAAGTACACCCTGCCGATCCTGATGACGGCCGTCGCCTCGGGCCAGTTCGGCACCATCAACTGGGGCGCCATCCAGTCCGGCGTCACCGTGATGATGCTGCCGTGCCTCGCGCTCTTTCTCCTCCTCCAACGCTACTACGTCCGTGGCCTTACCGCGGGCGCCGTCAAATGATCCGGGAACCTGCCATGTCTGCCATCTCCGCGTCTGCCATTTCCGCCGAGCCGCCTGTCGCCTTCCGCCCGCTGCGCATCCCGCAGGTTCAGGTCAACGGGTTCTGGGGCCAGCACATCGACGCCGTGGCCGACAAGACCGTCGACATCCTCTATGATCGGTGCCTCGCTGCCGGCATGTTCGACCAGATCGATCCGACCCGGCCGGTGCCCGAGATGCGGCTGCCGTTCCGCCGCAACCAGTATGGCGTGCTCGACACCATCACGGCCCAGATGTTCTGGGATTCCGACGTCGCCAAAGTGATCGAGGCCGCCGCCTACGCGCTCTATCGCCGCCCCAATCCGGCGCTCGAAGCGAGGATGGACGGCATCATCGAGATGTTCGTCGGCCTGCAGCAGGCGGATGGTTACCTCAACTCCTGGTACATCCGCATGCAGCCGGGCAAGCGCTGGACGAACCTGCGCGATTGCCACGAGCTCTACTGCGCCGGCCACCTGATGGAGGCGGCGGTGGCCTATCACCAGGCCACCGGCAAGCGGAAGCTGCTCGACGCCATGGCGCGCTATGCCGACCATATCGGGCGCACCTTCGGCACCGGCCCGGACCAGAAGCCCGGCTATTGCGGCCATGAGGAGATCGAGCTGGCGCTGGTGCGGCTGGCGCGTGAAACCGGCGAGCGGCGCTATCTGGAGCTGGCGAGATATTTCGTCGAGCAGCGCGGGCAACAGCCGCATTATTTCGACGTCGAGGCAGCGGCGCGCGGCGAGAACGCCAAAGGCTCCTGGCCGGCATCGCTGCATGCCGATTTCCGTTACACCCAGTCGCATGTGCCGGTGCGCCAGCAGCAGAAGGTGGTCGGGCACGCGGTGCGCGCCATGTATCTCTATTCGGGGATGGCCGACATCGCCGCCGAATATGGCGACAGCTCGCTTACCGAGGCGCTGGAGATCCTGTGGGACGATCTGACTGGCAAGCAGATGTATGTCACCGGCGGCATCGGCCCTTCGGCTTCCAATGAGGGGTTCACCGACTATTACGACCTGCCCAACGACACCGCCTATGCCGAAACCTGCGCCTCGGTGGGCCTGGTGTTCTGGGCCAGCCGCATGCTGGGCAGCGCGCCCGACCGCCGCTATGCGGACGTGCTGGAGCAGGCGCTCTATAATGGTGCGCTGACCGGGTTGTCGCGCGACGGGTCGCGGTTCTTTTACGACAACCCGCTTGAAAGCCACGGCCAGCATCATCGCTGGGACTGGCACAAATGCCCGTGCTGCCCGCCCAACATCGCGCGGCTGGTGGCCTCGATCGGCACCTATCTCTACGGCGTCTCCGACACGGGCGTGGCGGTGCATCTCTACGCCGACAGTGTCGCGACGCTGTCGGTCGCGGGCACGGAGCTGACCCTCACCCAGAGCACCGACTACCCGTGGGACGGCGCGGTGCGGATTGGTATCGGGCTCGCTGCGTCGACGCGGTTCACGCTGTCGCTGCGCATCCCGTCCTGGTGCCGCAATGCCAAAGTGGCGGTCGGGGGGCAGAACGTGCCGGTCAATACCGGCGGTTCGGGCTACCTCGAGATCGCGCGCGAGTGGCGCGATGGCGATGTGGTGGAGATGGCGCTGCCGATGGAAGCACGCCCGGTTCGGGCCCACCCCAAGGTGAGGCAGGATACCGGCCGGGTGGCGGTGGCGCGCGGTCCGTTGGTCTATTGCCTCGAAGAGGCGGACAATGGCGCCGAGCTCAACTCGCTGCTGCTGCCGCGCACGCTCGGCGGCATGGCCACCGCGCCGATCACCGAATTCAGTGGCGCCGTCGGCCTGTCGCTGCCGGCTTTGCGCGAGGATAACGGCGCCTGGTCGGCCGAGCTCTATCGCTCGGATGTGCCTGATCTCCGCGATACCACGGCGCGCTTCGTGCCCTATTACCTCTGGGACAACCGGACCCCTGGCGAAATGCTGGTCTGGGTGAGGGCAGCTACATGAGCACCCCCTCTGAAGTCCTCGTGAAGGCCGATATCGAGCTGCGCAATGTGAAGAAGAGCTTCGGCACGGTCGACGTGATCCATGGGCTCGATCTCACCATCAATGGCGGTGAGTTCGTGGTGTTCGTCGGCCCGTCGGGCTGCGGCAAATCCACCTTGCTGCGGATGATCGCCGGGCTCGAGGAAGTTACCGATGGCGACATCCTGATCGGTGGCCGCGACGTCACCGATGCCGATCCGGCGCGGCGCGGTATCGCCATGGTGTTCCAGTCCTACGCGCTCTACCCGCATATGAGCGTCAAGGACAACCTGGCCTTCGGGCTGAAGATCGCCCACACGCCGCCGGCCGAAGTCGAAGCCCGGGTCGGCGCGGCGGCCGAGATCCTGAAGATCAATCATCTGCTGGAGCGACGCCCCGGCCAGCTCTCGGGCGGACAGCGGCAGCGCGTCGCCATCGGCCGCGCCATTGTGCGGAAACCCCTGGCCTTCCTGTTCGACGAGCCCTTGTCCAACCTCGATGCGGAGCTGCGCGTCTCGATGCGCATCGAGCTGGCGCGGCTGCATCGCGAGCTCGGCAACACCATGGTCTACGTCACCCACGACCAGATCGAGGCGATGACGCTGGCCGACAAGATCGTGGTGCTGCGCGATGGCCGGATCGAGCAGGTCGGCACACCGCGGCAGGTCTACGAAGACCCCGACAACATGTTCGTCGCCGGCTTCATCGGCTCGCCGCGCATGAACTTTCTCATGGCGCACCTGCGCGACCGGCGCACGGTCGAGGTTGCCGGCGCCAGCCTGACGCTCGCGGCCGAACTCGGCGCCACCCCCGGCGACATCCAGTTCGGCATCCGGCCCGAACACCTCCACCCCGGCGCCGAGCGCCCCGGCGCCATCGCGGCGCGGGTCGATTTCTCCGAGTATCTGGGCAACACCCGCTACCTCTACTGCGTCACCGGCAGCGGCGAGACGCTGGTCGCCGAACAGCGCGACGGCGACGATTTCGCGCCCGGCCAGCCGGCCTGGCTCGGGTGCGAACCGGCCCAGATGCGCCTCTTCGCCAAGACCGGCGAACGTCTCCGCTAGCCCATAGATTTCGGAACCAACCTCATGACCGCCAGCCCTATCGCCAACCGTGCGCCGCTGCTCGAGACGCCGTTCATTCCCTTGCCGCTCGGCGCTGTCAGGGCAGGGGGGTGGCTCGCCAACCAGCTGAAGCTGCAGGCCGAGGGGATGACCGGCCATGCCGAGGCGATCCTGCCGCTGCTGGGCCCCGACAGCGCCTGGCGCGGCGGCAGCGGAGAGGATTGGGAGAAGGGGCCGTATTACCTGCGCGGGCTGATCAGCCTCGCCTTCCTCCATGACGACGCCAGCCTCAGGCAGAAGGTGCAATCCTGGGTGGATGCACTGCTCGCCAACCAGCAGCCGAACGGCCAGATCGGGCCCGCTTCCAACCTCGACTGGTGGCCGCGCATGGTGATCTGCTGGGCGCTGCGCGATTATCACGAGGCCACCGGCGACGAACGGATCATCCCGGCGCTGCTGCGCTATGCCCGCTATCTCGGCGATACGCTGGCCAGCCAGCCGCTGCACAACTGGGCGCGGGCCCGGGTAGCCGACCAGATCGATACGCTGTTCTGGCTCTACAACCGCACCGGGGAGAGTTTTCTGCTCGAGGTCGCCGATGCCCTGCCGGCGCAGGGCAATCGCTGGCTCGAGTTCTTCAATACGCTGGAGGTGAAGGACACCGACTTTGCCCCGAGCCATGCCGTCAACGTCTCGCAGGCGATGAAATATCCGGTGGTGCTGTACCAGCGCAGCGGCGAGGTCAGCCAGCGCGACGCCTTCGGCACCGGCTACGAGAAGCTGCGCGAACAGCACGGCCTCGCCTTCGGCATGTGGAGCGGCACCGAGGCGCTGGTCGGCCATTCCGACACCCAGGGGGTCGAGCTCTGCTCGATGGCCGAGCAGATCCTCAGCAACGCCATGGCGCTCAAGGTGCTGGCCGACCCCGAAATCGGCGACGAGCAGGAGCGGATCGCCTTCAATCTCCTTGCGGCCAGCACCACCAAGGATTTCAAGCAGCACCAGTATTACTCGCTGCCCAATATGCCGGTCGCCCGCACCAACCCGCGCGGGCTGATGCCGTTCCGTGACGACCATGGCGATGACCTGCTGGTCAGCCCGCATTCGGGCTTTCATTGCTGCTGCTACAACCTGCACATGGGCTGGCCCAAATATGTGCAATACGCCTGGATGGCGACGGCTGACGGCGGGCTTGCCGCGGTGGCGCACGGCCCGACCACGGTGTCGACCACCATTGACGGCGTCGCGGTCAGCATCACGCAGGAGACCGATTACCCGTTCGAAGATACCAGCCGCTTTCGCGTGGTGGCGGACCGCCCGGTGTCATTCCCGCTGCTGCTGCGCATCCCCCGCTGGAGCAAGGCTACGCAGGCCCGACTCAACGGTGAGCCGATCGACGGCGTCGTCGCCGGCAGCTTCCTTCGGCTCACGCGCCAGTGGCAGAGCGGCGACACCGTCACTTTGACTTTCGACGCACCGGTCAGCCTCGCGACCGGCCATAGCGGCAGTGTGAGCGTATGGCGCGGGCCGCTGGTGTTCTCGCTGCGCATCGAAGAGCAGCGGGATATTCTCAACCCGCTGCCCGACGGCTTCGACGAAATGCAGTTCTCGCCGCGATCACCGTGGAATTTCGGGCTCGACCGGGATGCCAAGGGCAGCGCCATCGGTCTCTCGGTGCAGCGCGGACCGATGCCGATCAATCCCTGGCTGCCCGAGACCTCGCCGATCAGCCTTACGCTGGCTGGCGTGCCCCTGCCGCAATGGACGCTGGCGCGCGACGGCCACATCGCCGACGATACGCCCGCGAGCCCGATCGGCGACACCACGCCCAGCCAGCCGATCCGCCTCGTCCCCTGCGGCGCGCAGACGCTGCGCATCACGGCCTTCCCGTGGCGCGGTGGGGCAGGGTGAGGGGGCGGAAAACCGACAGCCGACGGAACGGCAGGCCCTGTCTCAGCCCGGTTGGCCTCTCCGCTCCCCGATGTTGACGAATCGGCGGCGCGGCGACGATGCTCGCTGTGGCGTGGCCTGACGCCAAACCTCTCTAGACCGGCCCCAGCATGGTCTGAAACAGAGGCAAAGGGACTTACGTCTCGGGTTCATCGTCATGTCCTTGTCGCGCGGACGGGTTGCTGGGGAACTGCGTCCTGACGCGAAGGCACAACATGACACAGAACCACAATTTCAAACGCCGCGTGCGCCAGCGCGCCAACAAGACCGGCGAATCCTACACCGCCGCCCGGCAGCATCTCATCGCCCGCGCCGACCGGCCCACGCCGACCCCGCGGTCCATCCGACTGGCGGTAGCCCAGAGCGTGGCGCGGCTCGATCCGGGCAATGCGGCCGAACTGCGCGCGGCCGGGGAAGAGACGCGCCGATTGATGCGCGAGGCCCACGTAGCCGGCGCCCGCCTGCTGCATCTGTCGGAGGGCTCGCTCTGCTCCCCCAGCAAGTGGATCATGTCATCGCTCGGGCCGGAGGTGGTCGGCGCGGCAGACTGGAGCCGCTGCCGCTGGGACATATTGCGTGCGGAGGTCGCGCTGGTGTGCCAGTTGGCGCATGAGCTGCAGCTCTGGACCGTGCTGGGCTCGGTGCATCAACTGACGGCCGAGCGTCGCCCGCATAACAGCCTCTATGTGATCTCTGCCGAAGGCGAGCTGGTGACCCGCTACGACGAGCGCATGCTCTCCAACACCAAGCTCAGCTTCATGTACACGCCGGGCGCCGTGCCGGTGACCTTCGAGGTCGATGGGGTGCGCTTCGGCTGTGCGCTCGGCATGGAGGCGCATTACCCCGAACTGTTCATCGCGTACGAGAAGCTCGATGTGCACTGCGTGCTGTTCTCGACCACCGGCGGGGCGGCGTTCGCCGCAGAGATTTCCGGGCATGCCGCCTCCAACAGCTTCTGGAGCAGCTTCGCTGTGCACGCCCAGCAGAGCGGCGAGGCGTCGGCCGGCATCGTCGCCCCGAATGGCAGCTGGGCCGCGCGTTGTGCGCCGAGCGGCGTCTCGGCCATAGCGATCGCGGAGATCTCGACCGACCCGGCGAACCCGGCCCGCCGTGGCGACGAACGGCAAGGGCGGGCCTCTATGAGGCTCACCTGGCCGATGATGATCAGCGAAGCGCGGTGCGTACGGCGCTCTGAAGGATGGTCAGTGCGGACCCAAGGGGCTGCGCTGACCTCCGGCCGTCGCGGCCTCCCGGTGCCTAATCCAGCCGTCGCGTCGACTGCCGGATAGTCAGCACCAGCGGCAGGTACACCCGGTCGGCCACAGCGTGCTGGGCTCCGCTGCCTTCGATCCGGTCGATCAGGCGGTTGGCGGCGAGGGTGGCGATGCGATCCTCGTCGAAAGTGATCGAGGTGATCTGGGGGCGGGCGAAATCGCGGTGGCCGCTGCCGAACGAGATGAAGGAGACCTCGTCCGGAACGCGCAGGCCGTTGTCGGTCAGAGCGGCCAGCGCGCCCGTGGCCACCGCATCGTTGAATGCCACCATGGCGGTGAAGCGGTTGCGTGCCGCGAGCGCCGCCTGCACCGCGTCATAGGCGGCCGCGGCGCCGTAACCGCCGGTGGGTGCCAGTTCGAGCCCGGCCTCGCTGCCGGGCTCTGCTTCGGCATAGGCGGCGCGCACTCCCGCCCAGCGCCGCTCGGCCGATCGGCTGGGGGTAGGGCCGACGAGCAGCACCCGGCGATGGCCCAATCGGTAGAGGTAATCGCCGATCTGCCGCCCGCCGCCATCCTCGTCGTGGAGGAAGCAGTCGACATCGGCAATGTCGTAGGAGCCCGCGACGCCGACCATGGCGATGCCGCGTTCGGCAAGCCGTGGCAGCCGGATGTCGGGGTGACCCATCACCCAGCTCAGCGGCAGGAAAGCGCCATCCATCCGCAACCCGATGATGCGGTCGAGCGCCTCGCGGGTCATTTCTACCGAGCCGTCGGTATCGAGCAGGAACACCGCGTAGCCACGGGCATGTGCCGCCGCCTCCACCGCCTTGAAGGTGCGGATTATCGCCAGGTTACTGATGTCGGGGGTCAGGTAGGCGAGCGTGCGGGTGCGCTTGGCATGCAGCGAGCGCGCCATGTGGTTGGGGTGGAACTCGAGCTTTTCGATCGCCTCCCGCACGCGGCGGGCTCGATCCTCCGACACCGGCTTGTTGCCGTTTACCACCGAGGAGACGGTGGAGATCGACACTCCGGCTTCCCGCGCGACATCCTTGATGGTGGCGATGGGCTTGGACATCGGCAGTCAGAATCCCCCCGGGCAGCTTCCGCTCGACAATGAGCAGAGCCAGATCGCAGCGCCGACCGCAAGGCGGTCGATGAGTCGAGAAACGTTTCTCTACAAACCATGCGCACGCGCCGATGATCTACACCATGTGCTGAAACCGCAGTCAATCCACGATTGCGAAACGTTTCTCAAACTTCTTGACTTACGGAGATTCTGATGCCGAGTATGGATGCGTCGTCGGGCACTGGCCCGGTCGCTCTGGGAGGAGTTCTATGCTCAAGACTGAGAAAACACGGGGCAGGGGAGCCGCAGCGCGACTCCTGGCCGCCACGCTGCTCGCCACTTCGCTCACCGCCTTTGCGACGCTGGCGCAAGCGGTCGAGCTGACGCTGTGGGCACCACCCACCTTCACGCCGACGGCCGGCCTGCCCGCTGTGGCCGATGCCTATAAGGACCTCTACGACCGGTTTCAGGCCGAGAATCCCGATATCACGCTGAAGTTCGAAATCCTGCCCAACGGCACCGAGGCGCTGCAACAGATCCTCACCGCCGCTACCGCCGGGAACCTGCCTGATCTCGCGGTGCTCGACGGCTTCTGGATCGCCCGGCTGGTGGCGACGGGTAAGCTGCAGCCGCTCGATGAGATGTGGCCGGCCGAGGCGCGCGCCACCTTCTACCCGCAGGCGCTCGATGCCGTGACCTTCGACGGCAAGGTCTATGCCGCCTGGTTCCACAATGCCTGGCGCGGCCTGTTCTATCGGCCCAGCGTTATGGCCGAGCTTGGCTATGCCGAGCCGCCCAAAACCTGGGACGAGTTCGTCGCTTTCGGCGAGAAGGCCAAGGCAGCCGGCAAATCGGCGGTGATGCTGCCCGGCTCGGGCACCGAGCTTACGGCGCTGCACATGCTGTCGATGTTCTGGGGGCTGGGCGGCAACCTCGTCGATGACACCGGCAAGCCGGTATTCTTCGATGGCGCCAACCGCGCGGCCCTCGAACAGGTCTACGCGCTCTATGGCGAACTGGTCGAGAAGGGGCTGATGCCGCTCGATGTCGCGACCATGGACGAGACCGCCATCCGGCCGTTCTTCTATTCGGGCGAAACCGCCTCGGTGGCGCAGTCCTCCTCGGCGGTGACGCAAATTTACTCCGACGTACCGGATCTGAAAGGCGACCTCGGCGCTTACAGCTACCCGCTGCCGGGTGGTGCGCAGGCATCGCCGATCCTCGTCGGCTGGACCTATGGCGTTTTCGCCGAGGACCAGGAGCGCAAGGCCGCCGCCTGGAAGTTCGTCGAGTTCGTGCTGAAGCCCGAAAATCTCGGCAAGCTCAACGCTGCCGCCGGACACCTGCCGATCGTGCAGTCGATCTGGGACCAGCCGTTCTACAACGACGATCCGCTGATGCGGCAGTTCAAGGAGATCTTCGAAACCGGCACGATGCGGGCCCGGCCGAACGTGCCGATCTACCCCACCATCACCAATGCCTGGGCGCTGCAGATGGCCGAAGTGCTGTCGGGCAATATCACCCCGGCGCAGGCGGTCGACAATGCCCGCGATCAGGTGATGACCGAGTACGACCGGATGTCGTCACGCTGACGGCTCGGTGCAGCTAGCCGGGCGGTCCCGCCGCCCGGTCCCGCCTTTCGTCTCTGGGGGGTATATCCAGATGGCTCGCGCCCGCTCGGCCAACGGCCTCACGCGTCACCAGTATCTGTTCTTCATCATGCCGGCGATCCTCGCTGTGCTCGGCTTCACTGCCTATCCGGCGCTTTACGGCATCTGGATCAGCCTGACCAACCTGCACTTTGCCTATCCGGATTCCCGCTTCGTCGGGCTCGACAACTATGTCCGCTTCTTCACCTGGCCGGCGCTGCCGCAGGTGGTGGGCAATACCGTGGTGTTCGTCGGCGCAGTGGTGGTGCTGCAGCTGTCGCTGGGCCTGCTGATTGCGCTCCTGCTCAACAAGCTAGTGTTCGGCCGGCGGCTGATGCGTTCGATCGCCATCCTGCCCTGGGTGATCCCGGCGGTGATCATCGGGCTGATGTTCCAGCAGCTGTTCTCGGGCAGCAAGCTCGGCATCATGAACACGGTGATCGGCATGTTCGGGCTCGAGAGCCGCAGCTGGCTCTCCGACCCCGGGCAGTCGATGGCGATCATGATCGGCGCCCTGGTATGGCGCGGCGTGCCGCTCTCCATCATCCTGCAACTGGGCGGGCTGCAGACCATCGGCAAGGAGCTTTACGAAGCCGCCGCCATCGATGGCGCCTCGCGCTGGCAGGTGCTGCGCCACATCACCATCCCATCGCTGAAGCCGATCCTCCTGATCAACCTGATCATGGCGACCTCGGGTACGCTCAACCATGTCGATATCCCCCTGGCGCTCACCGGCGGCGGGCCGGGGCGGGCCACCGAGGTGCTGTCGCTCAGCCTCTACAACCAGGGTTTCCAAGTGCTCGACGCCGCCTATGCCTCGACCATCGCCACTGTGATCCTCGCCATCAACCTGATCCTGACCGTCGCCTACCTGCGCGTATTGAGGGCTCCGAAATGACCACCGACGCTGTCGTTCATGTCCGCCCCAGCGCCGATGGGCCGCGCTACCGGCTGCCCGAACTGGCCGTCACTTACGCCCTCTATGGCCTGCTTTCGCTGCTGGTGCTGTTCCCGCTCGCCTGGGTGCTGCTCGGCTCGTTCAAGAACCCTGGCGAGATCTTCGCTTACCCGACGACGTTCTGGCCGCGCGACTTCACCTTCTCCAACTACGCCGATGTGATCAACCGCACGGCGCTGCCGCATTACCTGTGGAATACCGTGCTGGTCACCGCCTTCACCCTGGTGTTCTCGCTCGGCATCGGCACGGTCGCCGCATACGGCTTTTCGCGCTGGGAGTTCCCGTTCAAGGACACCATCCTCGTGGTGCTGCTGATCCTGCAACTGATCCCCAGCACGGTGAACATCGTGCCCTACTACATGATGCTCAACTCGCTCGACCTGCTGAACACCCATGCCGGGCTGATCATCATCTACACTGCCGGGAACATCCCCTTCGTCATCTGGATCATGAAGGGCTATTTCGACACCCTGCCGCGCAGTCTCGACGAGGCGGCGGTGATCGATGGCTGCTCGATGTTCAGGGTGTTCTGGAGCATCATCCTGCCCCTGAGCCTGCCCGGGCTCTCGGCGGCCGGCTTCCTCACCTTCCTCAGCGCCTGGTCGGAGTTCCTGTTGCCGCTGGTGCTCGCCAATTCGCGCGAGGTGGCGGTGATGAGCGTCGGCCTGTTCAGCTTCTTCGGCACCGACAACACGGCCTATCACTACGCCTTCGCGGCCTCGGTGATGTCCACGGCGCCAGTGATCATCGCTTACCTTTTCGCACAGGAGTACCTCGTGTCGGGCCTAGCCAGTGGAGCCGAGAAATGATCGACGCAACCATCTTCCAGGTTGGTCGCCAACCGCAGCTCTTCGTCGACAACTGGCTGATCGAGCAGTCCGACAGCGTGACCCGCCGCTGGCACAAGCCGGAGCGGCTGGGCGATGGACCGGTGCTCAAGGCCGATCGGCCGTGGGAGCACACCCCCTATTTCACCTACAGCAACTTCAACGTGCTGCAGGACCCCGCCGACGGGCTGATCAAGTGCTGGTACGAGGATCTGGGGCCCATGACGCCCTATCAGCGCCACCCTTGGCAGAACCGCATGCTCTATGCGGTGAGCGAGGATGGTATCCACTTCGAAAAGCCCCTGATGGATCGGGTGCTGGTCGATGGCCAGCGCACCAATATCTTCGCCGGCTATGTCGAGGGCGCAGCGCCGAGCGCGCTCAACCCCTGGGCCGATACCGGCGTGCACTCGGCGGCCATCGTCATCGACCCCGCACCGGTCGATCCGGAGCAGCGCTATCGCATGCTCTTCACCCGGGCGACGGCCGACTACCGCCACAAGATCGACGTGGCGCATTCGGCTGATGGGCTCACCTGGCAGAGCTATGGCGTGCCGCCCAGCTTCGGCAATGCCGGGGGGCGGCTGTCGGATGTCTCGACCATCACCTATGACCCGGCGACCCGGCTCTACCTGCAATATACCCGGCATGGCCGGATGACTTCGGTGGGCGCCCCCAGCGACTGGCCGGGCGCGCCCTCGGGCTGGGGCGGCTGCTTTGCCAGCTACTGGCCGAACCGGCCCGACCTGATGAACAAGCGCCGGGTGTATCGCACGGTCAGCGCCGATTTTCTCAACTGGACCGATCTGGTCGCCGCGGTCACCCCCGATGATCAGACCGACAATCTCGACGAAGCTTTCTACGGGCTCGGCCAGTTCCGCGTCGGCGGGCTGCATTTCGGCACACTCGGCGTGCTGCAATATGTCGACAACGAGATGGAGGTGCGACTGGTCTACAGCCGCGACGGCATCACCTGGCAGCCGACCGACAAGGCCAACGCCTTTCTCGCGCCGCGCCGCGGGCAGCACTGGGACCGGCACATGGTGTCGATCGTCTCGCCACCGGTGCGGGTGGGCGACCGCTGGCATTTCTACCATGGCGGCTCGTGGGCCCATCACGACTACTGGTGGGCCGGCGGCCAGCAGCTCGATCACGCCGAAGCCCGCGACCCCACCGGCGAAGTGCGCTTCGGCATGGGCGTGGCAACGTTGCGCTTCGAGGGCCTCGTCTCGCTCGAAAACCACGGGCCCCGCCGCGGTCGCGTCATTACCCGACCACTCAGCACCGACGGGCGGGCGCTCTGGCTCAACAGCCGCGGCAAGGGCGGCGCCATCCGGGTGGCGGTCAGCGATTCCAATGGACGCATCCTGCCGGGACGCAGTTTCGAAGATTGCGTGCCGGTCGGCACCGACGGCATCCGGCAGGAGGTGCGCTGGACCTCCGGCACCGTGCCCGACCCGGAAGGCGGCGGCGAGCGCTATGTGAAGCTCTGGTTCGAGCTTGCCGACGCAGAGCTGTTTGCTTTCGGGTTCGGGGAGTAGGGGCGAGGGTCCTGGTTGCTGCGCTGAGGCCCCGACTAGTTTCTCCGCCCTTCGCGCCCCAGTCTCGCGCGCGCGGCCGGGAGCACGTCGCGGCCCAATCGCTGCACGTTCGCAAGCACGCCTTCGGGCGTGCCGGCGGCTTCGACGACAAAGATCACCCGCGTCGCGCCGGTGCCCTCGACGATCGCGACAAGGCGGTCGATGCAGGTGGTGGGCGAGCCGACGACGTGGTGAGCGATGATGTTTTCGGTCTGGCGTTCGACGTCGGAGTGCTGCCGCCAGGACTCGCGCAGCCACACCCACTCGCCGACCCTCCGGGCGAGTGAGGCGCGCAGCGGTCCGCGAATGATCGCGGCCGCTTCGGCGTCGGTGTCGGCAACCTGGGCGTAGACCAGCAGAGTGTGCTGCCACGGACCGGGACGGCCGTGCTCGGCGGCGATGGCGGCGTGACGCTGCACGCGGTCGGCAATGGCGGCATGCGCCGGGTTGAGAAAGAACATAGAGGCAAGGCCATGGCGCGCCGCGAGGTCGAGCGTCGCGTCACCCTCGGAGGCGACGAGCACCGGCGGGTGCGGCTCAGTCAATGGGCGGGGGCGCGGCGCGACGCGGCGAAAGCGATAGAGGTCGGAATTTGCCGCGACCGTGCCGGCGAAACTGTCCATCAGCAGATCGAGCGCCTGCGGCATGCCGTGGTCGAGGTGATCGAGGCTGGACATCACCTCGTAGTCCACCGTCGCCTCGCCGCGTCCGAGGCCGAGATCGAAACGGCCACCGGAGAGCTGGTCGAGCAGGGCCGCCTGTTCCGCCACATGCACCGGGCTGTGCAGCGGCAGGATACTCACCGCTGTGCCCACGCGGACGCGATGCGTCCGCCCAAGCACGAAGGCGGCGAAGGGGATCGCGGCGGGGTTGGAGCGGTTGAGATAGTGGTGCTCGCTGATCCAGACGTCGTCAAAGCCGGCGGTTTCGGCGGCCACCGCCGTCTCGGCGGCGCTGGTCATTCTGGTGTGTTCGGAGACATCAGGCCAGGCGCCGCCGAAGAACAGGATCACCCCGGTCTGGAGACCGCTCGAGTCAGCGAGCGCCATCCGCAGCCTCCGCAAGCCGGTTGGCCGAGAGGCGTCGCCGCACTTCGGGCAGGACGTCGCGGCCGAGCCGCTGCACATTGTCGAGCAAGCCGGCCGGCGTCGCCGACGCCTCGACGCTGAGAATGAGCCGGCTGACGCCCGAGCGCCTGACGATGTCGACGAGACGCTCGATACAGGTCACGGGCGTCCCCACCGCATGATGAGCGACGATATTGTCGAAATACCCGACGCCGTCGCTGAGCAGCGGCGCGTCGTTCAGCCATTGGTACTGGGTGTCCACGGCGCGGATGGTGTCGCGCAGCGGCCCGTGGATGATGCGGGCGGCCTCGGCATCGCTGTCGGCGATCTGGGCGTAGACCATCAGGGCATGCGGGAAAGGACCGGGGTAACCATGCTGGGCGGCGACCGCGGCGTGCTGGCGGAGGCGCCCGGCGACCGCCTCCTCGTCCTGATCGGGGTCGAGGAACATCATCGTGGGCAAGCCGTGGCGCGCCGCGAGTTCGACCGTCGCAGCGGAACCCGAAGCGAGCAGCACCGGGGGATGTGGCCGGGTGAACGGCAGCGGCTGCGGCGCGACTTCCCGGAAGCGATAGTGCGGCGTATCGGCGGCGACCTTGCCGCCAAAACTCTGCATCAGGAGACCGAGCGCATCGCCGAGGCCATGCTTGTGGCGATCGACGCTGGACATCACTTCGACCACCGCCGTCGCCGAGCCACGGCCGAGCCCGAGCGAGAACCGCCCATCCGAGAGATGGTCGAGCACCGACGCGCATTCGGCCAGATGGACCGGGCTGTGCAACGGCAGGAGCGCCGCCGCGGTGCCCACCCGGATCCGGCTGGTCCGGCCGAGCAGGTAGCCGGCAAACGACACGGCGGACGGGTTGGCCGCCTCGAAATAGTGGTGCTCGCCGACCCAGAGTTCGTCGAAGCCCTCAGCTTCGGCGGCCAGTGCCGCATCGACTGTGCCGGAAAGTTGCGCGTGCTCGGAGGTGCCGATGAACGGCCCGGTGAACATGAGCAGCGCACCCGCCTGAAAATCACTGGTGCTGGAGGTCATGGGTGATGGCCTTCTGTTGAGGGATTGAGGGTGTTGGTGGGGCGGTTGAGCGCAGGGACAAAGCCGATGATACCGCTGACCGATATCGACACACCGGCGATCAGCGAGGTGACGAGTACACCGAGCGTCGCAACCGCTGCACGCCAACGCCGACCGAGGTCGCGGTTTGGGCGCCCACCGAGATGGCATTGAGCCCGCGCGCGTGGCCCAGCAGGTAGATCACCGCCCCAGCGAGGCTGAGGCTGAGGCTGGGGAGCCAGAGCTGCTCCCAGGAGGCTCGTGCAAAACTCCCGAGCAGCCAGAACATGACGGCTTGTGCGGCCTGCGGGCTCGCCTCGAACGGCAGCAAGCTGCTGATCGCGGAGAACACCGCCGACAGTGCCACGCCACTGAGGATGAGCCGGTTCAGGGTGAGCTGGCCGGCCTCCAGCGCCACGAGGAAGACGATCGCCATGGCGACGAGTGCCCCGGCGACGCTGCCTACCGAGAGGGCCCACAGCCCAAATGAAGCGAACGCGCCGAACAGCAGCACGACCGTCGCACCGACGCTGGCGCCGGACGAGATGCCGAGGATGAACGGGTCGGCGAGCGGGTTCCGCACCAGCGCCGGCAGCACGGTGCCCGAGGTGGTGAGAGCGGCGCAAACCACGGCGGAGAGGAGGACACGTGGCAGACGAATCTGCCAGACGATCGAATGGGCCACCGGATCGGATGCCTCGCGACCGAGCGCCTGCTCCCACAGCGTGCGGATCACCGTGTCGGGACCCAGCGTCGGTCCCAGCATGATGCCGAGGATGAACGCGGTGAGCAGCAGGACGACGCCGATTGCCATGGCGCAGGGAATGAGAGTCGACCGCGGGCGCTGGCAAAGCGAAGCCCTGCGACGGTCGCCGTCGTCATTGATTGTTGCACCACGAAGGCGGCCTCGCGTCCCAGCCAGGTTTTCGGCGCTTTGGCGGGGCGTACGGCATCAGAACGGGACCGCGCTCCAGCGCGATCCGCGTTTCAATGCCGTGCTGCCCCGTGCCCTCAGGCGCCGGTCGCGATACGGCTATAAAAGATGATAATTGTAGTCAAGTTATTGTGGTGGGGATTTCGTCGGGCTGCGCGCTGAGGGTTCCCACGATGCTCCGCGTCTGGGCTGGCGGTGCTGACGGCACACGTCAACCCACGGCCGAGTTGTGAGGGGAACCGTGCGAGAGAGCTGCTTCCGCAGCCACCATTTCCAAGAGGGGCAACTGCCGATGTTACCATGCCGGAGGCTAGGGGGTGGCGCGCCAAACGGAATCAGCCGGCCAGAAGATGGTGCCGACCCGCAATATTACGAGCCACATCAACAGCAGACCGATGACCCCAATAGCGCCTGGTATCCCCCTCGCCTGTTAGCGCAAGACTTCGGGCCATTTCGCTCCAAAAGCCTCGGCCCACGTGCGAACGGGCCTGACCCAGTGGAGGACAGCCATCCACGCAGCCAGACCCACGACAAAATAGACAATAGAAAGGTGCCACCACAGATCGCGGTAGCCGCCCACCTGCTTCACCTCGACTACGCCCGGCATGCCGGGCGTGAACATCGATGGATCAATCTCCATGACGCCTTCTCAGACACGGTCAGCCACCAATGCGATCACGCCTTGGCGAAGGCTGTCAATCCAGGCACTGGAATGGGAGACAGACTCGTGACCGGCTACACCATGCTGCCGCCCCGCGTAGACCCCCGCATGATCACATCGACCGGCACCACCATTTCGCGGAATGGGAAGCTGCCGGTGTCGAGGCGGTGGAACATGGCGTTGGCGGCGGCTTCGCCGAGGCGGAAGGCCGGGGCGGAGACGGTGGTGAGTTCGGGGGTGGTGTAGCGGCCGAATTCGAGGCCGTTGAAGCCGGCGACCTGGATGTCGCCGGGGACGTTCCGGCCGATGCCCTGGAGGTAGCGCATGGCGGCGATGGCCATCTGGTCGTTGCCGCCGATCACCACGTCGGGGATGTCGCCCTTGGCGATGAAGCCGGCGAGGGCGGCCTGGCAGGCCTCGAAGCTTTCATCGGCCGATTTGACGATGCTGAGCCGGACATTGTCGGCGCCACCAAGCACCTCGCGAATGCCGGCTTCGCGACGCAGCATCGCCGCCCATTCGAGCGCCGGGATGAGGAACAGCACGTGCCGCACCCCCGTCGCGACCAGCGCGCGGGTCAGTTCGCGGGCGCCACCGCGATCGTCGAAGTGGATGCCGGCGGCATCCTTGATGTCGTCGGGCACTGCTTCCTGCATGGTGACCAGCGGCTGGCTGCTCGCGGCGACCCGCTCGATCACCTTGCGGCGGGTGGACTTGGCGCCCGACAACACCATGCAGACGCCGTCGGTCTCGATATTGCGCAGGAACGAGGCCTCTTCGACTTCATCGGGGCGGACGCCGTGCAGGATGGTCGAATAATCGAGCCGATGCAGTGCCGCAGTGAGGCCGGCGAGCATGGCGGCGGTCAGCGGGTCGGACAGGAAGAACGGCGAGGCATCGACCAGCACCACCCCGATGATCTGGCTGCGCTGCGTCCGCAGGCGCCGCGCCAGGGTATGCGGGCGGTAGCCGAGTTCCTGCGCGACGCGGCGGACGCGCGCCGACAGATCCGGGCCGACGGCGCCGGCACGGTTGTTGAGCACGTTCGAGACGGTCATCGGCGTGGTGCCGGCCAGCCGTGCCACATCCTTGAGCGTTATTGCCTTCTTGCTGGGGGGCAAGGTTCCTCCAGGGTCGTCAGAGTCGTTTCACGATTGGACTGCATCCGAGACCTTGGTTGGGCTCGATTGCTGATGCACCCACCGGCTGTCATCCCAGCGAAAGCTGGGACCCAACGCGCCGCCCGCGCGGGCCGCGAAATGGATCCCAGCTTTCGCTGGGATGACATCGTGGGTGAGGCGACCACAGTGGTTCAACTCCAGAATCTTTTGCGGACATTACCCGCACACACGACGTATGTCTGTCAGCTCACCCAATCCTCGATCTGGCCGGTGATGGCGATGTGCTGGCCCTGGGTGACGCGGGCGCCCCAGGCCTGCGCGGCGAGCAGGCCGCTGACCTCGGAGCGGACCGGCCAGGGGGCGGCGTCGGGGTGCTGGAAATCGTGCACATAGGCGATGGTCTCGCCGGCCTTGATCGGATCGGCGGGCTTTTTCAGCGCCTCGTAATGGCCGTCGAACGGGGCGATGACGATAGAGCGCCGGTCGACTGTCGAAATCTTGCGCTGCGTGCCGTCGGCATGATGGGCGATCGGCGCGATCTTGCCCTGCAACTGCCCCCAATGGATTGCCGCGGCGCGGATGCCGTGGCGGGCGAAGCGTATGCCGTCGGGCTGGGCCGAGCGGCCCCAGCCGAGCTCGGCGCCGATGGTGATCTTGCCGAGCCGCTCGGCTTCGCTGGTGAGCAGTCCTGGCGTCTCGTTCTGGTAGACGAGCACGATGGGCGAGCCGAACCAGCGCGCCGTCTCCTCGATGCGGCGGTTCTGCTCGGGGTCGGCGATCGGGTGGAAGCTGGGGCCGAGCGCGAACTGCGCCACCTCGCCGCCGGCATGCATATCGAACACCACATGCACATGCGGCCAGATGGTGTTGCGCACGAACGCGGCGATGCGGTGGGTGATGCGCCCGAGGCTCGGGGTGCGGCCGGCATCGGCGACGAAGGCCCGGTTGAGGTTCACCCCGTCATCGTTGACCGAATCCCGGGTGCCGGCCCGGAAGGCCGCGACGTTGAGCACCGGCACGAGGATGATGCGGCCGCGCACCTCACGCAGATTGATCTCGCCGAGCAGGTGCTTGATCGCCATGGGGCCTTCATACTCGTTGCCATGGGTCGAGCCGAAGGCGACGAGGCCCTTGCCGGGCATCGCCTCGGGGCCGACGAACACGGTGAGCGGGATCAGGTGGTCGCCCCAGATCCCGTCATGCGGCAGCGCCACCCAGTAGTCGCGGCGGCCCGGCGAGGTGAGATCGAGCTCGGCGGCGGGGACGATGCGGCGGTCCATTGCGATCTCTCCTCAGCGGACGCGATGCGCGTCGACGAACGCGGTATCGACCTCGATGCCGATGCCGACGCTATCGGGGATGGCGATATAGCCCTCGGCATCGAGACCAAGCGAAGTGGGGGCGATGCCTGCGGTCAGCGGGCTCTGGCTGACGTTGAACTCGACGAAACGCGCCCGGGGCAGGGTGGCAATCAGCTGCAGGCTATAGCCGGTGAGCAAGTGGGTCAGCCAGGAATGCGGCACCAGGTCGATGCCCGAGCGGGTCGCCATCTGTGCCACCTGCTTAGCCACCGTCAGGCCGCCGCAGCGGGTCAGGTCAGGCTGGATCACGTCGACGCAGCCGCTGTCGATGAAGCGCTGAAACTCCCAAGCCGTCGAGACCTGCTCGCCGGCGGCGACCGGCACCGGGCTCGACGCCCGCACCGCGGCGTACTCGGCGAAATTCTCGGGGTGGATGAAGTCCTCCACCCAACGGACGTTGTAGTCGCCGAGCCACTGGCAGAGCGCTTCGTTGTCGGCGCGGCTGCGCGGTTGCATGCGGTTGGGCGTCACTGTCGGGTACCAGCCGGGGTCGACCATCAGGTGACGGTCGGGCCCGAGCGCCTGGCGGGCGGCGGCGACCAGTTCGCGGTCACGGCCGGGATCCTGCCCGAAGACGCCCCAGCCGAACTTCACCGCGCGATAGCCCTTGTCGATATAGCCATTAGCAGCTTCGATCATCCCCTCGGGGGTGGAGCGGAACAGCGTCGAGGCATAGGCCATCACCTTGTCGCGTCGCCGGCCGCCGAGCAGCTGGCTCAGCGACATGCCGGCGGCCTGGGCGCGGATCGACCACAGGCAGTTATCGAGGGCCGAGATGCAGTGCATCGCAATGCCGCGCCGGCCGTAATAGGCGCTGCCGACATAGAGCTTGTCCCAGAGCAGTTCGACATCGAGCGGGTTCTCGCCGACGAGCAGGCTGCCGAGCGTCTGGAAACCGACCGTCGCCATGCCTTCGCCGGCAATGATGCTGACCGCCGCCGGCGCCAGGGTTTCGACGTCCGACCAGCCGGTCAGGCCCTCGTCGGTGGTGACGCGGATCAGCAGCTGCCAATCGCCATTATCGGTGGCTTCGGCGCCGCCGGCGCCGGAGCCGTAGGCGGCGCTGCCGCGCAGCAGGATCGGTTCGACTTCAGTGATTTTCATGGCTGGTAGCCCCCGTGCCACCAATGTTCGAACGGGTTGGAATGGAGGATCGAGTCGATCGTCGTCTGGCTGATCCGCGGCAGCCTCGTGCCCTCGAGCTGGTCGTTGATCGCATTCAGCCCGTCGATCGACTCCCGCACTTCGGCGAATGGGAAATCGGTGCCCCAGAAGATCTTGTTGCGGTCGTTCACCCGGTATTCCTGCGCGGTGACCAGGGTGTTCCAGAACTGCCACGGCCGGTAGAACAGCGCCGAGACCTCGGCATAGACGTTGGGGCGCTTGCGGATGATGACGATGCACTCCTCGGCCCAGGGGTGAGCCATGTGCGCCATGATCATCTTGAGATCAGGATAGCGCGCCGCGATGGCATCGACATCGAGCGGCCGGCCATATTCGATCGGGGCGTTCTCGGCGAAGGTAGTGCCCATGTGCATGGTCAGCGGAATGTTGCGCTTCACGCAGAACTCGTAGACCGGTACCAGGCGCGGATCGAGCAGCGACACGCCATTGTAGATCGGCCCGAACTTGACCCCCTTCAGCCCGAGATCGTCGACGGCGTGGACCAGCAGGTCCATGTAGTCGGGCCGGCGCGGGTCCATGGCGGCAAAGCCGACGAACTTGTCGGGATATTTCTTCACCGCCGCAGCCGTCACCTCGTCATCGCCGTCGATGCCGGCGCTGTCGCCGTAGCGGAGCGAGAAGATGATGGCTTTGTCGACCTCCGACATTGCCCGGTAGACGGTGTCGGCATCGGCGAGCTGGCTCACCGAGCCGGGCCGCGAGGTGGCGGTGCCGGTGGTGAGCAGCGGGCGGACATGCTCGGGGTTCCAGATATTGACGTGGCAATCGACGATCATGGCAGCCTCACAGCACCCCGAACTCGGCATAGACTTCGGCGAGGCTGCGGCCCGCCAGCAATGCGGCTTTGGTCTTGTTCTCACCCTTCAGCCGCTCGGTTGCCGCGGCAACCACCTGGGCTTCGATGGCGCGCGGCACCACGACGACGCCGTCGCCATCGCCGAAGATAATGTCGCCGGGGGTGATGCTGACGCCGCCGCACTCGACCGTCACATCGGTGTCGATGACCCGGGCCCGGCCCTTGCTGTCGAGCGGCCCGATACCGCCATGGAACACCGGGAAACCGAGGCCGCGGATTTCGGCGATGTCGCGCACCAACCCATCCATCAGCGCGCCGGCGGCGCCGCGGACCTTGGCAGCGGTGCTGAGCAGGCCGCCCCATGGGGCGATGCGGCCCGAGGTGCCGCAGGCGCAGACCACGACGTCGTCGACCGCGAGGCTGTCGATCAGCTTGATCTCGCCAGCATGCGGGTTCTCGTTCGGCCCGGGCTGCTGGTAGATATCGGCATAGATCATGGTGCGGGCGCGCCCGACCATTTTTGCGGTTTCATCGAGCGGCCGGATGCGCGAGGGCAGCGCCTGGTTGCGGTGGCCGAGTTCGTCGAGCACGTCGGAGATCAGGGCGGAGAAGAAGCTCTCGCGCATCAGTTGCACGACCGGATCGGGGTTTTGGCGGTCAGTGGTCATTTTGGTCAGTTCCGTTGGTAGAGAGGGTTACGCGTGTCGGGAGCGGGTCAGACCCAGCCGGCATCGACAATGAAGTTCTGGCCGGCACAGGAGCGGCTCTCGTCGGCGGCGAGGAACAGCACCATGTTGGCGATGTCGGCGGGCTGGATGCGCCGGTTACTGAGCGACTGGCGGGTGGAAATCTGCCTTTCGGCGGTTTCGTCGATATAGGTGGCGAGCTGCCGCTCGGTCATCACCCAGCCGGGGATGACGCAGTTGACGCGGATGTTCTCGGGGCCAAGCTCGCGCGCCATCGAGCGGGTCATGCCGGATATTGCCGCCTTGGCGGTGGCATAGGCGATGGTGTTGGGGGCGCCGAACAGCCACACGGTCGAGCCGATATTGATGATCGCGCCGCCGCCTGCCTCGGCCATGGCGGGGCGGACGGCCTGGGCGGCGAAGAAATGGTGCCGGAGGTTGCGCGCCATGCGCTCGTCCCAATAGTCGGGCTCGACCTCGGCGATGGTGTGCGGGTCATCGCTGGCGGCGCTGTTGACCAGGGCGTTGACCGGGCCGAAATGCGCGATCACCACGCCGATGGCGACCCGGAGCGCGGCGATGTCGCGGATATCGCAGTGCTGGTAGTAGGGCCGGGCAAGTCCCTCGGCCTCGAGCGCGGCCACCAGGGCCTCGGCTCTGCTGTCGTCGATATCGACGAAGGCCGTCTGGGCGCCCTGGCGGGCAAACTGCGTGACGATCTCGGCGCCGATGCCGCTGGCGCCGCCACTGACGAACACCACCTGGCCCTTGAGGCTGGGGTAGATTGCCCCGGTCATTGCCGGACCTCCCGATTGCTTCTCGTTGTCATGATTTCACCGAGCCGGCCGTCAGGCCCATGAGGAAGTAGCGCTGGAAGATGGCGAAGACGACGAGCGTCGGCACCATGCTGATCACCGTCTGGGCGGTCATCGCGCCGAGGTTCTGGGTGTGCTGCAGACTCTGGGTGGCGATGCCGACGATCAGCGTGCGCTTGTCCTCGCTCTGGGCGATCAGCAGCGGCCAGAGGAAGCTGTTCCAGGTGTTGACGAAGGTGAACACCGCAAGGACGATGGCCGGCTGGCGAGCCAGCGGCACGATGATCTTCATCAGGATCTGCAGCGGGTTGGCGCCGTCGATCTTGGCTGCCTCGAGCAGTGCATCGGGGATTTCGGCGATGAACTGCCGCATCAGGTAGACCCCGACCGGCGCCGAGAGCAGCGGGATGATCAGGCCGGCATAGGTGTTGACCAGCCCCAGCCGCGCCACCAGCACATAGTTGGGCAGGAGCGTCACCGCGAACGGCACCATGACGGTGGCGAGCATGGCCGAGAGCAACAGGCCGCTGCCCTTGAACTTCAGCTTGGCGAAGGCGTAGCCGGCGAGCAGATCGACGATGACGGTCAGCACGGTCACCGCAAATGTGACGATGATCGAGTTGATGAGCCACTGGATCGACACCTTGTCGGCGAACACCCCGAGATAGTTGGCGAGGGTGAATTGCGCGGTGCTGCTTGCCAGCGAGTCAAAGCTGGTGATCGGCTTGAACGAGGCGACGACGACGAACAGCACCGGACCGATCGAGGCGAGGACGACGAGGCTCAGCAGGGTGTGGGTGCGGAGCGCGGCCCAGAACTGCGTAGCGTTGAGACGGGGGCGGGGCGTTGTGAGCTGTGCCATCACTTCGCCTCGCGAGTGCGGGTGAAGAGCACGATGGCGCCGGCAAGGAGGATGGAGAACAGCATCACCGCGACGCTGATGGTCGCGGCGTAGCCGACCGAACCGCCGCCGAATACCGATTTGTAGATGTACCACATCACCGTATAGGTCGAGGTGCCGGGTCCGCCCTGGGTCAAGACGAAGATGATGTCGAACACCTGGATGGCGCTGATCGAGGTGAGGATCAGCACCAGCTGCAGCACCGGCTTCAACAGCGGCAGGGTGATGTGCCAGAAGGCAGCGCGCGGGCTGATGCCATCGACCTTGCCCGCCTCGTAGAGCTCCTGCGGAATGCCGTTGAGGCCGGCAAGAAAGATCAGGCTGAAAAAGCCGACCGAGGCCCAGGCGCTGATCAGCGCCACGCTGACGATGGCGACCGAACCCGACTGCAGGTAGCTGAGCTCCAGGCCGAACGTGTGCTTGAAAAATCCGTAGATCGGACCGGCATCGCGATCGAGCATGATCTTCCACACCAGCCCGGTCGCCGAAACCGAGAGCAGCGAAGGCACGTAGATCAGCGAACGATAGACACCCCGAAACTTCACCTGGCGGGCAAGGAGGATTCCCACCCCCAAGGCGAGCGCCACGGTGACCGGGATGTTGATGGCCATGAACAGCAGCGTGTTGCCGATGGTCGAGCGCAGCAGCCCGTCGCCGAGCAGCGCGCCGAAATTCCCCAGGCCGACGAACCTGAATTTGCCGATCAGGCCGCCCTGAAACAGCATCAGGTAGAAGGTGTAGAGGAACGGCACCACGACGAAGGCGCAGAACAGGCCGAATTTGGGGGTGAGGAAGGCGAGAGCGGAGATGAACTCCGCCCTCGCCTGTGCCTTGATTGCCTGCATCAGGTGCTAGAGCCCGGCGTTGGCGGCGAGGGTCGCCGTCTGCTGCCGTGCGTCGGAGATCACCTGGTCGAGCGATTTCTGGCCGCTCAGGTAATTGTTGATCTCGCCCACCAGGTACTCGTAGCCGTTATAGGGCAGGGCAGCCGGGAACAGCATCGACTTGGTCTGGGGCAGGGCGGCGGCGAGGAAATCGTAAGCCCGCTTCTCGCTCACCTTGCCATACATGGCGGCCGCATCGGCATTGGTGCTGACCGGGAACAGCAGCGATTGCGCGATGTAGTCGTCATAGGGTGCGCCTGATGTGACGTATTTGATGAAATCGAGAGCCGCCGCCTTGTTGGCGCTGGCCTCGGCGATCACCAGGAAGCCCGCCGCGCCGGAAACGAAGGCGCCGGCCGGACCCGCCGGCGGTTCCATCACCTGCAGCCGCGCCTCGGGGAAGTTGACGAACTGCTGGACGTTGGCTTCCACCCACTGCACGCCGGCCTTACCCGCCGGCAGCAATTCGGCCCACTGGTTGGCATCGGCATAAAGCGTCAGCGGCGTCGCGGCGCCGGAATCCTGCAGCGCCTTCAGATGCTCGAGCGCGGCACGGCCCTCGGGCGTGTCGAAGCCGATATCCTTCATGTCGGCGCTGAACGGGGTGACGCCGTAGGAGAACAGCACGTTCCAGATGTAGTTGATCACCACTTCGTACGAGCCCGGCCAGGCCATGCCGTAGACCGCGACCTTGGTCTTGTCGAAGGCCGGATCGCCGAGCGGCTTGCCGGCTTCGTCGAAGGTGAGCTTCTTGGCGAACTCGAGCAGCTCGTCATAGGTGGTGGGCAGCGCCGGCTTGCCGGCCTGTTCCCAGACCGCCTCGTTCAGCGCCAGCACGAACCGGCTCGAGATATAGGGGTAGCCGAGGAGCTTGCCGTCCTGGGTGGCCGCGGCGATCATCGCCTGGTTGATGGCGCTGGTATCGAGCGCCGGGTCGATCGCCTTCAGATCGGCGAGCAGGCCATTGGTGCCGAACTGGTTGAGGGTGTTGGTCACCTGGTAGGAAACGTCGGGGGCGGTGCCACTGACGAAGGCAGCAGTGTATTTGGCGAGGAACTCGGCCCACGGCACGAGCAGGTGTTCGACGCTGTTGCCGCTCGCTTCCTTGAAACCGGCGACGGCACCCGCCCAGTAGGCGTTCTCGTTCTCGGCCGCCATGTTCGGCATTTTCCAGAACTGCAGCGAGGCGCCACCCTGGGCGAAAGCCTGGCCGGTGGCCGCAGCCAGCGCGGTGCCGGCCATCAGCGCGGCAGACATTGTCAACAAACGGCGCCGGGTGACCGGCGCGACGACACTATGGTTTGGCAACGACATCTGTTTCCCTCCAGATTTATCGATAAAGCAAAGCTGCATGAGGATTACAGCGATTGTCAATCGGGATTCTGCGGGATGAAGGTTTCCAGGCGCCAAATCTGATGGCTTGTGGTGGCTCGATGGGGTCGGCGACGGTATATCGATAAATGCCAACGGTGCCCCGCGATGGGGCAGTCGGCGTCCCTCCCCGGCGAGCGGTGGAGCCGACTGAGAGGTTTCGGGCTGCATCACATATGGCGAAATACCACTAGAACTGTCATTGTTTGCTGCCTTTACTTGTCCTCGTCACCCTCATGGAGATTTCGCGTGGCGCATATTTCCGCTCCCGGACACGACGATTGCTACGTCGACTGCCACGGCCAGGGCTACGCGCACTATATCGAGCCCTATGGGCCGTGCCTGACCGGCTGCACCGAAGGCGATCTGGTCAAATCCCTCGAACAGGTCTTTCCCGAAGCCGAGCCGGAGCAGCGCGCCTCGGGCCGGGTGTTCGAGGTGCGCGGCGTGACGCTGGCGCGGGTCGCCGACCGGTTCAGTGCACGTTTTGATGGTTCGGACGATGCCGCCGAGGATGTCGAATGGCTCACCCAACTGGCCGGCAAGTCACGCGACGCGCGCTTTGACGCGAACTGGGAGGACGAGGATCTGGCCGGCGTCATTCGCGCCCTGGCCGAGGCGGCCGGCAAGCGGCCGCGCCCCCGCATGGCTTTCGCCTGAGGCGCCCGCAGCATGTGGGCCAAGCTGAACGGCTGGATCACCTGGGTGGCGCTGGGGCGCATCCGGGACTCCTTTCTGGGCAAGGCGATCACCGCGATTTCGCTGGCAGCGCTGGTCCTCGGCAATGTCGGCAAGACGCTGACCGATGCCGGGCTCGATCCGCTCTCGGCCAAGCTCACTTTTGCCGGTAGTGCGGCTTTCCTAGTGGGCTACCTGAGCTTTTCGGTTCTCGTACCCAGCGAGTTCCGCAAAGGGGGCGACATCGACGAGATCGTCGGAAGACTTCTGGGCCTGTCGGATTTCGAGTTCTTCAGATCGCGCCGCGCCATGGCCGCAACACTGCTCTCGAACCTCAGGATGTGGTCGGTGTTCGGGTTGCCGGAGGGGGCGCGGCTGTTCCTGCAGATCAAGCTCGACGAGACGGCAGCCACCACCGTCAGGGATTGGGAGAGCAAGGCCGCGGCGCTCTACCATGCCGATCTCAACCTTCGGGCCTACACCCGTCCGATCGCCCGCATCTGGGTGGCCGTCGCCTTTGGCGTCGGCATCGGGCTGCTGGCGGCCCCGACAATGTTCAACGTCTACAAGGCGTTGTTCCCTGTGTCCCAGTAAGCTCTGTCTGAACCTGGAGCGCGTCGCAGAACCTCGATTCCGCAGCCGGTCCGGCCGTTGACAGGCTCAGCCGACACGTGTCGATATATCGATAAATTGACAGGTGCAGTTTGGCTGATGCGTCCGAGCCTGAGCGAACCGTCTGGCGCGGTGATCCGGCGCTGGTCTACCGCGCCGGCGAACTCGAAGTGGTGGTGCTGCCGCGGCGGGGCGGCAAGCTCGCCTCGATTGTCCAGCGCGGCCGGCAATGGCTGACCCAGCCACGGCGGGCGCTGCTGCCGCTCTCGCAACTGCCGCCGTTGCTGGTCGATGGCGACATGTTCGGCTGGGACGAGTGTGCGCCCACCATCGACGATTGCGAGGTGATGGGCCGCAGGCTGCCGCTGCACGGCGATGCGTGGGATCAGCCGTGGCGCGAAGCCGGCGACGGATGGCTCGAGGTTCACGGCCGCGACTTCGCCTACACGCTGCGCCGCCGGCTCAGCATCGGGTCCGAGGGGTTCCGGCTCGACTATCGCGTCAGCACCGAGGAAGCGATGCCGTTCCTCTGGGCTGCCCACCCGCAATTCGCCGCCGGCCCAGGCACCGAGGTGGTGCTCGGTAGTGGCACCGAGCCGCTCATCGACCGGTTCGGGCGCGGCTATTGGGACGCTCGTAAGGCAGGCGGGCCGATCCGGCTGAGCGACCTGCCGCCGAGCCAGAGCGCCAAGCTGTTCGTTGGCCCCGAACAGCCGGTGGAGCAGGCGCAACTGATCCAGCCCGATTGCGCGCGGTTGAGGTTCCGTTGGGATGCAACCGTGGCGCCGTATCTCGGCGTCTGGATGGATCGGGCCGGTATCGGCCCAGTCGATGCGATCGCCATCGAGCCGATGACCGGGTTTGCCGACTCTTGTGCCAGTGCCGCCGAGACCGACCACGTGTTGTGGCTGCAGCCGGGGCAAGCGGTGGACTGGTGGCTTGAGGTGAGCTTCGCGTAAGCGCGACAAGGGGCAGCACGAGCTCGGCTCGCCATCCATCGGTGTCACACCGGATCAAGACCATCCCGGAAATCGTTGAGCTCTGCATCGACCGACGACGGCGCCTCGATCCAGTGCGACATGGCGCTCCCCGTAACCGGATCACGCGTCGGAATGGGCAGCATCATGATGCGCTTGGCGGCGGCGCGCCGGCCTTCCTCGGTGAGGTGGTCCTCCTGCATGTTGTCCCAGTCCCGGCCGTCGGGATAGCCGCCGACCATTGCGATGTCAGGTGACTGGCCCACCATGCTGTGCGACACGCCGGCGGGCATGACGACGACGTCGCCGGCCGCGACCTTCAGCCGGATGCCGCCCCGCCCGAACAGCGCGAGCTCCATCCAGCCCGCCGCGACCCCCAGGCATTCGTGGGTGGTCGAGTGAAAATGCGGATAGGTGTACACCCCCGGCCAGCGCCAGTTGTTCAACCAGCCATTGGCTCTGAATCTTTCGAGCACGGCTGCTTCGCCGCCTCCCTCGACGCCGTTGCGATGAACCAAAAGCGGGAACCGGCTGTTCGGCAACATCCCATTTGGTCTGGACCAGTATTGTTCGACTTCTCCGCTGGACATTTATTTCCTCCCCGTTGGTGCCCCGGTGCGAATGCGATCCATGGTTTTCCGCCCACGGATGAGCAGAAAGTAATACTGATTTTAGTGCGGCGGACAACGGCGCAGCAGCGTCACGACGAAGTGCCGCTCAGAGCCCCAGTTGCTTCAGATGATCTATGCTTCGTCTGGCAAATCGTTGCCAGTCAGCCGGATTGTCATGCTCGGCAACGAGATGATCGGCGCGAACGACCGAAACAGCGGGGCGAGGGCGGCCCAATCGATGATGCCGTCGCCGGTGGCGACCCAGCCGTCGTCGGCCGTGGTGCCCAATGGCGCCGTGTCCTTGGTCTGGATGATGTCGATCCGATCCGCGAACCTCGCGAGTTCTGCGGCAGGGTCGGCGCCGGCCCGGACGATCCAGCCGCAATCGATCTCGAAGCGGAGATCGGGGCCACCGGCAGCGAAGATGTGGTCAATCGGGCGCGTGCCGTCGCCCAAGGGCACGAACTCGAAGTCATGGTTGTGCCAGGCGACCTTGAGCCCGTGCGGCTTGGCGAGTTCAGCGCCGCGCCCAAGCGTCTCGCCGTGCTCACGCCAGTAGGCAGCGGTCGGGCGACGCTCCTCGGCGGTGACGTAGGGGGGAATCATCCAGGTGGCGCCGAGCGTCAGAGCGATGTCGATGAAGCGATTGGGCTCGCTGACGAGGCCGCTCAGCGGCATGTGAAAGCCGAAGCATTTGAGGCCGTTATCGTCGAGCGAGCGGCGGAACGTCGTCGCATCGGCCTCATAGGCCGGCAGCCACGGCTCGATGGCGTCGTACCCCATCGCCTTGGCCGTTTGACGCCGTGCCGTTTGGTGAAGCCCTCGAACCCACGCACCGGCGGTGGTTGTGGCCCGCTACAGCCGCTGCCCGTTGGCGTCGAACGCCAGCGCGGCGTCGGGCTCGATGCCGACGCTGATCGGCGTGCCGGTGGCGATGCGGGAGTGGCCCTTCTGCTGGATGGTGACCTTGGTCTCGCCGTCGGTGCCGACGGCATAGACATAGGAGACGCCGCCCAGTTGTTCGACCACCTGGGCGGTCGCGGTCAGCGCCGCCCCCTCGGGCCCCGCCTCAGCGAAATGCTCGGGCCGGATGCCGACGCTGATCTTTTGCCCGATACTGGCGCTCCTGCCGCGGCAGCGAACCTTGAGGTCCGGGGCCTCGAAGGCGGTAAGGGAGGCGGTCACGCCGCGATCGTTGATGCCGGTAACCGTCGCTTCGAGGAAGTTCATGCGCGGCGAGCCGATGAAGCCGGCGACGAAAAGATTGTCGGGATCGTCGTAGAGCTCGATGGGCGTACCCTGCTGCTCGATCCGGCCGGCGCGCAGCACCACGATGCGGTCGGCCAGCGTCATCGCCTCGACCTGGTCGTGCGTGACATAGACCATGGTGGCGCCGAGCTGCTGGTGCAGCTTGGCGATCTCGATGCGCATCTGCACCCGCAGTTCGGCATCGAGGTTGGAGAGCGGCTCGTCGAACAGGAAGGCCTTGGGCTGGCGCACGATGGCGCGGCCGATGGCGACGCGCTGACGCTGGCCGCCCGAGAGCTGGCGCGGCTTGCGGTCGAGCAGCTCGGTCAGCTCCAGCGTGGCGGCGGCGCCGGCGACGCGCTGGGCCACCTGGTCGGCAGGCATGCCGCCCATCCTGAGGCCGAAGCCGAGGTTCTGCTCCACCGTCATGTGCGGATAGAGCGCGTAGCTCTGGAACACCATCGCGACGCCCCGTTCGGAGGGGTCGAAATCGGTGACGTCTTCGCCACCGATCAGCACCTGGCCCGAGCTCGGCTCCTCGAGCCCGGAAATGGTGCGGAGCAAGGTGGATTTGCCGCATCCGGACGGCCCGACGAAGACGACGAATTCGCCGTCGCCGATATCGAGATCGACATCGTGGATCACCGTGACGGCACCGAAACTCTTGTTGATGCCTCTAAGCTGAAGTTCAGCCATGGGTTCCCCTCCCTCCGCGACGGCCGGCTAGCGCGCTGCCCAGAGGGCGCCGCGCTCGAAGATGGTGCGCATTTCTGGCACCTCGAATTCACCCACCACATGGCCGAGCGAGGAGTAGAACACCCGGCCCTTGCCGTAGCGGCGCTTCCACACCACCGGCATCACCACCCCGTCGATCTCCTCGAACTGCTCGCCCGAGAAGGTGGTGGTCGCAAGCACCTCCACGCTGGGGTCGAAATGCATGTAGTACTGCTCCGACCGGTAGGGAAAATCGCCGATGCCGGCCATGATCGGATCATCGCCGCGTGCCACGTTGACGGTGTAGTCGATGATGTTGCCGGGGTGGGCCACCCACTGGCCGCCCGTCATGAACTGATAGTCCGGCTCGTTGCGGAAGCTGTCGCACATCAGCCCGTGAAACCCGGCGAGGCCGGTGCCGCCGCGTACTGCGCCGAGGAGGTTGGTCAGTTCTTCCCGCTCGATCCGTGACATGGTGATGACGGGCACGATCAGGTCGAACTGGCTCAGGCTCTCGTCGGCAAACGCCTCGGTGGTGTTCTCGATGGTCACCGCAAAGCCGTGGCCCTCGAGCATGCCGCCGACGAGGCGTGCGCTCTGCTCCGGCGTGTGGCCATCCCAGCCTCCCCACACGATCAGGGCTGACTTGCTCATGGAAACATCCCTCCAGTTATGCTGCGTTCCACGGGGCACTGTAGATGTCGCGCAGCATCAGAGCCGCGGCCCCCCGTGCCCAGAGCTGGTCGTCCAGGGTATGGAAGATCAGCTCGGTGGAATTGAAATGGGTGAGAAAGCTGTTGGCCTGCGCCACGGCACGCACCGTCGGCGCAATCGCTTCGCCATAGCGCTGCGACTCCACCGCGACGATGATCTTGGCCGGGTTGACCAGGTTGATGATGTGAGAGAGCCCGATGCCGAGCTTTTCGGCCTGCCGCTCGATCAGCCGCTGCCCCCTCTTATCGCCCGCCTGGGCGAGCCCGGCGAGGTGGTCGAGCAGGTCGTGCGAGCCGGCGGCAGCCAGCGTCTCGCCCAGCTCCTGCCGCGCCAGTCGGCGCATGGCGGCATCGCCCACATGGGCGTTGAGGCAATCGTGCTGGCCGCACTCGCACGGCATGCCTTCGTTGCCGACCTTGGTGTGGCCGAAAGCCGGCCCGAGCTTGCTGGAGCCGCGCTGCAGATCGTCCTCGAGCCAGAGCCCGAGGCTCGCCGTCTGGTCCAGCACCACGACGCCGAAGCTGCGGACGCTCTGCGCGTAGCCGAACCAGCTCTCGGCCAGGGCGAGAAGGTTGGCCGGCTTTTCGAGTTTCACCGGCAGGCCTGTGCGCTCGCCCAGGAGCGTGCCGATGGGGATTTCCCGTTCGCCGAATACCGAGCTGGCATAGCTGCGGCCGGAGCGGGGGTCGACGATGCCGGGGATGCCGATGCCGATGCCCTTGATGCGGCTGCGATCCACTCCGGATTTGCCGATGCACTCCTCCATGGCATCTTCGATCAGGTCGACGATCACCTCGGCGGGCTGGCGGGCGAGCCGCACCGGCAGTTGCACCGAGGCGATCGTTTCGCCGCGGAAATCGATCAGCGTTGCGGTGGTCAGCGCCTGCGAGATACGCACGCCGATGACGAACGCCGCGTCGCGCACCAAACCGAGCAGCACCCGGGGGCGGCCGCGCAGGGCCTCGTTGGTCGGCGCGGTGTGAATGGCCTCGATCAGTCCCTCTTCGATCAGCGCGCCGGTGATTGCCGAAACCGTGGTGCCGCTGAGCAGGGTACGTTCGGAGATTTCGACTCGCGAAATCTGGCCATGGCACCGGATCGTCTCCAGCACATGGTACTTGTTGATTTCCCGCATCAGCAGCGGATCTGCGATCTTTACGGCCACGAACTCGCCCCGGGCGTCTGGTCAGTCAATTGCTTTGCAACCCGTACAAAAGGCGTGAGCGGTACGATCGTCGAGATAGCCGGAACTTTAGCGGCAGAGTACCGCAAAACTGGCCATCCTCAAGCGCCCATCCGCAGATCAGGCTGTTTCTACAGCGCTGAGGTACGTGCCTCTTGCTTCCTTTAATAAGGGATGCTTAGAAAGTAGCAAGTGGTGATTGCGGTAGGGACCGCGTCTGCCGCTGCAGCCGATTGCGCCAGAGCGCGCCCCCGGCTGCCCAGAGGAGGAGGAAACCCATGAAGCGAATTGCGCTTGCCGCAATGCTCGGCCTGATGGCGCTCGCGCCGGTGCAGGCCCAGACCGTGGTGAAGTATCTGAACATCGCGTCCATCCCGGACGAGGTGAAGCTGATGACTGAGGCGGTGGCCGAGTACGAGGCCGCCAATCCGGGCGTCAAGATCGAGCTGCCGTTCCTCGAGAACGAGGCGTTCAAGGCCAAACTGACCACTCTGCTGCAGTCGGCCGATGCGCCCGACGTGTTCCATTCCTGGGGCGGCGGGGTGTTCTACGAGCAGGCCAAGGCCGGCGTGCTGCGCCCGATCGAGGGCGTGCTGTCGCAGGAAGCCAAGGATGCCCAGGGCACGGCAGGCGTCGCCGCCTTCACTGCGCCCGACGGCCATATCTACGGCATTGCCCGCGACGTTGCCGAAGTGGTGCTGTGGTACAACAAGGCGCTGTTCACCCAGGCCGGCGTCGACCCCGAGAGCCTCAAGACGTGGGACGGGTTCCTCGCTGCCGTGCAGAAGTTCAAGGATGCCGGCATCACTCCGCTGGCGGTGGGCGGCAAGGACAAGTGGCCGGCGCACTTCTGGTGGAGCAAGCTGGTGGTGCGGCTGGCCGGGCAGGACGGCTTCAACGCCGCAGCGCGCGGCGAGGGCGACGGCTTTGCCGGCGAGGATTTCGTCAAGGCCGGGCAGTACTTCCTGCAGCTCGCTCAGCTCGATCCGTGGCAGGAGGGCTTCCAGGCCGCCACCTATGGCGACGCCTCGGGCTATTTCGGCGACGGCAAGGCGGCGATGCACCTGATGGGCGACTGGGACTACGGCGCCATGAAGGACAACTCGGCGAGCAAGCAGGGCATCCCCGATGACCAGTTGGGCATCCTGCCGTTCCCGACCATCGAAGGGGGCAAGGGCGACCCGAGCGATACGCTGGGCGGGCTCTCGGGGTACCTGTTCTCCAAGAACGCGTCCGACGACGCAGTCAAGTTCATCGAGTGGTACAACGCCAAGCAGGTGCAGTCCCGCTTCGCCAATGCCGGCTATTACATCCCGATCGTCAACGGGGCGGCTGACGGCATGACCAACCCGTTCAAGGTGATGGTGGCGCAGGATATCAACAAGGCGCATTGGCATGCGCTGTTCTTCGACCAGGCGCTCGGGCCGGCGGTCGGCGGCGTGGTGAATGACGTGTCGGCGGATCTCGCCGCCAACGCGATCAGCGCCGAGGACGCCGCCCAGCAGGTCAAGGAAGCGGTGGACGACGCCGCGAACTAGGGTTTCGACCCTGAGGTCGACGGGCGTCACGGCCCGCCGACCGCATCCGCCTCGAAGGGAAGCGAGCATGGCAAGCATCACGACAGCAGCTGCCGCAGGAGCGGGCGTCGCCGTCCGCCGGCGCCGCTACATGGATCGCAAGAGCCTGGTGCCGCTGCTGTTGTTCCTGCCGCCCTCCTTGATCCTGTTCACCGTGTTCGTCGTCCTGCCGATGATCGATGCGGGGACCTTCTCGTTCTTTGAATGGAACGGCTACGGGCCGATCACCAATTTCGTCGGCCTCGAGAACTATGCCGACGTGATCAACCACCGCAATTTCGGCACCGCGGTGCGCAACAGCCTGATCGTGGTGGCGGTGTCGCTGCTGATCCAGCTGCCGCTCGCCATGTGGTGCGCCATTGCCTTGTCCGAGCGCTCGGTCGGCATCAACATTCTGAGGACGATCTTCTTTTTGCCGTTCATGCTGGCCGAGGTGGCGGCGGGGCTGATCTGGAAGTTCGTCTATGACGGCAATTACGGGCTCTTGCCGATCCTCGGCGACGCGCTCGGCACCAAGATGCCGTTCGTCCTCGCCGACAAGTTCTGGGTGATCCCGGCCATCATGCTGGTCATCACCTGGAAATATTTCGGCTTTCACATGATGATCTTCATCGCCGGCCTGCAGTCGATCCCCAACGAGGTGGTCGAGGCGGCGCGGCTCGATGGCGTCAAGAAGTGGCAGATCGTGCGCCACATCAAGATCCCGATGATCCGTTCGGCCATCGTGGTGTCGGTGTTCTTCGCCATCACCGGCGCGCTGCAGCTGTTCGACATCATCATTCCGCTCACCAATGGCGGCCCCTCGCATTCGAGCCACACGATCGTGACGTTCCTCTACCAGTTCGGCATCCTGCGCATGAAACTGGGCTTTGGCGGCGCGGTGAGCGTGCTGCTGTTCATCGCCTGCGTGATCGTGGCGCTGGCCTACCGGCGCATCCTTTTCAGGGTGGAGCAGAACTGATGGCCGCCGCATCGAGGAAACGTCGCCCGGCCGTCTCGGCTTTGCAGTGGATCACGCTGCTGGTGGTCGCTGCGTTCGTGATCGTGCCGTTCTACACCACGGCGCTGGGGGGCTTCAAAGAGATCGGCGAGCTGCGCGTCAACCCGTTCGGGCTGCCGCAGAACTGGGATCCGGTGCGCTTCACCGAGATCATCGGCGGGCCGCGCTATGTGTCCTCGCTGCTCAACTCGCTGCTTGTCGCGTTGGGTTCGGTGCTGCTGTCCACGCTGCTCGCCTCGATGACGGCTTTCGCCTTCGCCCACATCAAGTTCTTCGGCAGCCGGTTCCTGATGAGCTACCTGATGCTGGGGCTGCTGTTTCCATCGGCCACCGCCATCCTGCCGCTGTTCATCAAGATGCGCGATCTGGGGCTGCTCGACAGCCACCTGGGCATCATCATCGCGCAGGTGGCGTTCTCGATCTCGTTCTCGGTGCTCTTGTTCTACAACTTCTTCAAGGAGCTGCCCAAGGAACTGATCGATGCGGCCCGCATGGACAATTGCGGCTATATCCGCATCTACTGGTACGTCACGCTGCCGCTCTGCCTGCCGATCATCGCCACGGTCGGAGTGTTCAACTTCGTTGGCAGCTGGAACAGCTTCCTGTTGCCGCTGATCGTGCTTAACTCCGATGCCAAGTACACCTGGCCGCTGGGGATCATGCAGTTCCAGGGCCAGTATGGTTCGGACTGGCCGCGCATCCTGGCGTTCCTCACGCTGTCGATCCTGCCGGCCATCGCTTTCTTTCTTCTGGCCCAGCGTTACGTGATCTCGGGGCTGACCGGCGGTGCGGTCAAAGGTTGAACCCAGGGCAGGGGGGCCGCTCTAGGTTCGCCGCGGTCTCGACAGGCGAAAGCGCGTGTGGGTTGCCTCGCAGACGAGGGCGGATGCCCGTGGGTTGCCAGCTCCCGGCACCGTAGTCGGCAGGTGAACCCTCAAGTCTGTCGTCGGCATTTCTCGTGTGGGCGTCGGCCATTACGTAGCCTGCGCGGGCCCGCCCGCCGCGATCCAGCTGAAATGTTGGAACGATTTTTCAGCTGTCACCATCCTCGCGGGCTTGTGGCAACCAACTTAGATGATAACGTTTCAACTTACTTGACGAGGGAGAGGGGCCGCAAACGGCCGACGTCAAGCAGGAGGAACATCATGACCATGAGTGCACCAACGCCCGGCATCGGCCGGCGCGCTGTTCTGGCCGGCATCGGCCTTGCCGCGGTGCTGGCGGCTGCCCCCGTACTGGCGCAGGACCTGGGCGGCGAGCTCGTCATCCTGCAGTGGCAGGGCGGCACCGATGCCGAGATGTGGCAGAAGCTCGAAGCCGATTTCACTGCCAAGAACCCCGGCGTCACCGTGCGCGAGCTGGTGGTGACGGGGCAGGGTGATATGCGTGGCCCGATGCGCACGGCGCTGCTCGGCGGTGAGAAGGTCGATATCATCATCAACACCTGGCCGGCGTTCCGCGCCGAACTGGCCGATGCCGGCATCCTGCGCCCGATCGACGATCTCTGGGCTTCGGCCGGCCTCGACGCGATGCTCGACCATTCCTGGAAGGACCTCGGCTCCACCAACGGCGTCACCTATGGGGTGAACTACACCTACGGCGACCGCTCGGCGATCTGGTACAAGAAGGTGCATCTCGAAAAGGCCGGGGTCGAGCCGCCCAAGACCTGGGATGAGTTCCTCGCCTCGATCGACAAGCTCAAGGCGGCCGGCTTTGCCGCGCCGATCGCCATGCCAGCCAAATACTGGGCGCATGGCGAGTGGTTCGAAACTCTGCTGCTGCGCACCGGCGGCGTGGAAGCGGCGTCGAAACTCGCGGCGCACGAGATCCCGTGGACCGACGATATCGTCAAGACGACGCTGAAAAAGTACGCCGAGCTGCTGAAGGCCGGCTGCTGCGGCACGCCCGAGCAGATGTTTGCCGGCGACTGGGACTATTCAGCCGACCAGATCTTCACCGCCGACGCCTCCAACTACCTGATGATCGGCATGTGGATGAACGCGCGGGCCCGCAACGACTACAAGCTGAACGAAGGCGTCGATTACTCGATCTTCCAGTTCCCGGCGCTGGGCCTTGGGCATGACGACACCTCGAGCGTCGACGCCAAGGAAGTTGCGGTCACCGCCAATGGCGCCAACCCGGCGGCCGCCGATGCCTTCGCCGTCTACATGGTGAGCAAGGACGCGGCCGATATCCTCGCTTCCTACGGCTATGCCTCGCCGAGCAAGAACGCCGATCCCTCGCTGCTCGGTCCGGTGCAGCAGATCGCAACGGCGGCCGTGGCGCAGTCCAAGGTGCAGTTCGTCCTCGGCGACCTGCTGCCCGGCGACCTGGTCGACGAGTATCGCGTGCAGCTGCAGAAGTTCCTGCAGGATCCGTCGGACGCCACGATCGACACGGTCACCGCGGCGATCGAGGCCAAGGCGATGGAACTCTACTGAGATGCAAGGCTCCGTAGCCCCGGAGGCGACGGGCGCGCGGGCCGGCGTTTCCTCCCGGCTTCGTGGCGAGCAGAGCAATCTGCTCGCCCGGAGGCGGAAGGCAAGCGACTGGCCGGCGGCGTGGTTGCTGCTCACCCCGGTGCTGATCCTGTTCGGTATCGCGGTGGTATTTCCGCTGATCGATACGATCCGGCTCAGCTTTTTCGACATCAAGGGGCTGGCCAGGCCGAAGTTCATCGGGCTGGGCAATTATGTGAAGCTGTTCACCGACCCGGCGTTCCGCAACACGCTGGTGACGACACTGATCTTCACCGTCTCGACCACCATCCTGTCGGTGGGGCTGGGCTGGATGCTGGCCATGATCAGCGCATTTGCGCCGCGCCAGACGCTGCCCTTCCGGGTAATGATCTTTGCCGCCTTCGGTATTTCCGAGGCAGTGGCGGGCTATATGTGGATCGGCATCCTCCGCCCCGATGCGGGTGGCCTGCTCAACGCGGCGATCGGGCTGTTTCAACCTGGCTTCGCGCAGCCCTGGCTGGGCGATCCGCGCACTGCGCTCTGGGTGCTGATCGTTGCGGCGTCATGGGGCGGGGTCGGCCTGCCGCTGATGCTGTGCTTTGCTTCGGTGCAGTCGATCCCCAAGACCCTGTTCGAGGCGGCCTATATCGATGGGGCGAGCCACGGGCAGGTGATGCGCAACATCATGATGCCGCTGTCACTGCCCGGTGTCCGGGTCGCCATCTTCATCAACCTGCTCGGGGCGCTCCGCGCCTTCGACATCATCTACATCCTCACCGGGGGCGGACCGGTGCGCAGCACCGAAACGGTCGGCTACTTCATGTACCGGGAATCGATGACGCAGTTCAAACTCGGCTACGGCGCCGCCGCCACCGTGGTGCTGCTGGTCGCCGTGCTGGTGGTTTCCATCCCCGCCATCATCCAGAGAACGGCAGGCGCCAGATGATCGGACGTGCCCCCCGCTGGCCCACCATTGTCCTCGCCGTGTTCGGCTGCATCTGGATCATCCCGATCGTCGGCATCGTGATGACCTCGATCCGCCCGCTGTCGGAAACCGCGCGCGGCTGGTGGCGGACCGACAGCTTCACCCTCACCCTCAGCGCCTGGCAGCGCGTCTGGGAGGCCTATCCGCTGGCCCCGGCCTTCGTCACCACGGCGATTCTCGCGGCGCTCGCCACCGCCGGCACCATGCTGCTGACGCCGGCCGCCGCCTATGCCTTCCACTTCCTCAAGTTCCCGTTCCGGCGGCTCTTGCTGATCATCATCATCAACGCATTCGTGTTGCCGCAGCAGGTGGTGATCATCCCGCTGTTCCAGCTGTGGCGCGACCTGGGGCTGATCGACAATTTCCTCGCGGTGCTGATCCCCTATATCGGCCTGAGCTTTGCCTGGTCGATCTTTCTCGTGAAGAACTTCCTCGAGGATTTCCCGACCGAGGTGGTCGAGGCGTCGCGCATCGATGGCGCCGGACCGCTGCAGACGTTCTGGCACATCGTCTTGCCCAACAGCCTGAGCTCGGTGTTCGCCTGCGGCATCCTGCAATTCCTGTGGAGCTGGAACGCGCTGCTGCTGCCCATGCTCTATCTCAGGACCAACGTACCGCTGCCGGTGATCCTTGCCCGGGTCAACGGCACCTACGAACTCAACTGGGACCTGCAATCGGTGGCGGCCATCGTCACCACGATCGTCCCGTTGGCCGTCTTCCTCATCTTCCAACGCCATTTCGCCGCCGGGGCCGAAACCCGCACCGGCGCCAAGGATTAGTCATGCCCGCGACCAACAAGCCACTGCGCTACCGCCAGATCCACCTCGATTTCCATACCTCGGAGCACATTCCCGGCATCGGTTCGGCCTTCGATCCGGAGGATTTCGTCACGACGCTCAAGGCGGCGCATGTGGATTCGATCACCATCTTCGCCAAGTGCCACCATGGCTGGTCGTATTACCCCACCAAGGTGGGGGCGCCGCACCCCAACCTGGCCCGGCCCGACCTGATGGGCGACATGGTGAAGGCGCTCAGCGCCGCCGATATCGAATGCCCGATCTATATCTCGGTGCAGTGGGACGAGCGTAACGCCCGCATCCACCCCGAATGGCGGGTGCGCAGCGCGTCGGACAACCGCTTCGATCCCGACCAACTGACAGCCGGGTGGCACACGCTCTGCCTCAACCACGCGGCCTATCGGCAGGAGTTGCTGGAGCAGGCGCGGGAAGTTGCCCGCAACTACGAAACGGCCGGCATCTTCTTCGATATCATCCTCACCCCCGATTGCGTCTGCGCCGAATGCCTTGCAGGCATGGCCGAGCGCGGCCTCGACCCGGAGAGCCCGGCGGATCGGTTGGCGAACGACGAGTGGGTGAACGAGCGTTTTCGCCGCGAGACCAGCGAGGCGCTGCGCGCTGAATTCCCGGGGCTGCGCATCTTCTACAATTGCGGCCACATCCATAAGCAGGGCCCGCAGCGCTTCGCCAATTACACCCATCTCGAACTCGAAAGCCTGCCGACCGGCGGCTGGGGCTACGACCATTTCCCCTCCAGCGCGCGCTACGCAGCAACGCTCGGGCTCGATTTCGTCGCGCACACGGGCAAGTTCCACACCAGCTGGGGCGAGTTCGGCGGCTTCAAGCATCCCGATGCGCTGGAGTTCGAGGCGGCGCAGATGGTGGCGCTGGGCTCGAAATGCCTCGTCGGCGACCAGCTGCATCCTGATGGCTCGATCAACCCCGATACCTATGCCTCGATCGGCCCGGCCTACGCGCGGATCGAAAAGCTCGAGCCCTATCTCGAGGGGGCGACACAGGTGTCGGACGTCGCCATCCTCACCTCGGAGTATTTCCACCCGATCGGGGCGCGCAACAGCCTCGCCGACGATGGCGCGGCGCAGATGCTGCAGGAGTTGCAGCTGCCCTTCGACGTGATCGACCCCTCGGCGACGTTCGAGGCCTACAAACTCCTGATCCTGCCCGACGATATCCCCGTCGACAGCGCTCTCGCCGCCCGGCTCACCGCCTATGCGGCAGCGGGCGGCAAGCTGCTGCTCACAGGCAAATCCGGCCTTGCCGCCGATGGCAGCTTCGCCCTCGATGCCGGGATCCGCAGCAACGGCCCGGTGCGCTTCAACCCCTCATACCTCCGTAACGGCAGGCAGCTCGATGCCAGCCTCACCCAATCGCCCTTCGTCATGTATGGGGTCGGCGAGACCATCGAGGCAGAGACGGCGGAGGTGCTGGCCGAGATCGGCCCCTCCTATTTCAACCGCAGCTACAAGCATTTCAGCTCGCACCAGCATGCGCCCGACGATCCGGCGGCGGCCTCGCTTGGCGCGGCGGTCACCCTCAAGGGCGGCATCGGCTACATCGCCTATCCGATCTTTGAGATGTACCACGCCATGGGGCAGCCGCTGTACAAGTATCTGGTGCGCGGGCTGATCGACCGGCTGCTGCCGAGCCGGGCCGTGGTCACCGACCTGCCGTCCTCCGGTAGGGCGACGCTTACCCGGCAGGTCGACCAGCAGCGGCACGTGCTGCATCTGCTCTATGGCGCGCCGCAGGTGCGTGGCAAGGCGGTGCCGGCAGGCGAGGGCCGCACCCGGGTGATGGAGATGATCGAGGATATCCCGACGCTCGGGCCGGTCACCGCTTCGGTGCGCTTGCCGCGTACGCCAGCCCGTGTCTATGACGCTATCACGGGGGAGGATGTGCCGTTCACCAATGGTGGCGATCGCGTCGAAGTGCGGCTCCCGAGCCTCCGCATTCACTCCGCGCTGGTGTTCGAGGGAACGGTTTGAACGACACGGACGAGACCGACGACAGCGAGAGCAGCAGGCGGCGCCACGCCACCATCGTCGAGGTGGCCGAGCGTGCCGGCGTCGCCATCGGCACGGTGTCGCGCTACCTCAACGGCCACCCGGTGCGGCGCGGCAACCGCGAGCAGATCGAACAGGCGATCGGCGAGTTGGGCTATCGGCGCAACGCCATCGCCGCCGCCATGAAGGCCGACCTGACCAACACGGTGGGCTTCATGGTGCCGTCGCTCAGTGAGTTCCACGCGCCGGTGCTGGAGCAACTGAGCCGGACGATGCGCGGTAACGGCCGGGCGCTCCTCACCTATTGCCACGGCGCCAACGCTGCGGCGGTGGCGGACGCGCTCGATTTCTTCGTCGCGCATCGGGTCGATTGCCTGATCATGGACGGGCGCAACGATGTCGACGAGCGCATCCTCGAGATCATCGGCGATGGCACGCCGGTGATCTTTTACGACAATGGCTGGCCCGGCCTGCCGGTCGATCGGGTGCTGGTGGAGAACCGTGCGGCGAGCTTTCGCGCCGTGACCCACCTGCTCGATATCGGGCATAGCCGCATTGCCGCGCTTACCGGCAACATCACCGACTGGACCGGCGGCGAACGGTTCGAGGGCTATCGGCAGGCGCTGCTCAGCCGCGGCATCGAGATCCGGCCCGAATATGTGCTCGATACGCACTGGAACGAGACCGAGGCCTATTCGGGCATGCTGCGCCTCTTGTCGCTGCCCGAGCCGCCGACGGCTGTCTACTGCTGCAACTACAATATGGCGGTGGGGGCGCTGCGGCTGCTGCGCGAGCACGGGCTGAAAGTGCCCGACGATATTTCATTGGTGAGTTTCGACGACGTGCCGCTGTTCCAGCTGCACGAAACCGGCATCACCGCGGTGGCGCAGCCGGTGGCCAAGATCGCCGAGACCATCAGCTCGATCATGGCCTCACGCCTCACCGAGCGCGGTCTCAAGCATGAGCCGCACACCATCACCCTCAACTGCGACATCATCCTTCGCGGCTCGACCCGGCGCCTCTTGACGCCGCAGGCCCTCGGCTCGCGCTGATTTCAGGATCCGACCATGCCCCGCTATTGCCTCGATCTCGACAGCCCGGCAGAGGGTTTCATCGACAGCTTCCTCATCGGCAATGGCTGGCTCGGCGCCACGCTCAAGGGCGGCATCGGCACCGAGCGGTTCAACCTCAACTTCGATACGGTATGGTCGGGCGGCCCGCTGAGTGCGGAAGAGGGGGAGGGGCCGGCGCATCTTGTGGCCGAGTTGCGCGAGGCGATCGGCCGGGGCGATTATCTGCGGGCGAACCAGTTGGGCATCGCACTGCAGGGCACGCGCTGGACCCAGTCCTACCAGCCGCTCGGCGGCATCGAGCTCAGCTATGCCGATGACACGCCGGCCGGCTATCGCCGCAGGCTCGATCTGGGCGAAGCTGTTGCCAGCACCAGCCATGCGGGGATGCGGTTAGAGAGTTTCGTTTCGCACCCCGATGGCGTGCTGGTCGCCACGGCGCAGGGGCAGGGTACCAGCAAGCCGCAAAAATCCAGCCTGCGCTTTGCCCCCGCTCATCCGGATACCGCGGTGACGGTGTCCGAGGAGCACGGCACGGTGTGGCTGGTGGCGACGGCGCGTGTGCCGGTGCATGTGCTGCCCGACTATCGCCAGAGCGATGGCCCGCCCGTGCTCTACGACAACACGACGCCCGGCGTCGATGGCAGCGTCGCCGCCGGCATGGGCTATGCGGTGGTCGCCGCGTTGCAGCAGGATGCTGCGGGCGAGCTGCGCCTCATCGCCTCGGCGGCCTCAGGGTTTCGCGGCCGGCGCGAGCGGCCGAGCGCCGATTTCGCCGCGCTGGTAATGGAGGCGAAGGCGCGCGTCGATGCGGCGCTGGCGCGCTCGACCGAGGTGCTGCGGCAGCGCCACCGCGACGATTATCGCGCCCTGTTCGATCGCGTCGATCTCGATCTCAGCGCTTCCGGCGTCGTAGCAGAACGAGCCGAGCTGCTGTTCCATTTCGGCCGCTACCTGATGATCGCCAGCTCGCGCGAGGGGACCGAGGCGAGCAACCTGCAGGGGATCTGGAACGTCGATGTGCGCCCGGCCTGGTCGAGCAACTACACCATCAACATCAACACCCAGATGAACTACTGGCCGGCCGAGGCGGCGGGTCTCGCCGAGCTGCAGCGGCCGATGTTCGCGCTGATCGCCGAGCTGGCCGAGGCCGGCGCGGCGACCGCCAGCCGCCACTATGGTGCGGCAGGCGCGACGGCCCACCACAATACCGACCTGTGGCGCTTCACCGCCCCGGTGCCCGGCAACCCGCAATGGTCGAACTGGCCTTCGGGGCTTTACTGGATGGCCGCGCACCTGCAGCACCACCTCGACTATGGCAGCGCCGGCCCGGGCTTTGCCACCGAGACGGCGCTGCCGGTGTTCCGCGCCGCGACGCAGTTCGCCCTCGATATGCTGGTCGATACCGCCGGGGGGCTCGTCGCCAGCCCTTCGACCTCGCCCGAGCACAGTTTTCTCGTCGCGGGCTCCCCGGTCGCCATCACCGAGGGCACGGCGATGGATCAGGAGCTGATCCGCGAGACACTGCAGAACTTCGTTGCGCTGGCGGCGCCCGGCGATGCGCTCGCTCAACGCGCCAGTGACGCGCTGGCCCGCCTGCGGCTGCCGAGCATCGGCGCCGCGGGTAACCTGCTGGAGTGGGACGACGACAAGATTCCGGCCGAGCTCGGCCACCGCCATCTCTCCCACCTCTACGGGCTCTATCCTGGCATCCGCATCACCGAGGCCGGCACGCCGGCCGCCTTTGCAGCAGTGCGCCGCGCTCTCGCGCTGCGGCTTGACAACGGCACCGGCTATACCGGCTGGAGCCAGGCCTGGGTGCTCTGCCTCGCGGCGCGCCTCTGCGACGCGGCATTGGCCGAGCGCTCCATCGATGGTCTGCTCAACCAGCTGACGTCGCGTGCCTTGCTGGTCCTCCACCCCCATAGCGGCTGGAAGGAAGGCAGCGTGTTCCAGATCGATGGCAATTTCGGCGCCGTGGCCGGGCTGACCGAGTTGCTGGTGCAAAGCCATGAAGGGACGATCAGCCTGCTCAAGACGCTGCCGCCGAGCTGGCACAGCGGCAGTATCGCCAATATCCGCTGCCGCGGCGGCCACCGCGCCAGCGTCGCCTGGCGGGACGGCGCCCTTGCTTCCGCCGCCATCACGGCCGGGCGGGACGGCGAACTGGTCGTCGACGTGCCCGATATCGACCTCGTCGTCAGAGGCCCGGCAGACCCGATCAGCACCTACAGGGCAGCCGGTGAAGCACCCGGCCGCCGCCGCCTCGCCTGGAGCGCCAGCGCCGGCACCCGCTATGGTTTGACGCTGGTCTAGAATGGCGCGAAATCGTTCCGGCGGATGTTTCCCGAGGCTGGCGGCGTTCGACCCACCAAGAGTTGTAGATGATCCTCGTTCGACCGATCACCGAAGCCGATATTCCAGGCTTTCATGCCGTGCTCGACATTGTGGCGCGGGAGAGCGGTTTCCTCAGGAGCGACCAGGCGCCGCCGTTTGAAGATGTCGCCCGCTTCGTGCTCGGCAATCTGCAGCACGGGAACCCGCAATGGGTTGCGGTTACTGCCGAAGGCAGCGTCGTTGGCTGGTGCGATATCGTCCGTGGCCGCGGCGTGCACGAGAACCACCTGGGTGAGCTCGGCATGGGCCTCGCCGCCGAGTGGCGCGGCCGCGGCATCGGCAGGAAGCTGCTGGCCGAGACGGTGGCAGCAGCCGACGCCGCGCAGTTCCTGCGGATCGAGCTCAGCGTGCACGCCGACAACCTGCGGGCAGTGTCGCTCTATCGCGGCTTCGGCTTTGTCGAAGAGGGGCGGAAGCACAAGGCGCGCCTCAAATCATCGATGCCGGTGGACGTGCTGCTGATGGCCCGGCTCAGGCCGGAGGAGGAGTGGCCGGGGTAGGGCGAGGGGCTATCGGCGGCTACGGCCGCTCTTCAGCCAGCCGCTCGAGCCGGGTGACGCGGTCCGTCACCGCCGCCAGCTGCGCACCCTGGCGCACCTGTTCGACCAGCGTGGCGGTGGCTGTTTCCAGCGTGCGCTCGACCGCGCGCAGGCGGCCGTCGAAGCTGGCCCAACCGATGGCCATAGTGACCAGCAGGCCGCCGAAGGTAATGACGTGGCCGAGGTTGATGGTGAGGTCGAGACGCGGCGTGGGCATCACGGCCTCACCAGGTTCAGGAGTTTTTCGACGAGGGTCTGGCCGCGCTTCAGGATGGCGGTGTTGGCGAACTCCTCGACGGCGTTGACTGTACCGCTGGGCAGCTCGCGCAGCTCGGCGCGCTTCCCGGCCTTGGTGACGATCTGCGGCTTCACCGTCGCGACGTAGGAGCGCCACTGGGTGATGGCCCAGATGAGGAAGCCGCCGGCCGAGGCGAGGCTGATCTCGCCCCACCGGCCACTGAGGAGGGCAAGCAAGGTGTGCTGCATCTCGGCTGGCATCAGGCCGTAAAGGGCCAGTAGGCCGCCGAGCCAGCCGGCGAGCTGGCCGCCCCAATCCCACAGGCGCCGGAGCCACCAGTTGAGGGCGACGGAGGAGAAGAGGGTTTTCATGATCAGAACCTCACGGTGAAAGCTGCGGTGACGAAGGCGATGAGCAGCGCCAGGCCGGTGATGAGGGCCCAGCCGAGCCAACCCCAGTTCTTGTCGGGTTTCGGCTTTGGCGGTTGCGGGGCAGGGGTGGCGGGCTCGGGGCTTGGCGCGGGCGCCGGCCGGTTGAGCGTGTTCAGCACCTCGGCCAGCACGGCCTCGGCCTCCGAGGCGCGGGCCAGCGAGGCATTGATGCCGTCGCCGGCATAGTAGCTTTCGCCGCGCTCGATGGTGCGATGCGCCTCCTGCTGCCGGCTGAGCACCGGAAAGCTCGCCCATTCGCGCGCTATGCGGTTGCCGAAGTCCTTGAGCGACAGCGTGTTGGCGGCAAACTGCGTCCAGCCCCGGCGCTTCAGCAGTGCGAGGCCGAACCGATCTTGCAGGTCGGGCGTGAACTTCACATCCGTCGGCACGCCGAGCTCGGCGATGAGGCTAAGTAGCGTCGGCCGGATGATCTGGTACCGGCCAGCAGCACCGCTTGGCGCCTTGAGGTTCTTGACCCAGCGCTTTTGCTCGGCAAGCAGCTCCTCGAGCGTCATCTCGGTGATCGGCTTCGGCAAAGCGCCGGGCTTCTCGTTGCGGTAGCCGATGATCGTCTCGTAGGCCGCCTGACCCTGGCGGTTGGTTTCGAGCTTGGCGATGAAGTCGAGCAGTATCGCCGCGCCGTGGGGCACGTTGGGGTTCATGGGTGGTCTCCGGTTTCTCGGGGTTAGTCGGGCAGGACAATCATCAGGTGGACGCTCCAGGCGTGCTTAAGCACCCGGCGCCAATCGGCGATCGGTGTCGTGGAATTCTCCGGTCTTCACGAGGGGGAGGAAGTTGCGCTAGGTAGCCGGTGGGGGGCCAAATCAGAGAGCGATCGCCGCGTTATTAGGGCGAGAGCACGAGAGCACTACAATGAAGCGTTTAGTCCTGTTTACACCGTGGTTTGGACCGTGGCCGGCGTGGATCAATCTCTACTTAGAGAGTTGCCGCCGAAATCCCGAAGTCGAATGGCTACTCCACACCGATCAAGATCCGCCTGAGAACCGGCCGGAGAACGTCCGCTTCGTCCTGACCAGCTTCAAGAAGTTCTGCGATACCATCAGCCGAGTGATCGGGGTGTCGATTAACGCGCCGAATGCGTACAAACTCAACGACCTTAAGCCCATGCTGGGGCACGCCTTCGCGAGCGAGATTTCGCACTACCGAAGCTTTGGATACGCCGATCTGGACGTGATTTTCGGTCGCATCCGACACTTCTATACTGATGATGTTCTTGATCGCTACGACGCAATATCAGGGCTCGCCGGGCACTTGTCCGGACACCTTGCGGTCTTTCGCAACTCCCCCAAAAACCGGCTCGCCTATCAACGTGGGCGTCACTGGCGAAAGGCGGCCAGCAGCTTCTATCATATCGGGTTTGACGAGGGGGCGTTCTCACGCGTCTACATGTCGCGCTCGTGGATCGGCCAACGGCTGAGACGTTTCAAGGCGCGGTTTGAGGACCTGCACCCAAATGTCGACTCTCATGTGGAGGCTCCCGAGCACCACCCTCAGGTATGGACTTGGCGAGACGGGATACTTCGGTCGGACCGGAACGACGGACAAGAGAGGCTATACCTCCATTTCATGAACTGGAGGTCGGACAGATACCGGAACCCATCCTTGGGCCGAGCTCCCTGGCCGGCCCTCAATCGGCCAGTGCCATTGATAGACTGGCGATTGGGAGCAGAATATTGGTTCCAGATCTCCCCGCGCGGCTTCGAACCGCTGACGGCCGAAAATGTCTCGGGCTAGCCGACTCGCTTCTGAAGGAGAAAGCGCAGGACCGACAGCTTCTCTCTGAAGTCGAGCCAAGCTCTTGTCACTGTCGTCGCAAAGGTCTGCGCTGGAGCAGGCGGACGCTGCCACTTTACACCGCTGGTGGCAGCGTAGCGCCACCACTCCTCGCCGCCGCGCCACGCCTCTGCGCTGTTCCAGGGCTTCTCCAGGCCGGTATAGTGAATTGCCCATCGTTCGGCCTTCTGCAACGCAAAGGCACTCCGAAACTCCTCGGCAGCGTAGTGGTGGCGCCTCGCCCAATTCCCGGTGTAGACACCAGCAAGGACATTCCACCGAGGGTCCAGGAAGGCCATCTGGTCCTTCATTAACGCGTTGATTATGTCCTGATCGACATAGGCGAGGTTGCGCCCCATGGCCGCGTCCATCTCGCGCGCCTTCCCGACGAAATCAAGCTGACGTAGCTTGTCGAGGTTCATCACGAGCAAACCTGAGTTCGTATATTGCGGCTTGGAGGGGTCAAGGCCGAGCGCCTCTACCCCCTCTCGGGGTAATGGGTTGTTGTGGAGGTCGCCGCGCATCGCATTGAGGTGTACACCCAAGTCGATGACCGCCGCCATTGGCGCATCCCCAATATCCGCGTGCCAGAGTTCGGCGATGTCGTGAAGCACCACAATGTCTGCATCAAGGTAGATCACCCGATTAAGGTGCGGCAAAGCCAACGGAAGCAGGATGCGCAGCATGGCTGCTACGCTGATGTAACTCGGCTCTTTTCTTGTTGGATCGAAGTGATTCTCAACACGGATGGGCTGAACATGCGGAACCGTCCACTGCCCCATCTGTTCTGACACCCAACCCTCGTCCTCAGCATGCAAAACGTAGAAGCGAAGCGCATCGGGCGTCGCCGAGTTGGCGACTATAGAGGCAATGGTGACCGCCACTTGATTGAAGTAGCCCCGGTCGACGGCAAAGGCGATGTGGATGTGTTCCATTAGTCCCCCAAACAGACCCGCAGTCTGCACTCGAGTTAGGGGATGCGGAAGGAATTGTCTATCGTGACGGCGCGGTTGCGGCCGAGGATGCGGCTGAATATAAGAGGTTGAGTGGAGCCTCTGCGCAATGCGTCGTGACTACCAAGCGATCATCAAGTCATTGACCGGTCGTTCTGATCCGGCAGAAGTCGATGGCATCAGCCTTTTGCTGTCGGTTCGCGAGGAGCGCGCCCTGGACGCAATTTCGGATGAAGAGATAGCGTCTCTCGTGTTGATTGCCGAAAGCAACTACATCTCGCTCAGCAAAGAGTGGCTTTCTCCGCCCAAGTGAGCCTCCCGCGCGGTAAGGTTTAGCAGAGCCGCCGGAGGCTCGTGATGAGCCCGGCACCATTCGCCTAGTCGATTACCGCCATGATACCGCAGCTAGGGCTCGGCGATCATTAGCGGAGGATGTCGTGGCTTGAATGGTCCTATTCGTCTCAGCCGCCATGTTAGAGGCGCTGGCTGCAGATCGCGCAACACCATCGGAGCTATTATCAGAGTCTTCGATAGCGCCAACCCAAGCCGTTGTCGCGCCAACATAGATAATGTTGCCTGCAACCATACAGCCACCACTACCGATGTCGACGGTCGTCGACAACACGGCCCCAGACACAGCGCTCGCCGCCTGCCCGCTATCAACGGGAGTCGTACTGGACAGACCAGTAATCGTGTAAACGTCGATAATGCAGAGATGCATCTGCCCCGTGTTTGCTACAACGATGCTCGTTGTCGTTCCGGTTGGCACCGTCAGGCCAGCAATGGCGACGTTTACGTTATACGACGTCCCAGATTTGGCATTTTGAATTAGGGGCACGCCGGTGCCACCGATAGACACACTGCTAATGCCTCGATCGCTGCTGGTATTGTTCCCGTCCTGGACGACCACAACTACGTATCGATCAGCGGCCGCGGCACCGATGCTGATGGTATTGAACGTGTAGGTTGTTAAGTCGCTCAAATCGGTAGTGCGACCGACAAAGGTTAGAACAGGAGGGCCCTTTCTGCCGCGGATCACCGGGATCATACCTGGGAGCATCGCATTTACCCGGCCCCGCCGAAGCAAATCGGACTGAACAGCCCTGCGCTCCACTCGACTGATATTGATCGGGAAGTACTGCTGCGAGTTGATCTCGTGCCGGATGAGCGCTGGACGCTTGGCCACCCAGTAGTCAGGCAGGATGAGTGGTGGCGGCAAGTCGATCATGCGTCGACTCCGGCAAGCAGCGCCTTCAGGTCAGAAACGCTCAGACCAACTGCTGCCAGCCTTTCGGCCGGCGAGGGAGCCTCGGGCCGGGCGGGAATGTCCTCGAACTCCCACTCTTCGATTATGACGCCCTTTCTCTCGACATAACTAGGCGCACCGACGCGCTGCTTGCCGTTGGGGGTTGAGCCGGCAAGCGAAACGCGCAGCCCGTATGGCGATAGATCCTCGGGGCCCCACTGGCCCGCGACGAGCAGTTGCTCAACTTTGCCGAGATCGATCGTTTCGGCGACCGGATACGGATCGCAGGGCACTTCGTCCTGGCGCCCGTCATGATAGGTGACGGTGCAGGTAGCGACCGTGCGCTCCAGGGTCTGTACCCCGTGGATCGGCGTCCAGGCGCCGTCGATTTGCTGAACGATAGTCATGCGGCTCTCCTCATAATAGCGGTGACGTAGGTGCGGCTGGCCCGGATGACGTAGGCAATGCCCAGTTCTTGCGCCGTGGTGATGGAGTATGGCCCTGCCTCGACACCATCGAGCAGAAGCCAGGCGGAGTTCAGCGTCAGCGTGCGGGTCGAGGTGACTGCGCCGAACCACAGTACGCCGGACTGTCCGTTCTTAAGGTTGCTCGGCGCGGACAGGCTGCGATCGCCACCAAGCCCCAGCACAGCGTTGGAAGCACCCCCGAAGTTGAAGCCTGCGGCGAAGTCGACAGCGATGTTGGCGCCATCGGTGAGCGCAGCGAGCGCCGCAGCGCTCCAGACCTGGTCAACGACCAGCGAGCGCGCCGTATCTGTGCCGGTGCGATACTCGGCAGCCGTAGCGAACTCCGAGATACCCTTCGCCGAGGTCGTCGCATCCGGGTGGTTCGCGGCCGGCAGGACCCCGGTGACCGCCGCTGCCTGGGCGAGGTTCAACGCCCCATAGAGCGGGTCGGTCGCGCCAGCCTGCAGCACTTGGTACTGCGTGCCCTTGGCGAGCCTCGCCGGTACTGTGGCGTTGCGAACGAGGATATCGCCTTGGGTGGTGAGCACGCTCGACTGAATGGCGCCGGTGATCCGGCTGTCATCCCCTGCAGCAACGGTGCCGGCGGAGGTCCCTACGTTCCTCGAGGCAGAGTTGCCGAGGACTACGCCGCTGTCCTTGATCAGTTTTCCGGTGGCGCCATCGAACACGGCGACACGGTTGTCGACAGCGCTTGCCGGGCCACTGACATCACCTAAGCCGGGCGCGCCCTGCGGTAAGCCAAAGCTGAACACCGCGGCGCCGGACGTGCCGACGTTGACCACCGTCGCAGGTGAACCAGGCGCGAGCGTCGTCACTGTCCCAACCGCTATTGTCGCAGCCGGGCCTTGCGGAATGTCGAAATCGAACACCGCATCGGTGGGTGTGCCCACGTTCTCGACGGCGGCCGGAACGCCCGCGTTGACGGTGGTAACGGTGCCGACGGCGATGGTGGCGGCTTCGCCCTGAATGCCCTGCACGCCTGCTGGGATGCCGAAGTTCAGCACCATGTCCTTGGCGGTGCCGACATTGACGACGGTGGCCGGCGAGCCCGGAGGCAAGGTGGTGACCGTGCCGACCGTCACCGTCGTGTCCAGATCGTCAATGGCGATCAGATCCTGCCAGTCCTGCCCCAGGTACCGCCACTGCACCATCGCACCGGTGTTCTGCAGCTCGATCTGCATCGGCAGCAGCGCCGGCGTCACGCGCAGCCGCACCTTGGGCGGTGGCACCGGCTTGGCGCGGACGGTGATGTCCGGCTGGGCCCTGATCCTCAGCCGTGGGGTGATGGTGTCGCTCATGAGCCGAACCCGCCTCCGACAAAGGCCAGCGTGCCGGTAAAAAGCTGCGTCGTGCCGGTGCCGTTCGTCATCCGGCAGCCCACCTTGTACGTGTTGCGGATATCGAGCGCCGCCAGTTGCGGCACGCTGAAGCGCCACTGGATGGTGCCGGGCTGGGGGATCTCGATGCTGTTATCGGCGGTGCTGGCGAACAGCCGGCGGGCGCCGCCCTCGCTCACCTCGAGTTCGAACAGCACCCCCGCCGTTTCGAGCGGCAGGTTGGTGGCGTCGTCGATCAGGTCCACCCGCTGCGCCCAGTCGGCATCGTCGGTGGCAAAAAACTGCAGCTCGTACATGGCCGGCCTCAGAGCTTGATGATCACGAGTTCGAACAGCGAGGGCTGCACGTTGGGGTGCGAGGCGCCGCCGCCGGTGCTGTCAGCTGTTTCGCCGACAATGGAAATCTCGCCCGAGCCGCCTATCTGCTGGCCGGCTGTGTCCCCCACCACGCCGGTATAGGCAGGATAGGAGTTCGTGCCGAGGCCGATCAGGCCCATGCCGCCATAGGTGGTCTGGACCGGGCCACCGTCGCCGCGTGCCGAAATCTTGGCCGGGTGGCCATGGTTGGGCATCTTCAGCGTGCCCGTGGCGTGCTTATGCGCTGCGATCTGTGCTGCGGTCAGCGTTTGCGTTGCCGCCCCGACCGTCGCGCCGAGCGTCGTATTGGTCTCGCCGCCGTCGACCGTGGCATCCGGGATCAGGTTGATGTCCGAGTTGCCCATGCCGCCAAGGCCGACCGCGATGCGGTCGCGATAGTCGGGCAGCGCGATAGTCTTGTTCGCCGCCCAGTCGCCGGCCGCCGAAGCGCCGCGGCCGCCGCTCACCGCCAGCGTGCTGTCGGCGGTCCACAGGTGGAGGAACAGCGCCTGGCAATCGGCATTGGCGCGCTCGGTGGCGCCCGAGCTCGGCGAGCCGAGGCTGCGGCCGTTGCAGCGCACCCAGCCGGCTGGCGCCGCCGTGCCGTAATAGCCGATGCGCATGCCGGTGCTCACCAGCAGCGTCGGGTCGGTGACGCCGGGGTCGGGCGGCTCGTAATCGGCCGATTGCGGCACGTCGATATCGTCGTCATCGAAGATCAGCACATCGCTGGCGTCGGTCAGCTTCTGGCGATAGCTGCCCGGCGTCGGGCTCAGGTAGATCACCGGAAACATGCCGCGCGCATCGGCGCGGATCGGCTGATCGCGCGCCACGCTCAGCGCCCCGTCGGAATAGACGGCCTGCGGCGTCGAAGTGGCGGTATCGTAGAAATAGAGTTTGTCGCCAATGCCGAAATTGGGCACGCGCGAGCCGGGCCAGATGGCTGCCATGAGGAAGTCTCCGGGGGAGGGGGATGGGCTGGTGCCCGCAGGTGGATTGATGGCGCGGGGGCATTGCCCGGTCGAGGACGCGCCCTTAGCGTGGTGCAATGACGCAACGAGGGGGATCAAGCTGTGAAGGTTCAGGAGTGGATATATGCCGCATTCGCGTGGCTAGGGGGCACCGACCCGCTTGCCGTGAATGTGGGGGTCGGCGTGATCGCCGGCGGCCTTGTTGCCAGACTTGTGGGAGGAGGGTTGCATGTGGGGAACGTTTAGGTTGGTTTTCTCTTACCTTCGGGTCCTAGTGGGCAGCCTGCTCATCCCTCTTGCTTTGTGGTATGTACTAGGACGAATTGCAGATCGGTCCGAAGTACTGATTATCTCTATTGGTGGAATATTATATGCCATATTGAATCAGATATTCGTGTTCTTCAAGGATTTGAACTATAAATACGCAAAAGGTCTGGAAGAAAGACTTGTTGCGATACAGATGATTGTAGATGAAAGCGCAAAAGACATCGGAGTTGGGGATCGCCTGAAGATGCTATATCGACAAGAGGCGCTCGAATTTCACTCGAACATACAGTCATTGTTAATGTCGGCGATCGCGGTGGTGTTTATGATCTACTGCCTTGTTCGGATCCTGACCGTGACCTGACCTTATCAGGGAATTGCAGTATCGGTATTGCGGCAAGACCACCTATCGACCCTGCATAGGTGCACGGTTCTGCTCGGCATATTGCACCGTCCCCCAAAGGGGCTATCGCTTTTCCAACGGTGCCTGCGATGGTGCGCTTCGGAGGTGATCCTCGCCCCGGCATCGGGCCAATCGGCTCTAGCGAGGCTCGGAACTTCTATCAAAGCATGCAGCTGAACACGGGAGCGGCGGTTGGTGCGGTTGTCCCCTGCCCTTAGTTCGAAGCACTCCACGGGCCGGCCCGCAGGACGGTTCCTGCAGGACCGGATGGTGCGAACTATTCGCCGCCTGTAGCAGTTAGGCGGTCGTCCCCGACAGTATACCAGCCGCGCTCCATTTTCACGGGGGAGGCGGCGTCCGGCTGTTCCTGCCGCCCCTGACATTAATTTCGATGGGCTTGCGCACGTGCTCGGTGTTGCCGAGGCCCGGCGCGAGCAGGCGCAGGTCCAACGGGTTAATCGGAGGAGGCGGGCTGCCTGATGCGACGCTGGCGCGCAGTTCCTTGCCGAAGGTGGATGCGCCACCGTCAAGAATGGTGCGTACTGTTGGCGGCCCTCCGACCGCTCCGATCCACGCCGCGGTACTCCCCGCGACCGGATCGATCGTCGTCGCCAATACGCCCGGGGCAGCCCCAGCAAACGCTCCCCACACGCCATCACCCGACAGGGTTTGCATCAGCCCACCGAGAGCGCCCCTGTCTTTCGCGAAGCGCTCCATCTGGCTGATCTCCGTATCGCTGAACAAGCCGCGGGCAGTTTTGTCGTCCAAGAGGTTCACCACCTTCTCGTGCAGTGTCTTGGCGAACGAACCCGACCTTTTGGCGCTGCCTATCATCTCTTCGACCATCTTGGTTCGCTCCTGCCGATCCCGCTGATTGATGCTCGCTCGCCATTTGGCCGCCGCTTCGATGCCGTCGCCGGAACCATTGAAGGCGCTCTGTGGCAGGCTTTCCGGGAACCGGTCCAACTGCTGCAACAGGGCCTGCCCGAGCTTGGCTTCACCTGCATTCGGACTCCTCGCTGCCTCCCGGAAACTACGCTCAAGCAAGTTGAACGCTTCGAGGGTCATTGGCTTGTCGGAGAGTTGGTCCAGGTGCCCCATTGCGTCGCGCACCTTGCTATGGATACCCACCAGTTCTCCATCCACCAGCATCCCCTCGTCGGCGAGCAGCCGGTCCAGGTCCTGCCGGAGGATGGTCGTGGCGATCGGTTTGATTTGCACGCCCGCGCGTTTGGCCGCGTCGAGGTCCTGCTTCGACATCGCACCAAGCCCGTCGCTCCTTGGCGCGGCGGCATCCGCCTTCGTTGCGGCGCGGGATTTGGCGAACTGGCCGACTGCCCCGGTAACACCATCGAGCAACACGCCGGTCCCGGCGCTGGTTCCCGCACCAATCAGGGCGCCCCAGCCACGGTCGGCAAGCGTGTCGCCAGTGGCCGAGCCGGCGCCGTAGACCGCACCCTGTATCCCGTTGACCAGGAGGTTTGTGCCGATCCGGCCCAGACCGGTGGCCGTGCTGGAGCCGCCGGCAAAAAAAGCAGTCGGGAGCGAGCCCAGAATCTCGGCGCCATAGGCTGCGACAGGGTTCTCCTGGCGAAAGGCCTCGAGGTTGCGGCGCTCGCGCGCGACATTGGAGTCGTAGCGTTGCCAGAAGTCCTTGCCATCATCGCCGTGCAGCAGCTGGTCGAGGCCAGCCTGGCCAAGCGAAAGCAGCTCGTCGCCCCAGCCGAACGACAAACCCTGCACCGCGGCCCGGGTCATATTCTCGGTAAAGTCCGGTTTCGCTCCAGCGGGTTCGAGGCCGTACCTGTTTTTCAAGTATAGGCTGAGCAACGGATCCTGGGCGGCGTCGGCAGCAGTGTGCGAGGAATCGACGAGCCCTTTCCGGTGCGACTCGTGCATCGGGTTGAACGGTACCCCGGCCATTAAAGCACCTCATGATCTGCTGGTTTTGTCTGTGAATGAGCCGGGTCGAACGTCCGGCCCGTGCTGAAGGAAGGGCAGGGCAGGCGACAGGTCATGCGCCGCTGGGTGACCCCTGCTGCTGTCTGCGCCCATGGCTTGCGCCAGCGCGCCTGGGCATCGGCATTGGCGCGCTCGGTGGCGCCGGAACTCGGCGAGCCGAGGCTGCGGCCGTTGCAGCGCACCCAGCCGGTGGGCGCCGCGGTGCCGTAATAGCCGATGCGCATGCCGGTGCTCACCAGCAGCGTCGGGTCGGTGACGCCGGGGTCGGGCGGCTCGTAATCGGCCGATTGCGGCACGTCGATATCGTCGTCGTCGAAGATCAGCACATCGTCGGCGTCGGTGAGCTTCTGGCGATATCGGCTGGGGTGACGAACTGCTTTCGCTTGGCCATGCAGGCCTCGACCAGGTGCTGCATGGCGATGATGGCAAGGACTTCTGGCAACGGTACGACTCCAATGTCGCTCGCGAGCGCCGCAACCTCGAGGCCTTTCGCCAGGAAAACCCCATCGCAGCCTATGCTGCCCGGGGTCGGGCTCAGGTAGATCACCGGAAACATGCCGCGCGCATCGGCGCGGATCGGCTGATCGCGCGCCACGCTCAGCGCCCCGTCGGAATAGACGGCCTGCGGCGTCGAAGTGGCGGTATCGTAGAAATAGAGTTTGTCGCCAATGCCGAAATTGGGCACGCGCGAGCCGGGCCAGATGGCTGCCATGGGGAAGTCTCCGGGGAGGGGGATGGACACGCCCAAGCCCTCCATGCCTTGAATGAGCGGGGGACTCAGCTCTGGGGAGGGCGCTGTGACAGATGTTGGGGGCGTGAAGACTGCTTCGTGGTGGTCGCGGGGACCGGCAATTGTGCTGGTGCTCGCGATCTTGCTTGGCGGGGGCTACGGCTTGTTCACCTGGACGGTCGGAATGGGGCATGCCTCGATGCAGAAGCTTGCCGTCGACGAGGGCTATTGCGCCCCGCCACAGGATTGTACCGAGGTCGTTGCTGCGCTGTACCAGGTTGCTGCGGAACGCTTCGGCATGTCGGGTGCGCATCTCGACTGGTGCCTGGGCGTCGACAGCTGGGCGGAGGCGAAGGTCCGGCGCGGCGGCTGGCTGAAGGAGATCGCCGTGTGGTTCATGTATCTGCCCTGCGGCAAACTGAGCGAGACGACGACCTGAGCATAGTCGCGATCCGGCAGATCCACCTTGTCAGGTCAGGAAGAGCCAAACCGAGGCAACGATGACAGATCCAGATCAGCAGCCGAAGCCAGGCACGAAGAGAACGAACCCGCTCCTATGGGGAGCCGCTGCTGGCGGGGTAGTGGGGCTGTTGGTGTTTCTCGGCCCGTTCCTCAACATGCCGAAATCCGATAATGCGCTGCTTCAGTCGCCGGTATCGGCAGCCGCTGCCGCCTTCTTCTGGGGCTGGGCTGCGGGAAGCGTGAAGAACTGGCTCGGCGACCGGCTGTTCGAGCGGTCCCTCGGCGGGAAAGGGCCCCGCCGGTGGTGATGGTATCAAGAGGCGCGTGCCAATGCCTCAGGAATTTCCGAGAGTGACGAATGTCCGAGCGAAGCGTCTCGTGCTGACGCGCGGCGAGATCGTGTTCTGGGAAAGCGCGTATGTGATCGCGGTCGTGATCGGGATGTTTGCTTTGGTAGCCGGTTCCCAGGTGAAGCTGAACCTGCTGCTGGTGCTGCTGCTTAGTATGGCCCCCTGGACCATAGTCTGGGTCGCAAGAAGGCTCTGGAAGCCACGTCCCGTGGCACGCGACGATGACGTTGACACCAGGCCAGACCCTTACAAGTCTTCCGACCCGGCAGTGGACGACATGTATCAATCCCAGGGATCACAGGTTTGGTATGCCTTCGCCGTCGGGGCGGTGCTGTCGCTGCTCGCGACCTTTGTCTACCAGGGTAATTTCGAGGACCGGGACGGGCTCGTGCAGGCGTCAGCAATTCCTGGCCTTCTCGCCGCAGGCGGCGTGGTCGTACTACAATGGGCCATGAGGCGGCCGTTGCTGAACGTCCGGATCCGGCCGCTCTTTTGCTTCCTGGGGGGGCTCGTCGTGCTCACCCTCGGGGTGATCCTCTACTTGTACCAGGAGGTTTTCTCACCAGAGGGTCGAATACTCGCTGGCGTCCTGGTTGGCTGCGGCCTGGGCGCCTGTTTCGTGGTGTGGCTCCGCAACGTAAGGTGATGCTCACGGGCGTCCGCTCGGGCACGGCACGCTGTCAGGTTCCAGCTAGCGGTTCACGCTACACCTACGGGAGGAGGGTTGCATGTCAGGAGCGTTCGGCTCGGCATACTGCACCGTTCCTGGCGGCAGGGGTGCTATCATTCTTCCCACCTGTTCCGCAGTGGGTTGCCTGGGGGTTGGTGCTGGCTCCTGGCATCGCCCTGATCGTCTTGCACGAAGCGCTGGACGGAACGCGGATCAAGCGTGCAACTGAAGCGAAGGATCGGGGTCCGGCAAAGATAGGCCGATCCAAGGCGGGAACGACTGAGGGTGTACCGCACGCTCGACTTCCGAAGCGAGTTCGGGTGGCTGGCGCGCGGCGCCGCCCGCCTTCCCAGCAAGTACCTTCGCCACTATGTTCGCCCGACGTTGGAGAGGGAAGGCAGTATGTTGCGCACGCTGTTTCTGGGTGTCTGGTCCCTTTTGATCATCGGGATCAATTTGATACCGCTCGGCGTCGTCTGGTACGTGCTCGAGCGGGTAACCGACCGTACCGAGGTGCTGATCGTTACGCTCGCCGGAATGCTCTATGCGATGATCAATTCGACGGGGAGTGGAAACAACGCAGAGATTCGCGAGCTGAAGCAGGAGGTCGCCGAAGCTCGGACGGAAATGCGAAGGCTTCTCGATCCCAAAGGGAAGGAAAGAGCCATTGACGAGGTTGAGGCGCGAGAGAGGCGCAACTCGAAAGAGTTTCACAGAGCCGCGTGGAACCTGGTCCCAGCCTTGGTATCG
>Ga0209902_100110_pt1 | contig 155106 bp, 132 predicted proteins | sample FECB27metaG_FD_188304 | JGI IMG/M metagenome (GOLD analysis project Ga0209902, IMG submission 188304) | Cyanobacterial communities from the Joint Genome Institute, California, USA - FECB-27 (SPAdes) (version 2) | ecosystem: Environmental > Aquatic > Thermal springs > Hot (42-90C) > Microbial...
CCCGGCTTGAAGCATGTGGCGTATCGCGCAGGGCTTTGGCGTGAATGCTTTCTGAGGGATAACCGCTCCCATGCTCCCCGTGAAGAAAGAAGTAAATGTCTAGACTTGTCTAGCTTTTATATAGCAGACTTGCATTGACTAGCAAACGTTGGACGGGGTGCGTCAGCAGGAATGATATAGCAATTACGAAGGCTACAAGCATTAATCTGACAACTACGAGACTTGTACCAGTCCTTGCGTTCAGCTAACGCGTGGTTGTAAACCCGTCTATGGGTTTCTAACCATTCCTCAAACATTCCTATTTGATTTTGCGTCGGCTTCAGCTTGAATTCGTAAGTCAGATTAAACACTTTTATCACCGTTCGGCTGAGGCTCACCTTGGCGTTGCCTCCTGACTATATTATACGTCTAATTCTAATAATCGTCAAAATGGTTTTTAGGACGGAGAATAAATTCCCCTGCCGCTACACCCCCATAGCTAGAAGCGCTTGGGCACTGCGGCGAATAATCTGGTAGAAGGGATGCTGTATGGAGGTAGGCGCAATGGCGAATGACCGACAAGACAAGTCTGGCTTAGGACAGCAGTTTGAGAAACTCAAGCAACAAGTCCCCATCAGTTTAACTCCAACAGCGATCGCCCCTTTGGATACTGTTGGGCGCGTTTTTGCAATTAAACGTATCGGTGTGATTAAGCAGTTAGAGTGCGATCGCTATCCTATACCAGACAGCAATGCTACTAGACCTTAAACTTCCACAATGGGGGTTTGAAGTTTTTGCTTGGATAAGACAAAAATCTCATGGAAAACATCTACCGATAGTGGTGTTAACTTCTTGAGAGCAGCTGAACATTAATCGAGCCTATACTCTTGGAGCAAACTCCTATTTATTTCAATCCATGACAGGACTTTTTTTGTAATATTTAATACAGAATTAAGTCAAAGAGTGTACAACAGATGACAAGGAGAGCTTTGCAACAGAAAACAATTTTAGTCGTTGACGACGAATCGTCCGACCAATTTCTGATTCAAAGGGCGTTTAGTCAACTTAGTCAAAAATTTGATCTACAAGTCGTCGAAACCGCAGAAGATGCGGTTCGTTATTTGGAAGGTAAGGAACCCTATCAGGATCGGGGAAAATACCCCTTACCCGTTTTGGTTCTGCTGGACTTAAAACTTCCTGGAATGTCAGGTTTGGATTTGCTCAAATGGATACGAAAACAATCGTATTTAGAGGAGTTAGCAATTATAGCTTTGACGGCTTACGGTAACCGTGAGTTACCGCGCGCGTATGACTTGGGTATCGATTTTTATTTGCTTAAACCAATACAAGCTAATAGTTTGGCTGAAATCTTATATGGACTTGGCTTATATGATAATGATGGTCAAACACAGTGAGCTTTCACCTTTCAACCCGTAAAGCTAAATTTCTACCGTCGATTTCACAACGACACCCAAAAGCCAATACCGTTCAGTTAAGGATTTTGGTGAGATTGGGCGATGTGTAGAGACGAGAGGTGGCGCGTCTCTACATTATCGTCCTCATAAGGGTTCTGGTCTACCAAGCGTATTGCACTATAGTTGCTTTATGCTTGTGCTGCAGAATCAGAATGATTCAGGGCATAACGACTATTCAATGACAGCATTACGCGTGAAACACCGGTGGAGAGAATGCTGACACCTACCAATGTCCCAATCACCCAGGGTGCATTGAAGGGCCACTGGAACCAAATCATTGCGCCTAAGAGCAGGGTAATAACGCCGTTACCGAGTGCCCAAGTCCAGTTCTGTTGCGGACGTAACCGGAATGCGAGAACAAGCTCAAATACACCTTCTGTAAGCAGAAAGCTACCTAACAATAGAGTCAGTGTGAGAACTCCTGTTAAGGGATAAACAAACAGCATCACGCCTGTTGCAAAGTAGAGGATACTGAGTAGGAGTTTCCAAACAAAGCCTCCTTCATGGCGGGTTTGAAACGCATAACTCAGCTTGGCTGCTGCAGAAGAAATCAGAATTAAAGCAATCCAAGTTTCAGCGAAAATTGTTGTAACTGTAGGCACAGCAAATGCTGCAATCCCTAAGACAGTCAGGAGAATGCCAATCAACAGCGAGTTATTCGTAGCCTTGTTGATATCACCCTTGTTGATATCACTCTTGTTGATATCACCAGAAACGTTGGTTGTCATAAAAATCTTTTCCTTGTAGTTTATTGAACTCTATGATTTAGGCTAGAAAATTTCTCAAGAACTTTATAGAACCCTAAGATATAAGCTGTACGAGCCTCTACCCCTCTAAAAACAGATGTATTAAAAGGCAAGAGGAAGTATGTTATCCCTCCACTCTCCTACCTAGCCATATTTCCAGGATGAATTCTCCCCATTCTTCTGATGTCATTTATAGGGACGAAACGGCACGATCGCAACATACAGGAAAACGACTCCTGTTTGATCTATCAAGAAGCGGAGGAATGGAATGTCTTCACCTGGATTGGATACGTCTAACGCCCTAGTGGCTTTGTCCAACAATTTAGCTGACACTGTAGAGCAAGTTGGGGGTGCTGTTGTTGCCGTGAATGCTGGTACGCGTATTTCTCCTAGTGGTATTCACTGGCGCAATGGTATCATCGTTACTTCTGACGAGTCACTCCAGCGCTATGACGAAATCACAGTCACTCTATCAAATGGTAGTACTGTACCTGTCACAGTTATAGGGCATGACTCTAGCACCGATGTCGCTGTCTTCAAAATAGAAAATGCAGACATCCCGGTGGCGAACATAGGCGATGCCAAAACACTAAAAGTTGGTCATTTGGTACTGGGCTTGGGAAGAAGTAGCGAAGGTGACATCCGAGCAGCTATGGGTGCAGTAAGTGTTGTCAGCGGTGCGTGGCGGAGTATGAGTGGTGGTAATATAGACCAGTTCATTCGTCCAGACATCAGGCTTTATCCTGGCTTTGCAGGTGGACCACTCATCGATGCTGCGGGTTCTGTGGTAGGTATGAACACATCGGGGCGACGTGGGACAGCTCTAACTATACCAGCCTCTACAGTCAATCGAGTGGTTGATCAGCTGTTCGCAAAAGGACGCATTGCACGCGGCTACCTTGGTTTAGGGATGCAACCCGTACGCTTACCAAAGAACCTGAAAACGTCACTCAATTTAACTTCTGCTGCTGGAGTGATTGTCGTTAATGTAGAGCCAAATGGACCTGCTGACAATGCTGGTGTGCTGATTGGTGATGTATTGGTAACTTTTGATGCAACTCCTGTAAATGATACAGGTGATGTGTTGGCGCTTTTGAACAGTGGCGATCGCGTTGGCAAAACTGTCAAAGTGCAGCTGCTCCGAGCTGGTGCGTTAGTTGAGTTAGCAATAGTAATTGGCGAAAGACCGATGCTTTGAAGAGTAGAAAGAGATGAGGGAGATGAGGGAGATGGGGAAGATGAGGTGATGATTTTTAACCTTTACTTCTCCAAAGTAAAAAATACCAGCTTAATGCACTTCAGCGGAATATGAGTATTGCAACAATGACACGCATAACTGATGAATTGGCTACACTGGCTGAAAATCTACGCAAAGTGACTGTGAAAGTCCAAAGTAGCTCTTATGGAGGTGGTTCCGGCGTTCTTTGGCAATCTTCCCTTCACCCCCTCCAACTCCCCCGCCAGCAGAGGACAGATAAGGATAAACTTTTATTGCCGGGGACTGAGGGGGGTAGTTTAATTATCACGAATGCTCATGTTGCTACCAACAATAAAGCAACTGTGGAACTGTGGGATGGACGGGTATTTGAGGCTGTACGTACCAATATAGACCCCACAAAAGATTTAGCTGCTCTTAAAATTGATGCGACTGACTTACCGACTGCAACTATCGGCAATTCGGATGCTTTGCGAGTGGGAGAATTCGTCTTGGCTGTCGGAAATCCTTTTGGTGATAGCGGTGCTGTGACAAGCGGAATTATCCACGCGAATCATCAACGTATGGTTATGGCTGATATTCGGCTGTTTCCTGGCAATTCTGGCGGTCCACTTGCTGACTGTCTTGGACGAGTCATCGGGATTAACACCATGATTGTAAACGGTTTGGGTGTGGCGATACCAAGCCTTGCTGTAGAAGGTTTTTTGCGTGGAAATCGTCAAAAGCTTGGTGTCACTGTGCAACCTGTATATGTAGAGACGCGACGCCAGTCGCCTGCGGAGGGAGACCCTCCTGCAGCGCTGGCTCGCCATGGCGCGTCTGTACAAAACAGCGGTGGGGCGTCTGTACAAAACAGCCATCGTGCATCTCTACAAAACAAACGCACCTTAGGTTTATTGGTGTTGTCTGTCAATTCTGGAAGTGCTGCTGAAGCTGCTGGTGTGCTTGTTGGTGATGTCCTTATGGGAGTCTCAGGACAAGATTTTACTAGGCTTGATGATTTAAGCAAGTATCTTGAGCGTACCGACAGCACCAAACCGCTACCGTTACAAATCCTACGCGGCGGACGACAGTTAGTTTGCCAGGTGGCGGAGGTGGTATGATTCGGGTGTTTGTAATTGCTGCTTCCCCAGTGGTGCGGGCTGGATTGTCAGCTGTAGTGGCAAGCAGTTCCAAACTCACAGTTGTGGGCAGTGCATCAGATTTGGATGCACTTACAAGGGAATTTGAGCAATTACAACCCGATGTTGTGCTGCTGGATATGACTGGCAACTTTCAGGAATTAGTCTGGGAATTGCTTTCCTCACAACAGCAGCAAGACCCAGTTGCAATGATTGTTCTTGCTGATGTCGATAGTATAGACGGGAAAGCAGCACTGCGTGCTGGTGTACGCGGCATATTGCCAAGTACTAGCACAGAGTCAGAAATTGTCGCTGCTGTTGAGGCGATCGCTCTTGGGTTAGTGGTGCTGCATTCTGATACTATCGAGTCTCTGCTTCCTTTAAAAGAGTCGAGTGTGCGGCAAAAAGAAACCGCAAATCCTGTGCAAGCACTGACACCACGAGAAATAGAGGTTTTAGATATGCTTGGTTCTGGATTGGGTAATAAGGCGATCGCCAAACGTTTAAACATCTCAGATCATACTGTTAAGTTTCATGTCTCATCTATTTTTCAAAAGTTGGGTGTCTCGACACGTACAGAGGCTGTTGCTGTTGGTGTAAGGCTGGGTTTGATTATGTTGTAAGACTACTTTAATCCCAACTTAAGCCAAGAAAATACTTGCCCAACTGTGAAGCGCAACGCCTGAAAATTCTGGCAGTGGCATCTTTGCATAAAAAATCAACAGATTTTTCTAAAGACATATGTTAATCCCCTATTGAGTAAGTCTTAAGGGGGATTTTCATAATATCTATTATTAACATAAGGTTAAGTATACTTCGGTTTTCATGGAGAAGAGTTCGTTTTTGAAAGTTGTGGGAGGAGCGCCATTGAGCCTAAAGTTGGAGAGAAAGTGGTGATTCTACGTCCAGCATATGTAGCTGGACGAGTTGGGAAAATCTGTGCCAAAGAAGTACTATCAGGCGCTCACCCTAGTGGACGCTGGCTGATTCAGGTAGATTCAGAAGACATTGTGGTGTCTTTGAGCCCAAAAGAATTTGAGCTAGTCAACGATGATTTTGAGATACTTTAGGTTATGTCTTTTGTTATGTCTGATGATCCGTTGCCAATTCCCAATTCTTTTTTGCTGCGTTTGAGCTGTTTCCAAAGTGCCTTAATCTTGTCATAAGCTTCTTGTGGTGCTAATTTCCCTGATGTTTCTAAACAAGTGATATAGCTCACCTTCTGAGAAAATTCTTGGAGATTGGCGTTAAACACTAGATTTTCTGGTTTGATTTGACCGTAGTAGCGAGCCTGAGGGTAGAGAAGTTTTTCCTTGTCTCTTTGATTAGAGTTTTCCATGAATCTACCTCCTATTTAGAATTTACTTTAATTGTATTTAATTTGAATTTAACTTAGGTAAAATTTATAACAAGCTAAAACAGTAATCATTACGTTGCATCCCCCTAAAGAAATACTTTTACCTACTTAGTAGGTAAAAGTATGAAAAATGAGAGCGACAAATAATTTCTTCTCTACATCTTGTTTTGATTAACCTGTATTCTAAATTAACCGTTTGTGTATAAGCTTTTCCGATTATTTCACCACAGGTTCGTTTTTTAACCTAAAGTTAACAATTAAATACAATAAGTCGGGAGATTAACCGTATTTTTGAAGGCTTATAAGACTATAAACAGGGGAAGCCTGATTTCTACTGGGATTCCAATCTCGACCGAGTGCAACGTAAACGCAACAATCAAATGCGCGACGCCATTAACAAAGCAGCGCGGTTCATTGTTAATCGATGCTTAAACGACAAGATTGGCAACATCATAATCGGCTGGAATGATGGTCACAAAGTTGGTTCTGATATGGGTAAGGTTAACAACCAAAACTTTGTCCCCATTCCTACGGGACAGCTGATTGCACGGTTAAAGCAACTGGCTAGTGAATATGGAATCGTGGTCACGATTACCGAGGAAGTGTACACAAGCAAAGCCTCATTCTTAGATGGCGATAGTCTCCACAAATTTGGTGAAAAACCCACATGTTGGAAGCCATTAGGAAGGAGAGTAGAGCGTGGTTTGTATAAAACAGCCACGGGCTTGTTAATCAACGCGGATTGCAATGGTGCAGCCAATATCGCACTATAAGGTGCAAAACACAGCTAGGTATCAACCTAGTCGAGGTAGTTAGGGCAGTTTTGACAATGCCACAACGATATGACTTGTTTGATCGCTTAAACAAATCATATCGTAGACGCAGCGTTCGCGAAGCGTGTCCCCTTGGGACTCAGTGGGTCTTATAGCCAGTGCTGCAACAGTCTAGAATCCCCCTTTTTCTAAAAGGGGGAGATGTCAAAACATGGCAGCGTTAAAGATAATCTAGCGACCTTTAGATTGTTTCCACCCAAGCCGCTGGTCAATTGAAAGAAAATATACCACCAAAGATAATTTGGAGAATAGGCTTTGTTAAGGGGTCACCTTGTGACAAACCGTAACCGAACTGTATTAGATGAACGTCACCCACTGGAGAGAATACCTGAGAAAATGGTAATCGCAACTGCTTTCAGTGATACCTCATCGTGAATCCTACAACTCCAGCAGCAACCCAGTCGCGCAAAGCCGACCATATCCGCATCTGTTTAGAAGAAGATGTACAATTCCAGCAAACCACAAATGGACTAGAACGCTATCGTTTCACCCATTGTTGCTTACCCGAACTCAGCCTAGATGAGATTGACATCAGTACTACCTTCTTGGGGAAACAGCTTCTTGCACCACTGCTGATTTCTTCTATGACAGGAGGAACCGAACAAGCGGGAATCATTAACCATCGTTTAGCGGAAGTTGCCCAGCACTATAAAATAGCGATGGGTGTTGGTTCTCAACGTGTGGCGGTGGAAAAACCTCAAGTTGCTGATACCTTTGCTGTTCGCAAGTACGCCCCTGATGTTCTGTTGTTTGCCAATTTGGGTGCAGTCCAACTGAATTACAGTTATGGTTTGGATCAGTGTTTGCGAATTATTGATATTTTAGAGGCTGATGCCTTGATTTTGCACCTTAACCCGCTACAAGAGTGTATTCAACCTAAAGGTGATAAAAATTTTAAAGGATTACTTGACAAAATAAATATTTTATGTTTAAAATTACCAGTACCCGTAATTGCTAAAGAAGTGGGCAATGGCATTTCTTGGGCAATGGCAGAGAAACTCATCGCTGCTGGAGTCAAGGCAATTGACGTGGCTGGTGCTGGTGGCACATCTTGGGCAAAGGTGGAAAGCGAACGGGCAGAAAATTCTTTGCAACGCCGTTTGGGAAGCACATTTGCAGACTGGGGTTTGCCAACGGCGGAGTGTATTACTAGTATTCGTGCGATCGCTCCTGATGTACCTTTGATAGCCTCGGGCGGATTACGTCATGGATTGGACATAGCAAAAGCCCTGGCACTGGGAGCAGACATTGCTGGGTTGGCAATGCCTTTTCTGCAAGCTGCTGCTGTTTCAGAAGCGGCTGTTTCGGACTTAGCTGAGGTGTTAATTGCCGAAATCACGACTGTGCTATTTTGCACTGGTAACGCTACACTAGAACAACTGAAGTGTTCCAAAAGTTTACAAAAAATAAAATAATAATAAGAACCCTTAGTTTTTAGGTTGTTGGGTGATAGATGTGAACAATTGAATCTAATAGAGTGGAAATATTAAAAAGATACAGGGTGAAGTCATTAGTTCTCAATTCCTAAGTCTAAGCACTAATGACAAAGATGTAGAGACGCGCCATGGCGCGTCTCTACAATAACAAATGACTAATGACTAACAACTATGCGTAATTTTCTCAAACAAACTTTTGCCAGCTTACTCGGAAGCCTACTGGGGCTGTTCATTTTCTGCGGTCTGGGAACGACTGGACTATTGTTGCTAATATTTGCAGCAGCTTCATCCAAAGATACGGGTCCTGTTGTCAAAGATAAGTCAGTGCTGGTTTTTGACTTGTCAACAAACATCACTGATGGGGAGCCAAATTCTAGCGAATTTCTTGAGAACGCATTATCAGGTGAAGAGAACAAAAGCATGTCACTCCGCAGTGTTTTGAACACGTTAGAAAAAGCACAACGTGACAAACGAATTGTGGGAATATATTTAGATGCTAGCCGCGCGACAGAAGGTATAAACACTGGCTTTGCCACTCTTAAGGAAGTTCGTCAGGCGTTGGAGAAGTGCCGCGCTGCTGGGAAAAAGATTGTGGCATATGGCATGGATTGGGGGGAAAGAGAATATTATTTAAGTTCGGTAGCTGATAATATTGTTGTTAATCCGTTAGGAGCAATAGAAATTAACGGTTTTAGCACGCAACCGTTATTTTTTGCAGGAGCATTAGAGAAGTACGGTATTGGGGTTCAGGTCGTACGAGTTGGCAAGTTTAAAGGAGCAGTTGAACCGTATTTACTTACAAAGCTGAGTCCAGAAAACCGTGCACAAACTCAGCAATTGTTGAATGATGTTTGGGGTGAGTGGCGTGCTACGGTAGGAGCAAGCCGCAAAATGAACCCGCAACAATTGCAGGCGATCGCCGATAAACAGGCTTTGTTGTTGGCAGATCAAGCCAAAACCAATCGCTTGGTGGATAAGGTCGGGTATTTCGATCAGGTGGTTGCTGAACTCAAGGAGTTAACCAACAGCGACAACGAAGATAAAACATTTCGTCAAATCAGCCTCAGGGAGTATGCAGCAGTTCCTGGCAAGTCGTTTGGTGTAGAACGCGACTCCAAAAATAAAATTGCAGTAGTTTATGCAGAAGGTGAGATTGTCGAGGGTCTAGGAGATGGTGGAGATGTAGGAGGCGATCGCTTTGCCAAAATTTTCCGGCGACTGCGACAGGATAAAGATGTTAAGGCTGTCGTCTTGCGGATCAACAGCCCAGGTGGTAGCGTCACGGGTTCTGAACAAATGCAACGGGAAGTCCGGCTGACGAATCAGGAAAAACCAGTTGTCGTGTCGATGGGTAATGTCGCCGCCTCTGGTGGCTACTGGATTGCAACAGACTCCAAACGCATTTTTGCTGAACCAAACACAATTACAGGTTCCATAGGTGTATTTGGACTACTCATGAATGCCCAAAAGCTAGCCAATAACAACGGTATCACCTGGGATTCAGTGAAAACAGCCCGTTATGCTGATAATCAAACAGTTGCTCGTCCCAAATCACCGGAAGAATTGGCACTATACCAGCGCAATGTTAACCGCATCTACAGTCTATTTTTGAATAAAGTAGCACAAGGTCGTAAACTCCCACAGCAAAAAGTGGCTGAAATTGCTCAAGGACGAGTTTGGTCTGGTGCAGCGGCGAAGCAAATAGGTTTGGTGGATGAAATTGGCGGTTTGGATGCTGCTATTAAATACGCTTCTAGTGCGGCGAATCTGGGAGAAAATTGGGAATTGCAGGAACATCCCAGAGGAGGCACTCTTAAAGAACGCCTGTTTGGACGAGTTAGTGAAGAAGCGCGAACTGCTTTAGGAGTGGATAAAGCGCAACTCAAAGCACCAGATCCGTTAATGGCTGAATTCCAAAAACTGCAACAGGAATTAGCAATATTGCAAAAGATGAACGATCCACAGGGTATGTATGTTCGCTTACCCTTTAACTTACGGATTGAGTGATATGTAGAGATTGGAGGGCAAGGGAACAAAAGGAAAAGGAGGAATTTTCTCCCTCATCCCCCTCATCTCCCTCATCTCCCTCATCTCCCTCATCTCTCTACTCTCGATAAAGAATGAACACCCAGCTGACAAGAGCCGCGTGGATGTGTAAAGTAGTTGTGGACTACTTACCATGCACAACAATTTATGCAACTGCCTAAAGACGTAAAAACTAGACGCCTTTTGCTTCTCGTTGTTTCCTGTAGTTTAGCTGGTGTGATTGTAGGAGGCACCACAAGTTGGGCAGAGAGCAATTCGTGTTTGCAAGCCAGTACAGTTACTAGTGAATGTCTGACCCAAGACCAAACGAGTAGAACTATAGAGGGAATGAGTACCGGTTTGATAGTTGGGGCTGGGGCGGCTTTTGGTGCAGCATGGCAACATCGGCATGAAGATTAAAAGCGCTGATTATACTTATTAACTTGTAGCTGCGCCCAAGCGCAACTACAAACTCATTACTTGAAGCAAATTAGATGCGTTTACCCTAGCGCTGAATATTGGCATCTTTTAATTCCAAGTCTTTGCGTAGCTTCTCGTTTTCTTTTACTAGCTGATTAATGAATACTTGGTCAATCAGGTCGATGTTAGCGGTGGTGTAGACGTTGACGCCGCGCTGTTGAGGTGGTTTCTCGTTATATCGGCTTACGTACAACTGCTCTAACTTGCGCCCGACGTCTAACAGCTTAGACTGAGTACAGTTTAACTGTAACTGCTGACACCTTTCACTAATAGTGATGCGAGGAGCTACAGTACTTACTTCTGCATAGGATTTTTCGGCTACAAAAGCTGATGTGCAGGTCATAAGCAAAGTTGCAAATATCACAATGACGGTTTTCATATCTCAGTGCAATGAGAAAACTTATTTCATCACCTACTGTAACTTACGAAAGCACCATAGCAATCCTCCGCAGATCCCCGACTTCGTAAAAGTTGTCGGGGATCTTGTTTCTCACGTTCAAAGCAGCAGGCAAGCTAGGGCTTATGATTTAAGATTGCTATAGCAACTGCCGTAATATTTATGCTGATCGTAGTCTATACCAGGCTCAGCATAGTCAGGACTTACGCAAAGTCGAGAATGTCATACTGAGCGAAACTGAGTGTAGCGTAAGCGCAAAGCGCACACTTCGTAAACGCGCAGCGTGTGCCCTTGGCACTCAGTATCTCGGAGATTATAATTCGGCGTTCTACATTTCTGTACTAATATTTGACATACTCCCCAACTATCACGGTATGGGGATTCTAGGCTCAAACAACAATTGCAGGCGTTGCCCGTCTTACCGAGTCTCACCTAACAGTTGATGCCCCAACTGCACAAATATTCGCGCGCTGCGTTCTCGTCCCTCCCGTTCACTGACTGACAGGAGGGACAACGCCACTCCCTAACGGACAAATCGAGACTTTCTAGAACGTATCCACAACTAGAACAAGTCTTACTAGACGGATACCATTGATCTATAAATACGACTTGCTTCCCTTTTTTCTTGGCAATCCACTCCAGAATTTGCAAAAACTCTCCCAAAGCCAAGTCTGATATCTTGCGTCCCCAAAGACGCTGCATTCCTTTGAGATTGAGTGTTTCAAAGCACAGCACATCAAACTTATTGGTTAGGTCGTGGGCTAACTTCCACTCACCTATCACGTCTACGTAGGGAAACATCCTCATGCTTGCGTACCAGATTCTTTCTGGCTCGCTCCCGATTGGATGTTCGCGTAGCGTCTCCGAAGGAGACACCTTTTAACTTTTTTGAGTGCTGTCTACTCGCTTTCTTGATACTGTTGAGAGACTGCTTGAGGAATTGAGGAGATTCAATGCTGGAGCCATCCGAGCAAGTGAGAAATACCCGCAAGCCAAAGTCAAAGCCCGCTATTCTACTAGTCGTGAATTTGATTTCTGGTTCAGGTGTGTCGTCAACTATAACAACCATAAACAATTCACCTAATGGTGTGCGCTTGATGGTTAGTGTTTTGACTTTTCCTTCTATCTCCCTAGATTTCCAAAATTGATAAACCTTCTGCCCAATCTTGACCCTATTACCACCTAAAAACTTGTACCCTGCTTGCTTTAAGGTGAATGATTTATACTTCTTAACTTTTTTGAACCCTGGTGGACGAACCCCCTTCTTATTGTGCTTAAAAAACAATTGGTATGCTTTCGAGTGGGCGTTGACAGATATCCTGGACTGCTTGAGAACCTACCAACTGCCAAAATGGGTTATGTTTCCGCAACTTGGCAATATGAGATTGAAGTTTCGTACAACAAAGAGTGTTTACCCCACATTCGGTAGTACCGTTTGTGAAGGGCAATGCAATGGTTATAAATTACCCCAGAAGCGTTAATTGACTGCTTGAGGTATCTATTGCGCTTGTGTGAGTACAACTTAAAATTCAGTGTTTTCATGATATTATTGTACACAATAAAGCTGTACAATAATATGAAAAAACGATGCTTATTTTAGAGTAGAAGAATACGAACTTCAAATTCTTGAAGACTACTGCTTATCCGTTGGTAGAACAAAAACTGATGTGCGCGCGAGAACTCATAACTAAGCCTAAAGACAAAGAGAAAGCCGCTCATGCGCGGACGGGGCTTTAAACCCAAATTTTCGGTAATAATGTTGAACCAGGAATGTTTCCTAGACATTCTAATGAAATAATATCACCAGCCTGAAATAGTAATTTTTCATAACGTAGTAATATTGATGGAATTAGCAGTTGCAGAATTATTACCAATGCAGTTATTAATACACCTAGAATTACTGTTCGGAGAAGTCGCGATCGTCGAGTCGGTACTCTACTGGGGAAATTCTTCATTTCTTGCCAAGTCAGCGTCTCAAAAGTAGGATTCTGGCAAATCACTGGTAACCAACTAGCACAAGGAAAGCCATTCTCCAACCCCTGAAGTCTTTCCCGCGCTTCTCGCACAGCCAGATAAAATGGTTTTCCACCCGCAAAAGCGACGAAAAAGTTTTTCAAAAACTCCTGTGCGACTAAATCAGGCACCCCTTCCCGCATCACAATCATTTGGGGAATATTCAAATCAGCTAAATTTCGCGCTAAACCAATGCCATCACAGGAGTTGAAAATTGCCAGTTTTAAACCGCGTGTAATTGCTGTCTTAAGTGCATTCTTTAATTGGGAGATTGTTAGACTCTCGTTTTGATTAATGTAAATTTCCCCTATCTCCCCATCTGCAATACTAGCGGTATGTCCTGCAAAAAACAGAATATCCCAATTCTGATTCCACAGTTGCTCGTCAAGTTCTTTTCGTGTAGGTTCGACAAGAAACGTAGTTTGAGTATCTGTTAAACCTTGCAACCAAGAACGGTCTTTATTAACGAACACGACACTTGTGACCGGACTGCTATGCCCCTTCCAAGTCTGGAGAACCTGCCCGTTTAGATTCCACAGTTTGACGCTCGTGTCCTCACTACCAGTGGCGATCGTCGAAGCATCCGGGCTGAACACGACACTTGTGACAGGACGGCTATGCCCCTTCCAAGTCTGGAGTTCCTGCCCGTTTAGATTCCACAGTTTCACTGTGTTGTCAGAACTACGAGTGGCAATCGTCGAAGCATCCGGGCTGAACACGACACTTTCGACCGAATTGCTATGCCCCTCCAATCGGTTGTGTTCTTTCAATCCGTAAACAACCTGTTGCAGAGTAGCAATTGTTTTTGTGCGGTTATCGGCATTGACAGCATCACCATATTTTTTCACATTTTTCCCTGCTTTCAAGCCGGATAATAAAGCTTCTAGTTCTACACCTGAGGTAAAAAGATTTTCTGTGGTCAGACTTTGAACTAAAACCTCTGCATTGACTCGCCGTTTTTCTGCTTCTGCTTGGGCGGTAATTGCTTTGCGTTCACTTTGTCTAGCATTGTTTCGCTGCTGCTCGGCTATCTGCCGTTGGAAAGTTTCAGCTTTTCGAGCAGTTTCTGCTTGCCTTTTACGTTGTTCAGCAATCTGTTGTGCCAGTTTAGCTTGGCTTTCTCCTTTTTCAGCTCTTTCACGCTGCTGTTGAGCATTCTTTTTTTGGTTTTGTGCCTCTTGGGTTTCTTGTTCTGCTCTACGCTGTTGTTTTTGAGCATTTTGAGCTTGCAGCTTTGCCTGTTGACGTTGCTTTTCTGCTTCTCGCAAAGCTGCTTGAGCTTGCTGACGCTGCTTTTCTGCTTCTTTCAAAGCAGCCTCAGCTTGTTGACGCTGCTTGTCTGCTTCTTAACGTTGCTTTTCTTCACCTTGGAGAGCTTTTTCAGTACTCAGGCGTTGTGTGTTAGCATATAGCGCCATCCCTGTCATTGAAATTGAAAATATCAATAATCCTACAATATAAGGAAGTACAGGCTTATAACGCTCCCAGAAATCCCGTAATTTCAACGGTAAATGCTGATTAACCCACTTTAAATTAAACACTCGTTGATAAATGGGATTTCGTACTTTCAACATCCCATTCTTCCTTTTAACGACACCCGATAATTTCAGGTGAGATTTGATGATTGACTGTTCTTCATCAGCAACAGCGCGTTTTCCTCGCCGAATTTCTCGATAAATTGTTAGAACACCCGCTTTGTCTGGTGCGCGTTTGGTCAGCATATCACGGACAAACTGCAAGTTATTATCCTGCTCACTTATCGCACCGAAAAAGGTGCTACTCACTATGCGGTCAATATCGGCTTTTGACCAATTTTTCTGGGATTGCTGGCTAATAATATAAAAAAGACGCTGCGATAAGTATGGATGTCCTTTTGTCCAAGAGAGTACCCACTGCAACACCTGCTGTGCTTTAGGAGTTGACAAACCCAATCCCTCTGCCAGCGGTTTTGCTTCCACGAAGGTAAAATCTGTCAGGTCAACTCGCTGACCAATATTAAACGGTGTCCGCTTTGGAGCACGTATCAAATCACCGGGAGTTGCGACACCAAATAAGACAAAAGAAAGCCGCGAAAATTCTGAGAAAAAAGCACGAGAGACGTAGAGATAGCGAATAGCTGCATAAAAATCGTCTGTAAAATCTAGGCTCAGAGTGGTATCTATTTCATCAATAAAAATTACCACTGGAGTAGTAATTTCAACTAACAATACCCGCTGAAAAAATTCTGTTAACCGTTGTGTAAAACCGAGATGCGCGTGTGCAAGCCACCATTGGTGTACATCGGTATCCAGCATCAATTGTTGTTCTATCTGAATGAGTAAACCTAGATACCACTGTTCCGGATTTGTGACTTGTGTCCCTATCCCCGTCAAGTCAATCATCACTGACTGAATCTTTTCAGTTCTGAGTTGACGAGCAGTCCGCACCATTAAACTAGATTTACCCATCTGGCGTGGCGTAAGGACGTAAGCAAATTTTCCTTCTCGACACAGTGCTAACAGTTCCTCATCTGCACGTCTTGGAATGTAAACGCCACTCCGGTTTGTCTGCACTGTTCCACCAACAGTGTAAATGCTTGCATCAGCCATGCAGATTCTCCCGGAAATATTCGGCGTACAACTGACAACGTGGTAGGGCTGACTGTCCAGATGAACGTACCAATCCAGCACCCCGCAACCGCCAGAAAATTTGCATATCCGGACAGATATTTTGGCTGATGACAAGCTGCAAACCTTGTATCAATTCTTGCTTATCATATAAGAGTGATAGCAGCCGCCGCAGATGATCCCCAAAAGGTCCATTCGGGGCAGTAGCATTGGTAAATAACTCTGTTAAAGTGATTTGTCCACTTGCAACTAAGTACAGCGCCTTCCGCACCAAGTAAGGATGTCCACCAAGCAAGCGAAGCAATTGTTTCAGCGAGTTGGCGTCGAAGGGTAAATTATGACGACGATTGAGTTCGGCAACCTGTTCGGGTGTAAAATCTTCTAGTTCAATGATTTGCCCAACATTAAACGGAGATTGGTTAAGGTCATCAATTAACTGATAAGGTTCTGTAGAAGTGACCAGCACTAAATCTAATGTGTCTAAACTAGGATAAATCGCACGGCTATTATGCCAGCTACGCAACATCCCAAAGAAATCATTGCGTCCGTTGGTGTCAAAAACTCTATCGACTTCATCCATTGCCAATACCAATGGATGTCCCAATGGTTTTAAAATATGGCGTTGTAAGTAGCGATCGCAACGCTGAATTGTCGTTAAGTTGAGACGAAAATACTCGGACACTTTGTCTTCGAGTTCCAGCACATCGCTTATCCAACAACAGAAGTGACGGAAGAATCGTTCCTCATCGTTGAGTACAGAATTGTTCAACTGTTGAAAATCAAGATAAGCAACTCGCTTACCCGCATTTCTCGCCGCTTGAATTATCCGCATCAATAATGAACTTTTCCCAACTTGCCTGGGTCCTTTGATGGGAATCGTTACACCAAGCTGTACGATGGTTCTTAGTGCGATGGCACGGAGTGCCCGCCAAGGGCGATCGCGTCGGCGTTGCGTTCTACATAAAATGCCGATTCAGGTTTCATCGTCCCGGATGGCATTTCTAACACCACTGGCTGTGCAAATGGAGTTGGTGGAAGTAATTGCTCAGGTTCACTTTTCTTGAGTAAATTAGTCTTAGCTTGTTGGTCAATGCTTAGCGAACCACCATGAATTGCTTGCCTTAACTCTTCTATGAGACGCGATGTATCCTGCGGACTTTCCCAAAATGCCCAGTTGATATGGTTCAAGTAGATGCTGAGGGGATGGGGAAACGCTTCTTGATACGCTAAACGCACTGGGAGAATAACAGGTTTTCCTCCTTGCGATTGTGCTAATTCTACCGCAAGGGAGATTTCCCATTGCACCATTTCGCTATTAACAGACTGCTCAGACAGGAAAACGATGAGAAAATCAGTACTTCTTAATTCTGTTTCAATGCATTCTGCCCAGCGCTTGCCTATCAACGTTCTTTGGTCAATAAAGACATTGTGCTGTTGTGACAATTCCTGGTAAACTTGAATCGCGACAGGTTCATCCGGTTCAACATTGCGCTTGTAACTGATAAAGACGCGCTGTTTTGAAGGTGAAGAAATTGTGTATTGAGTGGGTTCATCTGATGTAACATTGTCGTTTAAGTTGTCATTTGAACTTGGTTGGTTAGGGAAATCTGCATAATCTCGCCAATTTAGACTTAATTTCTTACAAATCTGGATAAAAGTCTTACGGTCAACTGGTCTAAGATTAATAAAATTACTAACCGTCGATGCTGCGATACCTAAATCCTCGGCAAAATTCTGCTGACTGAAAAACTCCCCAAGCAGACGTTGTAGAACTTTTTGTTGTTTATCTTTCCGCAGAATGACCGAGCGTGGCATAGGTTGTTTGCGAAAGGCTATAAAACTATAGTTTATCGGATACTTATAAAATGAGAAGGAGTCAGAATTCAGAATACATTGGTCAGAATACCCCACGCTCTGTACCGGGGGTTTCAGATACGATGCGCCCCGCATTTCTATTCCTCCATACTTGAAAGCAGGGGCTTTAAACCCTCACCGTATCGCCAGTCGTACAGGAGTCATTCTGACGGATGACGACTGACACCTTCGTTCTTCTTCGGTAAGGTACAGTTAGCCTCAAGTCGAATCTAACTCGAATTTCTCATGGTTGAACTCAAATTCGGTCATGTTTTGAGCTAGGTATGTTAAATGATGTAGTGCATCAAGTAGTTCCTATGTAAAGGGAATCAATCATGACAGAAAATTATGAGTATAAAGTCGGAGGAAGTTTAGGAGAAAGTGCACCAAGTTACGTTGTTAGACAAGCTGATTATGACCTGTACCACAGCTTAAAAGCAGGGGAGTTCTGTTATATTTTTAACTGCCAAAAATGGGAAAAACCAGCTTGATAGTTCGGACAGTAAAAAAACTAGTTGCAGAAGGTTTCGCTTGTACTTCTCTTGATTTTTCGGTGCGAGGGAGTCGAAATGTTAACTCAGAACAGGAGATTCTTCGTTTCGCGCTGAGCGCAAAGCGCACGCTACGCGAACGCTACACTCAGAATGACAGTTTTTCGTTAAAATGCGTAAGTCCTGATAGTGATCACGAGTCGTCCAGATTCGGTACAATAAGCGCGCTAGCTTGTGCGCGGTAGCCGTAATCGCTTTGGGGACACCTTTATTAACTAAAAGACTATTAGGGCTATATTGACCAAGAAAGAACTCAGGAGTCAGAACTCAGAAGTCAGAATATTAAATGCGTTTTCTCGTGACGAATTAAGAGTTCTGGTTCCTAAGTATTGGTAGGCGTGCCCCCGGATTGATCCGTGGAGAAAAAGAAAATTTTTCCATTCTTAAATCCCCAGTCCTTCCATCCGTGGGGCTTCCGTGAGCGTCAGCCGAACGGATATTCTGAGTTCTGTGTTCTGTGTTCTGTGTTCTGCGTTCTTTTTAAAACATTTTATGGAGAAAGCTTCTAATTTATTACTTAAAGTTTCGCGCCGTTTATTTAAAAATCTAGATGAACAAGAGAAATTTGTTGAGGCTTTAATTCATCCTCAACCTTTCCATCCCTGCATTCTTTGGTGTCAAGAAAAGCCGGAAAAATCTCCCTTTTCTGTGGAAACGCCCACGGCTTGGCAACCAGAATTCATAGACCGTTTATCCTTTGGAGAAAAACCCGGTCAACATCCCCTGCACGCACAGGGATATTTTTATTGTCTAGATTTTTCTTCTGTATTTGCGGCTTCTATTTTGTTAACAATTCCTAGTCCTGTCAAGTTAGTTTTTGATATGTGTGCCGCACCTGGAGGAAAGAGTGTCTTTGCTTGGAAAAGCTTGCAGCCTGAATTGCTCATAAGTAATGAAGTCATTGGCAAACGCTTAGGAATGTTAATTTCTAATTTAAAGCGTTGTCATATTAACCCCTCTGCTGTGGTTAATAAAGATTCTAGTATTTTAGCTGAAAGGATACCTTTATCTAGTGATTTAGTTATAGTAGATGCGCCTTGTACTGGGCAATCTTTACTTGCTAAAGGGGAGAAAGCACCAGGATGTTTTCATCCAACAGCTATTAATAAGAGTGCAAATCGGCAAAAGAGGATTATAGCCAATTCTGCTCAAATTGTGGCACCGCAAGGGTATCTTGCTTATATGACTTGCACCTATTCTCCTGAGGAAAATGAGGAAGTTTGTGAATGGTTTTTGGAAAGGTTTCCTCAGTTTAAAGCGGTGGAGATTAGCCATTTACAAAGTTATCAATCGCATTTAACTTCTGTGCCTTGTTATCGGATGTTTCCTCAGGATAGGTTGGGCGCAGGTGCGTTTACAGTGCTGTTTAAAAATACTCAAGAGGGTGAGAGAAAGGAGATAGATGTAGAGGTTTTATCTACGATTTGGATGAACACAAACCGCGAGGACACCAAGGAGTAATATCATATCTGGAAGTTCGTAGTGAGGACTTTAGTCCTCTCCACTAAAGCAAGGACTAAAGTCCTTACTACAAAAATCAACCACAGATAAATACAGAAAAACACAGATATGTGAGATTTATCTGTGTCTATCTGTCAATACGGTTCAGTTAAGGATTTTTAGTGGGATTCGCTTATTTGTAGAGACGCGCCATGGCGCGTCTCTACATTATGTTCCTGATAAGGGTTCTGGTCTGATCACCAAGCGTATTGGTCTATCTGTCAGAAGCACTTTGCACGAGGCTTCTGCTAAATAAAATTTTTAGCTAGCTACAACTTGAATGTTGACTGTTGCTGTCACGTCAGCATACAGCTTAATTTCAGCCTCATAAGTACCTAACTGACCAATATCGGGTATGGTAATACCACGCCGATCTACTTCCAGTCCTGTGGTTTGTTGAATCACATCTGCCACGTCTTGGCTGGTGACAGTACCGAAAATAGCTTCGCCTTCACCAGCCTGCTTAGCAATTTTGAAGCTTTCAACTTTTTCCAAAGCTGCTTTTTGCTCTTGAGCCTGTTGCTTGAATTCTAATTGCCGCTGGCGTTCTAACTCGCGGCGACGTTCGACTTGCTTAAGAATACCAGGAGTGGCACGAGTTGCCAAACTTCTGGGAATGAGATAATTACGAGCATAGCCAGGAGCAACTTCTACTAAGTCGCCAGATTTGCCTAGCTTGATGATATCTTGAGTTAAAACTAACTGTACACGTTTCGCCATCGTTGTTCTTTTTTCTGTGCTTTCTCTAAAATCTTAATTGCTTGGGCAACAGCCGGATAGTTCACCTGAGTGTAGCTGTCTTCCAAGGAGCTTTGCGTATAGCCCGAAACTTACAAATCATAGCGAAATGCAGGGCGCGATCGCAACTCTTCCCTGCACGAAAAATCAATTTAGTGTCAGAACTCAGAAGTCAGAACTCAGAACTCAGGAGAAAAAACTTACATCACCAAGGTTTGAACCTATTTCTAACTGTATAGTTATTTCTGTCGTCCTATACTACTTTCTGAGCGTCCTTGTATTGTATTCTTTAGACAAATATGTAGAGACGCTTCAAACAGCGCGTCTGTACAATGACTAAAATTTATCTTTCATTCCTCGTATCCACGCAAAGGTTTGCACCGAGTCGCGATTGTTAGCAGCTGATTGTAATGCTGGTTGCTCCCAGCGTAAAAACGGATTTGTGCGTTTTTCCACCCCCAAAAGCGAGGGAACAGTCGCTTCTTTCCGACTCCGGGACGCCTTCACCTCATCGTAACGGGTTTGTAAGTCGGCGTTTTGTGCATCTACGGTGAGGGCGAATTTTAGATTGTTCAGAGTGTATTCGTGGGCGCACCAGACGCGGGTATCATCAGGTAATGAGCGGAGTTTGCTTAAGGAGTCTACCATTTGCGTTGGTGTCCCTTCAAACAAGCGACCACAACCACCAGCAAACAGAGTATCGCCGCAGAATAACTCACCTGTCTCACCTGGGTTTTCTGGAGGAAAATAATAGGCAATATGAGCGCGAGTATGTCCAGGAACGAAGATTACCTCAGCTGTTCTTTGTGCAAATTGGACGCGATCGCCTTGTTGTAAAAACACTTGCTGTCCTGGTATTCTCCCTTTATCTTCAGCCCCACCATAAACTGTCACATCAGGGAATTGTTGCATCAGTTCGCGGTTCCCTCCTACATGGTCATTATGATGGTGTGTGTTAAAAATCGCCACCAACGACGCCTTTAATTCGTTCAGTTTCTGCAAAACTGGTTTTGCTTCGGCTGGATCGACAACAGCAGCAATATTTTGGTTTGGATCGTGCAGCACAAAGATGTAATTATCTGAAAGTGCTGCTAAACGGATGACCTGCATTTCCTCTGCCTCCTTATTGAAACACTCGTCTTGCTGGTAAAGTCTCGTTCGGACGCAAATTCCATTCGCCTAGGCAATCTTGCACAAGTGTCATCTATCATATTTTTTCTTTGACGAGAGCTTGAACAGCCCATGATCCATCATAATTTATGACCATACTTTTACTGAAAACCTATTTATCCCTGGTACTAGTGCAGCGTAGTGGAAATAACTATCCACTTGAAAAAGCTTAAAAAGCTTACTGTACAAGCAATATTCCTACCCTACGGCAATAGCTCTGCCCTACAGCATAGCTGAGGAATTGCACTACTACCATCAATTTATGAGTAAAATTTCTCTGGGAGTAACAGCAAATACAAAGTTATAGTTATTTCGTTTATTTTGTCTTTTCAAGATACTAAAATTTTGCAGAATTAGGAACCAAATAGCAAAAAGCAATATGCAATGAATTATACTCTATAATAATGCAAAAATACTATGTTATACCTTGAATGTAGAAAAAAAGTTCATGAAATCTTAACTAAATAGGTTTCCGGTTAGAAATATGTTAGTCATATCTGCAAAATCTGGACAATTAGGCAATAGGCTGCTACTTTTTGCTAACTTTATAGCTTTCGCTAAAGAAAATAAATTCACAGTATTGAATCCAGCATTTGAAGAATATGCTGAGTTTTTTCAGTCAACAGCTAAAGATTTTCTCTGTTGCTATCCTGCTCCTCTATTGTCAATACCAGGAAATAAAAAAATACGCCAATACTACTATAATTTCAATCGTTCTCTAGCTGAAAGCGGACGCTTCAATACCATTGACATTAAGCGAGATAAACCATTTAATTGGAGTCGGTCTAATATAGTTGAACAGTTAAAACCGAAGTCACTCAACTTCTTCAAAGGTTGGCTATTTCGAGATGGATGGTTTGTCGATGAGACAGCAAATCTCCGGAAACACGGTGATGCTATTCGTGCATACTTCCAACCTCTAAAAAAATATCAAGAAAATATTGCAAAACTGATATCCAGTATTAGGAATGGAACGGATATCCTCATAGGAGTTCATATTCGTCAAGGAGATTATCGACAGCATCAAGATGGCAGGTATTTTTATCAAGCTCACCAGTATTTAAAGGTTATGGAGTCAGTGCGATCGCTATTTCCTCATAAAAAAGTCACTTTTTTGATTTGCTCTAATGAGAAGCAAGAGGCGGATTCTTTCCAACATTTATCTTATGTCTATGGAAATAATCATATTATTGAGGATATGTATGCCTTAGCAGAATGCGACTATATTATAGGTCCTCCCAGTAGTTATACTATGTGGGCGTCTTTTTATGGAGAACGACCACTTTACATGATTAGGGATGTGAATAAAGCTTTAGAACTTAAAGATTTTGTTCATTATTATCAATGGCAAGGGGTGTTTCACTATAACGATGACTGGAGCAAAAGTTTTTGGGAATGGACGCATTAATAATTCAAAAGTCAAAATTCAAAGTTCAAAATTATCTCGATACATATTAAATGTCTAAAGATTTTATGGCAAAAGAAAGGAGAGGGTTTATTACAATCTTGACAGGTCTTTACTCTTTTCAAGATTGTGTTCATTTTTTAGCTGCAGTCAGGAAGTTTCATCAAGAACCAATCATTATTTTAATTGACCGTGTACCCAAAGTTCTATATCCTTTGCTTCTCGCTTTTAAAAATATCATCTTGAAACCGGCTCCCACCAATGAAAATACAGTTTTGGCATCACGACTAGCAAAATTAGCTTTGTATGAATCTTCGGAATTTGACAAAACAATCTACTTAGATTCCGATATTTGCTTACTTACAGATATTAATGATGTCTTTGAGTATTTGGATGATTATGATTTTTTATTAACTGAAGATGTACAACCTTATATTGTTAAAGCTACAAATTTGTTAAGAGGTAATCAACAAGAAAATTTACCCAATGTTTTGCCAACCCTACAATCTGTTGGTCTACCGCTCAAGGAAGATAGCATTCAGTATAATGGCGGTTTTATGGCTTTTCGCAAAACAGAAACGACCAAGGTATTTTTTGAGGAATTTAAACGTTATTTTGAAATAGTGAAAAACAATCAAGAGAAATTGTTATTAAAAGACCAAGGGGCTTTTGCTTCAGCTATTGAAACTGTCCGCCCTAAAATGAAAATACTACCACCTACATACAATTATCTAAGTAAATGGAAGGATTATTATAAAATTGAAGGACAAATTAAGGTGCTTCACTGTACTTATCCTTACAGACCTCAGTACGCTAAAGACATTACTCGTTCTTTTTATACTAGAGTATTTGACAAATTGGCAAAAGTATTTTTACCCAATCAAGTGAGAAATCCTTGGCGTGTTAAATAAAAATAAGTATTGCCATGCAATATTTTTTTTGATTACATAAATATAATGAGAACAAAAGTTTCACTAGTTGTGAGCGACCTGTCCGGAGGCGGAAGTGTTCGGGCATTTTTACTAGCTCAAGTACTTAAAAGTCTTAATTATCAAGTAGAAATTGTCGGTTTTCTTTACGGAAAAGAATTGTATGCAATTCCTCCTTCTGGAATTGAGATTATTTCCATTCCTGGTACAAATTATCCTAAGTTTTTTGGCTCCATTCCGAAGCTTTTAGAAAAATTAGATGGAGATATTATTTATGCAGTAAAACCCAAGCCGACAAGTTTTGGTGTACCTTTACTTAAAAAATTCAGGACTCGTCGTCCTTTACTGTTAGATATGGATGACTGGGAACTGAGTTGGTATGGTGGTTTTGAATGGAAGTATCATCCTAGTCTTAAGCAATTTTATCGGGACATTTTCAAAAAAAATGGTGCATTGAGATTTCCCGATCATCCTTTGTATCTACAGTGGATGGAAGCAAGAGTGCAAAATGCAGATGCACTAACTATAGATACTGCGTTTCTTAAAGAACGTTTTGGCGGTGTTTATTTGCCTAATGGCAAAGATACTGCAATGTTTGATCCTGATAAATATAACCCAGAAGCAAGCAGAGAACGTTATGGTCTTTCTGATTATCGAGTTCTCATGTTTCCTGGCGCACCACGACCTCATAAGGGGGTTGAAGATGTTTTAATGGCGTTGGATCAGTTGAATCAGCCAGATATAAGACTCGTCATTGTCGGTGGTAGCCCTTACGATGATTATGACGATAAACTCATTCAAAAATGGGGACGTTGGATTATAAAATTACCAAAATTCCCTGTGGAGGTTATGCCTGAAATTGTAGCAGCTGCTCATATCGTGGTTGTTCCTCAGCGAGATACTCTGACTGCTCGCGCCCAGTTTCCGCTAAAGTTGACAGATGGAATGGCAATGGCTAAACCTGTATTGTCAACACGAGTAGGAGATATTCCAGAAATTTTAGGCGAAACAGGTTATTTGGTTGACCCCAGTTCTCCGGAACAAATTGCAGAGCAAATTCAGTGTATATTTCAGGATTTAGAGTCAGCTAACGAGCGAGGCTCAAAGGCGAGAGCAAGATGCATAGAAAAATATAGCATAGAGACTATGGGGTCTACCTTAAAGTCGGTGATTGCTAAGTTGTGAGCTAAAAGATAAGTTCTGTTTTTCATTTGAGATGAAATGATTGAAAATAAGTTCACAAATAATAAGTACATTGTGATAAACATTCCTGATGTCAACCAGTAAGCTACTACTAAGATTTGCTAAACCTTATCCAGTTGTAATTTTCCTAACAATTCTCTTAGGATTTTCTGGAGCTTTATTTAATGGTGTGAGTACGGCTCTGATTGTGCCTGTGATTCTCAGGATTGTAGGACAAGAAGTAGATTTAAGCGGTGCTCCTGACATTATCAAAAAAATCATGTATCCATTTGATAATATTCCAGAAGATTACCGCTTATTGGTCATGGCGGGGGCAATTATATTCACAATTTTATTGAAAAATTTAGCAAGTTACGCGAGTACGTTGGCTTCTAGTAGTTTAACGCGTCGGCTGACTTCTGATATGCGTGAAGCAGGCTTACAGTTATTGCTAGAAATCGATATAGATTATTACACCAAGATGAAAGTTGGTGATTTAATTAACAGCCTTGGTGGAGAAATTGGTCGTGCCGCCACTGCTATAGGTAGTATAGTTAAGTTAATTATTCTTGGAATAACAATTCTAGTTTTCGTTGGCTTACTGCTGTCAATTTCTTGGGAATTGACAATTGCTTCTACAATTTTGCTGTCTCTTGTAACGTTAGTCAACCAATATGCTATTTCCCGTTCTAAGAAGTTTGGCAAGCAGCTGAGCGATATGTCTAAAGCATATTCAATCTCTGTGCTAGAAACCCTCAACGGAATTCGTTTGGTGAAGGCAACGGGTAATGAACAAAAAGAATTTTATCGGATTAAGAAGCTGATTCGCGATCGCGAAAAAGCAGATTTTCAGTCTCAGATCAATTCTGAGGCAATAGCACCCGTGAGTGAAGTCATGGGTATTACAGCCATACTCCTGATTGTCTTTTTAAGTCGCACGTTCTTTGCACAGCAAATTACGTCGCTTTCCGCTGTCATGCTCACATATTTATTAGTCCTGTTGCGAGTACTACCTTTGATTTCTCAGCTTAATACCATTCGTAGTAGCTTTGCCAGTACCGCTAGCAGCGTGGAAGTTGTTGCTGACTTTTTACGTCTGGATAATAAGCCGTTGATGGGTAACGGTAAAATACCGTACACAAAATTACAAAAGGGAATACATTTCAAGTGGCTTTCCTTTGCCTACCCTGGTCATGATAAGTTAGTGATAAAAGATGTAAATTTATACATAGCGCGCGGTACGACACTGGCTTTGGTAGGAAGTTCTGGTGCAGGTAAATCGACACTGGTAGACCTTTTACCCAGATTTTATGATCCCACATCTGGCTGTATTACTATCGACGGCGTGGATTTACGCGATTTCGAGTTGAAATCGTTGCGAAAGGCAATGGGAATTGTCAGTCAAGATACCTTCCTGTTCAATGATACAGTGCGGAAAAACATTGGGTATGGACGACCGGAGGCGACAGACGAAGAAATCATGATTGCAGCCAAGCGGGCAAATGCTTATGAGTTTATTATCAAATTGCCCGAGGGATTTGATACCTTGATTGGCGATCGCGGTGTCATGTTGTCTGGAGGACAAAGACAACGCCTTGCTATAGCGCGTGCTTTGCTACAAGACCCAGAAATTTTGATTTTAGACGAAGCAACCAGCGCTTTAGATACCGTTTCCGAACGTTTAGTCCAAAGTGCGCTGGATGATTTGAGTCGCGATCGCACAACTTTAGTGATTGCTCACCGCCTTTCCACAGTGCAAAAAGCCGACCAAATCGCCGTACTCGATCAAGGACGCGTGGTAGAGGTGGGAAACCATAAAGAACTTTTACAAAAAGGTGGTTTCTACTCGCGCCTGTACGCAATGCAATTTGCTGACAAGTCAGAAACAACTAGCAAACGTAAGCAAAGCTTAATCCGCGTTTCTCACGAAATTCGTACACGGCTTAACTCAATGCTTGGCTTTTTACGCTTATTAATTGATGATATGGCAGACAATTCCCAAGAGCGGCAGGAATTAATTGAAGAATCCTACAAATCTGCCTTGAGAATTCTCAATACTCTAGATGTTTTTGATGATATTGTTAACCTACAGAAAAACTGGCAATTTTCAGCAACAGAAGAAAATAACGGCGTCGCTCCGGGACATGACACTTTGAAGGTTGTAACTGAGGAGCTGAGAACAAACCTTAATCCTATGCTTGGCTCTCTCCGCTCCCTTGCCGATAATTTAGTAGACACGCCCCAAAAACAAAATCAAATCCTTTCAGAAGCTTATCACTATGCTATGCATCTACTTGATAAATTAGAGCATTTTGAGGATAGTGTAAAAGTCTAAAATTATGAAAAATGCTGCTTTTAAAAAATATTATATTTTTTTTATTAGAGAAGAGTTACCAAAACCAGAAGCTCACTTAGTTCAGTCTACAAATTCGGCAAACGCTGCTGCAAACTTAGGTTACTTAACGATTTTGGTCTATCCCTACAAAGGATTAGCAGCATTCAACCCAATTGATTTAGTTCTGCCTTTTCGTCCTAGAAAAACACCAAAAAGTTTGGTGAAATATTACAACCTCCAAGACAAACTAAAAGTTGCTCCTCTACCGATGCCTTGGCCCATCGATTATTTGCCAAGCAAATTCACAGACTCTAACACCATCGCTTCCAAGTATTATTTGCCGTTTCACATATTGCCCCAAACCAAAATTGTCCACAGTCGGGACTGGAACTTTGTGAAAGCTGCTGTAAAAAATGGAGTTCCAGCAATTTACGAACACCACCACCACGAAGAAAAGTTATTTGAACCAGAAATAGTTAATAGTCCGCTGTTTCAAATTTCTATCACAGTTGCAGATACAATCCGGGAAACCATGATTCAAAATGGTATGCCACCGGAAAAAGTCATTAAGTTGCACAATGGCTTTAATCGCCTGTTTATGATTAGGCATCCGGAAAAAGCAACCCAGTGGCGTCAAAAACTTTTGGTTGATGGGCGCTCACATCTAATCGTGTATTCGGGAGCACTACAGCAATTTAAAGGCATCGAAATCCTGATTGATGTAGCTCGTCAAATGCCAAATGTTCAATTTGCTTGTGCAGGTGGCAAGGAAAACGAGGTAGTACACTATCAGCAATTAGCAAAAGAAAAGCAGGTGAACAACATTATATTCTTGGGCTACATCTTACAAGAAGATTTGGCATCTTTGCTCCAAGCAGCTGATGTTTTAGCTCACCCTCATTGTTCGGGAAAAGCAGCGACATTCACCTCTCCTCTAAAATTGTTTGACTACTTTGCCTCTGGAACTCCGATTGTGGCGACGGAAATTCCCTCGTTAATCGAGTTTAGAAATACGAAGGCGATCGCTGCTTGGTGCGAACCAGATAATCCCAGTAAATTTGCTCAAGCAGTGGCGCAGGTTTTAGAAACTTATCCTAGGAAAATAGAAGGTTACCAAGATAGTGTCAATTTTGTTAAGCAGTTTTCTTGGGAAAATCGAGCGGCAAAAATTTTGAGTTACGTTGATGAATCTTTTCGTCCACCTCTTGTTGCATAAGCAATTCGTAACAAATAACAGACGCGCTATGGCACGTCTCTACAACTAAGACGCGCCATGGCGCGTCTCTACAACTAACACCTAACAACTAAAAAAATGGCTATAAAAACTGTTGGCATGATGAGCAGCTATCAAAATCTTGATAAAAGATGCGATTGGCTGTGGCAACAAACGCCTCATCAATTTGGTGTATGGGGCAGTATACAAATGCAGACGCTTGCACCCAAGCCAGATTTTTTGCTAATGTATCAATTTGATTTTCCCCAACCTACACAACAGAAATCTTGGTTAAATTCGTTTCGTAAACAACAGCAAAAATCTCAATTAAACATCGATTCTTTACTACGCGGCGTCAGCAAAGAACGGGTGATTTATCTGCTCCGAGAACCACCATTAGATGAGGTTGTTGAAAGAAACAAACAGAATTATCAGCAGGCGCAGAAATATTGTGGCTACGTTTCCGGACCCGATGATTTTGCTCCCACACCTGATTATATGCCTGCAATTTGGTATCACAGCAACTCATTTCGTGAATTAAATGAAATGCCACCTCCAGAAAAGGTTGCATCTTGCAGTTGGATTACCTCTGGAATCAGCCGCACAGCTAACCATCGCCAACGATTACAGTTTTTGCAGTCCTTACAAGCCAGTGGAATTAAGTTTGATTTGTACGGGCGCGGCTTACCTGCATGGGCGACAACACCACGAGAGTTAGGTAACAAATGGTATGGCATGGCACCCTATTATTACAATCTGGCGATTGAAAACTATGCCGACAATAATTGGTATGTCAGTGAAAAACTTTGGGATGCAATTCTTGCATGGTGTCTGCCAATTTACTATGGTGGGCCAGCTGCTGATAAATTATTGCCACCAGGAAGTTTTCTGCGCTTACCCAGCTTGGATGAAAAAGGCATTGCCTACATACGAGAAGTAACTGCTACCCCTGATGCTTGGTATGCAGCAAAAGAAGCGATAAGCGAAGCCAGACAAATTATCCTCCACAAACTAAATCTTCTCAACTGGCTTTCAGAATTTGTTGCCAAATTCTCGTAATGAGTTTTCATATCATGTTCGTATTTGTAGTAAGGACTTTAGTCCTTGCATGACACCAAAGAGGACTAAAGTCCTCACTACGAATTTCCTTTGTCCCCTTCTCCAGAAAAATATGGATGGTATTTGTACCCTCGCTAATGACCGAGTTTACGACCAACTCGTTGCCCTACTTAATAGCATTGAGGCAATTTATGGGCAAAAAATGCCCGTTTGCGTCTATCCCTACGACGACAACACAGCCCGAATTGCTGCGGAAATTGCTCGCCGCCCTAATGTACAACTTTACGATCATCAAGATTCAATTCAGCAATGGGATGAGTTTGTCCGCAATATTTGGGATACTCATCCTACCGCGCAAGAGCATTGGCGGCAAATTGGTAGTGACAAATATTATCGAGTCGGCACCCATAGACGTTACTGTGCCTTTGATGCTCCTTTTGACCGCTTTGTATACATGGATGCTGATACTTTATTAATGAGTTCCTTAGAGCAAGTTTTTGCTCAACTCAATCAATATGACTGGGTGGTGTATGACTTCCAGTTTAAAGATTTATCTCATGTCTATAATACCTCATCGACTAAATTAAGGGAATTATTTACACCAGAAAGACTGCAAACAAAAATATTTTGTTCGGGCTTTTATGCCTCCAAAAAAGATATATTTGATACTCACAAGCGTTCATGGCTGCTGGAGAAATTGCGACAAGGAGAAGCAGAAATTCTTTATGATATGGCTCCTGACCAAACAATTCTTAACTACATGGTCATGCGGTCAGGCATCTCTAGCTATAATTTTGCTCACCAGCTTATTGAAAGTGAAAAAACTGGCTGTTGCGTTACTTCTTCTCATTTTCAAGCAAAAGACAATATCTTGTATGACAAAGGTAATCGGTTAACTTATATTCACTATATCGGTTTGTCGTCTAAGTTATTTAGTCGGGTTTGTGCTGGGGAAAATATTGATTTCCCTTACCGGGAAATTTTCTTGCACTATCGCTATCTGCACGAACCAGACAAGCGACCAAAGTTCAAGAGTAAGCCCAAAGCTTACAATGCACCTCCGAGTTTAGCTACGCGAATTTTAAGAAAGATAGGATTAGCAGGTTGAGGATTATTCAATGACTAGGGGAATTTATATTATTGCTAACGATAAGGTGACTGACCAGGCGATCGCACTACTTAATAGTATCCGGTTGCATGATGCAGAAACACCTATTGTCATGATTCCTTACGATGACAATTATCACAGCATTGCAGATACACTTAACCAGCATTATGGAGTAAAAATATACGAAGACTTAGATTTTATCGATAGATTATCAAAAAAATTACATGATGTTTTTGGAAATAAGTTTTTTGCCCGTCCCAATCAATTTCGCAAGCAAGCTTGTTGGTTTGGACCATTTGATGAGTTTTTGTACATAGATACAGATATAGTTGTCTTTGAAAAAATCATTGACAATCTTAACTATCTGGCTGAATATGATTTTATTTGTTGTGATTATCAACACGCAGGAGGCATTAAGAATGTCTTCACACAGAAAGTTTTAGAAGAAAAAGTATTTACTGAAACTGAAGTTAAAGATATTTTCAACGGTGGTTTCTGGGGTTCAAAGAAAAACACTATCTCAGAACAGGATTTGTATGAAACCTTTGCCGAGTGCGCCGCCCATCCAGAATACTTTGATTTTTCCCAAAAAACTTCCGACCAACCGATTATTAATTATATGCTCCTCAAACGGATTCCACGCCGCTTCAACATTGTCTGCCGGAAAGGGAAAGCACCAGGAAATTGGGGAGGAAGCCCTCATTTTCAGACTCAGGGAAATATACTGATTGACCCTTCAGTTAATCAACCCCTACAATACCTTCACTGGGCTGGTATTCGGATTGAACCTGGTTGTCCCTACTGGAATATTTGGGAATATTACCGCAATCTTAATCCTGCACTCCCACCTGCAGTTTTCCCACCAAAAGCAAAGAAAAGTCAGTGGCAGCAAACATTGGATAATCTAAAGAATCAATTAAGGCAAATCAAAGCTAAGTTATAGCTATTTCCATAGCTTATCAGTAGGATAGCCACTGCCCACCTTATCAAAGTGGCTGACTCAGATCTTGCACCCAACAAGAGCCAGAGGCTCTAATATCTCGTTACCAGGTTGAACCTGGTAACGAGGGTTTGGAGCCTCTGACGACTCACTGTTGCAACTCTTGCAAGATCTCAGCTGAAAAACTTGAAAAATTCTGCCTGGTTTTCGAGATTAAACAAGAGTGCAAAAGCCAATTCTATAAAAATGAAACCACCGATTAACACTAGTTATTCATCTGTGTCCACCCCCCTCATTCCCCCCTCTTGAGGGGGGAAGACAGAGGAAAAACTTTTATTTATTGTCCATCTGTGGTTCTAAAATCTAAATACGGACTTTTGCAAAAATTTTATTATATGTTGCTAGGGTTATCCCTACATGACTTGGTTTTTAAGGTCTTAAGCATTCTTTTAAGTGAGCTTTTCCTAACGCACCTGATTGCTTGAGGGACATCTAGCCACTGGCGTTTTCTTTGATTTGCTTCTGGATAATCTTCCAAAACATTTTCGACAGGCAACAAAAACATTCTGACTTGGTAAATATTGCCCCGTTTACGATACTTATAGATGCCAATTTCCTCAGTCTCCACCTGACCGACAACTCCAGCTTCTTCCCACGCCTCTTTTGCTGCTGATTCGGGTGGACTCATTCCATTGGAGATACCCCCTTTCGGAACGACCCATTCTTGACGGTTACGGGTTGTAATCAGCAAAACTTCAATTTTTCCCTTTGTGACTCGATATGGAATTACCCCAGATTGCTTAAGTACTTTATTATCTTTTTGGCTCATGCAATTCTGATTCCTTTGATATCAATGTTGTTTTTCTTAAAAAAGTACCTTTTTGCGGATGTCCTTGGCTTTCTATCAAAAGAAGAGTTTAATGTTAAGTTTTTATGTAATCATCTATACTAAATTTAAGACTTTATACTTAGCTAATGTCACGAAACTGATTTCTCAAACGTAATATATGCTTAAGATAACTGCTAAAACTACCAATGCTCAGCAAATATCTACCTTAAGGTAGTTTTTCTTACCCTATCCTCTTAGCTATAATCTCTACGATATGATGCTAGCAAGGATAATAAATGCAGAATGTTATGAGTCAAAAGCAAAAATCTTTTTGCTTCTGCACATTAGCCTTGGGCAAAAAGTATCGCCTGCTTGCTCAACAGTTAGCTAAGGATTTAGAAGAAAATTCGCCAGGCACTTCCATCGTAATTTACACAGATGAACCAGAAGATTTTAAAAGTTACGGTAATACTTTAGCCTATAAACATCAACAACAAGGCATTCTTCTTTGCTATCATGATAAACGTTTTGTTCTAGCCAAAGCTTTATCAAATTTTGATGCTGCTATTTATATTGATGCAGATACTAGAATATCATCTAAAGTTTCGGATAATGTAGACTGGCAACCTGGAATTACGGCAGGTCATTGCGAGAATTTAATTGAACATATCAGCAAATATAGCCCTGAGAGATTAGAAGCTTTCAAGAAGGTAGCATCAAAGTTAAATTTACCTTTAGAAAATACTCAATATATCGGAGAATCTTTATTTGTTATTGCTCGAGATGAGGGAAGAGAAAGCAAATTTTTCGAGCAATGGGGGATGATTGGCAGGTATTTGGAATTGAAAGGCATTCACTCTGGCGAAGGCAATGCTATGGGATTAGCTGCTGCTCAGGTAGGATGGACTGTTAAACAAGAAGGTTGGCAAGCAATTAAACAAGCTGTTAAGCATATAGGGGCTTCTATGACCTACACGCAGCAAACATCTTGGGATAAATGGAAAATGAGGCTTGGTTATCACTACCGACTCAATTTAGCTAGGCTAATGGCATTGAAAGATTATGACTTTTTCTATAAATAGATACAAAATTAATGACCATCTTTATTTCTTTCTTTATCACTGAGAGTTGATTTATAAAGTAAATTTTAAGTAGGGGAGGCAAAAAGCGGTGTGGATGTTCCTCCCGCTTTATTGCCGTTGCGTTACGGCTTTAGCAAGGGCGCACCATGTTACAGCAGAATTCAGAAGTCAGAACTCAGAAGTCAGAACTCAGAAGTCAGAAGTAAAAAGGGCTTAGAGTATGGCTTTTAGACCTCAGTATTGTACTTCAATTACTTGCAATGTACTGTATATGCTGGTGCGTTAGGCGCTCATGCCATGTTTTTCGTTACAAATTATATCGAAAGGGTGCGCCTAACACACCCTACAAAAATTTTATTTTTACTTTATAAATGACCTTTGACTATCGGTAGTAGAAATCAAAATTCTTTAATGCTTGAATTCTTAAATTCAAAATATTATAAGCAAAATTCATAGTTTTAGCGATTTTCTCTACAATTCGTTCAAACAAAGAGCGATTTGGGTGTTCCAGCATTTGCTGCTGCTCAAAATAGACCGACATTTCTTCCATGTTCGACTGTCCCTTTTGAATTTTAATGAATTCGGTTCTATCCTTAAAAAAGGTAATGCCCTCCATCGCACTCCATCTTACTGGCAAACCTGCCTTAGCAGCAGCCAAACCTATTGCATTTCCTTCTGCATCATACACTCCATTTAATTCATAATATAGTGCCATTTTTCCCCATTCCCTAAGAAACTCTATCTCCCTTCCAGAATCCTTTGTAACGGCAAACAAATACTCGTAAACAAATTTAACTTCTTCACTTTCTAGTTGTAAATTTAACTTTTTTGCAGCTTTATGAGTCACTTGAAACTCTTGATAAAGTTTGGAGTTAGCAGTTCCAGCAATAACTTTGGCATACTTTTTGGGTATACTCTCACACCCTCTTGCCGTTATTCCTGGTAATTGAAGCCATGTGATATTTTGTGGAACAACTGGTGCTAAAATTCTCATATCTGCATCCATAAAAATGCAGGAATGAAACATAAATAAAGATTTTTCTATAACAAATCTTTTATCATGATAAGATTTAACACCTTGTTGTCTATGTTTAAACGCAAGAACATTAGATTGCTTGCTAAAATCGTCGGGATGATCAGTTAAAACGACAAAAGAGGTGTGAGGTGAGTATTTCTCTATATCTTTTGCTAATAACAATGCAAGACCACGATATTTTTTACCCAATGCTAAGGTACAAAAGCAAAATTTTGGTTCTGCTTGAGTCATAATTTTTATTTAAAAAAAGTAAATGTTTTAAAAAATTATCTAATTATATTCTTTATTTGTATAGAATACACCTATCTAATTAGGTATTTTTGATTTTTAGTAATAAAATAATGATTATATAAAAATATTTTTAAATATAAATAGGGCAGGCACTGTCCACCCATAAATCAACTGGTTAGCAGCGCCCACCCTATATGTAGATAGTCATTCTACTAAGAATCTAAATCTAGAGCTTGTATTCCTTGGCGTTCTACGAAAGCCAGCATACTTCCCAACTGGAACCAAATGAGCAAGCAAGTCAGAATAGCGACTGGTACACCAACTGCATAGGCAAGTAAGGGCGGAAAGCCAAATATCTCAAAACCTGAACAGAGAAATAGACCAATACCAGCAGTTATTCCTAAAAATGGTACAGACAAATTTCTGCTTGCTATACGAGATCCAGAACTTTCTGCACCATCGTTTTGCCATTTCTGCACAATTGATTTAAGTGTTCCGGCTAACGCTGCACCCGAGGCTAATGCTGCAAACAATCCAACAACTAACAGAACATAAGGCGGTTGTTCAGGGTAATAGTACATGAAAACTCCAGATGGGTATTGGGTAAGGAATTATGAATTAGAAATTATGAAGATAAAGAAATTTTTTCATAATTCATGCCTGATAATTCATAATTATTTCAAGGCTCTCGGTAAAATAGCAGCGACTCCGTCTCTGGAAAAGTCTGTTAAAACTCCAATCGCTACGTTTAACAAGCGAGTTGGTTTTAAGTCATCTTTAACCAGATCCCACAAGCGTTGGACTTCTTCTGTATGAAGGCGATCGTCTTCAGTCAAAGCAAGCACCAACTGTCGCCGGAGAAATTTGCCTTCATCAGACAACAAATATTGCAATCCCAATTGAGCTGTGGGTAATACGTCAAAGTTACTATCAGTACGGGCGATCGCAATCAAATTCTCTAACCGATGCCACTGGAACTTACCATCTTTGAACAGCACATTGAGCAACCGTCGCCGTAGTGCTGGAGATTCTCCTGTTAGCAAGCGCCTTGCCACATAAGGATACGCCACTTCAACAAGCTTGAATTGGGGATTGAGGCTAAGAGCAATTCCTTCCTGCGTCACCACAGAACGAATAATCAAAGCAAACTGTGCGGGGATGCGGAAAGGATATTCATACATCAGTTCCGAGAAATGATCAGTAATCGTTTTGAGGTTAAAATCCCCGACGTTTTTGCCAATAGCATTATCCAGAACTGTTTCTAATGCTGGTATAATCGGGCGAATATCCGTATCTGGAGTCAGAAAACCTAGCTTGACAAAGTCTTGGGCTAATTCGTCGTATTCTTTATTAACTACGTGTACGAGTGCATCTACCAGAGTTTCTTTTGTGGTTTCATGCAACTGATCCATCATCCCAAAGTCTATGTAAGCCATACGACCGTCTGGCACAGCAAATAAATTGCCTGGATGGGGGTCAGCATGAAAGAAACCGTGTTCTAACAGCTGCTGCAATCCTGCGGTCACGCCAATTTGGATGATTCTCTCTGGATCTAAACCTGCTTCGCGGATACTGTTTGTTTGAGTGAGTTTGTAGCCGTTAATCCACTCTAGGGTTAAAACATGGGTATTGGTGTAACGCCAATATATACCTGGTACTTTCACCTGCAGATCGTCGCGGAAGTTATTAGCAAATTTTTCCGCGTTGCGGGCTTCGTTGATGTAATCTATTTCCTCAAATAACTTGGTGCCAAACTCGTCCACAATCATTGTCAGGTCATGACCTAAGTTTAAAGGCAACCAAGGACCTAACCAACCCGCCGCCCACCGCAAAAGATAAAGGTCAAGTGTGAGACTTGGGCGTAAGTTGGGGCGTTGTACCTTCACCGCTACTTCTTCGCCGCTGATCAAACGACCACGATAAACTTGACCTAAGCTAGCCGCAGCGACGGGAGATGGGGATAACTCGCTAAAAATTTCGTCAATTGAACGTTCTAGTTCGCTTTCGATAATTTTGTAGGCGAGTGCATTATCAAAAGGTGGTAACTGGTCTTGCAGCTTCACGAGTTCGTCTAAGTAATCTTTACGAACCAGATCTGGTCGCGTTGACAAGGCTTGACCAACTTTAATGAAGGTGGGACCGAGGCGGGTCAGCAACTGCCGCAATTGGATAGCTCGTTTGAACTTATTTTGCTCCTCTTGATTTTGCCATTCATCCCACTTGAGACTAAGAATAAATACCGCAAAAGACCAAATAATCTTGATTGCCCGCGCCCAAGCGAGCCAGGGACGGTAGCCGTAGTAACGGGCGATCGCCTTGGGGTCGTAGCGTCGATTCTCTTGTTGTGTAAGGGTCTTTTCATTCACTCCCTTATCTTCCTCTTATATTGAAAAAGGTTTTGCTTTTTTTGAGCCGAACAAGGGCATCCTTCAAGCTAAATAATTGCTTTGTAGCCATTTCCTGTGTTGTCCCTTGTCCGAACAGGCTAATCTTTACTTAACGTTACTTTTTATCTTTTATTTTATATTAGTACATAAAAGTATAAATACTTATTTTACCTTATAGAAAAAATGTTTATTTCAGTAAGATAATCATATAAATGTGCGCTTTTTATCTTAAATTCTGGCTATCAAAAGCTATAGAAAAACCTAACTTCAATTCTATTGACAGAAATAACCCTTTCTGTTAGAACAATAATAACGTTGAAAGGTAGTATACTTTTACACTCAGATAATCTTTACCTGGAGTGAGGTTGCCCCAAGGGTACGTAACAACAGAAAAAATAAAGCAAAAGTACCCAATCACTAAAATCTTGGCATTTCTATTCATCTTTTAAACAGGCAATGTGTCCGTTGCAAATAGAGAAAAGAAGTACACATCCATGAAACTTGTGGAGGTGGGATTGGTTTGTGTGGTTGCACTCTTTGTTGTAAACCACCTCAAACTAAAAGTTTTCTTTTTTGTGTAAATTTTTCTTTATAGGAATATAAAGAAAAATTTGCATTACGTTGTGTACGATGTTACGGACTCATTGACAGACATATTATTTGATGAGCCATGCCAAGAGGTAGCACTATTGCATTAAATCATTGAGGAATGGCTTTTTCATGAGCATTATTCAACCTCTGACAAGCCGTAAGTGGCTGCTTTACATAGTTGCATTTCTCACTAGTGTCATTGCCGCTCTAGTTATTGGCTGTTTTGCAACCCCTAGTTCCAGCCAAACCCCGACACGCGACAAATTTCTTTGGCCATTTGCATCCACATCACCTTGGAATATGCCAATTGGCTCAAAGGCACGTTACATTCCCGCAAACATTGGAAAAGCAGGCTACGCTGGGGCAGATAGGGAATATTTCTTCAAACTTAAGGATGGAGATCCGTTGCGTCCAGTTTATGCTCCTGGTGCTTGGGGTGAAGGACGCTGTACAGGTAAGAAATATTTGGATACCAAGCTACCAATTCCAGACGATCTCATCGTTCCAGACGCCACGAGCAAACCATATAGCACGCCTAACAACGCATCAGCCTTTCTGATGCCTAATGGAAGAACCCTAGTGCAGCTTGAACCTCTTGCTCGCTGTCAAAAGGCAGGTTCTATCTATGGTTGGCGTTTTCCAGATGTTGATATTTACGGCGATGGGATAGGGGGAGCACATTTTGGTTCTGGTCTTTCTTCGATTGGTGGTTCTATTCGCAAAGGTGAACTCACCAGCAACCAACCAATTCGTCACGCCTTAAAAGTTGTCATTTGGGGGAACAAATACCTCTACTACTCTGGGTCTAATCGTGGGTACCGCTGGCCCGCAGATCGGGCAGATGGCAATGCAGCCAAGCAATACCACGGTAAAAACCCCTCTTTAGTACAGGGGTCACTGCTGGCAATTCCCCCGAATGTAACCGAAAAAAATCTCAACTTGCAAACACCTGCTGGGAAAAAATTGTTTCGTGCGTTGCAAGATTATGGTGCTTACGTTGTTGATGACGCAGGCTGGGATGCTCACTACTTTGCAGTCGAAAAAGGAGTCACAGAAGAGTTTCGCAAATCTTTCGGCTACGATTTTGAGGGTTCAAGTGGTCCATTTTATGAAGACTTTATGAAGCTGTTTCAAGCATTTTCCATTGTTGATAACAACGGACCAAAGAGCATTGGTGGTGGTGGAACTCTCCGTGTCGCTCTTGCTCCGCCTATTGGCAACTAATGAGCGAGTGGACAAATCCATAAGGGGTGGCTGATGCCGTTTGATTAGAACCGGAAAAATCCGCGTTCCCTTATTACTGATTAACTGTTGATGCTCCCACGGCTACCACATTAGAGCGAACCTAAAATATGGTAGCTGTGGGATTCTTGGCTCATCGAGTCCAACCAATCATTTTCCTGAGAAATCAAACTTGTCTTTGAGTCCACCGAAAATATAACGACTTTTAGTGCTATGAAGAGTTTGAAAAAGGTCTAAAACAGATCGATTGCTCATAGTATAATGTTTTGCCTGAAGTTTAAAGCGATACTTCCAAAGATTTAGCTAGTTTAACCACGTCAAAACTTTATAATTCTATAAATCTATCTTTACTAAACTACAAATGTTTACAAGTTTGCACTACCTTGTGTACGATCTTACGGATTCATTGGCAGCGACATTATCTATCAGGCATGCCAAGAGCTAGCAGTACCACGGTAAATAATTGAGGAGGTAAATAGTTGAGGAGTGGCTTTTTCATGACCATTATTCAACCTTTGACAAGCCGTAAGCGCCTGTCTTATACAGTTGCATTTGTAGCTGGTGTCATTGCCGCTCTACTTATTGGTTGTCTGGCAACCCCTAGCCTAAGCGAAACCCCGACACGCGACAAATTTCTTTGGCCATTTGCATCCACATCGCCTTGGAATATGCCAATTGGCTCGGATGCTCATTACATAAGCGCAAACATAGGAAAAGCGCACTATGCTGGGGCAGATAACGAATACTTCTTTAAACTTAAGGATACAGATCCGTGGCGTCCAGTTTATGCTCCTGGTGCTTGGGGTGAAGGACGCTGTACAGGCACGAAACCTATGGACATCTGGCTGCCAGTTCCAGACGACATGATCATTCCAGACGCTACGAAGTATCCATATCACACCCCTAACAACGCATCAGCCTTTCTGATGCCTGATGGAAAAACCCTAATACAGCTTGAACCTCTTGCTCGCTGTCAAAATGCAGGCTCCATCTATGGTTGGCGTTTTCCAAATGTTGATATTTACAGCGATGGGATAGGGGGAGCACATTTTGGTTCTGGTCTTTCTTCGATTGGTGGTTCTATTCGCAAAGGTGAACTCACCAGCAATGAACCAATTCGTCACGCCTTAAAAGTTGTCATTTGGGGGGAAAAATACCTTCACTATTCTCACTCTAGTCCTAATCCTGGGTATCGCTGGCCTGCAGACCGGGCAGATGGCAATGCAGCCAACCAATACCACGGTAACAACCCCTCTCTTGTACAGGGGACACTACTGGCAATTCCCCCGAACGTAACCGAACAAAGCCTCAACTTGCAAACACCTGCTGCGAAAAAGTTGTTTCATGCCTTGCAAGATTATGGTGCTTACGTTGTTGACGACGCAGGCTGGGATGCTCACTACTTTGCAGTCGAGAAAGGAGTGACACAAGAGTTTCGCAACTCCTTCGGCTACGATTTTGAGGGTTCAAGTGGTCTGTTTTATGAAGACTTTATGAAGCTGTTTCAAGCATTTTCCATTGTTGATAACAATGGACCAAAAAGCGTCGGTGGTGGTGGAACTCCCCGTGTCGCTCTTGCTCCGCCTATTGGAAATTAATTAGCGAAAAAGACAAATCAATCAGGAGTGGGTTATGCTCACTCTAAAAATGCTACAACCAACAGGAATTTACCTATTGACACTCCCCTGCCGTCCATGCAAGGGGATTCTTAAGACATCACTACCTTAATATCCTGATTACTCAGGTTCCCAGGCTCAGTACGTTTGCCCTTCGGGTTCGCAGTCGCCTGGCTGTCGCGAAACCCTCCTGCAGCGCTGTCTCACCGCAAGGGCGTACTGATGTCTCATAGCCGTTGTTTCGGGCGTTTAAGTTCCGAGGAGTCCCCCCGTACTATAGAGAATGCTCTATCCCTGATGGTTTTTGCAGCACCAATGTCGGCATTTGTCATGTAACCACATTGAGTACAAATGAACTTCTCACCGTCACGATTTGACTCGTCGATGTGTCCACAATTACGGCATTTTTGGCTTGTGTGTTTTGGATTAATTTTAATTACAATTTTTCCTTGCTTTACAGCCAGATACTCAATCTTTAAAATTAATTCAGCCCAACTTGCATGACTAAATAGAACGGTTTAAGCCACCCAAGTGCGTCTTTGCTACTGACAAGGCGATGATCTACAGGAGCTGCCCTCCATGGCGATTGCGATTCGCTTCTGTGGCAAAGCCAATCGCGCTTTTCTCCCGCGCTCGCGATGCTCCCGTTCGGCGCAGCCGTGCCGTAGGCATAGGGAGCCTTTGCAAGGCGCGATCGCGCCTTGGCGGGGCTACGCCCATCGCCCTTTGTTCTACTCTGTATTCAGCACCGATAAAGGCAAACTAGACTCATTATGAGTTACATTAATCTCTAAGAAAGCGCCAGCCTCGTTATAAATTATTAATATCCCTGAACAACTGACTTACTCAGGCTTGGTTTCAAAAACAAAGGTTTAAAGATGTTGAATTCATCAGAAACACCTATTATTGCCACAATTGTGCTGGCCGCTTTCGGAATTTTAGGTTGGGGCTTTTATCGCGCTAGACCTTATGGCAAACTGGGAATTTTAGCCTGGTTACAGTCGGTGGTATTGATGGGTCCTTGGTTGTTATTTTTTGGCTTGTTTGCTGCAGGGGTTTACATCAATATAGTAGGCATATTGTTCTTGTTGGTGGCATCCACTGTTGTGTACATCTTTTTAGGAAGACAGTTGCGAGCCGCCGGACAGGATGCGATACTTAGGCAACGAGCAACTCAAAGGCTTGAGGCTGATGCCTCACTACAAGCCAGTCCCACAGATAATTCCACCGCTCCGGAAGGATCTGCACAATTAAAACTTGAAGTTCCGCCGATACCTGAAGAAGACTTAAATATCATTAAAGGTATTTTCGGCATTGATACATTTTTTACCACAGAAACCATTGCTTACCAAGAAGGAGCCATCTTTAAAGGAAATTTGCGAGGAGAGCCAGAAGCGGTTCATAACCGTCTCACTGCGAGTTTGCGAGAACGAGTAGGTGATAAATACCGTCTTTTTTTAGTGGAAAACACAGATGGTAGACCCGTGGTGATTGTTCTTCCTAGCCGCAATGACCCTCGTCCGATGACCTTACCACAGAAAGCCTTTGCTGTTATCCTGCTGGTGGGAACAATCGTCACGAGCTTGGAGACTGGGGGCTTACTCCTGAATTTTGATTTCTTTACCAATCCAGAACGCTTCCAAGAAGCTTTACCCATTGCTGCTGGTGTCTTAGTGGTTTTGGCAGCTCACGAAATCGGTCATTGGTTACTCGCCCAGCGTCACCAAATCCGCCTCAGCTTGCCTTACTTTCTCCCCGCTGTGCAAATCGGTTCCTTTGGTGCTATCACCCGCTTTGAATCTTTGCTACCTAATCGTAAAGTACTCTTTGATATTGCCTTAGCAGGACCTGCGGCTGGAGGAATTGTATCTTTATTAATGTTGGTGGCTGGATTACTGCTTTCTCATCAAGGTAGTCTATTTCAATTGCCAAATCAGTTTTTCTCTGGTTCAATTCTTGTAGGAACTTTGGCACGAGTTATCCTCGGTTCTGCAATACAATCACCTTTGGTAGATGTACATCCACTTGTGGTGATTGGTTGGTTGGGCTTGATCATTACTGCTTTAAATTTGATGCCAGCAGGTCAACTAGATGGTGGTCGCATTGTCCAAGCGATTTACGGACGCAAAACTGCAGGACGAACAACACTAGCCACACTCATTGTGCTGGGGTTAGTGTCTCTGGGTAATTCTTTTGCTATGTACTGGGCAATTGTGATTCTGTTTTTACAACGAGATTTAGAACGTCCCAGCTTAAATGAAATCAGTGAACCTGATGATGCACGCGCTGCTTTGGGTCTTTTGGCTTTGTTCTTGATGGTTGCTACTCTCCTTCCACTCACTCCCGGTTTAGCTAGGCGTTTGGGGATTGGCGGGTGATGCATAGGGTGGGCTGCAAGGCTCACCCTATAAAATTAAGGTTTCCAACCAGCGAGTAGATTCGGATAAGCAGCTGGTGCGGGGAAAATTTTCTGGAAACCAGATTGACGTTGCTGTGATGTTTCGCCAGTCATGTTCCACAGAGTTTCGTAAAAAAAGAAGGAGACTCCAGCAAACTTACGTTCTCGCACTTTTTGTACTTGTGTCTGTATTTGTTGCATAGGTACATATTTGCCTTTTAAGCCAGACATAATGCCTATGCTCACTGGAATATGACTTTGTGCTGCTTTCACTTCTGGGTTCTCTAGTTCTTTAACGAAGACATCTGGATCATCACGGTATAGTTGTATAATCAGTTCTTCAACAAGTCCCAACCGTTCCCACTGTTCCCAGTCTGCTAAAAAGGATTCGTAGGAAAAGCGCTGGGGATTAGGCGATACAGAGACAAGACAATTTTTTTTAGTCGCTTTGATGGCTTGGAAGACCCGCTTCATGTAGTCAGTTATTTTATTAGCTCTCCAGCGTACCCATTCTGGATCTTGAGGATTTGTTGCAGGAGCTTGACCACGGTGTTCTTTTTTGTACAATGCAACTGTGTAGGCGTCATATCCCAATTCGGCAGGCAAGCCAAAATGGTCGTCAAATTGAATGCCGTCGATGTCGTAGTTTCGGACGATTTCGACAATTAAATCTTGGATAAATTGTTGAACTTCAGGGTGAAAGGGATTGAGCCAAACTCGGTCGTGTGTGCCTTCTTTCCAGATTTTGCTACCGTCGCGGCGACTGGTTAGCCATTGCGGACGATTTTTGGCTAGTTGTGAGTCAGCTGGTGCCATAAAGCCAAACTCGAACCAGGGAATGACTGTTAAGCCTTTTTGATGTCCGACTGTGGCAATTTCTTTGAGTATATCTCGCCCTTGCAGTTTCGGGGCTGGGTCGAGCGATCGCCCGATCACTCTTTGTGCTACTTTGCTGGGGTACAGTGTCCAACCCCAATTCCATACTGTGGGATAGACAGTGTTAAAGTTAAGATTTTTCAGGCTTTGCAAAGAGCCTTGGAGACGATTGCGATCGAACAGCACATCGCTATCTATATTAGTTAGCCACACACCCCGTAACTCAGACATCTGCGGACGGTAAGGAGTATTTTTTTGAGCATATAAGGGAAACGACAGCAACACCGCAGCTACCATGCTTAGGGCTACCACAAGTGCAAAAAATCCCTGTTTTTTGATTGCTTGAGCTTCCCGAACTGGAAATATATTATACCATTTGAACAATCTTTTCATCATCTACTTGTTAGAAAAGTTAAATTTTGTATGAGAAAACGATCAGTAATGACTTAGGTCAGTGGGCAAAAGTTGCTCTTACGCCTGCGTATAGCATTCCCACTGAGGTCAAGCATGATTCATGATTGTTTATCTTTTTTTAAGATTCCTGGTTTTTGCGGTGAAGTTTCTCCTATTTATTGATTTATACTACTACTGTTAAATGCCGTCACTGTAAATATCTTGATAAAAGGCGGGCAAAAGGCTGACTCCACAACAAATGTATTTAAGTAAAAAAAATGACTACAAAACAACTCGCTAAGTAAGAATTGCTGCATAAATCCTTTACGGCTGGGTGAAGCAAAACGCTTGCGAAGTCATACGTGGAGACACAAAGAGTTCCCTTTTATGAATCAATACAGTTCAGTTAGTGGTGTTCGGTTACGGAAGATCCCCCAACCCCCGATGCATTAGGGGGCTTAATTCCCTCCTTTTTAAGGAGGGTTAGGAAGGTTTAACTTTTATCACCAACCGTATTGCTTTATGAATCCGCTTGATTTCTTCGTGGCTCCTTCTGGGTTCCTAGCTGCGGAATTCTGAGTTCTTTTCCATCCAAATCACCCACTCAGGTGATTCTCCTGGGCGAAGTATTTTCACCCAGCATAAATTTAGTATAGAGAAGAAGGAACAATAGACAATCATAGTAGCGTCTATCTTCACATCTGCCTCGTCAAACAGGCGCTTTAATTATCCCAAGTCCTTCTTATTATATGGGATGAGAAAACCATTTGTTCTTTTCATAGTTGCTAGTTATTAGTTTGTGTCCGTTTGCTCATACTAATATCTATTAACTCATGTACAAACGTTTAATATCATGTCCGGCTAATTAGTTATGATTCCCACGTTAATTGCACCCCACCCCTTAATCCCCTCCCCGCAAGCGGGTAGGGGAAGTGAAGCGCAGCTTTACTGTGGTGGGGTTCTTAGGGTAATAATAAGTATTTAACCGGACTTGATATAAGTTACTATTTTCGCTATAGCTAAAATTATTATATTGCTATGAAAAACACTCTAAAAAATTATTGTACTACGAAACAAGCGCGAATATTCACAGCGTTAGTTTTATCTGGAATGTTATCTATTGGTAGCAGTTTATCAGCGATAAAAAGCGCAACGGCTGCTCCAGCAAACTACTTTGCCCAAACAGGTAACGAAGTCCTAAAAGAAAACATTAAAACAAACAGCTTACCGAGCCGAGTTGCTTCTGCGGTACTGCGAGATTTATCTGACAGAGAGCAAATTTCCGACAGAAAAGTGGAAATCATTGATTACACTCAACGGACTTGGCGTGACGGATGCATGAATTTGCCAAAACCTGACGAATTTTGTACACAAGCATTAGTTCCTGGTTGGCGCGTTGTCCTTTCAAATGGTAGTCAAACATGGATTTATCACACTGATAATAACGGGCGTTCTGTACGTTTGGCAAATCCTTATATTCTGACAAGAAATCTGCCACAAAACTTTCCAAACTATATAGAGGATGCTGTTCTAGAAAATGCATCTGGGCGTTTGAATTTACCAACTTCTCGGCTAAATATTATTCAAGCTCAAGAACGGACTTGGGGGAATGGTTGTTTGAACTTACCAAGACCAGATGAAAGCTGTACCCAGGCTTTGGAAAAAGGTTGGCGGGTCGTTGTCAAAGCACCTGACCAAACCTTGGTTTATCACACCAATACAACTGGTTCCAAAATTAGGTTGAATAAAAAGGAAAGCGAAGTTAGTGAAGCCAGATTACCTGCAAAAGTCAGAGATGCGGTATTGCGTCGAGCAAGTGAAGAGTCGGGTTTACCTCAAAGGTCGCTGAGTATTGTTGAGTCTAAACCAACACAATCGACATATGGCTCGCTTTGGCAAGTTACAGTAGCTGCTGGGCTAAATCGTTGGGTGTTTGTCACTGATGACAAAGGTTCCCGAATTCAGCTTTCAAGCCAGTATGGTGAAACGCCTAATGCTAACTTACCCAGAGATATCGCTGAGAGAGTTTTGGTACGAGCCTCTAAGCGTTCACAAGTGCCAATTTCGCAATTACGGATAGCTGAGGTGGAACGGCGACAATGGCCCGATAGCTGTTTGGGTATAGCAGATCCGGTGGCTTTATGCGCCGCAGTTGTTGTACCAGGTTGGGAGGTGACTGTGAGCGATCGCCAACAACGCTTGGTTTATCGCGTTAGCGAATCAGGTACTGTTATTTTAGATGAAAAAGCTAGCTCAATTGCTGATAACAACACACCGCTCAAGCCAATTTCCATTCCTAGAAGTGAGTTACCACTACCTTTGGATAGCGGCATGATTTTTCGGCAAATCTCCAGTGGTGGCTTTGCTGGTAGAACCTACGAAACTGTTTTGCTCGACGACGGGCGTCTGATTCGTGTTCGGATTGGTGATAGCAATGATTCTGAACGTAGCGTTCGCCGCATTCCCTTAGAACAAGTCCAAAGGTTTCAGCGATTGCTAGAACAGCAAAGCGATGAATTCAACAATGTGAGTTATCCAGCACCAAGAGGCGCTGCTGATTACATCACCTACACCCTCACCAGCCGCGATGGTACGGTTAAATACAACGATGTTTCTCAAAAGAGCTTACCCGAGGATTTAGGTGTCATAGTCAACACTTGGAAGCGGATAAGCACAACCTATCAGTAGGTGTAATGTCGGGGCGCAAGGTAGCCCATACGTGTCAACTTAACGTTCAAACGTTTATTCCAGGTTGATTTACCCCACCCCTTAATCCCCTCCCCGCCTGCGGGGAGGGGCGGTTTTGGCATTAGCCAAAGCCGGGGTGGGGTGAAGCAGCTTCGGGGACAAGTATCAAGGCATGATGTTAGTTTATTCCAGGTTGATTTACCCCACCCCTTAATCCCCTCCCCAAGGCATCGGGGAGGGGCGGTTTTGGCGTTAGCCAAAGCCGGGGTGGGGTGAAGCAGCTTCGGGGACAAGTATCAAGGCATGATGTTACGTAATTACAAAGCTTTCAGCTTAAGTTGACACACATGGGCTACCTTGCGCCCCGATATTCTACACCCTGTCAAAACTACGGTTTATTCGTCGGAATAAGTTGCATTTGATTCTAGGATATAATATCATATGTTTCGTAGTCGATAATACTTGCAATCGATGAGCAATCAGACTGGACACGTACACCACACTTGGGTACAAACTCTTCATCCTGTAAACTCAGATTTGAGAGTGCAACAAGTACAAGAGAAAGAGCCGATGTTTTACTATTTTGCTTACGGCTCGTGTATGTGTCCTGTTGATTTGAAGCGCTCCCTTGGTGAAAATACGCACGCCTATGTCATCGGTCATGCGACACTCAAAGGTTATCGACTGGGATTTTATCGTCTTTCACCTAGTCGCAAATGTGGCGTTTTGGATGTGGTGAAAGACCCCAAAGCGAGTGTGAATGGTGTACTCTATCAGCTACCTTGGCGATTAAGCGAACACTTAGATAAACGAGAAGAAGTTCCGCATGGTGGTTACCGCCATGAATTTGTAGATATCCACTGCAAAGAACAAGTATATAAAAATGTGCGTACTTACGTGGTAGTAAACAAACTCTTAGAGGAAGCCGCCCCCAACGACTGGTACTTTAATGTTGTCCTGCGGGGCGCTGTCACTTGCGGATTGCCAGAGGAATATTGCTGGAGTTTGTTTAACCATATGTACAAATTGCAACAGCGCCATCAGGCACAACATTGGGTGCGATCGGCTTAGGAACGAGTTGAACTGGGGATTAGGGATTGGGAAGAGTATTGCCCAGTACCCAGTCCCCAGAGCAATTAAAGAATAATGTCCAATTGGAAGTAAGCGACATTTGGAGTGTTTTCCTGTTTCTTTGTGATATTTTATGGGGGATGTAGGGAATCGCTCAAACCCTTATTCTGTCGTTGTATCCCGCAAATGCCTGTCCTGGTAAGGATTTGAAGTGTCCGTGATGTTGATTTATTGAGAATTTTTATGAATTATTTGCTCTTAAATTTGACACCCACAAATTGGGGGGTGTAAAATGCTCTTGCCACAAGGCTTGTAGAAGCCAAGGGTTTGACTCTTGTTAAAGAGAAAAGGTGCTGAAACCAATGCTAATATTTGGTCAGCGTTTAACCGATTTCTTGTTTGACTCTTGTTAAAGAGAAAAGGTGCTGAAACGCACCGGAAAGAGTAATAAGAAGAGCGCCAACAGGTTTGACTCTTGTTAAAGAGAAAAGGTGCTGAAACAAGTGTGTCATCGCGAAATGTATTATCGATGACAAGTTTGACTCTTGTTAAAGAGAAAAGGTGCTGAAACAAAGCAGATGCTTGAGAAGCGGAAGAAGCTAAAGTAGTTTGACTCTTGTTAAAGAGAAAAGGTGCTGAAACAGTGATGGAATTCTTCTCTCTTGCTCATCTTTCTCTCGTTTGACTCTTGTTAAAGAGAAAAGGTGCTGAAACTAACTATTTCTCTAAACTCTTCGGTGAGTTGAATTAAAGTTTGACTCTTGTTAAAGAGAAAAGGTGCTGAATTCTGTCGCTTTTTTCAGCACCGAATTTTTATTAATCTTTGGTTATTTTTAATCACAAAAGCTATCAATTAAAACGCTATGTTTGAAGCTATTTACTCCAATATTTAAACCTTTTGAGTTAATCGGGAAAAATCATGTTGCCGTTACCAGAAACATTACCTAAGTGGTACACAGTTGAAGACACTCAAGAAAGAGGATGGACACCTGAAACTAAAGATATTATTGAAGGCAGTGGCAAGCCAGAGGTTATTAAGGCTTGGAAGAATGACCTGAATCTACAAAACTCGAAAAACTTCACTGTTCGGCTTGATAGATTGCAAATTATTAGTCCCATTCAGGTGGGAGGTGGCAGTGTTTTTGAAGGCGGTATACTACCTGCTCAAATCGGTGGTGTTCCCTGCATTCCTGGTTCAAGCATTAGAGGTGCTTTACTAAAGTGGATAAAAGCGAAATGGGAAGGTTTACTAAGCAATGAAAGGGATTTTTGGCAAAGTTTAATTACTGAGGATTTGAGTGGTTGGCGACCTCGCCAGATTCGTTTTGAAAGTATTTTTTTTCAAGACTCCCTCAAACCCTTTCCCTTACACGCTCAACAAAATTGGCAAGTTTTTAATGAAAAAAGTAAGCATTTAAGCATACAATGGCAGTTAGTACCCGAACATCCACCTAGACCTAATTCAAATAAATTCTCGCTGCAAGTTTTACTCAAAAATAATCACACAACTGCACAAAGCCAACAAAAACAATGGCTGGAAACTCGACTAAAAGAAATGCTGCAACATCAAGGGATAGGACGTGGCACAGCATCGGGTTTTGGTCGATTAGCGGCATCAATTCCATCAGGAAATTGGCAAATTAGACTAACAGGGATGAAACCTTGTGTGCAACAGCAAGATAACAAAAAAAATCAATGGGGGAAATATCGCTGGAGTCCACAAGTGTTGCGTGCTAACTTACGTGGCTATTTCACTCGTTTGGCTCTTTCTGTGTTAGGAAAGGAAAATGCGCTGGAGCTAACTAAGAAAATTTTTGGTGGACTGAATTCTCCCGCTAAGTTGATTTTGACTAGTTACTTGTTGCCGTTTCAGAGAGCACTAGTTGGACAGGATTTGCGTGATAAATACACTAATATTCCGGCTCAAGATGCTCACTCTACTTGGCTAATTAATGTCGATTGTCATAGCAATTTTCAAGCGTTAATTGGTGCATTGCTAAACTTAGCCAGCAGGTTGGGTGGACTTGGTGCTGGTTGGCGTAGACCTCCCCATGAGTTAGAACGTTTTCGGGGATTCCGGGGTAGTGAATTTACTGTTACACCAGCAAATTTAGAGGAACCTTTAAATCAGTTAATCAATCGCTTGCAAGAGATGATTCGGAATTTAGCCCAGGAATATGGCATATCTGTTTTGTCTAATCCTGTTAAAATTTCTGGTAGCATTATTAGTATCTGGCAAGGAAAAACAAACTTGTGGGAGAAATTGGTGCATGGTGTTTGCAGGAGTGCAGATAACCCAAAGAATCCCAATCCAAATCGACCTTGTTGGTGTGGTAATTCTGAAGACCGTCCATCTGGCTATGCAGTACGACAACATGAAGATTTTTGTTTAGTTACTGTATTTGATCCACAGGTGGAAGCGACATTGAACCGTTTGGGGTTTCAACCGATCTGGTGTTGATCATTGCTTTGCCAATGTTGCGCGGATCAGGAGAAATGGCTGAAATGACGAAACTTCGTTGTCATCCGCGACGTAGACCAGATAAGCGTTTCAGATAATTAGACCTGTGCAGTTCTGGCAGATTGTAGTGACAATTATGGGGTTCCGCGCAAATGGCGGCTGGACACTAGGTAGGATAAGGGTTTGAATCAGGGTAGTTGCGACCTCTTTTGAAGAGGAAAAGGTGCTGAAACTTGTAGTCTTAAAAGCGGCATTCCGAACAGTTGCTGATTGAAGTTGCGACCTCTGTTTAAGAGGAAAAGGTGCTGAAACTACAGTTCGTGTGTCATGATTAAGTTAACGTTATTTGTTGCGACCTCTGTTTAAGAGGAAAAGGTGCTGAAACCTACCTAATGCGTACTGTCGATTCTCAGTACATCGTTGCGACCTCTGTTTAAGAGGAAAAGGTGCTGAAACATTGTACGGCACTAGTAATGGATTTGGGTAAAACGGTTGCGACCTCTGTTTAAGAGGAAAAGGTGCTGAAACGATATCCGTCTGTTGCCGCCGAATTTCCAAAAAATAAGTTGCGACCTCTGTTTAAGAGGAAAAGGTGCTGAAACAACTTCGGTTGCGATCGCCCTACAACTTTACAAAGAAGTTGCGACCTCTGTTTAAGAGGAAAAGGTGCTGAAACAAAAATCTTTTGTTGAAAACTGCCAGGATAAATCGTTGCGACCTCTGTTTAAGAGGAAAAGGTGCTGAAACAGATAAAGCGTAATCGAGCGATCGCGGCTGCTTGTTGCGACCTCTGTTTAAAAGGAAAAGGTGCTGAAGAATTGCAGCACCAAAAATCAAGTCATACCAAAATAAAAAGAAGCGAAGTCTTTTACCCGCTTCGCTTCTCTAAATTCAATACGGTTCAGTTAAGGATTGTGGTAACAATTCCACACGTGTAGAGACGTTGCATCCGAGAGTTCTACATTACCATCCTGATAACAGTTTTGGTCTTATCTGAACTGTATTGTCTTTAAATTACTAATTGCCAACCTAAAATTACAGCGCATTTCGCATGATTAAGGTACACAAGGGCGGGCAAGATGCCCACCCCACAAGATTTGTAATCTTAAGTGTGTACTTCATTTACTTGCAAAGTACTGTATCAATACCTTAACATCAAAACTCCCAGCCATCTAAACCGAATCATTACTATCTTGAACATCTTTTAATCGCATCGTCCAAAACTGGATGGTATCAGCGATTTCAATCAATAAATCCGTTAATAATACCTGTTGATTAAAATTTAAATTCCTAAATCTATCCTGAAAATCAGCCGTTGTCATCTCCGGCTCAATTTTTAAATCATTACCTACAATCTTACACAAAACCACCCGTGCAACTCCCCAAGCAAAATAACGCCGTTGTTCGTCTGAACCCGCTTCTGCATCGGGTATTATTCCATCTTTTAAAACAGGGGAACGCGACATTGCCCAGAAGCGTTCCATTCCCCAAATTGACACATAATCAGCAATACCACTTGCTGCACCTTGCCAATCTTTTAATTTTTCAACTCCTGTTTTCAACAGTTGAAAAACTTCTCTATCTAATTCATAAGAGCTTACGGGCATAATTCACTCCTCGCCTGCAAATGGAGAAATACAAATTCGTCCATAACCAACGCTCCACAACCCACCAAGATAATGTTCATTCCTTAAAAATTGCTGCCACTTCTCCAAATCTTGAGCTTTATCTCCTCTGGTTGTCCAAGAAATCATAAACACTGCTTGTGGAGGAATTCCTTCAACAGCAAATAAATTTTCTACTAAACTTCCTTTCTCATTTTGCTCATCTAAAAGCTTGACTCTGGGCTGACGTACTAAACCCATATCTACAATTAAATTAATACAGTCATCTGGCACAACAATTCGTCGGTTTTGTGGTACTTCTGCATGATTAGGAGCAGGTAAATATTTGTCGCAATATTGCACATTGGTTAACTTGAGCCAGCGCAGATAAACAGTTTTATTCTTAAGTTGCGGCTCAGTGATATACACTTGATTATTTGCTAAATTAACAGGTGGCTTTTGGCATAATTGCTGAAATCTATTTAGCCAACTGGGGCAACTCACCCACCAATTGCCATAACCCAAAACATGAACGGGCCACCATACAGGCCATCCCCAACCCAGAGAAATATTGCCGCGAGTCATGTCATTCTTATCCCCCCCAAACCAATTAAGAACGAAAGGTTGGAATTCTTTTTCATTTTTGGCGTGTTCTCGCAATGCACCGCGCAGGGAACTACCTGGAATCGCCGGACTGCGGTCAGGAAGGCGAAATATAGGATTATTATTACCGCGACTGCTGCTATCTGCACCGCCAATATGAACTGGTTCTCGACAAATCAACCATTCAATTGTCATTTCGTTGAGTCCTCAAATAACCACAAATGTCCGTACCCCAAAACATGACGATTAAAGTTATCTGGTAAAGGAGCAGATTTTTGCAAAGGTGCAACTCCTTCCCACAGATAAACTGCACCTGCGGGGGTCATCCATTCACCAGGTGTTAACACTTGCACCCTTTTTTCTTGATCGTGGCGATCGCGTACCCGTTTCCATGACTGCCAAGGAACTCCTGTTTCAGCAGCATAAGCTTTAATACCTTCATGCGGAGGGGGGTAGGGAATAGAAACTTTATCATTACCTTTTTGCCACAATGCTGCGGTGAGTAAAATTGCTCCTGTGGCATTAGGACATTCTGCTTCTAACCAACTGTCCATAACTCGCACGGGTGTAATGACAACAGGCGTTCCCCCCGCACCCAAAAAACTCCAGTTGGAGTCGGGAGGCGTATAGTTGCCAATCACTTTTACCAAAATTGACCAACCTGGGTTCATGAGAGTGGTCATTTCTGCAAAAAAGCCACCCTCATCTTTAACTTGAAAATCTTCTCGGCTATTGTGACTTAAGGTCAGCGTTTTCCAAGGCGGTTCTTGTAATGGTGCATCCCTCAATTGCCCTGTTTTCCAAAAAGTCTTGAGACTGTTCCCCCGAATCAAATATCTCCCGCCAACAATTTCAATTTCTTTACCTTGATGTTCCGGACGCACCCGCCATTGTTCATCCCGCCATTGGATTCGGAAAATTTCTTTGGGAATCGGTTCTGGCGATACTAACCTGTAGACTAGCAGTGGTAAAGTCACATAAATATCTCGCCCAAAATACCAAAATGGTCCCCACAGTTGACAATCCTTCGGTAAACTTAAGCAAGCTGCTAATTGATGCCCGTTGGGAGGCCAACGGCAACCAACTTGTCCGCTATTTTGTCCAATGGGAGTGAGATTACCAATTGCCACCGTTCCCGCTGGGGTAATTGCATACCATCCTGTCATTGCTGTTCCCCGCTAATTTTTTCCAGCCATTTCTGGCGTTCCCGTTGTTGACGCGCTAAAAATGCTTTGAGGCTAATCCAATTTATCCACCACTGCCAATCTTTGATTTCTTTCTCAAACTCTTGCCTGTGTGCCAATACCTGTTCCCAAGTCAGAGGAATTCCCACACTCGCCCATAAAGTTTCAATCAATTCTCCTACAGTAAGGATAGAGACATCTCGCAAACGCGAACTTTCCAAGTAAAAGAGCAATTTTTCCCAACGGTTCAATTCAGTTTGGTCTGTGGTGATGGGTTCAATAGGCATTAATAAGTTCCACAAAGCCCAAGGACAAACCCACTCTAGCGACTGCCCACTATTAAATAACACCCTCAGGCAAACACGGTTTCGTCCTTGATTTTTGGCTTCCTTGTATGCCTGATTCAACCCTCGATGCCAAAGGGATTGAGGAATTCGCCGCTGGGCAATAACTATGCCCAAACTGAAATTCATTTGTTTCCCTGGCACAGGATAAATTTCATCATCCTGATAACGTACCCACCCATCTACAAACGGTTGCAATGGCTGTGTTAAAGGTGTAGTTTCTCCTGTCCACAGCCGATGTAAATTGCTAGTCAGTGCAATTGCTTCTGTCAGGGGACCTAAGAGTAAAAAATCGTCTCCTCCAGCAAAGATGACTTTGCCATGATGATGTTTTTCAGTGAGGGAATACAGCAGTTTATTCCACGAACTAAATAGCACTGACAAATCAAGTATATGTGGAAGTTCAATTTTCCTTGGTGAGTTGGCTGGCACAATGACAGGAGTCATTCCTAACTCATATTTGGCACTTATTTCTGGTGTGGGATGCCACTGCGACCAAAGTAACTTTAGGGTTTTATACTGTTCCCCGGATAACCATTTGCCCATATTGTCGCCATCGCCCCGCCAGCCTACCGTCCATTCAATTGTGCTTTCCCAACCTTTAGGAACCTCAGTCTCCCAATCTGAGAGTACGGTATCCTCAATGTTGCGCCGTTCTAAAACTCGCGGGTGAGCAAAAGCAGGCGATCGCTGATCGACTTTTGGCATTCCCCATTCATAACTGGGTTTGCTGCCCAAAAAGTATTCGTGCCACAATTCAACCTCTTGATTCCAAGTTTCAGCACCGATGTGCTGAGTTATCCAAGCAGCGGCTGCCGCAGTACGGTCGGGGAAGCGTCCCCAAGGACAAGGCGGCGGCGTTTTTCCCCACAAACGCTGTAAAGTTGGTTGGATAATTTCTGGAACTGACGCTAAACGCTTGACTAACTCAATGCTGTTAAGGCGATCGCTGCTAGAAAACAGCCCTGATAACCGAGTTTTTTCTGTCGCTTTTTCTTCCCACCATTCCTTGATTTGGTTATCCGGTAATCCCCAAGTTCCTCCCTGAGTAATCAACCGTAAGCCTGGATGCCAAATCGACAAACAGCCATCACTAGGACTGGTACGTCCTCCCCACCATGTACTTTGCCATTTTCGACCAATCTTTTCTGACTCAATATATTGATGTAAACTATCAATATCTTCAGCAATTCTGTCAACTTGTAGCTGTCCTGACTTGGCATAAACTGACCAAAAATACTGATGGTCATGATGGATGACACGCCATCCTTGACCATTCAGCAAGTTTGGGTATTTTTTAATAACTTCCTGTTCCAAGCCCTCTAGAAAACGTCCCCATTCTTGATTAATTACTAGCTGGACATTTTCTAGCCAATTTGGTTCTTCTGGGTGCAAACCTGTAATCACATTTGGCAGTTCAGCTTGCCAAAATCTTTCTGCATTTACCGAGTTTGAACCACCAAACCACTTTATCAAATCAGAAGAATTATGCAAGGGTAGCAAAACTTTACCACCATACTCTTCCCATCTGTAAATTAAGACTGCTGAGAGATAGTGACACAACCAGGAAGCTACAGCCCAATCTCTCAGTCGTTGTCCACCTCCCAAGAAGGTTTGAACAGGACCAAAAGTCAGGACTGCGACTTGAGTGAGTTCAGCTTTATTAGCAAATTCAATTTGATTGCAAGCTTCCTGAGTTGCTCCTCCTCCCCACCAAAACTGACTTTTCATGTATTGAGAATTCTGCCATTTTCCACTAGCAGGATGAATAGAAATAGTAGGAGTATCTTCAGTTAAAGTTTGGTTGGGATAGAGCTTTTGTTGTTGAGTTAACCAGTCTTTTAGATCCATGATTACAGTTGATTCATTATTTCTGAAACGCAAGCGCTATAAACTTTCGCTCTTGTATCCACTTCAACAGACACCCCTGCTAGCCCAATAATATAGTTCAACCAGTTAACCGCTATTTGAGAAGGATGATCTGGGTCAGTAACGCCGTTGTTAAGTTCCTTTGTCTTCTGGTCTAAAAGCTCGTCTATGCTATCCCCTATTAAACTGTGATAAAGCGAATTTCTTAATGTTATAAAACCCAACCTTTGTTTTGGTTTTTTCTCTAACCTCCAGTCATCAATATAAAAATTTTTAAATTCTTGCCAGTCTTTATCAGTGACTGGATTAGCAGTAAAATTACCTTTTAATTCTCCTTTCTTGGCAGTACAATCATCTTCCAATTCTCGTTTGATAGCAGTAAAAGTACCTTTAATTAAAAGTTCATTAACAATCTTGCTTATGCTGCAGTTAGAATTTACCGAAGAAAGGCAGAGGGCAGAGGGCAGAGGGCAGAAGGAAAGAAGGTAAGCTTTGATACAAAAATAAGTCCTCTGTTCTCTGCCATAAGGTTTAAAGCCCCTGAATTTATTTATGGAGAAAAATAAACGCGTAGCAACTTTATTAAATCCCCCGAATTCATTCGTGGGGACGCCTTCTGCCTTCTGCCTTCGTACTTCTGCCTTCTTAATTCCTTATCATTCTTAAAGATTAATTTGCGTTTATGCCATTGATAATCACCATTCCCTTGCTTTTCTACCAACAGGAGTAAAGCTAATTCTAAAGCCCCAGCTATTCTAAGAGACCAGTGCATCCACTGACTGCGATCGCGAAAAGCTTTTTCACTCCACAAGGCAATACTTATGCGTTCAATAATACTCTCTCTATCATGTAAAGAACGCCCCTCAAGATTCAGAGATACTGATTTATCTAAAAACTCAAGATTGTTTTTTAGCTGTTGATAGTTTGGATGTTGACTATCAAGTAATTTCAAAGCACCACTAAAATCCTGAATTTTCAATAACTCCCGAATTTGTGGGTCTTTTAACCGCCATTGCCAATGCTTTCCAGAATGCGGTGTACAATTTATGTCTTGCTCAGAGATATAAGCAAACTCAATCTTGTCTCCAACAGCAAGTTTTTTCTCAACACCCCAAAGATACAAAGCACCACTCAAAGCTGGAGTACCGCTGCTGTGCTGCACAATAATTTTTTCTAACTGAATCTTCTCTGATTCATTAGGCTGGAAATAAATTAAATTATTTTCAACAATATCAAAATACCGAGCTAGTAAAGAATCTACTGCATCCGCCATACCTTCCCAGTCAGCTACACCATAATTAACCTCTGGAGGGACATCAAGAACAATCGGATAGTGTTTAAGATTTTGTTGTTCACACCAAGCCGCTAGAATATTCTGCCACCAAATTCCATCTGATGTGACGAATGTGTTCCAAGCTTCACCAGAATCATTTCGTTCCTGCATCCACTTAACTTGATTAGTAAGGATAAAAGCAAATACAGTATCAGAATCAGAGGGTAGGCTATCCCTAACTTTTTTTATGAGAGGAAAATCAACTCTATCTAAATTGGGAATTAAATCCTCATCATTCCATGCTGCTTTTTGCTTAATTTCTTCTAACGAATAAATATCTAGTAGCTGGTGAAATCCTTCTCGTCCATCACATAAAACATCACTTTTACCTAAAACTTGCAGAATTAAATGAGTCATATCCAATCAAGAGGTTGTCCTTTATTTAGCCACCTTGGATTGCTTTTACAAGGATATATGTTAAAAAATATACATTAAAGATAGATGTCTTCAAGGGTCGCTGCCTCTTTCTTTATGACCGCTTCACTATTTTTTTACTTTTTGACTACAAAAAATTATTTATTTACTGATTATAAATATTACTAAAAGTTAGTAAGTACCATGTAGAGAGCGGGCGATCGCCTTGTCACAAAATTGAATGGCAGTTTAAGGTGACGCAGAAGTGCGCGAGCCATCATCTGCGATTACTGTCAGAATGTCCAAACTGTGGAGCAAGATTTAAGGTTCCTGCGCTGTGTGTGGATGGACATTGCCAGCGTTGTTTTATGACGTTTGCACAGATGACGAACTATCAAAAGTATTGTTCTTAATCGATGGAGTAACATTATGGTTTTTCAATTTTCTGTTCAAAACAATTTGGTCATAGAGCACAGCAACTCTTGCTGGATATGTGACTTTACCTGTTTAGATGTATTGCTTGCAGAGCAAAACGGTTCGGTTGTTGGTCGCCCTTGGTTGACTCTAGTTATAGACGTTTACTCTACCTCCTGCACCCGATGGGTTTACAAAGATCAAATTAAAATCTACACAAACTTAGGCATCCAATTATTAATGTAGTAATTTCCTAGCTTCTGGCAAGATTGAAATTACTTTATTGACATAGGCTTTATCCGGGCAATATCCACAACCAACGATAAATTTTAAATAATCTTCTGGGCTAGAATATTGCTCCCATCCCTGGTATGGTTTCCTGCCAATAAATAGCCAGTATCCCTTTACCGCATCTTCCAGAGTTTGAAATTTGCAATAATCATCAACTCCGTCATGGGCTTTATAGGAAACATTTTGAGCAATTTCGCTCATTTCCCTTCGCCATTTCAAACCGTAGGGGTTATTGTGCTCTAAAAATAATTCAGAAGTTCCCCTGCCTGATTCTAAAATTGCTTGCGCTAATTGTGCTGGCTTCAATTGCGGATAGGCTATATTAGCAGCTTTAAGCACATTGATAAATTCTTGCCACTTAGCCGCGCGATCTGGACTTTTGGCAGGAGTTGCGACACATTGCCCGGTTAATCCCTTAACAATAGCCGCTGCCATCGTGTCAGCATTTAATAAATTCATATCCGTTGCGGAATCTACAAAGCAGCACTCTACAAGAATCGCTGGCATACATGTATTTTTCAAAACATACAGATGAGATCCATCTTTTACCCCACGGTTGAAAAATCCCAGAGAGCAGATTTCGTTTATTACATTCTTAGCTAAAGTCTTCCCGCTGTTGCTCATTGCATAGACTTCAGTCCCGTAAGCTTTGCAATTAAAGGCATTGAAATGAATACTGACGAAAACATCCACTTTCTCGCTGTTGGCGATTTGGCAACGTTGCCTTAACGAATCACCGACGCTGCTAGCTTTTGTAGGAGTACAATTAACAACCTCATGCCCTAGCGATCTCAAGCCAGCCATAACTCGACTACCTACAGCTAGAGTCAATACATCTTCTTGCTTAATTCCAACAGCCCCAGTATCCGGGGTTGCGTTGTGTCCGCAATCAATTCCATATTTCATCTTTTTTACTTAATTAATTTTATTAAAATCGTGTTTTCTTAAACTTCAGTTAGCCAAACTTCGGCTGTTTCAGTTTCACATAAGATTGCGTATCTTGCCCACCTTTAGCGTTGTATGCCCTGATGATAAACTTAGGTCTAACACCCCTGGTACCGATGACATCACCTTTGAGCAAAGTGCAACTTTCGTTGATTCGGGTAGCACCATAGAGGCAGACACCGAACAGAGCGCGATCGCGTCCTTGTATTATTTACACAAGTACTAAGAGTTAATGAACAAGGTGATGACAAGTAGCGACATTTAGTGCAAAAGTTACTTTTATCAGATCACCGTATTTTCTGATAAACACAATTGCTTTGTAGGCGATCGCCCATATTTTAATTCAACAAATTTATAATTCTGGCACCTGTAAGTTACGTTTATTACCTGCGTAATGCTTGTAAATAATTTCTGGAGAGTTACCAACCCACTTTCCTACATCCTTCGCATCAATATCAGCTTCCAGGCAAAGAGTAATAAAAGTGTGCCTGCATTGGTAAGGTTTGCGATATTCGCTGACTACGCCCTGTTTTACAAGTTGAGTTACGATTCCATCTATATGTGTACCACGATGATTTTTGTAACCTTTCCAGGCATGATTGAGAAAATCTCCAAAGTCTACTATGCCGCCTTTCTTGCTTCTAAAGATAAAATCATCTGGGTTACAGTTCTCAGGCTTGATGGAGTCTAAAATTTCACGGTGCTGATGATTAATCGGAAAACGTCTTTGGCTTTGGGTTTTTAATCCATCTTTGAGGGCTAACCCTTTAGTACTGATGGTAATTGCTTGCTCAAAGGTAATGTATTTATCACTGATGTGCTTCCATTGTAGAGCGATCGCTTCTGATGGTCTGCACCCAGTAAAAAATAATAATTTTACTAAAGGAGCATAGTAGCTGTAGAGTTTGCTCTCCTCAAATGCTTGAATTATGTTATCCCGTTCTTCCTTCGTAAAGGGATTAATTTCATATTCTGTTGATTCTGACTTCGGAAGAAGAATGTCTTTTGCCATACTTTGAAAGGGATTGGATTCAATTAGCTGACTTTTAAGTGCCCAATCACAGCAAGCATTTATATTTGTCAAAGTACGTTTGGCGGCATTAGCACTGAGATTTGCAAGTAAATAGTCTCGAATTGCGATCGCATCATCTAAAGTTTTAGTTGGTAACTTAGCAATGTGATTGCGATACTTGCGGTAGTCAACCGCATAAGTAGAAGGACTAACCTGTGGTTTTTTAAACTCAGTGTATTTTTCCCATAATTCTCCCAAGTCTGGTTGGGGGTTACGTGAAGGTGTAATTGGGGTAATTGGGGTAACGGTGCTTAATGACGCTGCTGGTTTGTACTTAACTAAACTGGCATCAAACTCTCCATAGTCAATATCCCTCTGGATTTTTGTCGCCAAAGCCGATGCTTGATGTCTTCCAAAAGGTGTATCGTCGTGCCTTGTTGAAACATAGAAACGTTTGGTTTTTAGCTCTCCAGTGGGCGTAATAATAGGATGAGAAAAAACTAATTGGAGACTGCCGTTAGAGTTCTTTATCTGCACCGAACCCCGACTGGCAATACTTTGAGATTTTTTAGGCTCCATAAGCTTAATTAACTGGGGTAAACATTTTTACTTTTCCACTTTACCCCAGTTTTACCCCAGAAATGTGTATTGGGGTAAACACCTTTACCTTACATATCTACCCCAGTTTTACCCCAGTTGTTTCCCCAAACTACCCAAAATTACCCCAAAAATATTGGAAGGCTCTGGAAACAAGCCCTACAACTACCATTAAAAAAGGGCTTCAAAGCCCTGTAATGCTTATATTTCTTTGAAGGCGGCACCCGGATTTGAACCGGGGGATGGAGGTTTTGCAGACCTCTGCCTTACCACTTGGCTATGCCGCCAGTTGACTGCGTCAAGAGTAACCACTAGAGCTTTCTTGGTGGAGCCAAGTAGCCATTTTGGTAGCTAACCCTGCGAAGCAGTAGCCAACTCTTTAACTACTGTCCTAGTATAGCATGAGGTGTTCTGATAGCCAACACCTCAAAAAGTAGCCAACCACAGCCCTTGGCTAACGCCAAGAACATCTCCTAAGCCATCCTGGTTACTATTCTTGGCGCTAGCCAAATGATGTCAAAGACGACTATGCACATATCCATAACAAATGCCTGGATACCTGCCTGGATACCTTGGGGGAGATATCAGGACAATAAGTCATCATCTTCTAGCTCTTTATATAGAGAAGATAAAAAAGATGCTGACTTATCATCCAAACCTAAGCAGCAACAGGAAAGAGTCTACCATCTCTCTAGGACTCCTTGGCAGTTACGGCTAGTCTCCTGCTATGCCTCTGACTACTCTCAAGCCTTGCTAGGACTGACTCAGGAAGACTAAGACACACGCCACATACTCATAAGTTAGCCCAGTAGACCTATAGCTGGGCTTTTAAGGCGAGGGGGGAGCAACTTGGTTGCTGTGAGCGCATTCCACCATATTGTGGAGTCAGTTCCTGAGCTTGCAGGAGTTCACATGGGGTCAATACACTGCAATAAGCGCTCGTAGTTATCATCCTCTAAGTCATCCACATGGACTTCCTCAACAGTGCCATCGCGAAAGAAAATAGTAAACTCAGTCGCATCTAGATAACCTGTGATATCCTCCAGCGTGTCTCCTCTCCCCTCCCAGTCGATATCCTCAATATCCTGGACATCGTATTCAGTCCCGTTTAAGGTAATGGTCATGAGTCGTTAAGCTGTTCTTAGGTTTTCAGTCATGAGCTTACTTAATATACCTGTAACGACTAAGTACCCGCCATAGGTTGGGTATTTATGAAGCCAGTCGGAACGTAACCTAGGCGGCGGTCAGTCGAGCCAAACGCGCATCCGATAGATGGGAGCCAATGCCCGGTAAAGCTGCCGTTGACTCATTTTGGTTGTACCGGGTTCTAGCCTCATGAACTTAACTTTGGCAGAGGCTTGACCACAAGATATGGTTAGCTCATAGCCATGCTCATCTAATGCACCGTACATCTGACCAAGCGTTATGTAGAGCTTAGTAAAATATCGGAACTTAGCCAGCACGACTGATAGCGCTAACGCTGTTGTGGCTGGTCTAGTCAGCACATCTAGCCACTCTCTAACTATCTCTTGCTGTCCTTTCAGCATCCTGTTCCATTTTATTGGGTCGTTGTTACGCTTGTCCTTGGCTATCCACTCCAACAAAGCCTGGTCGCGTTTGTTTGCCACAGGTCTACCTAGAGCTACTACTAACTAGAGCTCTACTACATTAGTCGCTACATATCTATCCTCTAAGGGGAGAATATTTACTAAACCCACCTCACATCTGAGGTTAGGTATTTTTACTCTTTAACATTTTGTTAGTAAGTCGGAATACTCAGAAGGTAGTAACTGTGCGAACGCTCGTCAATACAGGTTAACCTAAAAGACCTCCTAGGATGAGCAGGAAGGTAGGTAAAAATAAGTCCTGGTATGGTTCCTACCTTCTCTAAATGTCCTCTCAGAGGTACCTAGAAGGGCATTCCCCAAATGGTACGATAGAATAAGCGTTTCAGCCGCTATTTTGTGGAAATGCTTAGAACGGCAATAAGCCCTCCTTTATTTCACGAGAGGGCTATTGCATCTTTTTCATGGAAAATATTCAACTTTCTTACCAGTTAACCTGCAAGAGATGCTATCGTAGATACAGCTATTCATAGACATAAGTTTAGCTCCCATCAACGCCAAGCCAATGGGAGGAATAGCCGTATAACTTTAGTTAAGGATATCACAAACATGATGACAATACTCGCCATATGCTGTGCTGTAATGGCAGCAGTATCGCAGCTTACTGTAGTTGCTTTACTGGTACTTTTCATTGCAGGCAAGTTCTAGAAGGTTTCCGAACCTGCTAGCACATCTACTATAGTACGTCAAGTCACCTCAAAGCTATTAGCAGTAGCTTTGGGGTTTTTCTTGTTGGTTAGATGGTTAGAGAAACTTTTCCATAACCATAGCTCCATATTAGCAGATGCAAAGGCGTTTAGCTCCTAAATATTTTAGCTCCTTAAACTTTTAAGGCTCTTTATCAACTTTTTCATTTACCAATGGTAACTCAAAGCCCCGTCGTCCTGGGCAGTCATCAGTATTGTACAATGCCGCTTGTCAGTTTAAATAGTAAACCAGTTTACATTAAGGCTTGTAAGTCATTTACAAGTTTAGTACTAAACATGAAAAAGAGTCTTGACTCAGATAAAAGTCATAACCTATTATTTTACTACTATTAACTTAGTCAAGTCAATACCTGGCTTACAAGCTGTAGGTATCCCTTCATCAACTTAAGTTGCTCTAAAGTTACCCTGTGATGTGCCGAGCATGGCTCAGGACTACCCTAGGTAGCTTGCTTACCCGCCCTGCTCAGCCCCTCACAGGTTCTGGGGTAAATGTCAGGACTGTTTGGGAAGGTTGGAACAGCATCTTCTAAAACTTTCTCTATATATAAGCTAAAAGATGCTGTTGCAGATACGTTAACTACTCCTACTCTGTTTTCTTAAGCATCCCTAATAAAGGTGTCTGTATCTACGCTTGTCGCACTCTCAGCACCAACCCCTACTACAAGTTCATGACAACGAGAGTCATTCTCAACATCTTAGCGGGTACCTTGAGAGGTGCATTTGATAGCATCCTGTTTAGTACTGTAGATGGTCAAGGTATGCTGTTTAGTCGCACCAAGTCCACAGCCGTGGCAGTCTGTGAAGACTTGAGGACAGCAGGAGCGCTCTATGGGGCAACTCCGGAAGATGCTTACTTGGTGGTTTGTGATGCGACCAATAACCAACCAGGAGACTTAGATAATGGTCAAGTTTCTCTAGATGTCATTGTCAAACCTTCACCTGTTAATGAGGTGATGGTGGTCAGACTATCCCGTGCCAGCTTGGGTACTGTACTAGCTTCTGTACTATCCAACAGCGCTAACGTTGCAGCACCTATCGTCCAACCTGGAGTTAACACCACAGCTAGTACGGTTAAATAAACACGCTAAAGCCCTCATTTGGAAGGTTGTCTCTCCCGCCTAAAAATGAGGGTACTAACTCGTACAGAATATGTTGCCCTTGTTGCCTTTGGGGTGGTGGAGTCGTCGGCTACTTTATCACCAGTTTCTCTCTCCACCATCTGGAACGTGCCATTGTCCCCTCAGGTCTTTCTGGGTATATCTACTATTGTAGCATAACTACCAGTCGGAACGCTACCTTGGTATAAGGTAAAACCCGTCAGGAGTTGCCCAACGGGGTTTAGGTGGAGATATAGAAGTTATAAGCGGTGTCACATCTTGGCAATAACTTGGTTAAAGCCATGTACCCAACCTGGTGTAGCTACCTTCTGTTTCTCGATGTAGACGTGTTGCTCTTCCTCTGTCATGTCCTCCCAGAGTTGACCTTGCTCTGCTATAGCTGCCTGAAACTCCTGACTCGCGTATGGTCGCTCCCAGATGATATGTTGCTTCTCCAGCATCCGGTCTATCAGTTCCATGCGGATGGTAGCGCGTCTATCCTCATGCTGTGCCGCTGTAACTGACTGCCCATGAGCCTCTTTAATAGAGCGCTCTAAGTCGGCACGGAAGGTCGCAGAATACAACGCTAGAGCTTTCTTGTCCCCTAACTCAACTCTGTAGTCTAAGTAGTCTCCAATATCTGATATCAGATATGCTTTAGCTGCTTTCTTAAACTTACCGACTTTCACATCTAACGTTTCTAGGTTCCCTTTACGGGCAACCCAGTCAACCATATTCTGACGGCTACCACCACAAGCTTGAGCCAATGGAGTAAGAGTTGCCCAATGACGACCATCTTCAGTAATAAAGGAGTCTATTTGGATACCAGCAAACGGATGAGTCGAGTAGGTATAGTCCTGAGTCATTGGTTAACCCGCTTGGTTTACTTGCTTGATATTATCATGTTAGCTTATCAAGACTAAGCTTGTCAAGAGGTTAGCGTAAGATAACGGAGTTTTAAGCCTTTGAGCTACGCAAGATGGAGCTACTAAAACGGCTCAAATGCTTATTATAAAAAGCTTTGAGCTACGCAAGATGAAGCTGGTCAACCTACTCAAGTTATTGATAACGTCCGGTTGTATTCTGGAATGCGTGAAGATGTTACCGTTGACCAGCTATTAAGTCCATTTGAGCTAGTCAACTAAGCTAGTCAAAAACGACCTCAACCGCTTATGTAGACCTAGTTTGAGCTAGTCAACTTGAGACCCCAAAAGAGACCCTCTACAATGGGCAGGAAGGCTATTAAAATAAAGTCCCGGTATGTTCCTACCTAACATAAAAACCCCATGAGAGAGGTTTAGGTTAACCTACAAGGTGTAGGTCGAAACGTATGCTAGCTAAGAATGCTGGCTAAATAGCTGGCATTCACTCCATGTAAGGATGCTGGCAACTTAGCTGGCATCCTTATCTAGGGTACATTCCGACCTACAAGATGTAGGTTAACCAACTATATCAACCCATAAGCACAAGAAAACCATCAGACATCTGATGGTTTGGTAATGTTGTTATAGAGTTTAGTCTATATCTGTATTAGAAGTCGTAGACAGGTATATCACCATATAACGTATCTTGAATAGCGGCTCTTACGTTCTTGGCGGCTGCATAAGCACAGGATGCAGTTTCACTATCTCCTTGAGCATCTACCAACTTCATCTTTTCCACTGCCAGATACTCTGCCAGACGCACCCCTGCTAGCTCCATATCTGTTAAGTTATCTCTTAAGTTGTCTTTCTTAGTCAACCCTCTTGCCGCTTTAGCTTGTTGAGCGCTTGTACCTAATAACCCTCTATAAGTGGCGTTCGTGACTGTGCCGTAGTTGGTTACATCTCTGCACTGGCACTCATCAGTTAACACTCTACGCATTACTTTGGACTCAGCCCTGAGTTGTACACGTTTGAGTGCTTCAGTGTCTTCAATACGGTCTATAGCCTTGTTGGCTAACTCTTCAGGGTTTTCTAGGAAGGCTAGGACTAACTTAGCCGCTTCCTCTCTGTAAGTCTTACCAACAGCGCCAGGTAACAGACTAATGATATATAGCGCACCTTCTTTATCAGTTACTGGTGTATTTCTTTGCCTAGCTCCTGGGAACTTCCAGTCCTCGCATTTTCCGAGGACTTCCGGATATTGCTCTGTGAGCCGCTTCAAAGCGTCCCAAGGTTGTTTCTTACCACCCACTACTGAGATAAGGTCATAAACTGATACCTTACCGTCTTCTGTCTTACGGATAGAGCCAAAAGTACTTAGAGACATAGACAGGTTAGCGGTGTTAGAATGTGACATATAATAAGCTCCTCTGTGAGCGAATAGTTAATAAAGTTGAAACATAGGGGTAGTGGGTGCAACCATTGCCCCTATTTGGTATTGGTTAGTCTGTTTAGTAGCCATTAGCTAGTGCCTGTTTCAGTACCATTCTAGTTAAGTCTGATACGCTTATACCTAAGCCCTTAGCTGTCTCTTTCAGTTTGATACTCTCCTCAGGTGTTATCCAAACCTGTAGCTTGACTGACCTTTTCTCCTCTGACATCCTCTACCCTCCTGTTTGACTCCCTACTACTATATTATACCTGCTACTTCCTACATATTCCGGAAAGGAGTACTGTATTTATATCTAACTTTTTTACTATAAGCTACGTATTAATAACTAGTGCTTATACTAAAGGATAGTGGTCAGGTAATAGGTACTTCTGCCTGGTTAAGGATGCCTGCATAATGCTTCAGAATGACCTCAGGGGAGTTCCCAACCCACTTGGCTACTTGAGTTATCGGTACACCCGCCTCAATAGCCATAGTGATGAAGGTATGGCGACAGTTGTAGGGACATCGGTATCGCTTTAAGAACCCATCCCTAACTAGCTGACCAACTATACCCTGATAAGTCTTTTGACCACTCTTGCAGCCTTTCCAAACTTGGCTAGCAAACTTTGAGGCATTGATAGGTAGCCCTGTGGGGCTAGCAAAGACTAACCCGTCTGGCTGGTAGTCCTTTGGCTTGATACTAAGTAGTAGACCCCTCAGTACTTGGTTACAAGGAAACTTCCTAGTCTGGTGCGTCTTAGTATCTTTTCTAACCTTTAGTCCACTGTCAAAGGACTCACTGAAAGTTATTTGGCTACAGTCAGTGCTAATGTGTTGCCACTGTAGCGCTATGGCTTCCCCTGGTCTGCAACCAGTTAGGAATAGGAACCTAACAAATGGTAGGTAGTGTTTATGTTGGGGATGCTCAGAAAATGCCTTTAGGATAGCTTCTCTCTCTGCTAGCGTGAACGGGTCTATATCAGCCCCAGCTTTGGCTACCTTGATGCTCTTAGCCATACCCTCAAATGGGTTATGACTGACCAGCCCTGAGGAAACGCCCCAGCTACAGCAGGCATTGATATAAGTTAGCACTCTCTTAGCTGTATCTGCTGACAGCGTAGCTACCAAGTGGTCTCTTATCGCAATAGCTTTCCTCAAGTCCCTAGTTGGCAACCTTTGGATGTGGTTGGCATACTTCCTTGTGTAGTCTCTCTGGTAGGTAGTGACTGCTAACTGTGGCTTCATGTACTGACAGTACCTACCCCATAGCTCCCCTAGGTCTGTCCCTCTCACTATCTTCTGTGGTTGCGTCTTGAACTGCCCCAAATAACGCTCAAAGGACAAGTCAAACTGACCTGCCCTAATGTCTTCCTCTATTTCTAGTGCTACCCTTTGGGCTTTTCTGTGGTTGTCTAGGGTTGCATCCATACCAGTTGACAGGTATCTGGCGCTATCTGTGGCTACTGACCTAGGCAACCTGAGTCTTAACTTACCTTTCTTATTCTCTATGCCTACTATGCCTTTCATTAGCTACCTTATCGTGGTATCCAAAATGGTAGCCAAAGGGTTGGGTGCAACTATTGGGTTAACGTAATATCAAGGGTTACAGCTTGTTTACCTGCATTTTCTGTGTTTTGCAGACCTCTGCCTTACCACTTGGCTATGCCGCCAGTTATGCGCTTGTGCCGTCACACAACTGAATATTTCCTGAAATTTAGCTTATAACTTGCTCGATTTACAGGCGTGTTTCTCATTGTACGCAAAAAGTAGACTGATTACAACCATGTGGAATTTCGGATTTGTTGGCTAAAGCTTACAGCTATTTTCAGGTAAATAGACCACATTTGCCGTAGGGGCACAGCATTGCTGTGCCCTTACAGTGTGGTTCAAATACGTGAAAACTGCTGTAAGAACAGTCTCTTAGGGACTTGCAATTAAAAAAATCTGCAATTTGTAGTGACGCAAGCAATGGTGGGTTACGGCGCAATGCAAGTCTTGCATGTAAAACCTCAACTGTCGTACGCCTAACCCACCCTACATAATGGATAATTTATTTTTTGGGCGTTGCTGAATCCATGTATGAAAAAGATGTCGTGTGATTCCAAACCCTTGTAGAGACGTACCATGGTGAGCCAGCGCTGCAGGAGGGTTTCCCGACCTAGGCGACTGGCGTCACGTCTCTACACTAGGATTCTACTTCAAATCAGCAACGCCATTTTTTGGTACTCCCTTAGGGCTCTGGAAGTCACGATTCAGAACTTAGTTTTACTTCATCTGCAAAACTAGCCCAGCGGACAAAGTAAAATGGTCCAGCGACAGACCCCCAGATATGCTCATCGGTTTCTGGATCGCGTCCGCGATCGCGACTGATAAATTTGTCTTCATCAATCTCAAAGTCGCTATCCAGGTAGGTCTTTTGTCCTTTGCGAACCACAATGCAGCCTTTACCTGGTTCTACCGTGCCTTTAAAGTTGTGACCTGTCCACTCTACAATCATATTGCAGCCTGGTAGTTTTTCCAGATCATCAGCAGTTAGGGTTTTGAGGCGTTCAACGTTACGGGATGCACCGTAAAACTTTTTTTCTTCCTTAACGCTGTAGTTCTCGATTTCAATGTGCTTTCCTGTGTTCACCAGCTTCAAAACCCTTAAGCGATAAGGATCATTAAGCGAATAGTCATAAGCTTGTTCAACAAAAAAACCTACCCCAGATAAAACTTCCAAGGGTAGAGGACGCATACAAACGCGAATGTGAGCAAAAAAAGGCGGGTTTTCAAAAGCTTGTTCTTGATTGCTGAAATCTGCCGCCATCCAGCGGGCTAATGTTGCTATGTCCGTAGAATGAGTCATTATATCAAAATATCAAATTTAGATTCTGCATTCGAGATTTGGTCAAGAAAGCTACCAGTATGTAGCCAGACAAAATAGAAATTGTATTATGGAATATTTTATAGCTTGTGGTTGTTCTTAGGAGAATTTTTTGCTGAGTCTCGTCAGATAGGTAATAGGTTTGTAGTTGCGCTTAAGCGCAACAGTTGAGCAACTTAGTAATGCAACAAAAAGGTAAAATGTCCATGCTACGGCGCTTAAGTGTTACCATGACAGCCACTGCTACATTGTGTCTCCTTTGCAGTTCGCCGACACTAGCAGCGAGCAAAAAGCCTACACAGCCAGATAAATTCCCTCCTAATCCACTGGAGCTCACCACACCCGATCCACTGTTACCACGTTCGCCAAAAGATAAACAGCCGCTGACTCCGCAAGAGAGTCAAAAGTTGGAGGCGGCGCTGGATGAACTCAATCAACAAGCTACAACTACACTACAAGCAGGGGATAGGATAACAGCGTTTGATATCTGGAACCGCGAACTGCGCTTACGCCGTTATTTAGGTCCATTGGCAGAGGTACAAGCACTGTCGCGAGTCGGCGACATCGCTTGGAGAGAAAACGAGCGCCAAGAAGTGCAATATATCACACAGCGATTGCAAGCAATCCAAAAACAGGCTCAATCGAAAAAAACAACACCAGATTTACAACTTTTGCAAGCGTTAGGTCAAGCTTACCAAGGAGTGCGATCGCCTAAAGAAGCACTGCAAGTTTACGATCAAGTTTTGGCAGCAGTGCGACAGCAAAAAGATACCACAGCAGAAGTAAACACCCTGAGGATTATTGGAGAATTGCATCTGAATTGGTTTGATTACGCATCAGCAGCGGCTACTTATGAGCAATTGCTAACTTTCGCTTCTTCTAGAGGCGATCGCGCTAACGAAATAGCATATCTACAACAACTCGCTTACATTTACAAACAAGCAAACCAACCAGAAAAATCAGTAAAGATACGTAATAAATTAGCAGAAGTTTATCAGCAAGAAAACAACCAGATCCAGTTAGTAGCATTAAAGCAGGCTATTGGCTCAGATTATGAAGCTTTGGCACGGGAAAATCCCAGCTTACTGCAAGAAGCTTTCAAGAACTATGAAGAAGCTTACACCACAGCTTGGCAATCAGAGCAATTTGTCCGTGCTGGGGAGATTTTGCAAAAATTAATTGTACTGTACCGTTCTCAAGGACAAGTGGAGGAGGCTTTGCAAGCAAGCCAAATTCTCTTGCAAGCACAGGAGCGATCTGCCAACTTTTACGGTTTAATGAATGCTTATGACCAAATTGGGCAACTTCATTTGCAACGTAAAGACTATCCCCAAGCACGAACAGCTTTTCAAAAAGGGCTGGAGATAGCGCAACAGTTGAACTATGACGAAGCATACTTCACCCAGCAAATTCAAAAAACGTCTGGGCAAAGTTCCCAATAGAGAGGATGAGGGAGTGAGGGAGTGAGTGAGGGAAAATTCTCCTTCCATCCCTCTTTCCCTCCCTCCTTCTTCTTCCTCCCCTGCTTCCATTGCTCAAACAGGCATAACTTCCAAATTTTTGGATGCTCGAACAACCTCATAAAGTTTATCTTCAAACTTTTCCGTACATACTGACCAATCAAATTCAAGTATCGAGAGGCGAGCCTGTAAAGACATTTCTTCTTTGAGATCAGGATTTTCCAGAATTGAAATCACTTTGTGAGCAAGATCAGTTGGGTTGTTGGGTTCAGCTAAAAAGCCATTGCGACCAGGTATAACCTGCTCTGAGGTTGAGGGTGCAACAGCAGCGACAACAGGGGTTCCAGAAGCCAGCGCTTCGTTATTTGCCGTGCAAAAGTTTTCAGTCAACGAGGGATTGACAAAAACATCTGCACGAGCGTACCAGCCTAACAGTTCTGTTCCGTGAGACTCACCCCACACAGTCACACCGGATTTAAACTTTTCAGCACGCCTACGGAGTTCCTCATCTTGGGGACCACTGCCAATGATAACCAAATGGACGTCAGGAATTTTGGCAGCGATCGCTGAATATGCATCTAGGAGTTGGAAGACATTCTTTTCTGCGGTAATGCGTCCGACAAAAAGGAGGGTCGGTCTGTGGTCGTCGGGAATAGGGTTGTAGGAGATGTTTGCGGGATTAAATTTTTGACAATCAATTCCTTGAAAGGCGAGATATTCGCTGCGTTGCGATTTCATCTGTTTGTACTTAACAAGCTGTTCTCGAGAAGGAAACAAATTGACATCATAAACTTCACTGAACTGCTTAATCAAAAAGGGAATGATGGGACGAATAAGGTTGAAAAACTGATTTCCTAAGTAATATTGGATATAGGCAACGATATCAGTATGGAACAGAGATATGATTGGAGTGCGTGTTCGCTTTGCGTATTCAATGCCAATCGGGCGACCGTAACCTTGCAAATAAAGCGAGTAAAATCCTCTCATTTGCGCCGCTTCTTCAACCACTATAATGTCGGGCTGGAACTTTTCGAGTAACTTAGTATCGCTCCAATGCCGATAGTGCAATGGTTGAGGAAGAGACTTATAAAATATCAGTGGCTGTGTTGGGAATGCATAGTCGGAAAAATTGGGGAAAGGCTTTAACTCATCCAGCCCTGGCATAGGTCGATTGCTAACACGTTTGGGGTACTGGTCGTTGATTTCAGGGTGAATCAGAAAAACTTCATGCCCCTGCTGTAACAACCAGCGAACCCGTTGGTGTACTGCTACGGAGACCCCTGCTAAGAACGGAGCATACAAGCTTGTAAAAATTGCAATGCGAAGAGGTTGCTTGTTCATAATTTTTGTGCAGTATTGTCTATTTTTCTGAGCTAAAAATTGATGTCCTTTTGTTTCAGAACACCAGCAAAATATGATACATTGGAATTTAGGATTTACGCATTAAGTAAAATTGTTGATTGTGTGCAAAATATTTTTTGTCTTAGTTCGTAGTTATACCAATGCTCTAAGAAACCGCACATCATCGGAGAAATCAAAAGCATACAATGCAAGGTTTTTCTGAATTATGATGTGCATTACAGACAAGTGGTATTAGTAGTTAGTGATTAATAACTCACTACTATCAACTAATAAATAGGGCTAAGCAATTATCCAACAATAACAAAAACCACTCAGATGAAGTTTCCTAGTAAAAAAATTACCCAAGCCTTTTTGTTACTACAAACTTAGATTTTTGTTACCATCGTTACTGATTAGGTTTTGATGAATGTTCTGGCTTATTTAGTGCTATTTTACATTTTGTCGCAAGACACAACTGCTTAATTTGCAACCAAATCATCAACGATTTAGGCATCGCGATTTAATTGCTTTTTTGGAATGGCCGAAACGATCCGTCTCTTGCATTTATGGCGCATCTCATGTTGCCTACCCTACAAGAATAATTCTTCAATTATGAGACACAAATTGTAAGTATATAGGTAGAAATAAACCGATATCCATTAAGAAATGTCAAAAAATATGAAACTTTTAGCAATGACTAATGACTAATGACGGTCCTAAGGAATTAACTTTATTTGTGCCGACCTACTTAGATTGCCTAAAAAAGTGTACAGTGTACCAAAATTGTTGCTTACTTGGGTTAAATTAGCAATTAATTAATTGAAGAAACAGTGTTTCTTGATATTATCCAGGAATCTGCGTAACATCCGCCAAACAAAAAAAGTAGAAACCTTTCTACTTTGACAAGAATTAAAATACAGGCGGCTAATTATGAAAACCATAGCAGGTAAGACAGTGGTTTTGACTGGTGCATCAGGCGGCATTGGAGTATTTCTTGCCCGTGCTCTAGCAAGAGAACAGGCAACTGTAGTTGGAGTTTCTCGTTCAAAGGAAAGGTTAGAGGAAATATGTAGAGAGGTCGAAATTGCAGGTGGTAGAGGAATAAGCATTCCATTTGACATTAGTAAATTAGAAGAATTATCATTTCTAGTACGGCAAATTCATGAGCTTGCAGGTCCAATTGATATCTTGATTAACAATGCTGCAATAGAAAAATATCGACCTTTCCAAAATTACAGTTTAGAGGATATTCAATCGATATTGACGACTAATTTACTGGCACCAATGGAATTATCCCGTTTGATACTATCAAGCATGGTAGATCGTAATAGTGGTCACATCGTGAATATTTCATCTGGTTCTGGTAAAAAGGGAGCGCCTTACAACAGCATTTACTCAGCTAGTAAAGCGGGTATGATTATGTGGACAGATGCAATGCGGCAGGAATTAGCTAATACCAATGTAGGAGTTTCCGTGGTTTGTCCTGGGTATACGTCAGCAGGAATGTTTCTCAAATTTGGCTTACCAGCGCCAAGTTTAGCACGTGTTCACAAACCAACTGATGTGGCGATCGCCGTCATCAATGCGATCAAGAAAAACCAGGGAGAAGTCATACTCGATGGAATTTTAACAAAGCTCCTATTTTCTGAAATCCAACTTTTTCCCAAGTTTGGAGATGCAGTTTATCGCTGGATTGGTTTGACCAAACTGAATCGAACTTGTGCAGAAAATCAAATGCGTGACGAAAATTCTGCACAAAACTAAGTTATCTCATTTCTCTACTCACAAAAAAACAAAGTAAGCATGGCTGAGGCTCATTACGATGTCATCATAATTGGCACGGGTGCTGGTGGTGGAACTTTAGCTAATTTACTCGCACCCAGTGGGAAGAAAATTTTAGTCTTAGAACGAGGAAGTTTCTTACCCAAAGAAAAAGCCAATTGGGATTCGGAGCAAGTTCATAAAAAAGAACGCTACCTAAATTCTGAGGTTTGGTACAAAAAAGACGGCAAACCATTGCGTCCAGTCACACACTATTATGTTGGCGGGAACACCAAATTTTATGGCGGTGCTTTATTCAGATTTCGCGAGCAGGACTTTGAAAAAATCATTCATAAAGGTGGCATTTCTCCTGAATGGCCATTGAAGTATCGGGACTTTGCCCCCTACTACGCCAAGGCTGAAAAACTGTACGAAGTACATGGAAAGCGTGGTTTAGACCCTACTGAACCCCCAACCAGTGAAGACTATCCCTTTCCACCAGTCAGCCACGAACCCTACATTCAAGAAATCCACTATGCCTTAAAGGATAAAGGCTGCCATCCATTTTATCAACCGCTTGCTATCAAGCTAAATCAAGTCAATCGTTTTTTGAGTGCTTGTATTCGTTGTGATACTTGCGACAGCTTCCCGTGTTTTCTTGATGCCAAAGCTGACGCTGACATTAACGGTGTACGTCCAGCACTTGTCTATCCTAATTTAACTTTAATGACCAATGCAAAAGTGCTGCGTTTGCATACGAGTGCATCTGGTCGGGAAGTGACTGGAGTTGAAGCAGAAATTGCAGGTAAGCGTCATATATTTTCTGGGGATATTGTTGTTGTCGCTTGTGGCGCAGTCAACTCAGCAGTCTTGTTACTCAAATCAGCCAATGACCAACACCCAAATGGATTAGCAAATAGTTCTCATCTTGTAGGGCGCAATTACATGGCGCACAAATTTGCAGTGGTTATGGCTTTGACTGCAAAACAAAATCCGACAATTTTTCAAAAGACACTTGCTATCAATGATTTTTATTGGGGAGAGAAAGATTTTCCTTACCCAATGGGAAGTGTACAATTACTAGGCAATCTTAACAAAGATAAAATTGCGGCTAATGGACCACCTTTTATGCCTCGTATATTCTCTGAAGCGGTGGCGAATCATTCTGTTAGTTGGTTGCTCATAACTGAAGACTTGCCAGACCCCAATAATCGCGTGCGTGTTGAGGGTGAGAAAATCTTTCTCGACTATACAAATAACAATGAAGAAGCATTGAATCGCTTAATCAAACGCTGGAATCAAATTTTGAAATCAATTGAGAATCGTCAGCGAGATGGGGCATTTTCACTATATGCTAACCTCAAAATGTCTTTGAGAGAAGTTCCACATCAGTGTGGGACTTGCCGTTTTGGTGAAGACCCCAAAACTTCTGTGCTTGACCTCAATTGTCGTACACACGATGTTAATAATCTTTATGTTGTTGATGGTAGCTTTTTCCCGTCAAGTACTGCTTTGAATCCATCACTAACGATTATGGCAAATGCTCTGCGTGTGGGAGAGCATCTGCTGGAAAGACTGGGATGTCATCTGAAATCCGGTTACTCAGATCTTGCACTCATTCGGGTGTGAACTACCCCAACGCGCGCTGACACTATAGTTGGGGCTTCTGTACTCATAGGCGAGTGCCAAGAGATGAGACTTTCGCCCCATCTTTGGTCTTATACTAAATCCGGTTTTCAAACCCCCCAAAAAAGTGTATGGTGTAATCACAACAGAAAAGCGACTGATAATGAGTGGTTGAAAAACCATGCCAAAGAAAGCACATCTAGAAAACCATTTCTATAAAGACTTTAGCTTAGAGAATTTAGGCAAGTACTCCTGGAGCAAATCATTAAGCCCACTTACATGAGCAGCGCGATTGAATCCTTTAAGCGCTGCCAAAAAATTTAGTGCTTCTATCTTTGTCTGTGCTAATTCTTTTTCTAAGTCAGTAATTTTTTGTTCGTATTCTAGCTCTGACATGGTTTGACTCCTATATTTTTTATGTAAAAACCCCTTTTCGGGGATAGACTTGGCACGCCAAGTCCATCTAGTTTTTATTAGCGTTAAAGAAAAAGAATTATGCAGCCGCTTGACCTAGTACCCAAGCCTTAGAGGGTGTTTGAAAAGTTTTTAGGGATAAAATTTTATGCTAATCGCCTCACCTTAGGAGGAATCATGGCAAGATAGATAAAAGTCTCAGATGTTTTGGGCAATAACTCAACGTCTGTTGACCAATCGCCGACACCCCATCAGCTTTCCCATAAGTGCGCTCTACAACCCAACGTTTTTTGAGCAAGACAAAGCTCGAGGGAGCGCTGCGATCGCAGAACCACCTGCACAATCCAACGGCAAAAGTCCATATACGAAGGACAAGCTTTGGAGGGGATATAAGGCATTTGTAACTCACCCTGGCTGCGCCACCCCTCTCCGAACTTCGGAGAGGGGAAGGGGTGAGGTTTCCTGTGAATTACGTATTACTAATGATCAACTATATAGAAACCTTACGATCGCCAGGTTGATCTAATAATTCATAAGGGCGGTATTCGACTAAACGAACGCCCCAAGGACCTTTGATTTGATAACTCACGCCGCGCCAGTTGACTCTTCGCATCCCCAAGGATAATACCATCGCTATCCCATAAACCCACTGTGTCAAGGGAATTGCTATTAGCATTTTCACTACTGTTACAGGTGACAATTTTGTCATCGGTTCATCATGTTTGCGAATGATTTGCTGTACCCCTTGCTCTAATGCCAGCATCATAAAGAGTAATCCCAGCGTATAAATGCCAAAGTAGCCAAACGACAAAGCGGCAACATTCCATTCTCCAGTCAACAATGCCGCTAGAAACAACACTATGACAAGAGTCGGTATCAGTATGCTTGAAATAGCATCACTCACTACAGCCAACCACAAAGGGTGATAAAGTCGAGCACTAAGTAGTTGGCGCATTAGCGAGTATTTTAAGTTAGGTAATTCGCATTCTTCGCGATTGAGCATTATTAGAGAAGGGACAAACTTAACCTGCATCCCATGTTTTTGCAAGACCTTGCAGATCATGGTATCTTCGTTGAAGGCTTGCCCCCACTTATCTAGCAGTCCTGTTTGGCGAAGTAGTTCTGTTTTCACCGCCAAACTCCCACCCCAAGGAATCCGGAACAGATACATCTGCACCACTGTAGAGACGTTGCCTACGTACCGCACCAAAGACCCCCAATATCTACCTGTGGGGAGATACCAACGGTTACCTGTTGTTGCCCCGACTTTAGGATGTGCCAGAGGGCTGACTAATTCACGCAGCCAATTGCGATGGACTACTGTATCGGCATCAACAAGGGCAACGACTTTGTAGGAATCATCCAACTCCGAGACAGCTTGCAGTAGGGAACTGCATTTAAGACTACAATTTTGGCGCGCTATCCTCAAAGGGCTGATTTCGACGTTGGTTGCTCTTTGCTCTTGAATGGTATCAGTGGCAATTTTCCAAGCCGGGTCTTCCTGGCTATCAACGATCAGCTTTAAATCATAGCATGGGTAGTTTTGGTTCAAGAGCGATCGCAAGCAGTTAGTCAAAAACGGATCAGCGCCGCGTAAACACAGAATCACCGCAGTTTTGGGCAACTGGTCGTCTGGTAATGACTTTTTTTGGGATAAGCGCAGGTACAACAAAAAAACAACTGCTAAACACGCCTGAATAGCCAACCAGCTTAGCAAAGACTTAGACAGGAATATCACCAACTCTTTCATAATTCAGCCTAGTCTTTTATTAAGTGAAGAGTTTGTCAGTAGACTTCTTGAAAAAATGCGTGCGTTCGTGGGTATGAAAGCGCAGATAAACGCAGATGAAAACAGACAATTATTGACTTATGCAAAAGGTTAAGTAAACAGTTAACAGTATTAGATACAGATAACTGTTCACTGATAACTGATAACTGATAACTGTTTACTGTTTTAAGGGTCGAGCGAATATTTCATCACAATTTTGATGGTTGTATTTTTCCTCACCACAAAACTGGCGTCACGAAACTTTGGTGTACCCGTTGTTATTGATACAGTTGGATTTTTGGAAATACCAAAACCTTCTTGTGGAATACCTAAAAAGTCTTTGTTTAGTTTGTGGTCTCCGTTTTGGTCGTCAACTACGGCGACAGCATAAGTTCCCGGTTTCAAACCTAAGAACTGCTTTTTTACAGAACTTCCTGTTATCTGAGTGCAGCCACTTTGTACTTCACTAGTATTACTATTAGGAAATCCTTTTTCACTGGAGTAAATTCTCAGGCAAACTTCACCGTTTTTATGACGTAGCCCATCTACTACGACAGTGAGTGTTGCACTAGGTTCTGCATTTACGGTTCTAGCTAAGCTGAGGCTTGCTAAAGTAGCGAGTAAATAGAAACTGAATTTAGAGAGATTCAGCATAATCTTGCAGTGACTAAGAGGTGAGTTTTGCTAATGTTGGGAAATTGAGAAAAATTATCTGAGATAATTAACTCAAAATCTTCAAAGGTCTGAGCCAAAACTGAATCTATCGCTTCTTTGATAAATTTCTCGCCATTATATACAGGTAGTCCGATGCTCAATCTTGGATGATGATTGATCATAAGAAAAAATGGTACAGAGATTCCGTGAAATGTGATTGTTGTTTGAGAATTTAACGCAGGTAACTTTTTGTTGCTGAGAGTCCAGGGTTACAGCGCTTTTCTGTACGGTGGGCATTGCTCACTAATATCTCAAATGTGAACGACATAGGCTTTTATGGGCAATGTCCACCCTACGATTTGTGGCCTAATTATAAGAATAAGCGCTGTAACCTGTACTTCATAAGCTTGCATAATTCTTCGTGAAGACAGTCAAGAGTCCAAAGTCATGCATTCCAATAACTATTGACAATTGACTGTTAACTACCATCACGTAAAAATCTGCAACTTAGATGCGCATTAACTTAAGAGCAGGGTATGAAGCGACAACTCTATTGCATAAATTTTTGGATGTCTGTTTTTTTCACCCATTCCTGGGTGCGTCGCATGCCTTCTTCCAAGTCAACTGTTGGTTGATAACTTAACAGCTTTTGTGCTTTGGTGATTGAATAAGCATAGGGGCGAGTCATAAAATCTACGACTTCTGGGAGAATATCAGCTTGTTTGCGAAAAAGTTTTTGTCCTTGATAGCGCAGCTGGAGAAACAATTTAAGTTCATCTTTTGGTAGAGAAAAGGGAGCGGGTAAACCAGCTATATCAGCTAAGCGTGTAAAATAATCTTTCCAAGTTGTTTCTTGTCCATCAGTCACATTGAAGATTTCTCCGTATGTTTCTTTTTCTATGGCGAGAAAGATAGCATCGATTAAGTTATCGATATATGTGTGGTTGATGACTCCCCGCCCCTCATTTGCATAAGCAAATAATCTTTGCCGCATCATTAACAGAGGTCGAACTATCCAGGGGATGCTTCCAGGTCCGTAAACATCTCCTGGTCTGAGGATGATGATGCCAAAATTTGCTGGATCGTTCAGTTCTAAAAGTGCTTTTTCGGCTTCTATTTTTGTCTGACAGTAGGCATTCTTCTCACCACACAATGGTCCGTCTTCTGTGACACGATCAGGATAGTTGAAGCCGTATACCAAAACACTGGAAATATGGACGAAGGTTTTGACACCAGCATTCTTGGCAGCTTGAGCCATGTTAATGGTTCCGCTAACATTTATCTCACGAAATTGGTCGAGCGAACCACCTTCTTTGGCAATTTCTGCTGTGTGCAAAACTATATCTACTCCTTGACAAGCCTTTTGGGCGGTTGCTGGATCAGTGACGTTGCCATAAATCACTTTAGCGCCCAAGTTTTGCGCTTTTTTGTTCTTATCTGAAGAATCTTGCAGTCCACAAACCTTGATTCCCTTTGCTATAGCTAACTCTGCTGTACGCGAGCCGATAAATCCGCCAATTCCAGTGATGAGGAGAGTTTTGTTGTTGAGGTTCATAGAAGATTGTAATGAAGAATTGAAGCTAAGTTATTTGTGAGAAATTTTCCTTTTTGATGAGTTATTAGTTCTTTGTATTTACAAAGGACTAATGACTCATGCTAGAAAATATCTGCTGGATCTGTAGACCGGAGTTGGTTAATAGCCAGCGCTCCAGAAGTCATACACATTAATATTGTTGAGATTAAGACAATTATCGCGTTGTGCAAAGACATCATGATGGGTAATTTAGTGGCTTGCATAGCAAAATCATATAAACCTAAAGAAAAAGCATATGCAGGTATGTAACTTAAAACTGCTAAAATAAAAGCTTGTTGAAAGACAACATTATATAGATAATTATTTCCATAACCTATGGCTTTTAAAGTTGCATAAGCAACTAATTGATTGGAAATATTACTGTAAAGAATTTGATAAACAATGACTATACCAACTACAGAAGCCATTGATAACATGAGATTGAGTATAAAACCAATTGGCGTTCTGGTAGCCCAATATTCTTTTTCAAAATTGATAAATCCTTCACGGGTAAAAACTACGACATCATTAGGTAAGTTAGCTTCTAACTCTCGCTGAATCTTTTGCGAATTGGCACCAGGCTTAAGGGTTATTGCACCTACATCTATCATTTCTGCTGAACGGTTGTTTATTATTCTGATGAAAGTTGAGTCACTGACAATTAAATTACCATCTACTCCAAACGAGGAACCTAAGCTAAATAAACCACCCACTCTCACTCTATAACCAGTTAATGAGTTAAAAGGAAAAATTTCAATGAATTGCTCCGTCTTTTCTTTTTCAAATTTTTGAGCAATATTCCCAAATTCTGGTCGAGAATTACGGTCAAAAAGGACAACATCAGGAATTTTAATTTTATCTAAATTTGCCTCAATTTCTGGCATATTCATAACAGGCTTTCCCGGTTCAAAGCCAATAACATATATTGAGTATTTTTGACCGTTAACAGGATTTTTAAATTTGGCAAATCCTATATACATAGGACTCACAGACTCGACACCATCAAACCCCAAAGCTTGATACAAGCGAGTCCGGAAAAAGCTTTGATTTGCTGTTAATGCTTTATATTGAGAACTGATTAAAAATAAATCACCTTGGAGATGTCGATGCACTTGGGTGGCGCTGGAATAAAGAGCATCTTGGAAACCAAGTTGCATAAACATCAAAATGACAATAAAAGCAATACCAGCCACAGCCACAAGAGAACGAACTTTGTTTCGCAGAAGTTGCAGCCATGCCAAAGGAGTTTTAAAAACCATGATTCCAGCCTATTAAAAAGGTGTGTAATGCCAATGTAAGACGTCAGTAGGGGCCACCCCCTTTGGGGAAATTTAAAATTCAAAGTTCAAAATTTAAAACTATTTTTTTACTTTGAACTTTGAATTTTTGAGTGCTCGTGGGTTAAATGTGAATGGCGACATCCACTTGTAAGTTGGTTAAACCTGCGACCCTTTGACTATCTGCTGGATCATCAATGCGGATTTTCACTTGAATGATTCTGCGGTCTGTGTCTGCTGCTGGATTAACGCTGAGGATATTTTGTCTGTCAACTTGCAAACCAATCTCTGTTACGGTTCCTTTTATTTTTTTAGGAAACGCAGTGCTGGTAATGGTGGCTTTTTGACCGATACGGATTTTGCCAATGTCAGTTTGATAAATTTCCGCCACCACATACATTTGAGATGTTTTACCTATCTCAACAATCCCTTGATTACTGCTCACCTCTCCAGTTTTGGCGTGAACTTCCAAAATTCTGCCATCTATGGGAGATTTGAGGTAGGTTAAATTATAGTCTGCTTTTGCTTGTTGAACAGCAGTGATAGCACTTTGAACTTCGGCTTCTGCCAACTTCACATCTACGACACGTACCTCTTTAAGACTTCCTAATTTGGCTTTTGCCTCATTAAGCTGGTCGCTTATGGTGTTAACAGTACTGTTGAGGTTAGCTTTGGCTTCTGTCAGTTGCTGCTGCACTGTCTGCTGTTGCAAACGCTTACTATCTGCTGTGGAAGCAGAAATGGCACCTTCTCTATAAAGTTGCTGATATCGATTGTTTTCAGTTTGAGCATTTTCTAACTCAGCCTGCAAACGGGCAATTGTCGCTTGCTTAGTCGCCACTTCTCCTGTTAACTGCGATTCTAAGCGAGCGATCGCCGCTTTTTGAGCGTTTATGTCTCCTGGTTTAGCTCCAGCTTTAACCTGCGCCAGTTGAGCTTGAGCAATTTGAACTTTGTCTAAAGCTTGTTGTAAAGCCGCCCGACTGCGAGCATAACCTTCCAGCAAAGCCACGACTTGCCCAGCCCGAACTTCATCTCCTTCATTGACCAGCTGTTTTTCAACTCGGACACCGCTCTGTGAACTGGGAGCAAACAACTTGGTCACTTCACCTTGAGGCTGCAAACGTCCCAAGCCAGTAACAGCAACTTTAGTTGGGGCAGCCTTCGGGGCTTTTGCTGGCTGAGTTTGAACGTTAGACCTTCGTGAAACATTTTGAAAAAATAAGAGCCCGGTAGCTGAAGCAATAAGAACTGCTAAGATAATTTGCCACCGAGACGGAGGTTTCGTGTATAACTCGCTTTGCTTTTCTGCTGCCATATTTTCATCTCAATTGTGTTATGCCGAAGGGTAGCCTAGATGGCTATATCAGTTGATGACTGTGGATGCATCTGAAAATTCATTGCAAGAACTTTTCCTATATGGATTTGAAATTCGTATAGGAACCTGATAAGTTTTAGAAACTTTTGTACGTAATTACTTAGAACAAAGCCACCACGAATAACTATGTCGGTGGGAAAACAGATTGTGATGTGACACAAAAATCTACTAATTTTTATCCTAATGTAAACATTCGATAAGTTACTTTAAAACCATAGAAATGCTGTCAAAAAAACCTCAGTCTCAAGCAAAACGAAGCGTCGTAGATAATTTGCGAAAACTTGTCTTCCATACTGCCAAAAAACTTTGATTTTGTCAAGCAGTGACTCTACAGAAGTTTTCTCCTAATTTATTGTTGACTAGTTCCAATTTTGAAAGAACGAAATGTAGAAAAAATGTTGCAGAAACTACAAACAATTGCAGAGAAACCTTAGATAAACTTGGTTTCTTTAAAAAAGGGTTTTCTGTGAGCAGAACTATTGTGATTGGGCATGACAACAACTCATCTTTTACAGTTACCAGTTATCAGTTATCAGTTATCAGTTATCAGTTTTTGGCCACTGTTCACTGTTCACTGGTCACTGTTTTAAAACCTAAATGTCGAAACCGGGAACTTTCTGATGGCGATTGACTTCCAAGGTTCTAAGTCAATACCTGCAAGCATAGCTGTAAAAGAATGAAGAAGGTTTAAGGGTGAAGTGAGAAGAAATATACAGATTCAAGCCCCAAAAATAAAACGTGGAGCTAAGATACTGGTTCAACAGCTTTATTTCATGCTTTGGAGGTATCCGCAACAAAGAACTGCTGGCTTCATACTTCATACTTTATACTTCATATTTTCAATGGCTTTTAGCACAATGGCGAGTTATAAACGATTTTTATCAGAATTATCATGAAATTTCTGTTTTTGATAGTACTGATGAAATAAACTAGCTATATCTTATTGTTGGTATTTTCGCTGACAACACTAAAAAGCAGCAATTATGCCTATAAAATCAGTGCCCATAGACCAAATTAAAATTGGTAGTAACCGCCGTCCCATAAGCGGCGACAAGGTTGAAGAGCTGAAGGAATCAATTCAAGCTAATGGTCTGTTGAACCCAATCACAGTAGACCGAAAGCTGAACTTGATTGCTGGGCTACACCGCCTGACAGCTTGCCAGCTACTTGGTTTAGAAAAAATCCAGTGTAATATTGTTGATTACGAAGATGCTGATCAAGCTCGTTTGGCGGAGATTGACGAGAATTTTATCCGCAATGAGTTAAAACCCCTAGAGCGAGCAGAACTGCTATTGGAGCGCCAGAAAATTCTGGACAGACTGGGACTGATGGCTAAAGCTGGGGATAACCAGCATACGCTCAAAGGTGGTGAAATGATTTCACCACCTCCTAAGACCAATTTAGAATTTGCCAAAGAAATCGGATACAGCGAGCGTAGCTTGCAGCACGATAAGCAAATTGCTAAAGATATTCATCAGGAAGTCAAACAGAAAATCAAGAGTACGCCCATCGCTGGCATAAAAACGGAGCTGATCAGGATAGCTAGAACAGGGAGTAAAGAACGCGCCTTAGCAGAACAGGCGGAACAAGCTCTAGAGTTAGCTCAGGCGAAAAGAGACGAACAAGAAGCCCAAAAGCAAGCTAAAATAGCAGTGCAATGGCGGCTGAGGCAACAAGAGTTACAGTTGCAAGCTTTCAAAATTGCTATGGCAAAACGAGAAGCTAAGTCAGCTGCCAAGAAAGCCCAACCTCTGCTTGAGCAACCTCAAGCCGGTCAACCAACAGTTGCTGCTCACAAACCTTCGGTCAATGTTGGTGACGAATGGATGCTCAACCAACAGCATTTAGTTTATTGTGGAGATACTGCTAGTAAACAGTTCATGGATCTGCTTCCTGGTGATGCATCTCTGGCGATCGCTACCCTTTCCCCAACCTGGAATCATGATTACTTAGTAAATGAAGCTCGCCTTGTCGCTGTACTACGCTCTGAGGGCAACATTTATGACTTTTGCAGCCGCACTCGGATGCCATTTCAATATGAATTAGTCCTTGGTAATTTGTATGTAGGTATTTTTTCGCGCCAATCAATATCCAAGCCACAGATACCTATTCATATAGAAGGAGTGGAGGGAATAGTCGCTTACTTATTAAATATGTATACCAATCAAAATAATTTTGTCATTGCCCCGTTTATGGGACACGGTGAAATCCTGATTGCTTGCGAAAGGATGGGACGTACCTGTTTTATTGGGGGTGAGAATCCGGAGTTGGTGAGTCGCGGAATTATGCGATGGCAAGAGTGGACTGGTAAGCAAGCAGAGAAAACAGGGTCATTTGACGTATAAAGTTGAGTTGGTTTGGATCACCTCAAATTAACCTACATATAGCAATCCTATTTGATTGGTGAAAATTATTTTAAGTATGAACCACGTAGACACGAAGTGGCGTGCCGAAGGCTAGGACGCAAAGAACACAAAGAGCAAAAACAGAGGTTTTCATAAATCATTTAGGACTGCTATGGATTAATTTTGTCTTCAAAGCATCAAAATTTAGCTTTTTAGTGTTGGTTTCTTCAACTCTGACAGCGCTTTCCTGTAAGTAGGGCTATACCACACAATACCTTAAGTGTCGATATTACGGGCTTTTGATGGGAGATATCCACCCGACAATTTGTGGTCTAATCCTTTTAAAATAGCTGTAATATTGTATCTATAATTAAGACTAAAAATCACAAGTTCATGTTTTTATAAAAAACACACTGATACCTATTCTGTTAGTATATGTATTTGTTAAAACAGTGAACAGTGACCAGTGAACAGTGAACAAAAAAAACTAATCCCTGTTGACTGATAACTGGTAACTGATAACTGATAACTGATAACTGATAACTGATAACTGGTAAGTGGTAAATAGTCGGCGAATTTACAAAAAACACACTGATTTCTTTATGAGAACCAATTTTACAGGGCTTTCAAAAGCAAACTATAAACCATATGGTAGAGGCACAGCAATTCCCTGTATTCTACCTAATTGAAAATTGCTGTATCTTACAAGCCTAATAAAGAATTTGAGAGGACGCTAAATAATAGTAAACACATATACTTTTTTATTTTTGAAAAAAGTTCATATCTGCGAACAATATTTCCTTTCAAAATTGCTAAAAACGAACTATTCAGTTTTCATCATTTATGCTAGTCTTTTTATTAATTCTCATGTTTCAAGGCAGCCAGGTACATTATTTAGTTAATTGAGAGCGAAAAACTAAAAAAAAACCTGCTTGCGTTTCCCCAAGTAATTCTTCGATTATTTGTTCGTTTTTTTCCATGTATTCAGGTATAGAGGGGTGTTTTTTCTGTAACTGATTTGTCAAACTCTGTTTGTCAAATTCCATAGAATATATTATCTTGGACGTTGAAACTTCCCATGGCATTTATCAAGATACAGAACGTTGTTATTAACACCAGCTACGTTGCCGCAGTTAAGCTAAATCATCAAACAAGCTCTGGAGAAAAAAGCGTTTCTGTCCTCATAGCTACTCCCAAGTTTCCAGCGTTCCAGGGGGAAACAATTGCTCAAAATCCTCAGAATTTATGTCATTCGGAATGGATTGAATTTAGTGGTCAAGCAGCGATCGCCCTGCAAGACTATTTTACGAGTTTCAACAATGTCATCGACCTACTACCACAACATCAGGAGTCGAGCATTGTATAGCATTTTTGGCAAAAATTGCTGTGATATTGCCAAAACCTTTTAGAAACGCGGTTGAGCATGAACTCACCAGGGTGGTATTTCTTATGTGGTGTGGATTTGAACAGAATCTTTTACTCTTTGCAGATAGGATAGCTGCTTTAAATAGGAAATAGTCCTGTCTTGAACTCGCCACAAAAGTCACCGCAGCATCCTCTTAAGCGCTACTCACGATTAGTCTATGTCCTATGTCTGCTCATTCAATTGATACTGCCTTGGCGGAATTGTCAGCCCAGATAAATAACTTTGAGAAGGCTGTGTATAAGTTTATTGAGGAGAAAAAAATGACGTCTGATAAATCCTTGTCGGTTAACAAAATTAACAGAAAATTACAAGATAACCCTATAGCCATCGTTGGTATGGCTTCTCTTTTTGCAAAATCTCGAAACTTGCGAGAATACTGGCAAAACATCATTAACAAAGTTGACGGGATTACTGATGTTCCCTCGACACACTGGAACATAGAAGATTACTATGACCCGAATCCGAGAACACCAGAAGAAAAAACCTACTGCAAACGAGGCGGGTTTATCCCATATGTTGATTTTAACCCGATGGAATTTGGGATTCCCCCCAGCATCTTGGAAGTGACAGATGTTGCGCAACTATTAAGTTTAGTAGTTGCAAAAGAGGCAATGGAAGATGCAGGGTATGATACATCGCGCGAATTTAACCGTGAGACTGTTGGGGTGATTTTAGGCGTGGCTGGAAGCCAACTGGGATTACCACTTGCAGCTAGGTTGCAATATCCCGTTTGGGAAAAGGTGCTGAAAAGTAGTGGTTTATCTGATGAGGATACGCAAAAAATCATCAAGAAAATCAAAAGCGCTTACGTGAACTGGGATGAGAATGCTTTCCCTGGGATGTTAGGTAACGTCGTTGCTGGCAGAATTGCTAACCGTTTAAATTTAGGCGGGATAAACTGCGTCGTCGATGCTGCTTGTGCCAGTTCATTAGCTGCTCTAAAAATGGCAATTAGCGAACTCGTAGAACACCGCTGCGACCTGATGCTGACTGGTGGTGTTGATACTGACAACACCATCATGGCTTTTATGTGTTTCAGCAAAACGCCTGCTGTCTCTCCTAGTGACAACGTCAAACCCTTCGACGCCAAGTCTGATGGAATGATGCTAGGTGAAGGTGTCGGTATGGTTGTACTCAAGCGCCTAGAAGACGCTGTACGAGACAACGACAAAATTTACGCTGTTATTAAAGGAATTGGCACCTCCAGCGATGGGCGGTATAAAAGCATCTATGCACCCCGACAAGAAGGACAAGTCAAAGCCTTGGAACGTGCTTATGAAGATGCAGGCTTTGCACCTAAGAGTGTCGGTTTGATTGAAGCTCATGGCACAGGTACCATGGCTGGTGACCCCACAGAATTTGCCTCTATAAAAGAATTTTTTGGGGAACAAAACTCAAAAAGGCAGTACATTGCCCTTGGCAGTGTTAAATCCCAAATTGGACATACGAAAGCTGCAGCGGGTGCCGCAAGCTTAATCAAAACGGCTTTGGCTTTGCATCACAAGATACTACCACCCACAATTAACGTTACTCAACCCAACCCCAAATTCAACATTCAAAACTCGCCGTTTTACTTAAATACCGAAACTAGACCCTGGATTCGTGCCGAAGGGGAAGCGCCAAGACGTGCGGGTGTGAGTTCTTTTGGGTTCGGCGGTACAAACTATCACGTTGTCTTGGAAGAATACGAAGCCGAACAAGAGCGCGCTTACCGTATACACAATACTGCCAGTGAGGTGTTGCTGTTTGCTCAAACTCCTGCACAGTTATTAGCAAACTGTCAAGAGATTTTGGGTAAATTGCAATCTGAGGACGGAAATAGAAATTATGTAGAACTTGTAGAGGCGTGTAAATCACAAGACATTCCTCTCAACGTTGCAAGAGTCGGCTTTGTTGCAGCTTCTTGTGAGTCGGCTTGCAAATTGCTGCAAATCAGTATTGAGTTACTAAAAACTAGAGCCTCAGACTCCTCATGGGAGCATCCCCAAGGAATTTACTACCGCTCTTCTGGTCTTGAGTTAGGTGGAAAAGTTGTTGCTTTATTCTCTGGGCAAGGTTCTCAATACTTGGATATGGGTCGGGAACTGGTGATGAATTTCCCCACCTTGCGCCGTCTTTTTGGCTACATGGATAGCCTTTTGCTTAAGGATAATTTGCAGCCCCTGTCGGAAATCGTTTTTCCTCATCCCGTGTTTGAGGAGATGGAAAAAAATGCTCAAATTGCTGCATTGCAGCGTACAGAATATGCTCAACCAGCAATTGGGATGTTGAGCGCTGGGCAATATAAAATACTGCAACAAGCTGGGTTTAAGGCAGATTTCACCGCAGGGCACAGCTTTGGAGAACTCACAGCTTTATGGGCTGCGGGTGTTGTGAGTGATGAAGATTACTGCTTCTTGGTGAAAGCCAGGGGTCAAGCAATGGCAGCTCCCCAAGATCCAGATTACGATGCAGGGGCTATGCTTGCTGTCAAAGAAGAAGTCGGCAAGATAGAAGTAGTGCTCAAGCAGTTCCCTCGGGTGACAATTGCTAATCTCAATTCTCCTCGTCAAGTGGTGCTAGCAGGACCTGCGGTGGAAATAGCGAAAGTGCGCCAGAGTCTACAAGAACAAGGATATGCAGCCGTTTTGTTACCTGTGTCAGCAGCTTTCCATACACCGCTGATTGCTTTTGCTCAGAAAGCCTTTGCCCAAGCAATCAAGAGTGTCAGTTTCCAAAATCCGAAAATCCCTGTTTACACGAATGTGACAGGAAAGCAGTATTCCAAGGAAGCAGCAGATATTCAAAGAATTCTGGAAACTCACCTGTCTAACGCGGTGCTGTTTAAGCAGGAAATTGAAAATATTTATGCAGCGGGTGGTTCTTGTTTTGTTGAATTTGGTCCGAAGAAAATTCTCACAGGTTTGGTGAAAGATATTTTAGGCGATCGCCCCCACCTAACTGTGGCTTTGAACCCCAGCACCTCAAAAGACAGCGATCGCTCCTTAAGGGAAGCCGTCGTGCAGTTACGCGTAGCTGGTTTGTCCTTGAAAAATCTCGACCCCTACCAACTGCCACAAACTATTCCTGCAACCGAGAAAAGCAAAGGGTTGAGAGTGCCTTTAAATGGCATTAACTACGTGTCAGAAAAAACAAAAATGGCATTTGAGCAAGCTTTGCAGGATGGTCACAAAGTGAAATTACCTGCAAGCACATCTGAGAATAACACTCCCACCGACTCAAAGCTACCCTCAGTCACTTTAACCACGATCACCGCCACTCCCACAGCAACAGTTACAGAGAGCAACGGGCATACAAATAAATCCCTACTCCCTACTAACCAGAAGATTGAGGACAAGGCAACAAATGGAAAAGGACACGGAGATGCGGGAACGCGGGGACGCGGCGAAGTTCACCCCATAACTCCAACTGTGGAACCCCCCACCTCCTCATCTCCCTCACTCCCCTCATCTCCCTCATCCCCCTCTCCCTCATCCCCCTCATCTCCCTCATCCCCCTCACTCCCTCTCTCCCTCTCTCCCTCTCTCCCTCTCTCCCCCTCATCTCCCTCATCCCCCTCATCTCCCTCATCTCCTTCACCTCAACCCATTCCACAGCCGAAAATGCAAACAAGTCCAGATAAACCCGTGAATTACCAACAGGTTTTAGCAAGCTTAGAATACGTCCTAGCACAATTTCAGCAAAATCAAAGCGAGAATTTACAAGTTCACGGGCACTATCTCAACCATCAGAAGGAATATGCTAAAACCTTTTTCCAACTGATGCAGCAGCAAAATTCTTTGTTTGCCAACAGCACATCTTCACAAGAAGCTGCAAAGCTCAAGCCAGTTCTCATGGAAAGGTTAGAGCGTAGTATGATGCAGTTTCACGCTCAACAAAGTGAAACTTTACACATCCACGAGCAATATCTTAACTCTCAGGTAGAATACACCAAAAACTTTTTCCAACTCATACAGCAAGAGTACTCACAGATCATCAATGGTAAGCTGGCGATAACTCAACCCGTAGTATCCTCTGAAGTAATAACTGAACTAACGACAGATCCAAATAAAGAACAAAACCATCTCATTGCTTTAGAAACAACGGCTACCAAACAAGACAGCCTAGTTCCTCCCACTCACCAGATAGCAGCAACTGAAGCACAGCCCGTAGTCAAAATGGATGCTCAGTTGCATTCATTTCTAGAAGTTGGCACTCAAACGCAAATACACAAAGCAACAGATTTTGTAGCGGATACTGATGGTTTCGCTGTTAGTCCCACAAATAACTTATCCGTTACATCTGTTACTCCATCTGTAGCTCCATCTGTTACTCCATCTGTTACCCCATCGGTTGCTCCCCTCCCCATCTCCTCACCGGTAGTTACCGAAACTGTAGCAGTCAGGACAGAAGTCGCTCCCACAGATTCTTCTACAACCACCTCTGGTGTTAGTGTAAATGTGGCTGATTTGGGTACAAACCTGTTGGCAATCATCAGTGAGAAAACAGGCTACCCAGTAGAAATGTTGGATATGAACATGGATATGGAGGCAGACTTAGGGATTGACTCCATTAAGCGTGTAGAAATTCTGGGGGCAATGCAGGAAATGTACCCAGACTTGCCCAAACCAAACGTAGAAGAACTGGGAGAACTACGCACCATTGGTCAAATTGTTCAATGTCTGCAATCCACTGCTTCTCCATCGATTGCTGTTCAATCTACCGTTCAATCTACTGTAGAAACTACTCTTTCCGTACAAGAAGACGCAAGAATACACGAGCAAGTTGAGACACAGAACTATTCCGTTCCAAACTCTTTTGTAGAAGCTGAACCAACACCTCACCTCCTCATTTCAGACTCAACTCCATTCACCGAAAGTGCCACAGTCAACGTTGAAACAGAATCAGCAGACACAGATTTGACAGACTTGGGTCAAACTTTGTTGGCAATCACGAGTGAAAAAACAGGTTACCCAGTAGAGATGCTGGATTTGAACATGGATATGGAGGCAGATTTAGGGATTGACTCGATTAAGCGAGTGGAAATTTTGGGGACAATGCAGGAAATGTACCCCAATTTGCCCAAACCGAATGTGGAAGAACTGGGAGAACTACGTACCATCGGTCAAATTGTCGAGTATTTGCAAAAGTTAGTTGGTACGGAAAAAAAAAAGCCTCTGAACAACTCCTCCAACCCATCAGCTAACTTAAATAACAATCCTTTGCGTCGTCAAGTCAAACTAAAAGTCCTGCCTCAACCGGATTTTTTAGATTTCACCTTACCAGAGGGGCACATCGGTTTACTCACCGATGATGGCTCCCTCACCACTTCCCAATTAGCTCAAATTCTCACAGAGCAAGGCTGGAAAATTGTTGTTTTAAGTTTCCCCCTATCGCTTGTTCCACAACATTCACCTTTACCTGCAGGCGTGAATCGCGTAAATCTCACAGATTTAAGTGAGGAACATCTACAACAACAATTAGCCACCATCTCCACTAAATACGGTTCAATTGGTGCTTTCATCCATCTAAATCCAGTATTTGAGGTCATCCGCAACGGCAAAATTCCTTATCTTGAACAGGAAAAGGCGATTGTCAAGCACGTCTTTCTCATGGCTAAACACCTGAAAAAATCTCTCAATGAAGCCACACATTATGGACGCAGTTGTTTCTGCACCGTTGCTCGTCTTGATGGAGCCTTTGGATTAGGACAAAATGTCCACTTTGGTCCCATCAGCGCTGGTCTATTTGGATTAACTAAGACTCTCAACTGGGAATGGCAACAAGTATTTTGCCGAGCAATTGACTTGAGTCCTGATATTAATGCCCAAGAGTCAGCACGTCACATTTTTGCCGAGCTACACGACCCCAATCGTTACATTACGGAAGTCGCTTACGGTTCCCACGGACGAGTCACCCTGATTAGTACTCCCAAGAGTTAACCAGATAGGGAAGATGACGGAGTAGGGGGAGAAATCAATTCAAAATTCAAAATTCAAAATGAGGAGTTTGTTCCTGATCCTCCTCATCTCCCTCATCCTCCTGATTCCCCTCATCCCCCTCCCTCACTCCCTCACCTAAAAGTATGGCAGCAATCAATTATATTGGTCGCGTTCTTGATAGAGAGAAACAAGCTCCTATAAGTGGAGCTAAAGTCTCAATTAATTTGCCCGGTTCTTCAGTTGTTGTGTACAGTGACTTGGAAGGAATTTATAAATTTCAAGTTCCATTTGATGACAGTAATGTACTTGAAGGAGAAATAACAATAGAAGCCAAGGGCTACAAAACGTATTCTTCCTTCATCAGGCTATTACCTGATGATAGAGATATTGGTGATATTCGACTCGTCTACCCTCATAATGTCTCTCCTCATAATGTCTCTCCTCATAATGTCTCTCCTCATAATGTCTCTCCTCATGCTCAAGAGGTAGAAAATCAGGATAATTTACTACCAATTCTAGCAGGTATTATGGTAGTATTAGCTTTAATTGTAGCGGCACTAACTTTACCTCCGCCTCAAGAAACGCCGCCTCTAGAAACACCAGACAATCTTATCAACCTTCAACAAGTATTGCCTCTTTCTGTGAATTCAGTTTATGAAGGTTTAACTTCATCAATCTTTTCTTAAAAATATGAAGAATAAATAGCCTCTCAATTTGAGTTTTGAAAGAGGTTAAGACATCAATTTACCCTAAAAAGAAAACAAGGTAAACACAAAATTTATGACACTAACAACCAACATTCGTTCCACATCAGTTTTTCTCGTGAGTGGTGGTGCAAAAGGTATTACAGCGAAATGCACTATCAAATTAGCACAGCATTCTCCTTGCAAATTTATCCTTCTAGGTCGCTCAGAACTCCTAGATAAAGAACCAGATTGGGCGAAAGATTGTTTGGAAGAACCAGTGTTAAAAAAAAGCATCATGGAATACTTGATATCACTGGGAGAGAAGCCCCTACCTGTCAACGTACAAAAGCTTTATAACAAAATTATCTCTACTCGAGAGATTAAACAGACTTTACAAGCCATTCAACAAGCAGGAAGTCATGCTGAATATTTGAGTGTTGATGTCACTAATGCAGATGACTTAAAGGAGAAACTTGCTGCTATAGTTGAGCGTACTGGACCGATTACTGGCATCATACATGGTGCTGGCAATTTAGCTGATAAATTGATTGAAAAGAAAACAGAACAGGATTTTGAGAAGGTTTATACAGCTAAAGTTAAGGGGCTGGAAAATCTTCTATCTTGCATAAAACCTAATCAACTTGAATATTTGGTTTTGTTTTCTTCTGTAACAGGTTTTTACGGTAATATCGGTCAGACTGACTACGCGATCGCCAACGAAATTCTCAACAAATCAGCCCATCTCGTCAAGCAACGCTACCCCGAATGTCATGTTGTAGCTATCAATTGGGGTGGCTGGGATAGCGGTATGGTGACACCGCAATTGAAAAAAGAGTTTGCCCGACGGGGTATCGATATTCTTCCCGTCGAAGTCGGAACGCAAATGCTTGTCAACGAACTTCATCCTGCAAATCAGGGAACCGCACAAGTAGTTATCGGTAGCCCTATAGTTCCGCCTCCTGCACCCCTAGATTCCCAACTGCGAACCTACAGCATCCGTCGTCAACTCTCACTAGAAGCCAATCCGTTTTTACTGGATCATACCATTGCTGGTAAGCCAGTTTTGCCAGCCACTTGTGCAGTGTCATGGATTGTCGATTCCTGCGAACAACTTTATCCGGGTTATCGATTTTTTAGTAACACAGATTTCAAAGTTTTGAAGGGAATAACTTTCAATGAAACTCTTGCAAAGGAATATATTTTAGAACTGCAAGAAATTTCTAAAACTGACTCTCAAGAAATCATCTTTCAAGCAAAAATATGGAGCAAAACCCCAGAAGGTAAAATCAATTATCATTTCAGCATTTCTCAGGTTAAGTTAGTGCACCAACTACCGGAACAACCCACTTATGAACCCTTGAATCTTGAAGAAGATAATCTCATCACCATGGCTGGCAAAGATTTTTATCAAGCAAAGACAGAAACATTCTTTCCCTTATTTCATGGAGATTCTTTTCAAGAACTCAAAAGGGTTTTGAACATTAGCCCTGAAAAAATCACAGCTGAGTGTATTTGGCATGAAATTCCAGATAAACAACAAGGACAATTTCCAGTTAAGTGGGTGAATCCTTATGCCATTGACTTGAGTACCCATCCTTTATGGATTTGGATGCAGCATTTTCATCAGGAAATATGCTTACCTGCAGGGCAACAACAATATGAACAGTATACGCAGATTCCCTGCAATACACCTTTTTATGTGTCTTGTGAAGTTAAGTCAAAGACTGCAACTAGCATAGTTGCCGATTTCATCGTACACGATTCCCAAGGAAAAATCTGCTCGCGTCTCTTGGGAGGCAAGGGAACTATTATACCTACAAAATCACTCAATGGCTAAATCAAGAATAGGGCTCACGCAATCCATCTCGTTCTCAGAGTCTTTTGACCTGTATGTTTGAATTACAGCGCTAATTCTATCATTAGACAACAAATCTTCGGGTGGAGAGAAGTCCTGCAGGCGGGTTTCCCACGCCCAGGGAACTTCGGGGCATTGCCGCATAATATTTCAAAGCTTCATAAGATAAGCTTTTATGGGTAATGCCCACCCTACAGAAAACCGCTGTAAGGCAAGGTAGAACCTCGCAGAATACATTAGACCTCTTGCATAAATGTTATTATGTCTCGCGCAAAGGCGCAAAGACGAGCCAGCGCGAATGATGGCTTTCCCGACAGCCAGGCGACTGGCGTCGCAAAGAAGTACACCAAGAAAATGGCTTTTGCAAGAAGTCTATTAAACCTGCCTTGAAACTCTACTTTCATAGTTCGTTGTGTACCCCTAGCGGGGGCGCTTTGCGCTCACGCAGCTCATGGAGTAAGATTGCAAAAGTCAAAATTATGAAAATAAAACCACAGATGTAGACGCCGGAGGGGGCTTCCGGGAGGGTACACAGATACGCATAGATAAATTATCTGTGTCCATCTGTGTCCATCTGTGGTTCTAAATATCCTTAGATCATACTTTTGCAAGAAGTCTCTTTTCAACCAAAGCCTGGAAGTTCATACAAGATACTTTTTTCAATCACTTAGGATAAGGAAATCAGCCGTGGAAAAGATAGCAATAATTGGATTCTCATGCCTCTTTCCTGATGCCAAAAATCCGGAAGAATTTTGGCAGAATCTTATCCAGCAGAAGGATTCAACATCATCAATTACTGCTGAAGAAATTGGAGTAGACCCACAAGTTTTTTATGACCCAGTCAAAGGTAAACCAGACAAAATCTATTCTTTGAAGGGAGCATTCATCCGCGACTTTCAGTTTGACCCAAATGGTTACAAGCTACCAGCGAACTTCCTACAAAGCTTAGATAATACCTTTCAATGGTCACTTGATGCTGCTAAACAAGCTTTGCAACATAGTGGTTATTTAAGCAATCAATCTGTTCTCTCAAAATGTGGAGTGATATTAGGCTCTCTCTCGTTGCCTACAAAATTATCTAATCAATTATTCGCTCCTATATATGAACAGGTGCTAACACCTGCAATTAGAGAACTTTTGCAGTGTGAAGAATTCGATTTAGCTTCAATGAGCGCATCTGCAAAAGCTTCCACATACAATGCAATGATTTCTGGTTTGCCAGCTGCCGTCATCGCCCAAGCCCTGGCTCTATCCAATATTCATTTGTGCATTGATGCAGCCTGTTCATCACCACTATATGCAGCGAAGCTTGCGTCTCATTATTTGTGGACGCATAAAGCAGATTTGATGTTGGCTGGGGGAATTAGCTGTTCTGATCCTCTGTTTTTGCGGATGTTATTTTCCGGTATCCAAGGATACCCGGAAGACAACGACCTGAGCCGTCCTTTGGACAAATCCTCTAGAGGACTCATGACTGCCGATGGAGTTGGGATGGTGGTGCTGAAACGATATAGTGATGCACTCAGAGATGGCGATCGCATTTATGCCACCATCGCTGGTAATGGACTCTCGAACGATGGTCGAGGGAAACACTTACTTAGCCCCAATTCCAAAGGGCAAATTCTCGCCTTTGAACGCGCTTACAAAGAGGCACAAATCAGTCCAAAAGATATTGATTACATGGAGTGCCACGCGACTGGCACATTGTTGGGAGATACTACCGAATTCAACTCAGTAGAAACGTTTTTTGGTCAGCATCAAGCAACCCCTCTAGTAGGTTCTGTCAAGGCTAACGTTGGTCACCTACTTGTCGCTGCTGGCTCAGTAAGCTTGATTAAGGTGCTTTTAAGTATGTCCAAGGGTGTCATCCCACCGACAATTCATGTTACTGACCCCATAGGATGCGACAACAACGTCATTTCGCCTCAACGAATTGTCACAAGTACCGCCAAGTGGTCCCAAAAAGCACCAGTCAAACGAGCCGCCATCAGTGCATTTGGTTTTGGTGGAACCAACGCCCATATGATTTTGGAACAAGAGAACCTCTCCCCTAACCCCTCTTTGCTAGCGGGGAGGGGTGCCGAAGGCGGGGTGGGGTTCCGAGGGATATCAACTGAACCTGATACGACCTCCCCATCTCAACCAGTGCAACTTGACAAAATCGCCATTGTGGGTATGGATACCTTTTTCGGCTCCTGCAATGGATTAGATGCTTTTGACCGCAGCATTTATAACGGAACGCAGCATTTTATTCCCCTTCCGCCTGACAGATGGCATGGCTTAGAAGACCAAGAAGACTTACTCAAGAAGTATGGGTTACCAAACGCTAAAGCACCAGTAGGGGCATACATCCAAGATTTGGAAATAGATACCTTATCTTATAAAATCCCCCCGAACGAACTATCTAAGCTGAACCCGCAACAACTCTTACTTCTGAAAGTTGCCGATCGCGCCTTGAAAGATGCGGGAATCAAAGAAGGTGCAAATGTTGCAGTCATCATCGCCGCTGAGACAGAATTTTCTGTCCACCAGTTACAGCAGAGATGGAATCTCTCTTGGCAAATAAAAGAAAGCTTGATTGCTGGAGAAATTTCTTTACCAGAAGAAAAGATTGCTCAACTGGAAAGTATCCTCAAAGATGGTGTTCACAATCCAGTAGAAATCGGCGAATATCTGAGTTATATCGCCAATATCATGGCAAGTCGCATTTCTTCCCTGTGGGATTTTACAGGTCCAGCATTCACCATCACAGCGGGCGAGAATTCCACTTTCAAGGTGTTGGAAATCGCACAAATGTTACTGAGTGCTGGGGAAGTGGACGCTGTGCTTGTGGGTGCTGTTGATTTAGCTGGCGGGGTAGAAAATATCTTGCTGCGAAATCTCACTGCACAAATCAATACAGGAGTCAATACCCTCAGTTACGACCAAAAGGCGAATGGTTGGACGGTTGGTGAAGGTGCAGGCGCAGTTGTCCTGAAGCGCCACGACACAGCAACAAAGCAGAGCGATCGCATTTATGCAGTCATCGATGCCGTTAGTTTTGCACAACAGCATTCTACATCCAATGACTTGGACAGCCGTCTAACAACGCCTGATGCAACAGCCGTCAACTCTGTCTCGAGACAAGCTTTTGAGATTGCAGGTGTCAAACCTACAGACATTGAATATCTAGAAGTTTGTGGGAGTGGTATTCCCCAAGAAGATGAAGCAGAAATCAAAGGTTTAGTCCAGGCATATCCAGCGGATAAAAATGGTCTTAATTGTGCAATTGGCAGTGTCAAAGCAAATATCGGTCACACATATGTAGCATCGGGAATTGCCAGCTTAATTAAAACGGCTCTTTGTCTCCATCACAGATACATTCCCGCAACCCCCAAATGGTCTGGTGTCAAAAACCAAGAGGTTTGGCAGGATAGTCCCTTTTATGTTGCCACAGAATCAAGACCTTGGTTTTTGGGCAAAGACGCTAAAAAGCGAGTTGCTGCAATTAATAGCATGGGGATGGATGGGACTTACGCGCATGTCATCTTGTCAGAAGAACCTCAGCAGATACAGCGCCACAGCAAGTATTTGGAGCAAACACCTTATTATCTGTTCCCCATTGCAGCTGATAATCGCTCCGATTTACTCCAGCAGATTAACGCTCTCAAAACAACCATCGAAAATTCTACTTCTTTAAACGTTACTGCAAGCCAAACTTTTGCTATCTACAAACAGCGTGTTGAAGCAAATTATGCGATCGCAATTCTTGGACGAAACAAAAACGAATTAGCAAGGGAAATTGAAGCTGCCTTCAAAGGTGTGAATAATGCCTTTGAAAACGGGGAAGACTGGCAAACACCAGTAGGCAGTTATTTCACAGCTAAAGCAATAGGCAAGAAGGGGGGTGTAGCATACGTTTATCCTGCTGCGGTTAATTCCTATCTTGGCATCGGTCGTAATCTCTTCCGCCTGTTTCCCAAAGTTCACGATGACTTGGTCATCAAAAGTCTTTTCAGCCTTTTTGCTGAAGTTTCTCAGCTCGTCTTTCCCAGAAGCTTGAATAAATTATCAACCAGGCAGTTGGAAAATCTCGAACAGCGATTGCTCAATAATTCCTTGGCAATCTTTGAAACTGACATGGCATTTGCCAGACTCATTACCACAATTATCCGAGATGATTTCCTCCTCAAGCCAAAATATGTTTTTGGTTATAGCCTGGGCGAGACTAGTATGATGGCGGCGATGGGGGTATGGAGCAACTTTAGCCAAGGGATTAACGCCTTTCACGCATCTCCTTTGTTTGGAGACAGGATATCTGGACCGAAAAACGCCGTGCGGGAATATTGGGGATTACCATCAGCACAACAATCGCCAGATAATGATTTTTGGAGTACCTATCTTTTGATGGCGACTCCATCCCAGGTGAGGGAATGCCTCAAAAATGAAAATCGCGTCTACTTGACTCAGATAAATTCACCAGAAGAAGTTTTAATTGCTGGTGATACAGCCGCCTGTCAGAGAGTGATCAAAAGTTTGGGTTGCAACGCTTTCCGCGCTCCCTTCAACCATGCAATCCACTGCGAACCAATGGCATCGGAGTACGACGAAATAGTTAAAGTCAACACCTTGCCGTCCCACAACATACCCGGCGTTGTGTTTTACTCTGCGGCTGAGTATATGCCCATCAGACTTGATAGTGATGTCATCGCTCATAGTCTTACAAAAACCTTGTGTGAACAGGTTGATTTCCCTCGATTAGTGAACCGCGTCTACGAGGATGGGGCAAGAATATTCGTTGAAGCAGGGTCTGGCAATGTTTGTTCTCGATGGATTGATAAAATCCTAGAAAACAAAGAACATATCACCGTATCCTTCAATAGAAGAGGTATGGACGACCATACTTCTATTATCAGAGCATTAGCAAAACTTTTCAGTCATCAAGTTTCTCTGGATTTATCATCTCTGTATAGTCAGACAACAGAAACATCCAGTCAACTTAAACCGACTGTGAAAACTGTCAACTTGGGTGGAAACAGAATTGTTGCCAAAATCTTGAGTGACGAAAACCGTACGCTTTTTGAGAATGTAGCTAGCAAAAAACAACTTCATCTTGTTAGCAACCAGCATCAAAATATTCCTCTCTCCATAGAGTCTGAACTCACAAATTCACTCAAAGACTCAAGCAGTATCCACAATGGTGGAAGTCATCTCGGCAACCTGACACTATCAACGACTAAGCAAGACGAAGAAAACGTGAAAAATACCACTAATAACAGTTTTGGATCTAGGGAAGAGTTACAATCTTGTGAGTCAACTGTAACTCAAGAAATTATTTCTCAATCCATTCTGCATCCAATCAACACCACTCAAAATTTTGTCCATTCAGTGCCTATCCTTGACTTAAGTCAGTCTCAGTACGACAAGTTAAGTGCTAACAATAAGAGCGTTAATAAAGCTCACGCTGACTTCTTAAAATCCAGACAAGAATTTAGCCAACAAATGAGCGAAATTATTCAATTACAACTGGCTTGTGCTGAAAACTTACTGACTTAGTTATTTATTAATAGGTAGTAGTTAGTTGTTATTCTTTCACTATTGACAACTAACAAATGTACAGACGCGCCATGGCGCGTGTCTACAACTAACAAATGTACAGACGCGCCATGGCGCGTGTCTACAACTAACCACTAACGACTCTCTCTTACTCACAATTCAAGGGAATCACTACCGTGAAAACTGAAAATGCGGTATTAGGTAAATACAATAACGGTCTTAGCTTTTTTGGTCACTTCAATCACAATCAAGTTTGGAAAGGTGACTTAGATTGTGTGGCGTTTGAACCATCAGATATCAAAGAGAAATTGCAGAATTTACATAAACCTTGTTACATCGTAAGAGTAGCAGGAAAAATTGGTGTCACCAACGAAGGTTATTCTTGTTCTACTGATAATGGGACAGGACAAGTAGAATTGTTGATTGCAGTTCCACCGACCTCAACACATAATTTAGGAGACCCCAGTTTTCTTTCCTCTCATGGTGTGAAATACGCCTATGCTACTGGTGCAATGGCTGGCGGTATTGCATCTGAAGAGATGGTGATTGCACTTGGAAAAGAGAAAATTTTGGGCTCCTTTGGTGCTGGTGGTTTAAGTCCAGACCGTCTTGAAGCAGCTATTAACCGTATTCAACAAGCCTTACCTCAAGGTCCCTATGCTTCTAATCTTATTCACAGTCCGAATGAACCTGCTATTGAACGCCGTGCTGTGGATATCTACCTCAAATATGGGGTGAAAACTGTAGAAGCTTCGGCATTTTTGGACTTGACTCCCAATATTGTCTATTACCGTGCGGCTGGGCTGGGCGTGAATGCAGCCAATCAAATTGAAATCAAAAACAAAGTCATTGCCAAAATCTCCCGTCGAGAAGTCGCTAGCAAATTTCTGCAACCAGCACCACTAAAAATTCTTAAAGAACTTGTTGCACAAGGACTCATCAGTGAGTTACAGGCAAATCTTGCGGCTACGCTTCCCATCGCCGATGATATTACTGTAGAAGCGGATTCTGGCGGACATACAGACAATCGCCCCCTAGTTTGTCTGCTGCCTTCTATGTTGGCATTAAAAAATGAAATTCAGGAAAAATATCGTTACTCAACACCTATCAGAGTTGGAGTAGCCGGGGGAATTGGGACACCACAATCAGCAATAGCCGGCTTTATGATGGGTGCTGCTTATGTGGTGACTGGTTCGATTAATCAGTCGTGTGTTGAAGCTGGAACTTGTGATTTTACCAAGCAATTGTTAGCACAAGCAGAAATGGCTGACATGATGATGGCTCCAGCAGCAGATATGTTTGAAATGGGAGTCAAACTTCAAGTTTTAAAAAGAGGAACTATGTTCCCTCTACGAGCTCAGAAACTGTATGAGATATACAGGAATTATGACTCGATTGAAGATATCCCTGTCCCAGAACGAGAAAAATTAGAAAAACAAATTTTTCGTAAGAGCCTTGCTCAAGTATGGGAAGAAGCTGCAACTTATTTGTCCAAAAGAAATCCTGAAAAACTAGGGAAAGCAATCAACAATCCCAAAATGAAAATGGCGGCAATTTTTCGCTGGTATTTAGGATTATCCTCTCGCTGGTCTAGTTCTGGAGAAAAGGGTCGAGAAGTCGATTATCAAATTTGGTGTGGTCCGGTGATGGGTAGTTTTAATGACTGGGTTCGTGGTTCTTATTTGGCTGAGCCAAAAAATCGCCGAGTCGTTGATGTTGCTGATCACATCATGACTGGAGCAGCATTTTTATACCGCATTCAAAGTTTAAAAATTCAAGGTCTACAAATCTCGGATGACTACTGTCAGTATCGTCCAGTTTATTCTACTAGCTTTTAAAAGCTACAAATTGAGGGGTTCAAGAAACCCGGTTTCTCAGAGAAACCGGGTTTCTAAGAAATCGCAGACTATGATGTTAGAGGTGTGTAAATAATGGCTTCAAAACAGTTTCATACGGCAGAAGAAGTTCAAGAATGGCTAGTGTCTATTCTTGCTGAGGCACTAAAAATCGAACCTGATGAAATTAATATCCAAGAGTCTTTAGAAAGCTACGGTTTAGACTCAGCTCAAGCTATGGTTTTAGTGACCCAAGCAGAGAAGATGCTGGGGTTTGAAGTCTCTCCTACGTTGCTGTGGCATTACCCAAATGTCGAAGCACTTTCACAGCGTTTAGCTGAAGAATCGCAAAATTTGGAGTCACAGGTTGAAGACACGGGAGTTGCTCCTCGAACAAATCTTTCCGCTGTCAAGACGGTAACGCTCGATTTAAGTGCTGAAGCTGTTTTAGACCCGAACATCCGTCCTGCATCGACTTTTAAATTTACAACTGAACTGGATAATGTCTTTTTAACTGGAGGAACAGGCTTTTTAGGAGCTTTTCTCATCCATGAACTGCTACAGACAACAAATGCAGATATCTATTGCTTAGTACGTGCTGCTAATTCTGAGGAAGGCAAGCGCAAGCTGAAGAAAAACTTGCAACAATATGCGGTTTGGGAAGAAGAGTTTAGCCCCAGAATTACTGCGATTCCTGGAGATTTATCTCAGCCACTTTTAGGTCTCAGTACTGAAGGGTTTGAAATGCTGGCAGCTAATCTTGACGCTGTGTATCACAGTGCTGCCACGCTGAATTATGTATATCCCTACTCAGCACTGAAGACTGCTAATGTTCTGGGAACGCAGGAAGTGATACGCTTAGCAAGCGAAATCAAAGTTAAACCTCTGCATTACGTTTCTAGTGTTGCTGTTTTTGAATCACCTGCTTATGCTGGCAAGGTCGTTAAAGAACAGGATAACTTTGACCATTGGGAGGGTATTTATCTCGGTTACTCTCAAACAAAATGGGTTGCTGAAAAGTTAGTTAAGATTGCCGGTGAGCGAGGACTTCCCATTACCATCCACAGACCACCATTGATAGCAGGGGACAGTCGAACAGGTGTGTCTAACACTCATGATTTTACCAACCTGATGATCAAAGGCTGTCTTCAGATGGGATGTTTTCCAGATGTGGATTATATGCTGGATATGTCTCCTGTGGACTATGTGAGCAAAGCGATTGTTTATCTATCAAGGCAAAAAGAATCTATAGGCAAAGCTTTCCACTTACAACATCCTGAACCTGTATCCTTAAAGATGTTAGTTGAATGGATGCGCTCTTTCGGTTTTCCAATTCAAATGCTTCCTTATGACGAGTGGCAAGCACTGTTAATGAAAAATGCGACTTCTGTGGAAAATCCTTTGTACACACTACGACCTTTCTTATTTGAACGGTGGTCTCAAGAAGGACTGACGATTCCAGATTTATATCTGCAAGCTAAAAGACCCTTTATAAGCTGTCAGGAAACACTCGATGCACTTGCAGGAAGCTCGATTCTTTGTCCACCGATAGACTCTAAATTGTTTATCACATACTCCTCTTACTTGATTGAAACCGGTTTTTTGAATGTTGCCTAGAAGTGCGCCACTAGCTTTGTTTGAAAGGTAATGTAGTTAGCGTGTTTCATTAATTCTAATGGGTTACAAGATCCCCGACTTCTTAAAGAAGTCGGGGATCTGATCCCTATGATATGTCAAAATTAATGACATAAACTACTAGTTTGTATTATTGGTAATTGGTCTGAAGTTTAGACTTTTACTGCAATTGTTTCGATAAATAAGCGCTCTTAGCGTTGTGCATTAAACTTTTTGAGGCAGTCTGAGCGTTAAAAGCCGTCGCTCCAGACTGCCGTTTCTTTATGGATAATATGAATCAGCTAATGGGGAATGAGCAAATACTTACTTGGTAAGCTTTTTATTATAAATATTAGTGTTATTTATAATTCAAGCTAAGAAAAAATAAAAATGTTATAATCTGGTTAACTCCGTGCTTTGTTTGAAAGTAAGCTCCGTGAAGCAAAGCATTTCGGAAATTCTACCTACCGCAACGGGTGCGCTCCGCTACGGAATTTAAGTTTGGTTATGGTTCACAGCGATAAATCACCCAAAAGAGCTGATATTAAAGTTGGTTAATCACTTCGTTTATGTTGTTATTTGTTATCAGCTACTAGTTAGTCTTTGAAAATAACTAATAATTAACAACTCACAACTCATAATTAACCACTAAAAGCAAATTTATGGAGGTATTGAAGTGGTAGCAACGTTCACAGGAAAAGTCGTTCTGGTGACTGGAGGCGGTTCGGGAATTGGCAGGGCTTCTGCACTAGCATTTGCCAGGGAAGGAGCAAAGGTCGTTGTTGCTGATGTAGCTGTTGAAGCGGGTGTTGATACAGTTAGCAAAATCGAGGCAAGCTACGGTGAAGCTATTTTCGTTAAGACAGACGTTTCCAAGGCGGCTGAGGTCAAGAAACTGATTAAAAAAACTGTTGATACCTATGGAGCGATCGATTGTGCATTTAACAATGCTGGTATCAAGGGAGTGAGTAGTTCAACGGCTGCTTGCACCGAGGACAACTGGGATCGAGTGCTCAACATTAATCTTAAGGGTGTGTGGTTGTGCATGAAATACCAAATTCCTTATATGCGGGAACAAGGCGGCGGAGCGATCGTCAATATGTCCGCCGCTGCTGGTTTGAGTAACTGCCTGGAACGTTTTCCTGCCTACACTGCCAGCAAGAATGCTGTCATAGGACTGACGAAAACCGCCGCCGTTGAATATGCAAAAGCGGGTATCCGCATCAACGCATTGTGTCCAGGCTACATCTACACACCAATGGTTGAAAGCGAGATTCATCAAAACCATCAAAACTCTGATTTGAAAGATTTGATGGCTGATAAAGTCCCTATGGGACGTTGGGGAACCCCGGAAGAAATCGCTGAGATTGCACTTTTTCTGTGTTCAGATACTGCATCGTATGTCAACGGACATGCGATGGTTGTAGATGGTGGTTTAGTCGCATAGCCAGAAATTTAACAGTTACCAGTTATCAGTTATCAGTTATCAGTTGTCAGTTGACAGTTAACAATTAACAGTTCACTGTCCACTATCCACTATCCACTGCGGCTGGTACTGTTCACTGTTCACTGTTCACTGTTTTAATCATTTATGCAGGACAACAGAAAGCTTGGCAGATGTGCAGACCCTGTTTTCCCAGATATGGTCTTTTAGGGTCTTGAGAGTGCTTCAATGATTGGGTGAGGTTCTCAAGATTAATACTGCCAGCATCTTAACTGCAAGCCACTACCCTCTACAGCAACAGCCGCAACAGAATTGTCAGCTGGTACCAACTCATCCAAGCTCCATTTTTCCTCTGTCTTTAGCTTTGCTGGTTGCCCTGGAGTGAGGGAAACCTCTATTTGCTCTAAGTGAGCAATTCCTACTCCAGTGGCTTTTAAATATGCTTCTTTGCAAGTCCAGTAGCGGAAAAATACCTCTTGCATTTTGTTGGGAGGAAGCCCACACATCACTGCATATTCCGCAGGTGAAAAGTATCGTTTAGCAAGGGCAAGAACGTCAGAAATCGGGCGGATGTATTCTAGGTCTACTCCCACGAGGCGATCGCAACTCACTGCACACAAAGCTAACCCAACTGAGTGAGTCAAGTTAAACGATAGTTTACTATCAGCAAACGTATCAGCTAACACTGGTTTGCCAGAGGATTCATAAGAGAACTGCAATTGTTGCGCCTCGACACCCAAGTAGCGACCCAATATAGTTCGCAGTATACCGCGACCAGCAATAAAACGCTGCCGATGCTGTTCTTTATAAAAACGCTTTGCTCGACAAACTTCGTCGCTGGAGAGGGTTGCTGCCAAATGTTGCAACTGTGCTTCTGGTCTGTCAAGGTCAATTCGCCAGACATGAACTTCATCCTGCAACAAAGTTAAATCTGCCGATGCAGGCAGCCACAAATGATTTTCAACAGTCATTGAGTCACGCAGTAATAGTTAGCTAATGCCTGAATTTAGATACCTAAATTTTGAGAGGATTGGTGTTAACAGCGGTGTTCTTCCGCTATGAACGATCGCCCCCTACTCATTGTGCGGTAATTTACCACTCTCACGACAAGATGTAGGAGATGTGTGGATTTATCCGTCATTCCTCTCGTTTGGGCTTTCATCGGAAAGCCCCAATCTCACACTCAACAAATCAATGGTCTAACGGTGTTGTCGCTTTTTCCAAGAGATAGAAGAAAAAGTGCGTTGTCAAAATCGGTTTTGCTTTTTGACTTTCCCGTTATTATATAACTTTATGACCTGATTCCGATAGTCTTCTTGTAAGCGATTCTTAACTATTTTCAGACTTTTCTTGTTGAAGCGATAAGAGGTACAAGGGGGACAAGGGAGAGAGGGTACAATTATGAACGCAACTTGGTATCAAAAGCGATTTTATGGAGTCTTGGGTTCATCATATCGACGGGGAGTGTAGACCCAAACGCTACCATCGCACCGCTGAATCATCCGGGTTTTGCTTGACCCGACAAGAATGACTGTCCGCATATCAGCAAGTTCTGGTGCTAAATCTTCCAAAGTGTAAACCTCAACAGATTCTCCATTCCTACCAAGGTTGCGGGCAAGTACCACGGTCGTATCAGGATGTCTGTAACGCAATAATATATTTCGTGTCTCTGCTAGTTGCCAAAGGCGCTGCTTTGACACTGGGTTATAAAAAGCAATCACGAAATCAGCTTGGGCAGCAGCAGTAATTCGCTGTTCGATAATTGACCACGGCTTCAAAATGTCAGACAGGGAGATGGTGCAGAAGTCATGACCAAGCGGGGCACCAATCTTTGCCGCCGCTGCTTGCATCGCGGAAATACCCGGTGCGACTTGAATTTCGATACCTTGCCATTCTGGTTTTGCCTCTTGATCAAGCACTTCAAATACTGCTGCTGCCATTGCATAAATACCGGGATCACCAGAGGATACCACCGCCACAAAACGCCCCTCTGCGGCTAAATCCAGCGCCATCCGCGCCCGTGCAAGTTCTTCCCGGTTGTCGGACTCATGCCGCCGTTTGTTGTTGCCAAGAGAACCCACTAATTCTAAGTATGTAGAATAACCTACTAAATCAGTGGCATTACGTAAAATTTCCTTGACTTCCGGTGACATCCAATCGCTTGCTCCGGGTCCGGTGCCAATTATTGCCAACCGACCACGTGGTTTGCCTGTGGTGTTGATATCGATGGGTAGGGGTGCAAGTGCGATTGGCTTTGCCACTGCCCCTTGGGCAATCGCCCCAAAGGGCGCTGCGCTCTGCGCAATCGCGCAGCTAAAGTCAGATAATTGTCGTTGCATCACCAACCGCCCAGAGGAAGCCGCTAATGCGATCGCTACTGCCCCATCTGCGGTATTGTTTTGCGACATAGCAGCAGCAATCTCATCGGTCGTAAAGAAGCGAATAGGCACGTTGAGGGCGTCGGCAATTGCTTGTAAAGCTGGATTGGCAGCATCAAGGGTGCTGGCGAAGACTCCGGCAACGGATGCTGGGGCTAACTCAGCATCAGCTAGCATTTGCTGCACAAGGGCGATTTCCTCAGAACCCCACCCCCTGCCCCTCCCCGCAAGCGAGGAGGGGTGCCCGATAGGGCGGGGTGAGGTGCAACTGACTCCAATTGCCACGGTTGCTGGGTGATAGACGAGGCGGGTTGAGATGGAAACGACTGGCTTTTCTGTAATTTGTATGACTCTTTCTGCATCTTGGTCGATAGGTAACGAACTATTCCTCAACCAAGGTGCATCACCCTCCAACCTCACGGAATGTCCCGCCAACAAGTCGGACATGAAAGATTTGGCGTATTCGGGGTTCGCCAGGCGGTAGCCTGCTGGGGGGTCTTCTAGTGCGATGCCAAATCGGATGTCACCTGTAGTTGTGATGGCAGGTTTGACACCCAGTACGCTAGCGATTTGGCGTGCCAGAGAATTTACACCATTGAGTCCGCCTAAAAGTGGCACGACTGCACTACCATCTTCGGCAACAGCTAGAACTGGGGGTTCCTGTCGCTTGTTGGCAAGCAGTGGCGCGAGGGTTCGGATCAGGATACCTGTAGCACAAATGCCAATGATGGGTGTTCCATTGGCGAACAACTCCCGTAGTGTCGTTCCAAACTCAGTAAAAGTGACATCCACATCAGAAGTACGACCTGCCAGCCCGTATAACTGCGCTCCTGGAAGAACACTGATAATTTTTTTGGCTACAGGGATGCTGTTAGCACCCAACAGCACGATAACAGCAGGTGTCATAACAATTCAAAATTCAAAATTATAAATTCAAAATTAATACCCTATACCCCTTTCAGGGGAATTCAAAATTCTTTTTTTGTAGAGTGCGTGCCGATAGCGCATACTTTGAATTTTGAATTCAAAAACGTCATTTTTGGCATCATAAATGACTCTTACTCGGCACCAGAACCATCGAAAAGTAAGGCACTTGGGCTGGATCTACGTCATCCAAAGGTATGGTTCGCTGGTTTGCCATCGTCCCTCGCTCAATGTAACGCGCCCTTGAGGCAAGCCCTAATTTATACAGCGCGTCAGATACTTTCGTGAAATGCCGCTGCAGTTTGATAATGGCGGCAGCATCAGCATTTAACAATTGTGCTTCTAGGACTTCGGCTGGTAGGGTGGCTGGCAGTACGCTGAAAATATCGTTTCGGTAACTCAGGGGGACTCCTAATGCTGAAGCACATCCCATCGGTGAAGAAACCCCTGGCACGACTTCTGTTTCAAACTGGTCAGACAGCCGTGTGAATACGTACATGAACGAGCCGTAAAATAATGGATCGCCCTCGCACAGGACTACCACATCCCGTCCGGCGGCAAGATGTTCGGCAATAGGCGTGACAACCTGGTCATAAACCGGTTGTGCTGCATACGGATCAAGCGCACGCGGGAGATGATATTTTACCTCGATTTGATTACCAGGGAGATATTGGGCTACGATACCTCTAGCAATACTCTCTTTATCTTCTGCGGATTGATAAGCAACCACTGGGCAAGAACGTAGTAACCGCAGTGCTTTCAGTGTTAAAAGTTCCGGATCACCCGGACCGACTCCAACTCCATAAAGACGACCTTTCGCCATCATTCTTCCTCCGTCGCTAAGGCGTTAACTGCGGCAGCGGTAATGGCACTTCCACCCCGCCGACCATGCAATGTTATAAATGGGACACCACGACTATCTGCTGCCAGTGCGGCTTTCGATTCTGCTGCCCCCACAAATCCTACTGGAAACCCTAGAATGAGCGCTGGTTTTGGTGCCCCGGCATCCAGCATTTCCAGCAACCGAAACAAGGCAGTCGGTGCATTGCCAATTGCCACCACTGCGCCTTCTAACTTTGGTAGCCACAATTCCAAGGCAGCGGCAGAACGCGTGGTTCCCAGTTTTTGGGCAAGTTCTGGCACTTCTGGATCATTGAGGGTGCAAATGACCCCATTGTCTGCTGGCAGTCGCCGCCGCGTAATTCCTTCTGCCACCATCCGGCAATCACACAGAATTGGTGCCGCTGCTGCTAAAGCTGTACGCCCAGATACCACAGCTGTTGGTGCAGCTGCTATATCATCAACAATATCTGTCATGCCGCAAGCATGAATCAGACGCACGACAACCTTCGCGACATCCGGGGCAAGTACAGACAGATTTGCCTCTGAGCGAATAGTGGCAAAGGATTTGCGATATATTTCGTTACCATCTCGAATGTATTCAATAGTCATTTGTCATTTGTCCCTAGTGCCTCACATCCCCTTGCTCAAACAACCGTTGTAAATCTTCAATAGCATATCGGTTCGCAAATTCCCCAAATGATTCATTGGGAGTAGCACGTTTTGCCATATAGATTTGCAGCATCCGTTCTAGCAATAGGCATAATTCTGCAAACGATACCAAACTGTAAAGTTCTCGTCCAAATTTCTCATTGCTGTCACCATCACCCACGTAGATTTTATAACCTTCCACCGTTTTCCCCTCCTGCTCAATACTGACACCAAGGAGGGCGATATCGCTTCTGCTGTGCTGGGCACAGGATTTTTCGCAACCTGTGAAGTGAATGTTGACTGGTTGGTCGAGAGTGAGGCAACTATCCAGATAGTTAGCTAATGCCAAGGCGTGACCTTTGGTATCTGTTGCTGAAGACGCACATCCCGTATTGCCAGCACAGGCGACTAAGGCGCTGCGAATGTTGGTTGCAGACCAATGCAATCCTAAGTTTTCGATTTGACTTTGTGCTTGAGGAACCGACTGATGGGGAATATCTGATATGAGAAGGTTTTGCCAAGGCGTCAGCCGAAGAGTACCAGTGCCATATGTTTCCGCAATATCCGCTAGACCACGCATTTGCCAAGTTTCCAATTTACCAACGGGTAGCACAACACCGATGTAAGATAGCCCTTTCTGTCGTTGGGGATGGACACCTATATGTTGGTATCTGGTAGAGACGTTGCATCTGAGAGTTCTACATCTGTCCACGTCATACCGAGTTGCGTTCATAGGTATCACCTCACCCCTGCCCCTCTCCTTGCCAAGGAGAGGGGTGCCCGGAGGGCGGGGTGAGGTTTTTGAACGCAACTTAGTATCACTCCATACTGGAGAAAACTGCCGCAATCGATAAGGAAGATGATGCTCAACTTCTTGGAAAAATCTTTCAATGCCTAAGTCGTTCAAAACCTGCCAGAGACGCGACTGGCGCGATTTGCGATGGGGAATTATCTTCTCACTCCCTACTGCCAAATGCTGCAAATAAACTTTCGCCAATCCAGCCACGACTTCTAGACATTCCTCTGGTTTCAGGAGAATGCCTGTATCAATGAATGGTTCAACCTGCGATACACCTAAATTCAACTTGAGGTGGAAGTAAGCTTTTGTACCAACTACGGCAGCGGTTAGGGCGATATCATTGAGGCGATCGCCTATCGACACAGAACCACCACCATCAAAAGCAACGCTAAATTTTGGTGAAAGTGGTGCTAGCTCCGCGTGAGTAGCAATATAATTGTCTAATTCGCGGATGAACGGTCGAGTATCAATTAATTCGTATGGGTCAATGCCTGCTGTAGGACTACCCATGATATTACGCAGATGGTCAACCTCTGGGAGACTTGAGGCTATGCCAATTTCCTGCAAGACTCTCAAAACATCAGCGGTCATTTCCTTGCGGATTTCACGGACTTGGAGGTTGGCGCGATTGGTAATATGAACATAGCCAGTTCCAAACTCGTCAGCTAAGTCAGCTATCACACGACACTGCTGGCTAGCGAGTATTCCTCCAGGTATGCGGATGCGAGATAATATACCGTCCCGCGCGGACGTTCCATAAAAAAGACCAGGACAACTAACAAAATCACACGGTAATGACACGCCTGCAACTCCTTCCCTGTGCGACGCAGGGAGCAGATAAGAACTGTGTCCGGAAGACACCCTTAGAGTTGGCATTCTGACTTACAAAGTCTAAAGTTATAACTTTTGACTTGATTACAGCTGCGGCACAGTCCCGGAATTTCACCGGACTTTCCCCACTCCAAGTGTGTGTAGTTTAGCATGAGTTGACAACTCCTCGGGCTAAAGCCTTTGAGGATTCTTCCTTCATCCAAGATTGCCTCTAAAAGCAGTGCCTTTAGATGGTCTTACACGTTGTCCAGAAGCAGTAGCGAGATGCCCTCCCGCCAAAAGCCGTAAACCTTCATCTCTAATATTTCTAGCTGCGTTCAAATCCCTATCGTGTAATGTTTGACATTTAGGACACTGCCAGCTACGAATATCCAAACTTAGGTTATCTACTTGATGTAGGCAGTTACTACAGATCTTTGAACTGGGAAAGAATCTATCTACTTCAATGTAGGTTTTTCCTTGCCATTGTGCCTTATACTTCAACATGGTGCAGAATTGACCCCACCCAGCATCACTGATTGATTTTGCTAGTTTGTGGTTTTTGACCATATTCTTATAAATGCACAACAAATGGTTATCAGTGGTCGGTATTGGTGAGGATGGGCTATCGGGATTGAGTTTGATCGCCTGTTGTCTCGTTGAGCGTGCAGAAGCGATCGTCGGGGGAAAACGCCATCTCGCCATGCTACCACCAGACGACCCGCGCGAGAAACTCATCTGGACTTCCCCCATCAGTGATTCGATAGAAGAAATTCTCCGTCGCCGGGGTCAGTCTGTCTGCGTATTGGCAAGTGGTGACCCCATGTGCTTTGGTATCGGTGTCACCCTCTCCCGCAAGATTCCCATTTCTGAGATGACCATCATCCCCGCACCGTCATCGTTCAGTCTCGCCTGTGCCAGATTGGGATGGTCACTTACCGAAGTCGAGACATTAAGCTTAAACGGTCGTCCCCCTGCTCTCATTCAAGCCGCTATCTACCCGAAAGCGCGTCTATTAATATTAAGTGAAGGGAAGGAAACCCCGGGAATTGTTGCTGATATCTTGACAAAGCGCGGTTTTAGTGGTAGTAAAATTACAGTTCTTGAACACATGGGCGGTTCTCAGGAACGAATTATCGAAGGCACAGCCGCGTCATGGACGACAACAGAACTGGCAGATTTAAACACCATCGCTGTAGAGTGTATTGCTGATCCTGGAGTCGTACCGTTACCTCGGCTAGCAGGATTGCCGGATGATGCTTATCACCATGATGGACAGCTAACTAAGCGTGAAGTGCGGGCAATAACACTATCGGCTTTGGCTCCCACACCGGGACAGTTATTGTGGGATGTGGGCGCTGGGTGTGGTTCGATTGGTATTGAGTGGATGCGGAGTCATCCTCGATGTCGGGCGATCGCCATTGAGCAAAACTCCACCCGACTCCAATATATTGCTGACAACGCCGCCGCCCTTGGTACACCTTATTTACAAATTGTTGCAGGCAAAGCTCCCGCTGCACTGAAAGATTTGCCTCAACCAGACGCCATTTTTGTCGGCGGTGGTGCAACGACAGAAGGTTTGTTTGAGGTTTGTTGGGAAGCTTTGCCTCCGGGTGGGCGTTTTGTTGCCAATGCAGTTACGGTTGAAAGTGAACAGAAGCTGTTGCAATGGCATAACCAGGTAGGCGGGGAGTTGATTCGCGTTGCTGTGCAACGGGCTGCTCCTATTGGTGGATTTTTAGGGTGGAAGCCGATGGTGCCGGTGACGCAGTGGGTGGTGGTGAAGTAGTTGGAAGCGAATATTCTTTTGAGTTATGTATCAGGAGGACAATGCTTGATTTGGATTGCATTGTCCTCCTGGTCAAGCGGCTTTATTTTAGACGTTGTTGCACAGAATAATACACAGAAACTGAGTGCAAGATATGCTGATATAAAAGGTTAAGGAAGAAATTGCCCTATATTATCTAAAAAAATACTGAAATTGCTTGTTTATCCTTGCTAGAGAGGGGTATATAGGGAAGAATTCCATTTAATAACAAACTATAAGCGAAAAATTTTACAATATGACTGCTGATTCAACAGAATTTGAACAACAGATTAAAAGAATACATGATCTTATCGAACAGCCCGGTTCGGTAGTCACTTGGAATGATCACTTACCCGATCCAGATAACCCTGATCAACTAAGACAGATTGATATCTCAATCAAAAGAGATGGAAAGTTAACACTTGTCGAGTGCCGCATTCACAAGAAAAAGCAGGATGTTAAATGGATTGAAGAACTTATTGGGCGGAAAGTAAGCCTCCGAGCAGATGCATTAATTGCGGTTTCCGCTTCAGGTTTCACAAAGTTAGCAATCAGAAAAGCAGAAGCACACAGTATTTTTTTACGTGATTTATTAACCCTAACTGATGAAGAGATTCGGCAGTGGGGGAATAAAGCAAAAATATGGGCGAATTACCTTAAATTTGAGAATCCAAAAATTATTTGTGTATTTCACAACCTCCCAAAAGATAGAAGCAATTTACAGAGTGCATTTATAGAGCTACTTACAAAAAAGGATTTAATTTACCTCATTTTTGATAAAGTTTCTAAACAGATTGATAGTATTACAATTCCGTACAATGGAGCACTTCTACAAAGCCAACTTGATATTACTGGTCTTAATTTAGCAGGACATAGTGTTAGTAAAATTAAATTTTCATCAGAAATTCTACTTATCACAAAAGAAATACTAGCACCCTATGTTCTTGTTTATGGCTCTCCTAATATACCTTCCGACAAAAGGGAGATTAAACTTGAAAAGGTTGATTTGGGCAAAAGTCAAATTACTCAAACTTCCAATAAAGCATCAATAGTACTTGATATTTCTAATATTGAAACTCTACCAAAATCGCATTTTCTACATCTAATAATAGACCTTAATAGAGTGGTAACAAGTAACATTGAAACGATTGGTTTAAAAGCTCCTTCAATTTTGCTGGAAGACATGAATTTTTCTGTAGCATTTGAGTGAAGAATATCTGTATAACACTGCGCTCGACTCCTAAGCTGGTATATGCTCCGCACAGGCAGCGCGAACGAGCATCGGTTGTAAAGTGAGAAGTTGCCTGCTGCCGATAAGCTAAAGCTAAACCATTAGACCACGAGGTTGCCTACGGAACGCTGCTTCAAAGTTATTGGTGGGAAATCGGCATCAGAGTTGTCGATGAGGCGATCGCGCTCTGAATAAGGTGAGCTCAGTCCTTAGACCTCGGCACAGTGGGGGTAAATTTTAGAACTAGGAAAATATTGCACTTCATAGCTTTTAGATTTACGTTATTTAGGTATCGAGGAGCATTGAGGTTTCAGTGTGAAAGTTCCAGCAGATGCAATTATTCCAGACGACAAACTAACCCGCTATCTGCTGGTATACAAAGCAAGAAGTGATAAATCCAAGTTTCTAGCGCAAGCTGGATTCACTCAAGAAAATCCGGAAGCATTGCGGGCAGCTATTTCCTCACTTGCTGAGTCAGTCGAAGCTGTGGAAGATGGAACTAATGAATATGGCATCTTCTACCGTGTTGAAGGAGATTTGAACGGCATCAATGGAGTCAACTTATCAGTTGTTACAATTTGGCTACAACGACAAAGTGACGGCAAATTTCAGTTTGTCACCCTCAAACCTCGTAAGGAGTCTCGCCATGACGCTTGAGTTGTATAAGGAGGTTGCTTTAACTCTCGACTTACCACAGCATCAGCTCAGAGCAGGTGATATTGCAACGTTAATTGATTTCGTTCCTCATCCTACTGGTGGAGAAGATGGCTGTGTACTGGAGGTATTCAACGCAGTAGGTGAGTCAATTGCTGTGATTATTGTTCCAGTATCTGCTGTTGAAGCGTTACGTGCCGATGAAATTCTGAGTGTACGTTCTCTAGCACAAGCCAGTTGATATACTGCCCTTGATTGGTGGGGCAGATCGCGGTTGCATTAGGGTTGTCAATGGGGCGTTGGCGTAGCCTCTCCTTTGGAGACTCGCTTCTTCTGTAGGGGAAGCAGTATCATAAAAGTACAGATTTTGGTTCTGTCTGTGTATGACCCAGTGAATCAGCGAACCATACGCACATCGAGAGACAGACCGAGAGTTGCCCAAATCTGATCGGTCGTCAAAACCGAAACATCAAGCCGCATTCCCAAACTTAAACAAGCGCGGTCGCCCAAAGACAGACCAGCCTGTCGAGTTTGCAACCACAACCTCCCCGCCATCTGGGCATCTTCAGGAGTAAATGGAGCAATCATCAGCCCCAACGCCTCCAAATCCTCCCGCATTCCATCTATCACTACACCCGCAGCCACAGATTTCTGCACCACCTCCGCCCAATTTACACTCGAAATCACCGACTCAGCCAGCACGACTTCAACGGCTTCACTTCCAGGCTCATCCTGCAAATAAGCAAGCAAAGCAGACGCATCCAAAACCACCGTCATGCGCCCATTTCCCGCTTGGCTTCCTCGCGTCGTTCCACTATCAACTCATCCGCTAGACTTATCCCTTTCGGCAGTTGCGAAAACCGAGCCTTCAGGCGCTGTTTAATCGCCTCCTGCTTTTCCAAAATCAGCCGCCCCTCTTCAGAACGAGCGACTAGTGTATCTCCCTCCTCAAAACCTAACAGCCGTCGCAGAGCCGCAGGAATCACCAAACGCCCTTGACGACCCAGATGGACTTCAACATATTTAGATGATTCGACCATAGATCTACTTGTTGTGCCACGTTGAATTTATATGTGCCATAAAAATGAAGTTTGTGGCAATAGTTAGTTATACTTGGTCTTCATTGTAGCTCTAGTGTCTGTCGGCGCTCTTCTTTTCATTACGCGATTCAGCTACAAGCCAAAATCGAAGAAGGTCTAACACTGGGCTGCAGTCCTACAAAGAGTGAGTTCACGCAAACTGCGGTACAAGGATAGAACAGGACAAGACTTTATGTCATCCGATATATGTGAGCGAGCCGCAATAACCATTAACTTAAGCATTAGGAAAATGCGCGAACGTCCTGTTAAGCCAAAGGGAACCCATGAAAGACCTTTGACTTACTTTTTAATGGCGCTCATGTAGAGCCTCACTGCCTGCGCTCTTCAGTCTTGGAAAGTCTCAATAGGCTCGCCAAGCTGTTGTGCTGCCGTCTTTGGGCACAAGTCTAAACTCGGAAATTAACCTGTATTAGGAAGTGGGCGATGCACATTGGATTTCTCAACCCTCAGGGCAACTTTGATTCAGGCAATAATCATATAACGAAACATCCCGATTTTGGGGGTCAGCTGATCTACGTCAAGCAAGTTGCTATAGCAATAGCTCAAAAGGGTCACAAAGTTGATATTCTTACCCGCCAAATCATTGACCCAGAGTGGCCAGAGTTTGCTGAACCTTTTGACACTTATCCAGGCGTCGATAATGTCCGCATCATCCGCTTACCAGCAGGACCAAAAGAATTTCTGCCTAAAGAGTTTTTGTGGCCTCATCTAGTGAGTGATTGGGTACCCAATATCCTGAAATTTTATCAAGAGCAGGGCGGTTTACCCGATGCTATGACTGCTCACTACGGCGATGGGGGACTGTGCGGCGTTCTGATTGAGGAGGAGACAGGCATACCTTTCACCTTTACTGCTCATTCTCTCGGTGCGCAAAAGATAGACAAACTGGAGGTCACTCCAGAAAATCTGGCACAAATAGACGAGCAATTCCAGTTCAGATACCGCATCATAGCTGAACGCCTGAGCATGAATCGCTCGGCTATTAATATCACCAGTACACGACAAGAACGCTTTGAACAGTACTCTCACCCTGTCTATCGTGATGCAGTGGACGTAGACAACGACAACCGCTTTGCGGTGATTCCACCAGGAGCAGATTTCTCCATCTTCGGTGCCGAGGCGCGTTCCGAAAACGAGGAAGGTATTTACCAGTTCATTCAGGAGCGATTGGCACGGGACATTGCAGAGCCACGTCGGGATTTGCCCGCTATCGTGGCATCTAGCCGATTAGAGCTTAAAAAAAACGTATTAGGGCTAGTGCAAGCCTTCGCAATGAGTCAAACGCTTCAGGAACGAGCCAACTTGGTGCTGCTTACAGGAGGGCTGGACGATCCGCTGCGAGAAAAGGCGAGCGACGACGTGAGCGAAGAGGTCTTAGCTCCCATCCGAGAGGTGGTCGAAGAAAACAACTTGTGGGGCAAGATTAGTGCCTTTGGCTTGTCAGAACAAGGACAAGAGGCACTGGCTGCAACTTATCGGTTTATGGCTAAACGGCGCTCGGTATTTGCGCTGACTGCGCTGTATGAACCCTTTGGCTTGGCTCCCTTAGAAGCGGCGGCTGCGGGGTTACCAGTGGTAGCAACTCAGAACGGTGGTCCCAGCGAGAGCCTGCGAAAAGGAGATACCGAATATGGCGTACTCGTTGATCCGGAAGACCCAGCTGATATTGCACGAGGTTTGGAGCGGTTGCTATGCGATGAAAAAGAGTGGGAGTATTTTGCTCAGGCTGGTCAGCAGCGGGTGCTGAAGACCTACACCTGGGAAAGTACCGCCGAGAACTACCTGACCCTGATCGAGCAGATGGTTTCCTCACCACAGGCACGCAGTCGGGATCAACTCCTGCCAATCCATGCCTACTTCCGTAATCCACAACCGCAGACGGATGTTTCCTTGGAAGAATTGAGCGACCTTTACTTTGGGTCTGACCAAAAAGTATTAAGCACTACACCTAGCGCTTAAAAGGGTTCCCAAATCCTGAACTCATTCATCTTAAAGTTGCCGCTCCCGCTAACAAGGTTCGTGAACACGCGAAGGACATTAGGTATGTCATCCCAGACTGAAGAATTCACTATTGGTGTCGAAGAGGAATATCAAATTATCAACCCCGTGACGCGGGAATTGAGTTCGCGTGTGGAACACGTTCTCCCGAAAGCTCAGAAAGCACTTGGCGAGGAGGTGCAGCCAGAAGCCCAGCGATCGCAGATAGAAATTGGTACGCCCATCTGTCGAACACTTGCGGATGTGCGTTCTGAGCTAGTTCGTTTGCGACGCGAAGTGATTGCGGCGGCTGCCAAGGACGGTAACCAAATTGCCGCCGCCGGGACGCACCCGTTCTCGCACTGGGATGAACAGCAGATCACGCCCAAAGAACGTTATCAAAGCCTGATGCGAGATTATCAACAACTTACCCGTGAGCTAGTCATCTTTGGCTGTCACGTGCATGTTGGGATAAGCGATCGCTCTGTTGCCATCCAGGTGATGAACCGTGCCCGTGTGTGGCTTTCCCCGCTCTTAGCACTGTCGGCGTCCTCGCCCTTCTGGTTAGGTACGGATACAGGCTATGCAAGTTATCGTACCGAGATTTGGAGCCGATGGCCCCTATCCGGTCCGCCGCTGATATTCGAGTCGGTAGCCGAGTACGAGGCGCTTGTACAAGCTCTGGTGGAGACGAAAAGTGTAGCGGAGGCGACGAAGATTTACTGGGATGTGCGTTTGTCAGAACGCTTCCCGACAATAGAGTTTCGAGTCACGGATATCTGCCAGACGGTGGATGAAGCGGTGATGGTGGCGGGGCTTGTGCGGGCTTTGGCGCGGACTTGTTACGAACAAGCCATGCGGGATGAACCGTTTCCCGCCGTGCGTCACGAACTCATACGCGCTGCTATTTGGCGTGCCGCACGTTATGGATTAGATGAGGATTTAATCGACGTTGTCGCGATGAAAGCTGTAAGGGCGCGTGATCTGGTTGAGAGCTTTCTCACCTTCCTGCGTCCATCGCTTGAAGAGTATGGAGACTGGGATGAAGTCTCGTCTCTTGTGTATGAAACCATGCAGCAAGGGAACGGCGCAACACGGCAGCGCGAAGTTTACAAGCGAACCGGGCGTTTGGAAGATGTCGTTGATCTCATTGTCCGAGAAACGGCAAAAGGGGTAGCGTGAGTATACAGGACAAAATTTTATGCTAGTTCACATCATCGCCGATTACGGCTTTGGCGACCTCGCCTTCGCAGAAGTCGTGCAGCGCCTCAAACTCTATCTACCGGATGCTGAGCCGATACTCACACCTAAAATACGCGGGAGCGTGGTAGCCCCGAAATATGAGTCTCAAGAAATTAAAAATGAATTGAGACTCATATGTTATTTATATCGGGGCGCAAACGCGACACGAGCAACTTTAGTTGCCTGGTATAGCTGTGGTACAATACTTACATATGACAGCAGAAACCGGGTATGGACACTGCGAACAGTCAAGTTTAGTCCTCAACTCATGGCTGAAAGTGCTGGAGTATTAGGTAGGACGAAGAATCAGGGGAGTTTTCATGTAGGGAGTTATCCCAAGGACGGAGCCGTTCTTTTTGGAGACATGAAAGCGCTGACCTTAAACTGCGAAGCGAGTAAGCGAGTCTGAAAGTACGTGCGCCTGATTGCCCGTTAGAGCGGTTCTCCAAGTAGCTGAAAAAGTATAACCAGATAGTCATTCTATGCAAATAGATTCGGACGACAAGTTATACCTAACTTTCAGCCAGAATCCACCAAATTCTATTTGGTGGTGTGGCTCAACCGTGCCTCCTTTTGCTACCCTAGCGGCAGGATTCTGTATTGCCCAGTTGGGCTTGAATAAAGCCCCCGCCGGGACAATTATTTACCACAACGTTGCGCCGCGAGAAGATGATGAACAGGCGCGTGCTGGAAATGCGGGTGAGCGTCTTGCTTTTGCACGTCTGCCAACGGGTGTGCGCGTTATCGGCGTCAATGCTGGTTATGCCTTTTCATTCGTGCGCGATCTGGCAGTTGAGTTGCGCTGGGCTGCTGTAGCGGCTGAAGGTTCACAGTTTCGTTCTCGTGACCTGTTTCCGGAAGCCGCAGGGGCGATCGCCTTGGGTCAACCTGATGCTCTAGATGAGGAGATCCCCCCTTCTGATATACCCGACGTACCGCCCAATTGTATTGCCTATATTGACGGCTACGGCAACTTGAAAACCACAATGAAACATGAGGCTAGTAAGCCGCACGAAGGCCAGGCTGTGCGTTTGCAGATCGGTGAGAGGGAACTGGAAGCGACCAAGAGTGATGGCAGCTTTGCCGTCGAATCCGGACAGTTAGCTTTTGCACCTGGTAGCAGTGGCTGGACAAATGGACAAGGCGAACATACGCGCTGGATGGAAGTTTTCCTGCGCGGTGGTAATGCCTGGGAATCATTTAATCGTCCATCTATCGGCACGCATATACAGATCAGTTAAGGGTTCGCGAGTTGAGTGCAATACATCAAGAAATAAGAACCACAGATGGACACAGATGGACACAGATAAATAATTAGTTCATCCAAACGAGAAGCACTATATTTACCACTGTTTTTTATCGCTTAAACAATGTCTGAGCCATTAATCATCGTTGATGTGCAATGCGGTTTTATCAACGAATTCACTCATCACATTGGGCAACGAGTTGCTCGTTTAATCGAGCGAAATGAGTATGCACCAGTTTTATTCACTCGGTTCGTCAACGCACCTGATGGACCGTACCAGAAATTCCTTGATTGGCACAGCTGTGCTAATGAGCCAGAAATTGATATTGTCCCAGAACTACAACCCTGGGTTCAACCGGAAAGAGTTTTTTCTAAGCTGGGGCTGTGCGGGATACCGGATGACCTGAAAGACTACCTTATAAAGCAGTGTTTTGAACGGGTTTTCATCGTCGGTATTGACACTGATATGTGTGTGTTGAAAATCGCGATGGATTTTTTCGACATTGGCATTGAACCGATCGTACTAACTGATTGCTGCGCGAGTACGGCGGGCTTACAGGCGCACTTGGCGGGGCTGGCAGTACTCAGCCGGAATATCGGTGCTTTTCGTCTGCGTGAAGCTGGTCTTTCTGAGGGATCGCTAGCCGCGCCAGTAGAAAAAAGCAGGGAATAGACGTTCAACGAACCAAGTTGTAGTAGAAGGATTTTAAAAAGATGCAGATAATACCTAACATTCTTAGCCTGCACTAGTATTATTACAGACGACAAATTAACCCGCTATCTGGTTGTGAATGAGTGAAAGCCCTAATTTATCCTGAACAACAATGGAATTCAGTGCACAAGAGCTAAATGCAGCACGTCAGCTTTTACTTGATAGAGTTGTCGAGTATTTTTTGGCGAAGCAAGGTATTGAAGTTTTATTTGTTCAAGGTTCCGTGGCATCAAATTCAACAGATGAGTTTTCAGATATTGACTTTCGGGTTGTAGTTCAGCCAGAGTTTTATGAACACTTCCTTTGGGAACGTTTTTCTGCTCCCAAGCACTGGGGAGAATGGCTATACAATGAATGGACAGGGATTCAGTGGGTTTGCGTCTCTCACTTCAAACCGTTCAACAAAATTGATGTCCTTTACTAAGACTGCTGCAACTTAAACAAACTTTTTTTGGAAGACAATCACTCTACTACGAAGCGCCCTACCTCTTCAGACTCTTTTTTTGGCTAAGGTATTGAACTGATTAATAAATTATTTTTTTCTTTCAAGTTCTTGCTTACGTAAATGCTCGCCTCGCCTTTTAAATTCATTGAGTTCAATAATGTCCCCATTAAGAGGATTCTTTTTTCGTTGTTCAGCCCTATTACAGAATCCTTCGCGCCCTTGCCTACACCGATTCTCTAATTCACGCAATGAATAATCATCAGATATTTGGTTTCCAGGTATTTGGTTCATCCTGTGTTTTCCAGAGTCTGCTGGGTTTCCTATGTAAAAGTATGGGTCTGTTAAGGGAACGTCAGACTGTCCCTTTACCGAAGATGTAAAGACACAAAAGCTTCCTAAGGAAAGAGTAGCTGTTAACAAAAAACGACTCAACATGTTATTACACCCCTTTGTCATCATTTTCTACGGTAACTAAACTTCTAAAATGATGTGACTTCCACCCTGCCGATTCACGACAAAGCCGATTTTCTCAAGTGCTTTCACACATTCTACACCTGAAACGACAGGCAGTTTACTCATAAGCGCACAACTTCAACTCTGTCCTCTGGAACAGGTTCACCTCGGTCTTGTAGAACTTCAATGTAGAGAGCGATCGCCTCTTCAATATTCGCTAAAGCTTCCTCACGAGTTTTCCCCTGGCTGATGCAACCGGGCAAACTCGGTACCTCGACGACAAAATAACCATCTTCGCCAGGATACAGCAGGACTTTGCGCTTAGATTCGGCTTGAGGTGTTGCCTCTGTCATTGCTCAACACCTCTGGGTGACTTCATCCAAATCCTAACACTCTATAGAGGAAGCAATCAGAGCGCACTGCCTTAAGCCCTAATCATCGCTTCAAATTCTTCCAATGCCTGAAGACTTCCCACCTGCCAAGCACGTTCCACTACACTAGGAATAATTTGCACCAGAGGCATCTCTTCAAAAATGGGACTCGTGTCAGATCTTAAGTAGATTCCATCTGTAAGCACATAGATATTGAGCCTGCCGCTATCATAAACCCATACTTCTGGGACACCAATTGCTCTATACGCATCGAGAGTGGTTTTAGAAGTGACATCTGTTTCAATTGCTAAATCCGGTGGTGGATCGTCTGCTTCCAAGCGACGACGACCAATCATGCGTTGATAATTTTGGATATAAAAGCACGCATCAGGTTCAACTCCTGCTGAACCTTCCCGTTTAAAGGTGGTGGAACCAAAAGGTTCGTACCTTCTGCCCCTAGCCCTGAGCAAGGTTTTTACAATGTCTGAAATGAGTTCTTTTGGTTTTTCATGCTCTGGTAAAGGAACCATAATTTCTAAAGTACCCTTGCTATAGGCTATCCTCGCACTTCGGCGTTCCCCTAATTCCTGCAAAATCGACTCAAATTCTTGCCAACTTACATTTGGAATGGTGACTGCGCTACCAGGAGCCAACTGCATCTGGCTAACAGGTTTGACAACGAGAGTGACAGCAGCCATAACTTAAGAATGAAAAATAATCTTTCAAATTTATCGTAGCTGATTTACTAACCACGCCACAGCACTCTCTACATCACTCACCTTTTCTCCTAGTGGAGTTGCTGGACGCTTCACCATCACGACCCTTATCCCAAGCTCCCGCGCTGCAATAATCTTGGCATAGGTAGCATCACCGCCGCTATTCTTACTGACTATAGTATCAATGTGATGTTCTATCAAGAGTTTGCGCTCATTATCTAGGGCAAAAGGACCGCGATCGCACAATATCATTCCTGGTGGCACCAATGCATCAGGCGCGGGGGGATCAATCAGCCGCATCAAAAACCAAATATCCTCCAAACTGGCAAAGGGGGCAAGTTGCTGCCTACCGATAGTCAGGAATACTCGCTTGGCAAATTCAGGTAATACGGCGGCGGCTGCTTCGACACTATCAACTTCAACCCACTGGTCATCAGGAAGACGCTCCCATGCAGGACGGATGAACATCAGATGCGGTATTTTACAGATAGTAGCGGCTGCTGCTGCATGAAAAGACATCTGTGCGGCAAAGGGATGAGTTGCATCAATCAGCACGTTTATATTGGCGTCACGTAAGTATTCAACGAGTCCCGCTTCACCGCCGAAACCGCCGATACGCAGCATTCCTGCTGGTGCTTGTGGTTGACTGGTGCGACCTGCTAGAGATGTGATAACTTCTACCTCTGGGATAGCCGAGGCTTTAGCTGCCAATTCTGCTGCATCACTAGTTCCGCCAAGAATAAGAAGACGTTTCATACATAGCAGAATAAAACGAAGAAGGATATTAATGCAATGCCGTGCAACTTGAATTTATACTGATTTTCTTTGATAATTTAATAAGAAATTCTTAGTAGGGTGGGCAATGCTCACTAAATCTGGTACTAGTAGACGGCAAAAATTATTGCCCACCTTACAAAATCTAATTTACTTACTTTCTTATTTTTATTTTCCTTAATTAGAGATGCTGAAACCAAATCTTAGCATCTTTTTCTCTAAAATATACCTACTTAGTTGTTACCAATAATAATGAACTCTCTACTAACTAAGTTGGCAAAAAAATATTGGATTGACGCTAATTTTTATTTGCATTGCTATAATCAAAAACTTACTGTATCTTCAGTAATGAAAAGCTTTTCATTACTGTTCCTAACTGGAATATTCCTCAAAAATAAATTTATTATAAAAGTAACATCTCATGACTGTTATCCAAATAATCATGCTTGCTGCTGTTTTCTTAATAGCAAGCATTATCAGTGTGATTGCTGGTAGCACTTCCCTCATTACTGTGCCAGTCATGCTTGAGTTTAGAGTTGAACCGCGCACTGCCCTTGCTACTAATATGTTGGCATTAACCTTGATGAGTATTGGTGGTACATTACCTTTTATTGGTAAAAAAGTGATTGATACACTTCGCTTACCACTACTGATAGTCCTAACACTGGCAGGCTCAATTTTAGGGGCATTGCTTGTTCTTGTTGTGCCGTCAAAATCAATGCCAGTTATTATTTCTATTTCAATGATTGCTGTTACGGTGTTATCAATTGCTAACCGGAATGCTGGAGTCGTTCCATCTGTGGGAATACCTTCACGGATAGCAGAAATAGCAGGGTATATAGTCACTTTCGTGCTTGGTATTTACGGTGGCTTTTTCAGTGGCGGTTACGTAACTTTGCTAACAGCAGCCTACATTATGCTATTTCGTATGACATTTATTCAAGCAATAGCTACGACCAAAGTCATTAATGTATTTTCCTCACTTGTTGCCACCCTAATATTTATAAAGCATGGAATAGTAGATTACCAACTAGGTATGATTCTTGGTCTTGCTATGTTTATAGGTGGAATTATTGGAGGGCGTATGACCCTTAGCTTGAGTAATGCCTGGTTACAACGTATTTACCTGACAGTTGTGGCTATCCTTGCATTTATCACACTGCGTCAAACTCAGCAACAAAATCACTCAACTAGCACGACTAATCTGACGATTGAATAAGTAACAGTTCTTTTGCTTGTGAGTCTTGGCTGATAATTTCGCCCTTGCGGTCAAACAAAACCGTCCCAGCTTTAAGGGCAACATTGGCATATTTTTGCACGTAAGCTTGAGCCTTCTGACTAATCTTTTCCGCCAGTATCCCAAATACTGATTCCGACAAGCCCAGTTCTATTAATTTTTTGTGTGCTGCATCAGCAGTCTTAGCATCTAAAACTGCTTGTACTGCTTGTATATCACCACCAACTGTAACCACCGCTGCACTAATAATTTCTAATTTGGCATCTGCTAAATGACTAGATGTATTGAAAATGCCACCTGCCAGCTTAATCAGTTTACCCTGATATCCCAGTAACAAAACAGAATTTGCTTGGTACAGTCCAGCTTCTACCAACAACGCACCAATCCAATTACCTGTTTGCACAATTGCCGATTCTGGTATGCCTAAACGTTGTGCGACTTGCATACCATTGCTACCAATACAAAATACGAGATTAGGACAAACTTTGACTTTATCCTGCAACGACAGTCGAAATTCTTCTAGGTGATCAGCCGCAGACAGGGGTTGAGAAATTCCACTCGTTCCCAATAAAGACAATCCCTCTAAAATGCCAAAGGCTTCATTAGAGGTACGTTTCGCTAGTTGACGACCTTCGGGAAGAATAATCGTCACCGTTACCGTTTGCTCTGGGGGAATGATAGGTAGTAAATTAGCATCAAACAAGCGACGGGCGTAGCTGTAAATTGCTGCTTCTCCAGAAGCTGTTTTTCCCAAACCCTCTCCCGCTTCTAAAATCAGGGCTTGCGATCGCCTTTCGGACAACCTCACCCAAGCCCAAATGGGCGTGTTCTTTGTTAAATCTAAGTTATCACCTGGATCGCTGAGTGTCACAGCCAAAGCACTTTGAGCATCTAAAGCTGCAACCTGAGAAATGGGAATCTCTGCTTTTTCAGGGAGGAGGTCAATCTCAACCGACAGTTGAGAATCGATTTTTTCACGCAGATGCATCAAAGCAGCTTTAGCAGCCGCTACGGCAAACACTGGTAGAGTATAACCTGTACGAGCCATATGGCTGTCAAATGAGTTTTGAGAAACACTTCTACTATAGGGGAGAAAGCGCCTCAGAAGAGCGCACCCAAGTTGGATGAGTACTAGTGAAATAGTACGGAAAACAGGGTTTAATGATTCTTGGTTGAGCGATCGCGAGAGGTCTATTTTGGCAACAATTAAGTGTAGAAATGTGACGTTTTCCAATATCCAGGCGATTCTTTTTGATAAAAACGGGACTCTGGAAGATTCTGAAGCTTATTTGCGTACTCTCGCACAAAGAGGAGCGCGGATGATAGACGCGCAAATTCCTGGAATTGGGGAACCATTGTTAATGGCGTTTGGGGTTAATGGCGATCGCCTCGATCCAGCGGGTTTAATCTCGGTAGCGAGTCGTCGCGAAACAGAAGTCGCCGCTGCTGCTTATATTGCGGAAACTGGGCGGGGATGGTTTGAATCTTTAACGATATCTCGTCAAGCTTTGGAAGACGCGGAAAAATATGTTGGTAAGACTCCTTCACCCTTGTTTGTTGGTAGCTTGGAAGTGCTAAAGTCTCTATCGGATGCAGGGCTGAAATTGGGGATTCTTTCAGCCGCGACAACCGAAGAAGTGCGTGCGTTTGTCCAAAATCATCAATTGAGTGATTACATTCAACTAGAAATGGGAGTTGATGAAGGTCCAAGTAAACCAGATCCAATTTTATTTTTACAAGCTTGTGAAGCTTTAGGAGTGGAACCCAGTGCCACACTCATGGTAGGAGATTCTGTGGGTGATATGCAAATGGCGCGTAATGCCAAAGCTGCTGGTTGCGTTGGTATTACTTGGGTAGGGAAGGCGGATAATGTTAAAGGTGCAGATGTGGTGATTAATCAACTTGATGAAATTCAAGTTGTTAGTGAATGAATTGCATCTATTAACTACACTTTATCCAACTCGTTATAGTTTGTAGTAAGGACTTCAGTCCTTGCTATATCAGCGAAAGAGGACTAAAGTCCTCACTACGAACTTATTAAAGTTGTATGACTGGACTTGATATTATTGGGTTTTTAGGCACATGAGCTACTGAATAATACACCTGCCTATGAGGTCCCCACAATTATTAGTTACGTAGGGCGTCGCCCTAGATAAGGTAGGACTGATTTATCAGGCTTCTATGGCAAAAGTATTCATCAAGAGTGAGTTGTACAAAAAAACTGGCTAAAACTCAAACTTGTAGTGCGATAGTTAAACAGACCCGGTTTCTTGGAAAAAACCAGGGTCTCTAGGCTAGGGACTATCTGAACTGTAGAAATCACAAAGGGTGCAATGAGAAAACTCTTTTTCTCAGAAATGACTTGCCTCCAGTTTTACCTGACTTTATGGTCGTTCATCATTGCCTGAATCCTCTATTTCCTTCAGTTTTGTTAGATTCTATCAGGTCTCCGATCCAGGGTCATTGGTCGGTCGGGTCATTGGTCGGGTCCTTGGTCGCGTCCTATATCTCCTTCATTAGGTAAAGGACGCCTCAATTTTGCTTCTGTAACCTCTTTTTTGCTATCTTCTGGTTTTTCTTGCTTTGTTTGGTCACCCTGCTGTTTATTAATATCGGGTTCATCTGGAATCCATTTTGTTCCTTTCTTTTCCATTTGCTTTCTCCTTATTGAGTAAAGTTACATTAGTAGTAGCACAAACGAGGTGAAACCTTTGGGTGAGTCTTCAAATAATCGCGGCTCTGACTACATCCCTTTGCCAGCAAGCCTTTCAAACTCAAGTCTGACACCTTCCATAGCAATATCACTCCATCTATGCCAGCAGAAGCTAACAATTTGTTATTAGGACTGAAACTCACAGTATTGACTTCAGACTGATGTCCGAACAAAGTTGTGATTAAAGTTCCATCCCGTTGCCAAAGTTTGATAGTCCTGTCACTACTAGCAGTGGCGATTGTTTGTCCATCTGGGCTGAAACTGACATCAAGCACTGCGGCAGTATGTCCAATCAGCGTTGTGATGATGTTTCCATCTAAACTCCAGAGGTTTACGGTCTTGTCAGCACTAGCTGTCGCTAGCATTTGCCCATCTGGGCTGAAACTAACATTCCAAACTCGACCTGTATGTCCCGACAGCGTTCTAAGTTCTGTACCGTTTAAAGTCCATAGCTTGACTGTCCGATCATCACTAGTAGTGGCAATTCTTTTTCCATTAGGACTAAAGCTGGCACTCAATACTGCGCTACTATGTCCTCTGAGAATTTTAAGTTGTTTACCATCTAGACTCCAAAGTCTGGCAGTTTTATCGTCACTAGCAGAGACAATCATTTGTCCATTAGGACTAAAGTTGACGGTATTAACAATATCTTGATGACCTAGCAAAGTTCTTAGTAATTTTCCATCTGTACTCCAGAGTTTTATAGTTTTGTCAACACTGGCAGTAGCGATTGTTCGTCTATCTGGACTGAAGCTAACGCCAAGGACTTTGTCTGTATGCCCTAGCAAAGTAGAGAGTAACTTGCCTTGTGTACTCCATAACCTTACCGTTTGGTCACTACCAGCACTCGCTACCTGTTTACCATCTGGGCTGAATTTTGCACTATTTGCAGAGTCTTCATGTCCTGCTAGAATAGTCAACCAGCTTCGATTCACCTGCCAGAGCTTTATGCTGCGATCATTACCCGCGGTTGCAAGAATCTGTCCATCTGGACTGAAATCTACACTCGGAATTCGTCCCTCGTGACTTGCCCATGTCTCAAGCCGTGTGCCATCCCGCGTCCAAAGGGTTACTTTTCCATCTAAGCTACCAGAGGCGATTGTTCCATTGCGACTGAAACTGACACTATAAACTTGTTGGGGATGCGGAAGGGTTTTTAGGAGTTGACCCTGTGGATTCCAGAGTTTCACCGTTTTATCCAGGCTAGCAGTTGCAAGTATCTTACTATCTGGGCTGAAGTCTGCACTTTTGATAGGGCCAGTATGTCCAGTGACGGTTTTGAGCAGCTTCCCGTCTCGTGTCCAAAGGTTTATCGTCTTGTCCTCGCTAATCGTGACAATCCGATTCCCATCAGGAGTAAAACTCACCTGCCTTACCCATCCGCGATGTCCACTTAGAGTTTTGAGAAACCGACCGTTAAGTCCCCACAATTTCGCTGTTTTATCTTTACTGCCAGTGGCAACTGTTTTACCATCAGGGCTAAAGCGGACACTAAAAACCGAGTTATTATGAGCTTTGATAAACCCTATTAACTTGCCATTGCGATCCCAAAGCCTGACTGTTCCATCTTTGCTACCAGAAGCAATCATTTTTCCATCGGGACTAAAACTGACGCTCATCACTGGCTTTGTATGTCCTTTCAAAGTCGTGATTAGACTACCATCAGAACGCCACAGCTTTACCGAAGAAAGGCAGAGGGCAGAGGGCAGAGGGCAGAAGGAAAGAAGGTAAGCTTTGATACAAAAATAAGTCCTCTGTTCTCTGCCATAAGGTTTAAAGCCCCTGAATTTATTTATGGAGAAAAATAAACGCGTAGCAACTTTATTAAATCCCCCGAATTCATTCGTGGGGACGCCTTCTGCCTTCTGCCTTCGTACTTCTGCCTTCTTAATGTGTTGTCATAACTACCTGTAGCAAGCATCTGACCATCGGGGCTAAAACTGACACTTTGAACAATATCCTGATGCCCTTCGAGACGGTTGCGCTCTCGCGTCCAGTAGAGTGATTGTACCAAGGTTGCCTGCATTTCAGCCTGCTTTTGCAAATTGGCATTACCCCAAATTTGTGATTTTGAGCGCTTGGCTGCATCTAATCCGACGAGTAGAGCATCCAACGTATTTCTACTGGCGGTAAAACGGGCTTCTGAGGTTTGCCGTAGAGCAGCGATTTGACCTGTTTCGGCTCTCTGATACTGAATGGTTGAGAAAGCAGCTAGCGCTAATGCCACAGCAGAAAAAACAGATAGTGTTGTAATTGTTTTGCGGCGTTGGCGATCGCGTCGTCCTACACTAGCATCAATAAACTGATTGGCAACGTCACCAAATCCACCCAAGACTTGATTAAATACCTGATTCCGTCTCAGTTCCAAAGCTTGCTCTAGTCTTGAGCCACTCCACAGTTCATCATCTGCTTTCGTCTTTTGCCAGTTTGCCACATCTTCATTCAAACGGTTGCGCAGGGCGATCGCCTGACGGTTTTCTCCAATCCATTCATTCAACCGTGTCCAAGAAGTTAACAAAGCTTCATGGGCAATTTCTACGGTGGAGACTTCAGAATGAGGTTGACGATTGCTCACTAACAAGTTTTGATCAATCAACTGAGTCAACACTTTTTGTTCGAGTGGATCGCTAAACTCAAATCGCATCGCCCGTCTACGAACGGGTTTCCACTCAGTTCCCGATTCTTCATCCCCACCAATCTCAACGACCCTCAAAAAGATGCGTTGTACGCACGTTTGCTCTTCTTTTGTCAAGTTGTTGTAAATCTTCTCAACTCGTTGGTGGAGTGCGCCCCACACGCCACCTAACTGCCGATAGGTATTGATATTGAGTGTGCGATCGCCAATATCGTGATTTTTAACTTCTGTTTCCCACACTAGATTCAGCGTATATTGCAACAACGGCAAATATCCTGCCTGTCCCTGTACATTTTGGATGATTTCTTCTACCAATCCCTTTTCAAACACGACCCCATGCTGAGCCGCAGGCTGTTCGATTGCTAACCGCAACTCATCTCGTTGCATCTCAGCAATAAATGGACGATGTTTATCTGTCACCTTTACAAGATGGGGATAAGGACTTAACCGATCCAGAAAATCCGCCCGCATCGTCGCCACAATTTTGACAGAACGCTGCTTAGTTTTACTTAATTCCACCAAGCTGGCAATAAACTGGTCGCGCTTTTGAGGTTGACTGCTCGTGAACAACTCCTCAAACTGGTCAATGAAGATAAGCCAATAATCATCAGGCTGCTTCAGGCGAGTTACCACCTGAGTGAGCGTACCAGCTTTAGCCTCACGGGCGATTTGGGCTTCCGTTTGCTTGTATTTACTGAGTAAGCTGGCATAAAAAGATTCAAAAGGGTCACTATCTGGAGTAAGCGTCAGGTGTACAAATCGCGATCGCCATTTCTGTAACAGCCAGGGAATTAAACCCGCACGTACAACTGATGACTTGCCACTACCACTAGCTCCTAAAAGTAAAATTAAGTTCGTTTGTTCTAGTTCGTTAACCAAACCTGTGAGAAATTGGTCACGACCAAAAAATAGGTCTTTGTCTTCTGGCTCAAATTTCTTTAACCCTTTGTAAGGGGAGGTTTCTATAAATTGACGGGTTTTAATCTCTTCAACAGCGATTTGTAGAATCTCTGTCTTGTTAAAAGTAACAACGTTGCTGTCACCCTGAATCTGAACATTATCATCGCCGATCGCCGCTATCATTCCACCACCCAATGTGGCGTTTTCCACCTGCTGCTGAAGAATTGGCTGTTGGGTGGATAGCGAATTTTCCTGATTGTGCAGACGTAGGTTCATAAACTAAAACCAAAGAAATTCTTAGGAACACCCAGCCAAGCAGATAGTTGTATCAGTATTAATTTAATATTCTCCCATAGAGTAAAAGTAGCGACAGTTTCAGTTGCAGTTTTTAATATTTCTGTCATCCGTTTGAGATTTCCGGCTGCTAACTGTTTATCCGGTTCATCTGATTGCGCTTCTTCCTTGGCTGCTGCTAAATACCTGAGTGATTTTTCTTTTGTTGCTTCTGGCAATTGAGAGGTTGATTGAATCAACTGCTCAATCTTTGCTAGTAACTGAATCACATCTTCCTGGGTGAGTTGTTTTTCATTAGCGGAGGCAGTATTTTTAATCTTCATAGTTTGTTGGTTGCGGTTGCCTTGTACCGCCTGCATTCCACCGTACATTTGCCCACCACTAAGACTTTGGGAAATTCCACCGGAGTATTTTGGCTGTGAGTTGTTTTCTTCTGATGCCAACACTACACCTTTGGAGTTGGTTTTGCGTTGTGTTTGTTCACCACTCGTTTCTGCATCAAAAGAAGACAATGAGCGCCGCCTTGCTTTGAGTACTGGTGTTTCTGACTCTGGAATTCCTTGTAAGTCGATAGAAGCACAACCAACTTCAAAACAATCTTCATAAGGTCTGCCAACACCTAGTGCATCATAGAATCCAATGGCAAACTCAATAGCAGCCACATCTCCAATCGCCTGATTCATGCCAACTACATAATCAATATGTTCGTGAATTGCCGCTGCTTGGGCTTGCGAATAACAGGCGTTGAGCAAAACACACTCAATCTTGCCCTGAAACAACCCAAATAACCTTGCCAGCGATTCTGTACTCACGAGTTGCACTTGTCCAAGATTATTCTCTAAAGCTAAGCCATCACTACCTGAACCATGCCCCGAAAAGTGAACGATCGCCGGTTGGTGTTCCAACAGTGCGCGGCGCAAATCTTCAACTCGTATCGCCTCGGAGGTAACGATTTCAAACTGCTCTCGATTGTTAGCACGTTTGATCGCCGCCTTAATTTCCCGCACCTCTTGGTCTAGGCGCAATTTATCTGTATTTTTAGGATTTGCGGATAATATTAAGATTTTTTTCATAATGCTATCTGTTCTCGAACATAGTTTTTGACAAAAACAGTTAGTCAATAGATGAATTTGGTTCTCTAAATTTTCAATAGTTGTCAGTCAAATCAACTTATGCACTTAGAGAACTCATCCAGCAGAATTTTTGTACAAAAATAGTTAGTCAATTGATAAATTTGGTTCTCTAAATTTTCAATAGTTGTCAGTCAAATCAACTTATGCACTTAGAGAAGCCATCGAGTACAATACAGCTTTTGATAAGATATTTATCCATTGTTTAGCAAAGATTAAGAAACTTAATTTTTAGCAACTTCACTCACAAGCGCGATATGCGATCGCGCTTCTTACTTCGTTGCAATACAGTCGGAACCCCACCCCTTAATCCCCTCCCCGCAAGCGGGGAGGGGAAGTTTTGGCGCAAGACAAAACTGGGGTGGGGTTCTTCAGGATTTATAAGCAATTAAGCAAACTTGATATTATATCATGTCCGGTTAAACACTTGTAATAAAAATACCCTGCCCCTAATCCCCAGAGGGGTTTGGTGAGTTCCCCAACCCTCCCCAAGGCATCGGGGAGGGTGCCGTTAGGCGGGTGGGGTTCTTCAGGATTTATAAGCAATTAAGCAAACTTGATATGACAAGCCCATCAGTTTTCTCAAATCCACCGAGTCTCAAATGCATCTTGCCCATCCCCATAAATTAAGTCTCCATATTCTTGCCAGTGGGCTACTTCTTCTGGGGAAAGTTGAGGTGTGTGCAAAACAGATAAGTTTTCCTCTAATTCCTGCCTGTTTTGTGGGGCGGTGAGTGCCACATGTACAGCAGGATGACGTAGCACGTAGCGGTAACAGTCTGCTGCCAGTGGTGGTTTATGCTGCCAGTTAGGATGCCCTTTCAGCAATGTCCCCCAGCGTGTACAGGTGAATGCGATCACGGGAATGCCTGCTTTTTCAGCGTTAGGGAAAACATTTTCTTCCGCTTTACGATGTGCCATGTTGTAGCGGTGCATCAAGACATCACACGCTTTGCGCTCAATCATCTCTAAGGCGATCGCTCTATTATGAGTCGTGACTCCCACGTAACGTATAAGTCCTTTGCTCTTCCATTCTTGCAATGCATCAAGCATTGCCTCAACCTGAGTCATGTCATCATCAGGAGAGATATATTCAGCAAAAAACACATCGACTTCATCGATATTTAGGCGATCGCGCACAGAGTCGAACTCATGACGCACTCTGCTCACATCTCGTTCTTGAGTTCCCGTTGCTACTAAGACTTGCTCACGCTTTGTCGTTAGTAGCAGTTTTAATCCATCCAGAAAGTTTTCAGATTCTAGATTATAGAAGAAGAAGTAATTCAGCCCTGCCTCAAACGCCTCTGCAACATAGGCAGCATCCATTGAGTCTCGCCCTGCTAAACCGAGAATACTTGCTGAAAGTCCTTGTCGTGTTGTTAGCTCCACGGTCAATTACCCACTTCTCCTATCAATTACTGTAGTACGCAAATAGGGTTCTGTACCGTTTATTATTGACACTCCTCGGGCTAAAGCCGCGAGGATTCTACACTCATCCTCGTTACTTGCTCAAGCAGGCTTTCACCAACTAGAGTAGAGGTCGCGAGTCCTGTAGCGTTACTTTGGGGTTGCCCACCCCTAGCTTGTTTTCCAAGATTCAGAATATTTATTGCTGCGTTCACGTCTCTTTGCATTTCGCATCCACAAGCACATTTATGGGTACGAGTTGAAAGAGACTTTTTCACAATTGCACCACAATCCGAACACTTTTGAGATGTCATTCTAGGATTGACAGCAACAACTGTAGTATTAAACTTTGCAGCAAAATATTCTAACCAATGACGAAATAGACTCCAAGCCACATCATTAATGGACTTGGCAAGACAATGATTTCGTACCATGCCTTTAACGTTCAAGTTTTCATAGGCGACTAAGCTGTTAAGCTTGCACACGTTACGCGCTATTACAAGCGCGTGTTCATTCCGCTGCCTACTTACTCTTAAATGCTTCTTTGCATATCGCTGTCTTGCTTTGCGTCGTTGGTTCTTTCCTTTTTCTTTTTTGTATATCTGACGTTGAGCGTGCTTAATCGCTTTTTCAGCTTTCCGTAAAAATCTTGGGTTTTCTTCATGATGTCCATTGGAATCAGAATAGAAATACTCAAGTCCTACATCAAGCCCTAACTCACCATCACCTGCTCTTGGTTCTGTTCTAACCTCAATATCAACAGCAAACTGACAATAGTAACCATCGGCTTTACGAACTAGTCGAACTCGTTTTATGGACTTAACAGGGTATGTCTGAATATCCCACTTTCCTAATAATTTGACTTCACCAATACTTTTCTTGTCAGTAAAGGTGATGCGTCTTTTAGTTGGGTTTAGTGACCACCCACTAGTCTTGTATTCAACAGAGCGGTTATCTTTCTGGAACCTTGGGAAGCCTTTTTTACCTAGCTTTTTAGACTTACAGTTGCTGTAGAATCTATCAATAGCTGACCAGGCTCTTTCTGTTGCAGCCTGACAAGCCATTGAGTTTAATTCTTCTACAAACTTAAATTCTTTACGCAGTGCTGTAGAGTAATTGTTCAAAGCAATTCTATTAATTTTTGATTCTCTGGGTGCATCTATCCAGTAACGAATAGCCTTATTTCTGATGAATTGAGTAGTACGAATAGCCTCATCAATGGCTTGATATTGCTGTTGTTTACCCTTTACTTTGTACTCTAAAACTAGCACTGCGTTATCACCTCCTTGCTTTTTCTGTTATACTCCTAATAATAACTGTTATAGGAGTAAGTGTCAAATGGCAAGAGGCAAAAAAATGCAGTTTTATTTATCTGACCAAGAATATATTTTGCTTCAAGAATACGCTGAAGACAAACAAATATCTATGGCAGAAGTATTGCGAGATTATATTAAAACTTTGCCCCAAATTAAAAAGAAAACGTGACTGTAGGCTTTAGCCTACGTTGTGGTTTTCATCCCTGGGCTGAAGCCACAGGGTTTTCAACCTACCCCTTATAAATATCCAGCTTTCCACCTTGTTGTTTGAGAGTCCCATCAATCGCTTTGAGCAGTTGGCGTAATTCATACCAAGCTATTGTACGACCATCTTCAGGGGCATAAGTCGTACGCACTACCATGCAATACAGAAGGTTCTATTACCGGACTTGATATTATTCGGTTTTTAAGCACATGAGGTATTGGATAATACACTCTTCTGGTCAAAGTATGAGGTTGCCATAATTATTAGTTACAAAAACTGGGGTGTAGGGGAGGAGAAAAGACATAGGTGGGGTGGGTGTAAGGAACATCAAGAAAAAAAATTTATGTCTGAACGCTACTTTGGGTTTCGATGAGGCATCCACAGTCGTGGATCCCCACACCGTTCGGCAGAACTCACGGCGAAGCCCCACACCCCACGCCGAGTGCGTAAGGGCAAAGCGCAGGCGCAGCCAAGCGCGTAAGCTCCCACCGGGTGAAGGCACAAAGCAGCGTGTCCGTAAGGACTCAGCGCTTTGAGCTCCCACACATCGTTTTCAAAAAAAAATGCGTTTGTTCTGCCTTGGTGCTGCATAACTATCATTTTCTGCCGGTAATGAACTAATAGTTATACGATTTACGCACTTTACTTTGAGACAGTTCGTGCATCAAGGGCACTGCACTCAGTCTTCTTGGTTGAACTGATCACAATACTGGCAATCTTTTCCATTTCTATCCCAAAACTGCATAAATTAAGCATGGTTACAGCTATTAAAAATACAAAAGGTTACCTCATTCATGCTTAACATCTGTTGGGGAAATCAAGTAAGGCTTAATGCATACAAAAAAACTTCTGGCATAGTTTGTAAGTTTATCAAATTTTCGGATTCAACAACAATTTAGCTTGTCTAAGTTTTTTTAAATTGTTACGTTTTTCAACAATTTATCGCTCAAATACAAACGATTGATTATCCAACCATCAACAACACAATATCCTAACATCAAAATTTTTCAGGAGATAAACACATGAGTTCATTAACAAAGAGAATCAACAGTAAAAATGCAAAGGAGCTACAGATTGATTTCAATCTTATTCTGATAATTTGTATATCCTTAGTAGCTATTAGTGGAATACTTAGCATTAATCCTATAATGCCAAACATTGCACAAGCATTCAATATTCCACCCCAAGAAATTGGGCTAGTAATGACAATATTTTTGATGCCAACTACAGTTGGTACTCTGATTTTTGGGGCATTAGCTGACCGTATTGGTACGAAGAAAATCCTGATTCCTTCTCTGCTAGTGTTTGGGGTTGGCGGAATATTATGCGCGTGCGCTAATAATTTTCGTAGCTTATTGGAGTGGCGGTTTTTGGCAGGTGTAGGTTCTGCTAGTTTAGAGTCTTTGGAACTCACTCTGATCAGCGATTTATATAGTGGGAAAATGCTCACTTCTGCGATGGGGTTTAACTCCGCAATGATTGGCATTGCTGCCACAGTTTATCCTCTGATTGGTGGATTCTTAGGCGAATTGAGTTGGCGATATCCGTTTTTACTATCGGTATTAGCCTTTCCAGTAGCATTGTTAATTTCTCAGAAGCTGAAGGTCGCAAGGAAGCAAAAGAATACCCAAAATTTGAATCTGGGCATCTATCTCAAAAATACCTGTGATAATATTAAGAATCCTCAAGTATTTGGGCTACTGTTTACGGTGTTTTCCTTATTCGTGATTGAGTTAGGTACTTTCTATACCTATATCCCAATTTATGCAGGAACTCAACTAGGTGCTTCAGTAGCAGAAATTGGTATTATTATTTGCTGTCAGTCAATAGCTTTTTGCTTTATTGCTTCTCAACTAGGATTTTTGGCAACTAAGCTTTCAGAAAAGAGCTTAATCATATCAGGTTTTCTTCTGTGTGGTTTGTCACTACTACTTATGCCTGCAACTCATAACACTTGGTTGCTGATCATTCCCTCTATTATATTTGGTGTATCTGCAGCCTTGGCTTTACCAACCCTGCAAGCAATGTTAGCAGGAATTGCCCCAGAAGGCTACCGCGCTGGATTTATGGCGCTGAATGTTACAGTTCAATCACTGGGAAGAGCGCTAGGTCCGTTACTTGCAGGTATTGCTTACGGTGTTTGGGGAGTTCAAGGAGTTTTTTATGCTAGTGCTGTTCTTACCATCATCACAGTTGTCGTATTTGGTTCGCTGCTAACTTCCAAAAAAACGAGAGCCGTTGAACAGCTAGAGTTATAAAACTCATTTTCGAGGCGGAAAAATTTTTATAATCGTTAGGGTCGAGAGAAAGATAACTTCTCGACCTTTTGTCTTGGAAAAAACTGTATATATTTTTCCCTTAAACAGGCGATTCTATTTGTTGCCCTAGTCTCGATGGAACCCCTGGCTTTTTGACAAGATTTTTGTTTTATAGCAATCCGGTTTGATTTTTGAAAAAATTTAAGTATCTTTCGGGTGTGCCTTGCCCACTATATCTCAATACGGTTCAGTTAAGGTTGATGTGTAAAAAATCATGTGTGTAGAGACGCTTCAAACAGCGCGTCTCTACATTGTGTTCTTGATAAGGGTTCTGGTCTTATCTGAACCGTATTGCACTATATCTAGGTTATATCTAAGTTTTGGTGAGCAAGGCACACCCTACGTGTATTTCAAAAATCTGCGGAGGAATCCTATATCAAGAAAAAATCATTCGTCAGAATTCAGAAACTAGAAAAAATAAGAAGAATTCTGTACTCCTGAGTCATGGTTCGGGTTATTGCCCTGTGGAATTTCCGCTCTTGAAAAAAGAATTCTAAGCGTAGCTGACTGAATTCCCCAAATTTATCCTTGAAATCATTGTGATTTATGTGTTCTTCTCAATCTTTGTTTTTGTGATTGATAATTAACATAGTTTATTTATAAATGACATTGTAAAGATATGTTAAGAACGCTTTCACAAAATCTTAACAATTTAGCATTAGCTCAAAAGCTAACCATACTACTACTTGTAATATTTCTGGGAGGAATTACCTTTAGTGGTATCGCTTTGGCTAATATCCTGAATTATAAAGCTCAAAATGAAATCACTTCCAATGCTTTATTGCTGTTGCGAACTCTAAACTCTGTTCGTTCTTATACAAACACTGAAGTGACTCCACACTTGCAGGCGAGTTTAGGGGATCAGGGGTTTTTACCGCAAGCTGTCCCTGCTTATTCGTCCCGTAAAGTCTTTGATGCCCTACGTAAAGATAACAATTCCTATCAGGACTTTTTGTATAAAGAAGCAATGCTAAATCCCACTAATCCTCAAGACAAGGCTGATAGCTTTGAAAAAGAAATTATACAAAATTTCGCTCTTGACAAAAATATGCAACAAACGTCAGGATTTCGTTCTTTTCAGGGAGAAAAATACTTTTATGTTGCTCGCCCCTTAGCTATCAATGATGCTAGTTGCTTGAGATGTCACAGTACCCCTGAAGTTGCACCCAAGGAAATGATTAAGATCTATGGAGATCAAAATGGTATGGGGTGGAAATTGAATGAAGTTCTGGGGACTCAAATTGTTTCTCTACCAACGAATGAAGTTTTGCAGAAAACTCGTCAATCTTTGATTTTGGTGATGGGTATTGTGACGATCATTTTTGCGATCGCTATCTACGTGGCTAATTTTTGGCTTAAGCGGTATGTTGTTCGACCCATCAAACGTGTCGTCCGCGTTGCAGAAGCTGTGAGTACCGGCGATATGGAGGCTGATTTTGAGAAAGTCTCTAATGATGAGATTGGCAGTTTGGTGGAAGCCTTTACACGTATGAAGTTGAGTTTGGTGATGGCAATTAGAAGGTTGGAACAATACCGTATAGACCATCGCGAACCCCACGATAAGTTATACTGATATTTTGCGCTGCTCCGTAGAAATCATGATTCAGCAAAAAGCGCAGAAAGAAAGTTACTTCCAAATGAACTACCCAGACCTACTTCGTAGAGGTCTGGGTTTCTGTAACCAGACCAGTAGATTTGGATTTCTGACGCTTCACGCGTCCTAGTTGCTTCAAGATCACCCGCTTGTTTACGGGTGCGTGAAGTAGAGCTAGAGACATTTACTCGTCTGCGAAGCCAGTTCCTGACTCCGACAGATTCCCTTTTGCCCAGTAAAGCATAACAAGAGCAGCAGCAATATCCCTGTCCTGTACATATCCGCAAACACTGCACTCGTGTACTCTAATGTCGAGTGTCTTCTTGTGTTGGTGTCCGCACTTAGGACAGGTTTGACTGGGCTTTACTTGACGCGTTGGCACTTCTATAAACACACCACCAATCTGCTCTACTTTGTATTTGATGGTAGTGCGAAGCATTCCAACCAAGCGATTGATTTGGAGATTCCTCATACATCTTCTTCCTCAGCAGCCGTTCGATGACTATTGGTCGAAGATGCAATCGTCATCTCACAGCACGCCATCCCCACCCAACATAATGGTTGAGGGTGGGGACTTCCGCGATACCGTTAAAAAAATCTCCAATTTGGAGTGACGCAGAAAACAATGGTGGGTTACGGCGCAATGCAAGTCCTGAATGTACAAGCTCAACTGTCGTGCGCCTAACCCACCCTACATAATGGATAATTTATTTTTTGTTACTCCCTTAGACTTGCAGGACTTACGCAAAAATTGCCAAAAAGCTTAATTTATCGTAGACGCGCACCGGCGTGCCGCAGCCTACCGCTCCTGAGCCAAGAACGCTAAGAATTCCTAGAGTGTGCGTAAGTCCTAACTTGTTTTGACTGGGACGAATTCTCATGATTTGCCCCTCTAACTCGGTCAATCAGTGCCCCTAAGTCAACAGGCAGAGTGTCACCTCTCCAAGCGACGTGTCCATCAGGTCGTACCAAAACAAAAGCACGCTCGTAAAGCTTGGCAATTTCCGGATTGTCGATTCGTTGACTAGTCAAAGGCACATTTCGTTGCTGGCAAACTTTGTGAAAGTTTTCAACGTTTTCAACTGGCTGTGTCCAGTCGAAGCACATCAGCACAAAAGCGCGACCGAACAAATCCAAAGTAGATTTTCCCGGTTCCAACCAAGCATGGGGTGCGCGATTGCCAGGATAGCTACTTTGCTGCCACTCGAAGGGGTCATCGCTAGGAGGTGTACCGTCGGGAATAATCGCATCAGACTCATAGCGGAACCCGAAGTGAACCCCAGGCGCGTCAAACTCGCGCTTGACGTTACTGCGTTCCATACCAATCGCCATATCTTTGCGGATTTGTTCACCTTCTTTTGAGTCGCTGATAATCGCTGGAGGGATAGCGCGTTTCTGGGTGCGTTGCAAATTGGCGTTGGCCGCCTCAAGGTTTCGCACTGCAATCGGACGCCGTTCAATTTCATAAGTGTCTAGTAAGTTGGGACCAGCCCAGCCTTTTATCGCGGCGGCTAGTTTCCAGCCCAAATCAGCGACATCACCCATACCAGTGTTCATTCCAAAACCGCCAGAGGGTGAAAGTGTATGAGCGCTGTCACCCACAAAGAAGATATTTCCCACTCGGTACCTATCTGCTACTCGGTGGGTGAGACGCCATGGAACGTTGGAAACAATCTCAAAAGGGGTATCAATTGATATGGCGGCACGGATGGCAAGAGAGGCGTCACGCACACTCCCGTCTTCTCGTGGCTTCAAAATTAAGCGATACAGTGAGTCTCCGTCTACTGCTCGCAATGGTTCCTGAACAATTGGGTTGACCAAATAATAGACCATTGCATGGTTTTTTCCCATCACAGTTGCCAGTTCAGGTGCTTTGAACACAACACTCTGAAACGCCTGGGTAGGGTGGAAGGTAGGAGCATCAACACCACAAGCCTTACGTACCGTACTGCGAGCACCGTCGCAAGCTACCATGTATCGGGCGTGGATTGCTTGTGTGCTTTGTGTTTCTAGGTTTGTGACATGGGCGATGATGCCTGAATCTTTCTGCTCAAAACTATCTAAGCGAGACATCAGCCGAACTGCTCCGTGTGGATATACTCCCAAGAAATTTAGGAATACCGGAGCGAACCAGTTTTGGGGACATACCTGCTCTGGCTCTGGTGTGTACTCAGGTAGTACACCTTCGGCATACGAGGGAAAGTGGGCTCGGTATATTTCGTGTCCACCAACAGATGTTACCCAGGCAATATCTAGAGTATGGTCGCTAGGCCAACCAGCATTGCGTATTTGTTGAGCAATACCCCAACGGCGGCAAAACTCCATTGAGCGGGGTCCAACTGTACTGACTTTGGGATCACTAACTACCCCATCGGTCTGGTCTATAAGAATGCAGTCCACACCTTGGTAGCGTAGTTCTACGGCCATCGCTAGACCAACAGGTCCGCCTCCGACTATTAGTACATCTGTTTGAATCTTGTTGTTGTTCATGGGATTTAGAATGGTTTATAAGTTGGTTCTTGGTTGTTAGTAAATCGAAAAGTTTTTCCCCAAGGGCTATCCCTTGGAGGTTTTTTAGTCTGTGATATTTTTATTAAGCAAATTTTTAACCAGCTAGCTGGCTTTTTATTTGTTAATACTTGCCTGATGCTTGTCCTGTAGGTCTTAGTGGGTTGAGCAATAGACCAAGTAGGTTAAAAACTGTACGTACTTTGAGCGTTTTTCGCTTCGGGGGCGATCGCCTTGAGGGCGGTATGCCAATAGGCGTGCAAACAAATTGTAACGGGCATTGCTATCAATGTTTGCATGAATTCAATATATCCAATTGACTCTAACTTGTCGTCCACTAAGAGTTGAAACTTTTGCATAATACAATGATTGATGAATCAGTCCATCTCAAAATGGAAGGTAAGCTCCAACTAAAGTTGTAATCTAAATTCAAACGTTAGATGTAAAAAATCTGGGTCAATATAGACCAATAGTTCCAACAAAAATAAAGAAAGCTGTATCCTACCACAAAGCTCCCACATTTAGAATGAAATAGCCCTGGTTATAAACCGAGATAAAATCCTTAAATTCTTTGAATTTCCCGCGTTTTTCTAGAGTAGTCAGGTCAACAATTACCTGTAAAAATGGTCTGCGAAGACCACGGTAGTAAAGTTTCATATTTTGCCTTGTTTTTTGTGAATAAAAATATGGTTGCGTGCGTTATTAACATTGCACTTTTTTACAATAGATAAATTTGATTGGGCATACATCGTCAATTCAGGAAATTGGTTTTCCAATTTTGGAAAGTCAATTATGGAGTACATGCCAAATCCATGAATAAATTGGTACAGAGCTACTCCTAATTGATTTATTTACTTGATTTTAAGGCGCATATTCGTTGCACAAACTCACAACACTACTTGCCAAGAACCACGGTGTAGTAGTCATTGAGGACTTGAACGTATCTAGAATGTTGGCTAACCATAAACCGGGCTTTGCGCGATTGCTGATATGAGCTTTTTCGAGTTCCGTAGACAGTTGACCTACAAGTGCCAACTGTATGGTTCCAAGCTGGTTGTAGTTGACCAATGGTTTGCCTCGAGTAAAACTTGTTCAAATTGCGGAACCAAAAAGAAAACACTCACTTTGGATGAGCGAGTGTTTGAATGTGGTCATTGCGGATTCAGTGTAGACAGAGACTTGAACGCAGCAATCAATTTGAAGCGAAGCGGTTCCTCTTAGGAACTAGAACGCGGTCAGTTAGATCGTATGAGCCTGTGGACTGGTCTTGTTGCCGACTTCTCCAGTCCTGTTGCAGGAAATAAACGAAGCTCAAAGTCATTCAACTAGTACAAGTTATCTTTGGCGAGAATTGTCCAATTGTGGGTAGCTTTGGGCAGGCTTTATGTAACGGAAAACTGAACCAGTACGCGAATTGCCTAAGCAGGAGATAGATTGGGAGGCTATCTCAAACGAGCAATTGAGAAATATGAAAGCACCAAGCGCGGTGGAGGAAAAGATTTATCGGGCGTTTCGTGCTACAGCCAACTACAACGACAATGCCCCAAGCAACGATGACCGCTGGTACATTGGCAGTGTCACCCTAAGTTCAGTCTCAGGGTGCAACAGACAAGCTGTAGGGGATTGAGTGAAGAGTCATCAGCACATAGTTGATGACCATAACAACAAGTACCGGTTAGGGCAGTATCACAACAAGCGCCATAAAGGAGTTGAAATCACGGGATTGGTCAAGTTGTGGAAAAAAGACCAACCGTCGGACGCACCTTAGTCGTGCAGAATCCGGTCAAGCGGTGGGTATTTTGGTGGAAGTGGCTTGAGGCATTTGTACCGGAGGTTTAGCTCCGACCACTCGGCGCAAATCTCGCCAGATTTGAGTAGCAGCCAATGCCCCGTCCGCTGCGGCAACTACAATTTGATTGAGTCCGACTTTGAGATCGCCGATCGCAAAGATGCGAGGATGGGAGGTACGTGCCATTTTATCAGTGACCAAATTGTCGCCCTGCTTTTCTAGATTGAACTTCTCTAGATAATCAGCGTGATACTTCGATCCCATTGAAATCAATCCAGCATCTAGCTCTATCACCCTGCCATCTTCTAGTTCCACACCGCTCATCTGATGGTCTTCACCGAGGAATTGCTTGATTGGGGTTTCAACCACCTGATAGCCCTGCTCTTGTAATTTCTGACGCAACTCATCTGCGACTTCAAACAGTCCCTGAGTGAACAACGTGATATGAGGGGTAAACCAACCGAGTGAAAAAACTACTTCCGCATTGCTGAGACTGCTGGCAAATACTCCCACTTTTTTATCATTCATTTCATAACCATCACAAATTAAACAGACGTGCAGATTGTAGCCTGCATAGTCATACACGTTTCGCATATTGTCTAAGTTAGGTAAGTAGTCAATGATGCCACTGGCAGCAACCAGGTACTTTGAGCGGAATGTCTGAGAGATACTGTCCTGTCTGCCAATTTTGACCCGCACAGCAAAAGTTTCTCCCTCATCTACGATGTCCTCTACAAAGCCATCCAGCATATCACCGCCGAGCGAGAGGTAGTGTTCCTTACCTTGCCGCAGTAAAGATCGCCCTGGGGTATCCGGTGGCAATCCGAGATAGTTATGGAGTTCTTGCATCCAGAAGGAACGGGCTTTGCCTTTGTCGATAATCAAACTCGAAAGAAGATAGCGTTGCAGGTAAATGCCAACAGACAACCCACCTGCTCCACCACCAACAACAATCACGTCATAAACATGATCAGCACGTTCTGAGAGATTTTGCTTTGTCAGTTTCATAGCACGCTCCAAGATGCGATTGCTTTCTACAAATCAATCCTGATTAGGCACAAATACGAAACAACAACAAATTAATGATTGTGTTTCAGTTGACATTTTGACTAGCTATGGATGCTTACAGCATACCGTTCCATCACTCTCTTGACAGAAAAAAAAGAATCGTTGCTACACAAGAGTTCCAAGCAACACTGATTATATAGCGCTTCTTGTTTGATCGTTAGTTAAGGGTGATGGTTCTACAGTAGTTTGTACCATAATTTTGCAACCTTCACGTTATAAGAACGACGCATGAAGAGTAGCAAGCACGCTATGTGCTTACTACAAACCAAGATTAAGAAAGCAGTTATTTTTTTGATGCTTTTAAAAGGAAAATACTGTACGGAGTGTACCTGTCACAATTGTGCCGTTGCTTTCTTCATTTCCTGCATGGTTAATCACTTGAACTGTTGGTGTGACTTGAATATTTTGGCTAAACGGGTAGTTATAAAACGCCTCGAAATTGGTCTGAGTTGAATCGCCGATTTGATTGACAACAAATGGCTGACCAACAGCAATTCCTGCTAAAGCACCGCGTGTAAACAAATCTCGCACCCCAACCCCTGCCATCCAGTAATTGGGTTTGATGTCGCCATAGTTAGTGGTGTTATCAAAGTTACCATAACCGTAGCGACCAAAAATACCAAACTTTTCTGCGAGTGTCAGTTCAACATTCACACCATAGCTATCAAAGCGGTTGCTGAATAGTTCGCCACCACTATATTGCAGACGTACGGCGAATGCCCTGGAAGGGGCATATTCTAGTTCTACAGTACCTTGAAAAGTATCTCCAAAAAAGCCGCGATCGCCTGTATTAACATTAGGAGGACCACCACCAGGAGGAGCACCAGCAGCAGCAAATTGCCTAGGATATAGTATATTTATGAATGGTGAAAGACCCTGAAGCACTCCCGGTCCCTGTTGGGTAGGATTGGCTGGGTCTGTTGCGGCATACAACGCCCGCAGAGAAAATGGTCCATTACCAGGTTTCCAATCAATTGCTGCCCCTGCACTCGCACCGTTAATTGGGAACAGAACAAAGTTATTTACAAAAGCTAGAGTGCTAAAGTCTCGGAAGCTGAGGTAAGCGTAACTGTTGAAGTCAACAAAATCGGTTGGGAAAAAACTTGGACCAACAGAGACCCTAAAGTCTTTAGCGAGTAGAAAGCTGTAATACAGTCTGCTGATCTCTATATCACCATTTGTGGGTGGCTTGACTGAGTAGTCTAAAACACTGCCAAAATTTGGCTCGAGTAAACCCGCAGCATTGTCTTTCCCAGCATCAACTGGTCGATCACTAAGACCACTTCCAGTGTCAAGGCGAATTTTCAGCAAGTCGGTTCCATAGAAGCTGGTGTTTAAATCGACACCTGCTCGGAACAAGATTGTGGGATTAGGTTGGCTGGTGATTTGATTACCTCTGGGGTTAGCAGGGTCAACTCTGACAGCGGGGTCAATAATGCGATCGCCCGAAAACCCACCAGCATTCACAGAGATAATTGCCTGACCTTGCAGCTTGGTCGTTGTAGAAAACTGATTGGCTTCCAGTTCCGCTGTACGTGCTTCTAGCACATCTACCCGACCTCGTAAAGTTGCTAACTCAGCAGTAAACTCTTCCTGTAGCTTTTGCAAAGTTGCTAAGTCTTCTTTTCTGACCAAATCTGTTGTTGCAGTCGCTATCAGTTCATTAATGCGGTTCAAGCAAGCATTGAGTCCAGCTGCAAACTCATAACGTGTCATCGCGCGATTCCCGCGATAAGTACCATTAGGATACCCAGCGATACAACCATAGCGTTCAACCAGTGACTGCAATGCCTGAAATGCCCAATCAGTAGGTTGGACATCACTCAGTTGATTAACATTTGTCACTTGACTTATTCCAGGCGTGCTTTTTTTTCCCTGGTTTTGACTGACGAAGTTTCCTGCATTACCTGAAGCGGAAGGTATTTCACCGGGTTGGACGTTACTCAGTTGATTGACATTTGTCACCTGATTCATTTCAGGTGTGTTTTTTTGAACCTGATTTTGACTGACTAAATTTGCTGCATCATTTGAAGCTGAAGGTATTTGCGCCCTTGTTGAATGGGTTCCTAAAAGTAATAAACTCAGCAGGCTGACTCCAGAAGCAATTGTATGAGCCAGAAATTTTTCGTAAACTTGAGGCTTTACAGTAGTATTTTCAGACACTTTCTTCTTCTGCATCTCGTTAATTTTGATATCAAAAATTAAATTTTTGTGTGAGGAAAAATGATAATAATTTTAGGCAGTTTGAAACTAAAGTGCCTAAAGTTGAAAAGAGTCGTTTAACGACAAACTTATTATCTAATAAAACTAACTAAAAAAAGCAGAAAATATCTTAAAATTACAATTTTGAGCATATTGCATGATGTTTTCAACCTCACAACCAATTATTTATAGCAATCCTATCTAATTTGTGTGAAATTGCCTGCGCGATCACCAAATTCCCGACTTCTTCAAGAAGTCGGGAATCTTGTTGTTCACGAATGATTTAGGACTCCTATATCAGCGTTAAAAAGTATCCAAGAATTTCGCAACTGTATGCACATCCTTGTCACCACGTCCAGAACAGTTGATAACAATTCTGGGGCTACCAGTCAGTTGCGGACAAAGAGTTTCTAGGAAAGCAATGGCGTGGGATGTTTCCAGTGCCGGAATAATTCCTTCGAGTTGCGACAGACGCTTAAATGCCTCCAATGCCTGCTGGTCAGTTATACTGTAATATTCAGCACGTTGAACATCCTTTAAATAACTATGTTCTGGACCGACACCGGGATAATCTAACCCAGCACTGACAGAGTGTGCTTCGACAATTTGACCATCGCCATCTTGCAGAACATAACTCATTGCTCCGTGCAAAACACCAGGTCTACCAAGTGTCAAAGTTGCCGCGTGTTTTTCCGTATCAATCCCTTCACCTGCTGCCTCAATTCCGATCAAGCGTACAGATGGTTCGTTGACAAATTCATGGAAAAGCCCAATAGCATTGGAACCTCCACCAACACAAGCAAGCAGAATATCGGGTAGTCCGCCCCATTTTTCTTGGGACTGGGCGCGAGTTTCCTTACCAATGATCGCTTGAAAATCTCGCACCATCATTGGGTAGGGATGGGGTCCAGCAACGGAACCTAAAATGTAGTGAGTGGTTTCTACATTCGTCACCCAATCCCGAATTGCTTCACTCGTCGCATCCTTGAGGGTTCCGGTTCCCGCCTCTACAGGACTGACTTCTGCCCCCATCAATCGCATCCGAAACACATTCAGGGCTTGTCGTTCCATGTCATGGATGCCCATGTAAATCAGGCACTTTAAGCCAAAACGGGCGCAGACTGTCGCGGTTGCAACACCATGCTGACCTGCTCCGGTTTCCGCAATAATCCGCTGTTTGCCCATACGTTTCGCGAGTAACACCTGAGCTAAGGCGTTATTAATTTTGTGAGCGCCTGTATGGTTTAAATCTTCCCGTTTTAAGTAAATTTGCGGTCCAGTGCCATCTGGCTTGGCATAGTGCTTAGTGAGACGTTCCGCAAAGTAGAGGGGAGTAGCGCGTCCAACGTAGTCGCGTAAGAGTGCCTGTAGTTCGTTTTGAAAATCCGGGTCGTTGCGGTATTGCTGATACGCGGCTTCTAATTCACTGAGTGCCGGCATTAATGTTTCAGGTACGTACTTACCCCCAAATTGACCAAACCGACCGAGGATATCTGGTTGTTGATGAGTCTGTGGAGTAGAAAGATTCGTGTTTTCAGTGTTTGCTAACATGGAATTTCCTAAATTTGTAATGTGGTTGGAATTTTCAGGGCTTACGCGAATTTATAGCGCTTCTCGTTTGAATGAAGTCATTCTTTATCTGTGTCCATCTGTGTCCATCTGTGGTTCTTATTTCTTGATGTATTTCATTCAACACCACCAAGCGCTATATTCAAGCGCAGTAGGCAACACAGAGAAAAAGATGGCGTAAGCCCAAAATGGTTAATTTTTAATTTTTACAGTGGGGGTAATAGATGCCTTCAAATCGTTACAAAAATCTCTAATAGCTCGCAGCCCGCGATATGGTGTAGTTTCTCCCAAACGTTGCACAAAGGCGCTTCCCACAATCACTGCATCTGCGCCCCAGTCCTTAACTTGACGAGCTTGTTCTGGAGTGGAGATACCAAAACCAACAGCAATTGGCTTGTCAGTTACACTGCGGATTTCTTGGAGTACATCTTTAACGCGCGTTTGCAACTCAGAGCGTACACCTGTAACACCTGTGACACTAACTAGGTAAATAAAACCACGAGATTGACGGGCGATCGCCTCAATTCGTTCTTTTGAGCTGTTAGGAGTCACTAACAATGTGACTTCAATCCCTTCAGTATCAGCAGACTGTAACAAATCATCTGCTTCTTCCAAAGGTAAATCGGGTACAACCAACCCCTTGATTCCAGAAGCTGCAACTTGCTTAAGAAACTGCTGGACGCCCAAATTTAAAATTGGGTTGTAATAAGTAAACAGGATGATAGGCGATCGCAACTTACGAGTAGCTGACTGCGCCATTTCTAAAACATGAGCTAAGCGAGTCCCCCCCTTAAGGGCGCGAGTCGCAGCCGCTTGAATCACAGGTCCATCAGCCAATGGGTCAGAATAGGGAACTCCCAGTTCAATGAAATCTGCACCACTAGCATCCAAAATTCCCAACGCTTCGGCTGTTGTTTCCAAATCAGGATCGCCAGCTGTAATAAAAGGAATTAAAGCGCATTGGTTTTGTGCGCGTAAAGATTCAAAGTGTCCGGAGATAGTACTCATCTTAATTAATTACCGAAAGCCAACAATAAGTTAATAGGGGAAAGACAGAATCAAAAATGCAATATTCAAGATCAATGAATCCTTAATTCCTTGACAGCTTGCTCCAAATCAGCTTGCTTAACCAAAGATTCTCCAATCAATACAGCTTCAGCTCCCGCTTGGGCGACAAAAGCTAAATCAGAAGATGTATACAAACCAGACTCACTGACAACCGTAATGTCTAAACTTTTTAACTTTTCTTTACGTTCTGACAACAAGTGTTTAGTCGTTTCTAAGTCAAGGTTAAAGTCTTCCAAATTGCGGTTGTTAATGCCGACGAGTTGCACATTTGATAATGCCAGCACTCGGTCAAGTTCAGTTAAAGTATGGACTTCCACCAAGGCAGTCATGCCTAAATCATGAACAATGTGCAGGAAATCTTGCAGCGTTTCGTCACTTAAGATAGCTGCAATCAGTAGCACTGCATCTGCACCATTGACTCGTGCTTTGTAAATTTGGTAAGGGTCTATGACAAACTCTTTGCAAAGTAGTGGCAACCCTACACTGTTTCTAATAAGTCGCAAATTTTCAAAACTGCCTTGAAAAAATTTCTCGTCAGTTAACACAGAAATACAACTTGCACCACCTCGCTCATATGCAGAAGCAATTTTCACCGGTTCAAAATCAGCACGAATGACTCCTTTACTTGGTGAGGCTTTCTTGACCTCCGCAATAATGCTGGGCTTGATGGGATTTTGGCGTAAAGCATTCAAGAAATTTCGCACAGCAGGAGCAAGGCTAATTTGAAGTTTTAAATCGGAAAACGGCAGTTGCTCTTTCATGACGGCAACTTCTTGCTGTTTGTGCCAAACAATTTCTTCGAGAATATGGCGCGGTTTGGCGGACTGTGCAGTTATTTCTGGTTGAGAGTGATAATTCAGCATCTTTTTTTATAGCGGTTATGAGTTGGGCGTTGCATATTTACGGGATGAACAAGCATTTTTTGTGGGATGGACTGGGCAGCCCGTCCGCTTTTGGCTCATTCCCAGCCTGAGGCTGGGAACGCAGCCTTGGGAGGCTCTGCCTGCCTTAGGGACTTCCAAATTAAAAAATATCCAACTTTTTTTGTGGGATGGGCTTCTAGCCCGTCCTATAAACTGGGCGGGCTTTCTGGCCCACCCCACTCATATTGAATAATTTATTTTTTGGAAGTCCCTTATGAGCGGCAGAGCCGCTTCAAGGGCATTTCCAGGTGAAACCTGGAAACCAGATTTTAGAAGGGTTTTGGCTTAAGTTGACACGCATGGGCTAAGTTCCCCCCTTTGTAAGGGGGGGCAGGGGGGGATCTTATGCAACGAGTGAAGAGGGAAGTTTGCTAGTGAATGCACGTACTACGTTTGTTACAATTGTTAATCCGACTCCTTCTGCCAAAGTCATGATAGATTCTGGATGGAACTGAACACCAGCAATTGGTAGTGTTTGATGCTCAATGCCCATAATCACACCATCCGCAGACATAGCTGTCACTTTGAGTTCTGCAGGTAGGCTTTCTGGTAGTGCATACAATGAGTGGTATCTACCAACTTCAAACGATTGTGGTAAGCCTTTAAAGGCAACAGAATCTGGATCAACAACAGATACCTGAGATACCTTGCCATGCTGGGGATAATCCAAAACTCCCAGTTTTCCACCGTGTGCCTCGACTATTGACTGTAATCCCAAACACACCCCAAATATAGGAATTTCCCGTTTTTTACAGGCTGCAATTGTATCTGCAACACGGAAGTCACTTGGTTTTCCAGGACCAGGAGATAAAACAACCAAGTCGGGTTTTTCTGTATCAAAAACTGATTCTGCAAAACCATGCCGTAGTGTTGTCACTGTAGCACCGGTTTGACGGATGTAATTTGCTAAGGTGTGAACAAATGAGTCTTCATAGTCAACCAGCAAGACACGCTTGAGCGCCCCTGGATTCGCTTCTTGAATGTCAAGGTTTGACAATATTGGCAAATCTGCACTCTTATGAATTACTGTACGAAGTGTTTGGAATAAGGCACCAGCTTTAGTAAGAGTTTCTTGTGCCTCGGCTTCTGGTTCTGAGTCATAAAGAACCGTTGCACCGACTCGCACCTGTGCAACTGAGTCCTTGAGTCGGATAGTTCGTAAAATCAAACCAGTATTCAAATTGCCTTTAAAACTTAAGCCTCCAACAGCTCCACCATACCAACGTCTGGGGCTGCGCTCATTTTGTTCGAGAAACTGCATCGCAGAACGTTTTGGTGCTCCTGTGACTGTAACTGCCCACAAATGGGTGAGGAATGCATCCAAAGCATCAGCTTCCGGTTTCAGTATACCTTCGACATGGTCTACTGTATGGATAAGATGGCTGTACATTTCAATTTGGCGACGACCAATGACTCGCACAGACCCTGGCTCACAAATTCGCGACTTATCGTTGCGGTCTACGTCGGTACACATGGTGAGTTCAGATTCATCTTTGCGCGAGTTCAGCAGTTTCTGAATTTGCGCCGCATCAGTAATTGCATCTTGTCCCCGGCGAATCGTACCACTGATTGGGCAAGTTTCAACACGTCTGCCGTCAACACGCACAAACATTTCTGGAGATGCACCAATCAGATATTCTCCACCTAAATTAAAGATAAATCCATAGGGACTGGGATTAATCTCCTTGAGAATTCGGAAAAGTTCGGTTGGCGATTTTTCGCAGGCTTGAAAGAAGCTTTGACTGGGAACAACCTCAAATAAATCGCCACGACGGAAGTAATCGAGGGCTTTGGTGACTTGTTCTTCATATTCACCTGGTGCATGGTCAGAGGCTTGAGTGACACTGAGGCGCTGACCTCGGTAATCCATAACTTCACCTTTGCGAGGTAAATCCCTAGTGCTACCAATCTTGGTTACGAAATCATACTGCAAACGAAATGCCTGTTGTAGGTGGTAGTCAACAACTAACAATTCATCAGGCAGATATAGTACCAAATCCCTTTGGTCTGCTGCACGTTCCAGATGCTTTGGCATTTGCTCAAACTGGAAAACCAAGTCATAGCCAAATGCGCCATAAAGTCCCAGATTTTCGTCTTCCTGACTGTAGAAGACAGATAATATCTCGCGAACCACACTGAAAACAGATGGTTGTCTGCTGCGTTCTTCTTCTGAAAATAAACGTTCTGTTGGTTTGACGGAACCGATGATTTGGTTGTTGTCTTTATTTACGGCTTGAAGGTATGGTTGGTCCAACAAACACTCTGCTAGATAATCTAGCAGCACTTTGCCTCGCTCGTTATGCGCCGTAATGGTAAAAGTGTTGTCGCGGGTAACAAGTTCTAAAGGTGGATTGACAAAACCGATCGCCCATCTTTTATACCGTCCTGGATATTCGTAGCTACTTGCCAGCAAGCCGCCGCGTTGGGAATCCAGACGTACCAAAACCTCCTCAATGGCGGAATCTATGGAAGTATTAGTTACAGTTCGTGATACAAATATTCCACCTTGAGTTGTGTAAGAGTGAGTATCAAATTGCATCAGTTTTACCTCTGAAAGCTAATTTAAAAAATCATTACCAGGATAGGTTGGCTACTTGGTGGCATTCCCTGCAAGACACTGGTTAAAATCTGACGTTGACCATCATTTTTTTGTGAGTGACTGTGGGTTGACAACAACTACTAATAAATAGGTGCAATTAAATGTGACTTATGCAGTTATAAGAAGAAATAAATGATTCTGGAGGATTTCGCATCAAATTATGTATTGCGTCTATTTTCATTGCCGATATCCACAAAGAAATTGATAGAGTCTCGGCAAATTTGTCAAGTAGTTTGTACAAAGATTTATGAGAATGTAACAGCAGTGTCAATTTTGGATTTGGGATAGGAAAATCCCAGCGAATAGATCGTCTAGATGGTCTGTGTGGATTCATTTATAGTCAAACTGAAAAAATAATACGCGCACATGATTGCTTTGATGGAATAATTTCAGGATGATTAAAGAATCATGGGTAAGCAAATCAATCAAGGAATTGGTGTCAACGTGAAATTACTTACCCGTTACAAACCACATACAATCAAGCAATTCAAACAGCCATACTCGCAGGGACTTTAGCAGCAAATGATGTCGCATTTCTCAAGGCTGACTTTGTTCCACGTCCGAAGAATTGAGCAAGAGGAGCGAGTTCTTGCATCAGTTCGATAAAATCGCCAGGTGTCAAAGACTGAGGACCATCTGAAAGTGCTTTGGCGGGGTTGGGGTGAACCTCAATCATCAATGAATCTGTACCAGCTGCGATAGCTGCCTTTGCCATTGTGGGTACATACTGAGAGTAGCCAGTGGCATGACTTGGGTCAATCATAATTGGCAAATGGGTCAGGGTACGCAATACAGGGATCACAGATAAATCTAGAGTATTTCTGGTGTACTGCTTGTCAAAGCTGCGAATTCCGCGTTCGCACAAAATCACATTTGGAT